>Ga0134121_10001857_pt1 | contig 19294 bp, 11 predicted proteins | sample KB301_FD_96463 | JGI IMG/M metagenome (GOLD analysis project Ga0134121, IMG submission 96463) | Terrestrial soil microbial communities without Nitrogen fertilizer from Kellogg Biological Station, Michigan, USA - KB3-0-1 | ecosystem: Environmental > Terrestrial > Soil > Unclassified ... | reverse complement strand
CGCCGCATGCCCTCCGCCGTCGACGCATGCGCAGCCACCGGGCGCCCACCGGCGTTGGCCGTCGCCACGAGAAGATTCATTTCCTCCTGCGTGAAGAGCGGCAGCGTTTCGCCGTTCGGACCGTAGCGATAGTCCGCGTAGACCTTGATCCAGTCGGCGCCGTGCTTCATCTGGTCGCGAACAACGCGCACGATGCCGTCGACACCGTCGGCTTCTTCGGCACCCACGGGCACCATGTCGATCCATTCCGGCGCGAACGTCCCCGCCGCGTACCCTTTGGGCTGGTACGCGCCCGTGGACACGATTGCGCGCGTGGTGACGACCATGCGGGGACCGGGAATGATCCCCTGGTTGATTGCCATCTTGAGACCGACGTCGGCATAACCCGCGCCCTCCGTGCCGAGGTCGCGCACAGTGGTGAAGCCGGCCATGAGTGTGGCGCGCGCGTGATTCGTCGCGCGGGCCACGCGGAGCGCGAGGGGCTCCGTGAGCACCTGATCGTTCCACGACGTCTCGTTGTACGGGTGGAGCAGGAGATGCGAGTGCCCCTCGACCATCCCCGGAATCAGCGTGGTGCCCGGGAGATCGATCGTGGTCGCGTCGGCTGGTGCGGTCAGCGACGCCCGGGGCCCGACTGCCTCGATGCGATCCCCCCTCACGAGCACGGCCCAGCCTTCGTGCGGCGCGTCCGTGATGCCATCCCACACGCGCGCGGGTACAAGGAGCTCTACCGTGGCGGGAACGTTTGGATTGTTCCCGCCGCGGCCGGCGCCACCACGCTGCGCGTGGACTGACTGACTCGCAGTCAGCTCCGCCGCCGCCAGGAGTACCACAAGGGTTTTTCGCATGGACGATAAGATAGGGGCGGGCTTGGACTTCCGCGCTGTAGCCAGCAACCTGATCCACGCGGGCATCCCGACTCTCGTCTTGCGGGCGCCGAACGGCCCCCCGAACGCCCCGTACGCGATTCCCGGCTACAAGACGCAGCTCGCGATCCGGCCTGACGATGTGTCGCGTGCGGTCCCGCTCATTGCGCAACTCGGCTGGCGTTATTCCTGGGTGCGGAGCGGACTCATGCGGATCGTTCCCATGGAGTACTACTGGTGGGACGGCGGCCAGCATCTGGAGCTCTTCTGGGGATGTTCGGCGGCGCCGTTTCCGGCCGGAACATTGAGCGCGCTCAACGCCGAGCTATGGCGGCGCGCGCACTCCGCGCCTGAGGGATTTCTGGTGCCCGACACGGCGTCGCTCGCTGTCCACCTCGCCGTGCAGTCATGTCGCCAGGGTCGGAACCGCCGCTCCGATTGGCAACACTTCCTCAAGGTGCGCGAGCGCATCAGCGACTGGACGGAAGCGCGAGCGATCGCGAAGCGCGCAGGTGTGAGCCGCGCCTTGAGCCGCGCGCTCGGTGCAGCGGAGTGCGGCGCCGATGCGCCGGGCGCCGGTCCGGTGTTCGATGGCGTGCTCGAGCTCGCGTGGGAAGCCGCGACCGCCGTGCAGCGCCGCGTGCGCCCATCGAGACTGCGTCACATTCTCGACGGCTCGCCCGCGCTGGGAGAAGCCGCCATCCGTTGCCGCGTCGGAACGGTCGAGGTGCACGCAGATCCCGGCGTCTTCGTTCCAACACCCGACGCCGAACTCTTCGTGCGCGCCGCGCGCGAACACCTTGGAAATGCGCCGTCGCCAACCATCGTCGAGGTCGGCACGGGTTGCGGAGCAATTGCACTCGCGCTGGCAGCGGCGTACCCCGGCGCCGAAGTGCACGCGACGGAGCTCGCGCCGGCCGGCGTGCGCTCCGCACGCCAGAACGCGGCGCGACTCGGACTCCAGCACGCCACGTTTCATCAGGGTTCCCTTCTCAATCCCGTTCCCCGCTCGCTGGTGCGGTGCGTTGATGTCGTCCTTGCGAATCTGCCGTTCTACCCGGCTGATGGGTACGCGCCCATCGGCGCGGTTCCGCGCGCGACGATTCAGGGCGGCGGTCATGACGGGCTCGAATTGGTGCGGCAGCTCATCCGCGATGCGAGGCCATTGCTGCGGGCGCGGGGGCGCCTGTTCCTCCAGATGTTTGCGACACAGTGGTCATCGTTCAGGAGCGAGCTCGCGCAGCACGGCTACGCACCCGGCACACCTCGTGAAGTCGGGCCATTCGTGATCGCGCCGGCAGACTTCCTAGGGCACGGCCAGCATACAGCCACGCAGTGAAAAGCCCGGCGCACGCAGAATTCGCGCGCGCCGGGCTTTCCTTCTCCCCCCGGAGAATTCGTTAGCGCCGAATCTGCCGGCTGTCGCGGCGGATCTCCATGAGATCACGACGGATCTCTGCGCGCTCTCGGCGCGCCGCACGCGCGTTGTGATTCCTGAGCGCGGCACGGAGCTGCATCCGGTCACGGGCCAGCTCACGCCGATCCTGCGCGAGCTCACGATTCTGGCGCCCTCGCGCCTGATTCACGTTCTGCGCCTGCGTGGTCGCAGCGGAAAGGACAAGCGCCCCGGCGAGCGCAACGGTTCTCACAATAGTCGAAACGGTCATCGTGCATTCCTCGTGTTTGGCGCGGCGCCTATCGCCGCTCCCATCTGTCCGACGACGCGTTTTTCCAGCCGTTAATCCGCACGTGTGACGCAGCGTACAACGGTGACTCAGGCGAACGGTTTGTCGATCGCAACAGCCTGTTTGGTGAAGAAATGCGGGCCGTCTTCGGCGACATACAGGCAATCTTCGTGGCGGATGCCGAACTCGCCCGGAATCGCGATCGTCGGTTCGTCACTAAAGCACATGCCGGCCGCGATGGGCGTTTTGTTGCCCTTCACGAAATTCGTCCACTCGTGGCCGTCCATGCCGATGCCGTGTCCGGTACGGTGCGGCAGACCGGGCACCTTGTAGCCGGGGCCGAATCCGGCTTTCTCGATCACGGCGCGCGCGGCCGCGTCGACGGCTTCGCACGGCGCGCCAACCTTGATCGCGGCGAACGCGGCGTTCTGCGCCTCGAGCTCGGTGTTCCACACGTCGATCATTTTCTGCGTTGGCTTGCCGAACACCGTCGTGCGCGTGATGTCGGACTGGTATCCCTGCACGCTCACTCCGTCGTCGATCATGACGATGTCCCCCTCTTTCAGCGTCTGCGGCGTGCTGCTTCCGTGCGGGAATGACGTCCATTTGCCGAACTGCACGGCGACGGCGCCGCTGTAGCCGAGCGCAGCGTACGCCGCATCGACGTTGCGGTTGAGCTCGGTCTGCGACATGCCCTCGCGCAACGTTGCGAGGCCCGTCTTGAACGCCGCCAGCGTCACGTTGTTCGCGTGCTGCAAGAGCGCGATCTCCGCCTTCGACTTGATCATGCGGCAACCCGCCGTGACCGGCGTCGCGTCGACGACGTCGAACCCAGGTGCGGCCTTTGCGATGCCGTTCGCGATGAAGAACCGGACGCGCTCTTCGACGCCAATGCGGCGGTACTTCGCACCGCGATCCTTCACGATTCCCGCGATGACCGCGTACGGGCTCTCGTCTTCCTGCCACACGCGAACTTCTTTTCCGAACTTGATGAGCTCGCGCGCGCGATCTTCCTCGAAGCCGGGACACACGTAGGCGACTTCGCCATTCGCGGGGATCACGACGCCGAACGTGCGCTCGCTCTGTCCCCAACGCATGCCGACGTAGTACGCGCAGCTCGTCGTGCCTTCCATGAAGATGGCGTCGATCTTCTGCTCGTTCATGAGCTGTTGCGCCTTCGCGATGCGTGCGCGGCGCTCGTCGTCGCTGATCGGCGTCACGCCGGCCGTCATCGGTTTCAGATCACGAATGACGGCCGGAAGATCCTGCATGTTGTTGTCGGAACTCGACTTGTTGCTCGAGCCGTCAGCGCGTGCGCAGGCTGCGGCGCCGGCGCCGAGGGCGCCGACGCGGAGAAAGTGTCTTCGATTCATCGGCATCGGACTTTTCCAACGGAGGTGGGTGGCGAACATTCTACGCGTCGGCGCAAGGAAATGCCTCCGTGTGCAGTCTTTCGGTGACGCGTCCGCCAAGCCCCACTCGGGTTCGTTGACACGGACGCATTCCCCCGCAACGTTTCGGAAGGCGCAGTCGGAGCGCCTCCGGTCCGCGGGCAGGGATTGTCCCATCCGATGTTCGGCCCCTCGATGTACAACTCACCTCTTTTCGGGCCCATTCGCGGACGCGGGCCATACGAAAGGAGGCTCCATGTCCGGCACTCGCCCTGACGGCGACGGCGCGACGCCATCGGCGCCGCTCCCCCTTCCCGCCCGTCCAAATCTCCAGTTCGAGCGCAAGCGCGCGAAGAAACTCGCGCGTCACATGCGCCACTCGCGCCCGGATGCACAGCTGGCCGACGCGCAGTTTGCGATCGCGAGGGAATACGGGTTTTCGAGTTGGCCAAGGTTGGTGGACTACTTCAGAACGCTGGAACGCCACGAGCATGCCGCCGGCCCGCCGGCATGGTATCCGGCCGAACGATTCGACCAGCAAGTTGCGGCATTGATGCGCGCCCATCAGCAGAAGGCCGAGACCGCCTGCGCGCGTCTTGCGATGTTCATTCCGCGGTTTCTGGATCTGGCCGCGCGCGAGGTCGCCGATGCAGTGGTCACGACGGATGAAGCACGGCTCGTCATCGCGCGGGAAAACCGCATGGCGAGTTGGGATGCGCTCCTCGAGTGGCTCGCGGCTGAGGCGCCCCTTCATCAGGGCGGGTGGAACCGGCACGAATCGCCGAGGATGAAGGCGGCGGCGGTCATTCGCAGCGGCGATGTGGACGCGCTTGCAGCGCTCGTGGAGCAACACCCCGAGCTCATTCGCCCCGTTGACCGCTTCGCGCTGCGCACGGGGGGCAACGTCATGTTCAATGCGCTGCATCATGAAGAGGAGACACGAACCCCCGAGGCCCGCCGCCTGGTCGAGTATCTCGAGTCGCGCGGCATGTCCCGTGTGGCAACGCTCAACTACATGTTGCTGACGATCATGGGATTTGGCTTCTCAGCAAGAGAAAGTGTCAATAAGCGGAAAATGGATTGGCTCCTGGAGCGAGGGGCTGATCCAGGATGGGTGGCGCCGAATGGCTACACGGTGCTCGAACACATGCTGACGCGAAACCGCAGCAGGGACGAAATCAACCTGATGCTGCAGTACGTCAAGCCGCGCAAGGCGCTCTGGATTGCCGCAGCGCTGGGAGACGTCGAGCAGCTCCGCCGGTATGTCCGCGATGATGGATCGCTCACGCCGGCGGGGCGCCAGCACCGGCCGGATCTGCTCGCGCTCGGGCCCACGCACTTCCCGGCGACACTGACGGGAACCGATCGTGAGATTCTCGCCGAGGCATTCTACATGGCGTTCATCAATGAACGCTACGAGTCGATGGACTTTTTTCTCGCCCGCGGCTTTCCGATCGATTACAGCTATTGGGGCTACACGACGTTCCACTGGGGGCTCAACTCACGCAACGCGCGTCTCGTCGAGTACTGCGTGGCGCACGGCGCCCGCGCGGACATCGACGGCTCTACCGCAGAAGAGAAAGACCAGTGGTTGTTCGAAGCAGACCCGACCAGCGACGACGCGCGACGCATCTACGAGTTGTCCGGCGGAAGAAACTACGATGCCGTGCTCGCACGATACCGCGAGCGTCAGCAACAGCCACCCGAACTGACCCCGCCGTATGTGAGGCTTCTCGAGGTCGCACGAGACATCGCTGCAGCGCGCGAGCAGGAGGAAATCACCGACGAGAACATCTTCGTTGCATTCCTTCGCGACGAACGCGCGTTCCCCGCGGCCGTTCTCGGCGGCTTTGGCGTCGACCTCGCGCAGCTACGCGAAGACTACGCGAGCCAGCTCAATCCCATTCCCGTTGCCGGGCGAGACTTGCCCCTTGCCCCTGATGCCAAGGCCACCGTCGACGCGGCGATTCAGAGGCGGTCGGCGATGCACTGGCGCAAGGTCGGGCCGCCGGACGTGTTTTGTTCTCTCCTCTCCAGGCGCGACACGCCGCTTGCGCAAATGCTCATCGCGCGCGGACTCAGATTTGAACAGCTGCGCGAGCAGATGGAACGATGGTGACCCCTGCTGACGTTCCGGTAACGTCGTAACGCTACGCTTCGCGTATCCACACGATGGACTCCGGCGGACGCGGCTGCGGCCGAGGCGGCTGCGTCCCCGGAGGTGGTGCAGGAGGAGGCGTTGCTGGTGCGGGCGGCGGCGGGGTCCACGGCGGCGCGGGGGGATTCCGGTTGTAGCGCGTGTAGTTCGGAATTGCGAGCATCGGCGATCCGTCCGCGAACGTTCCCTTCACGACGACGACACCACCGAGGAAATCGCCGCGCCACTCTTCGGTGAGCGCGCTCGACGGTGGCAGCGCGTTCGTGACGTCCTGATCCGCTTTCTCGATGTTGTACACGATCGGGCCGCGGCGAATCGCAACCTTCCCGGCATCCACCGCAATCTTTTCGCTCGCGTGTACGCGCTGAATCGGCATCGGGAGCTCGAATGTGATCGTGTCACCCGCGGTCCACGCCCTTCGAATGACGCAATACCCATTCTCCATTGCCGGTTTCACGCTCTTTCCATTCACGGATACGGCGGGGACGCCGCTCGCGACGGGCGTTGACGTGTACAGCGCGCTCACATCCCTGTTCGGTACCCGGAGGTTGATCGAGAAAGTCGCGCGCGCGGTGGGGTTCACCGTGATCGACACCTTCCCGTCCCACGGATAATTGGTGCTCTGCACCATCTCGACGTTCGTACCTGAGACGCCTTCCACGGTAATCTCGCTTCCCGCAAAGAGATTCACGTAGATCGCATCCTTCGACTTCGAGTACATCCACGTGGGCAGCATGAGCAGCGTGCGGGGAATGTTGCCGGTACAGCACGGCACGGAATGCCACGACGTGCGCTGCGAATTCTGATCGAGCGGGTTCGTGTAATAGAAGTGTTTGCCCTCGAGATCGAGCGCGCCAAGGAGCGCGTTGTACAGCGTCATCTCGTAGAGGTCGGCATACTTCGCGTCGTGGTACGCGAGGTGCAGCTTCCACTGGAAGAAGGTTTCCCCGCAGCTCGAGCACGCTTCGCAATACGCGTTGTTGCGCAGCGAGTAGTTGGGCCCGAACCCTTCCGAGCTTTCGCCGCTCGCGATGCCGCCGGTCACGTAATACTTCCGATGAACGATGTTGTCCCAGAGCGATTTTACCGCGCTCTGGTAATCGACGTCGTGGGTCTCCGCGGCAACATCGGCCATGCCCGAGTACGTGTACGCAGCGCGCACCGCGTGTCCGACCGCTTCGTATTGCTGCACGACCGGGAGATGGCTCTGGTCATACTCGCTGCCGTTCTTCCGGCAGTCGAGCAGAAACTTCGCCAGTGAGATGTAGCGGTCGCCCTTCCCGCCACCCTCGATCTCGTTCACATACCGTCCGAAGCGCACCAGTGCCTGCTCCATCTCCTGATGGCCGTCGAACCATTCCTGTTTCGGCGCCGGCCCGATGTGATCTGCCCAGCAATCGGCGAGCTTTTTTGCGGCGTTATACAGCCGCGCGTCCTTGTGATCCGTCATCGAGTAGTGATTGATCGCGGACTCGATGAAGTAGCCGCTCACGTACCCTTCGTGATTCGCGCGCGCGCTTGGCTGCCATCGCTGCGTCCATTTCGCGCGCCCCGCCGCCGGGTAGAACTGCCCGTCGGGCAATGCATTTCGCAGCGTGTACGCAGTTTGCAGGTATCCGTCGGGCTCCTGCGCCGCAAGAATGATCGGTATCCAGCGCTCGAGCGTCTCGCGCATGTGCTGCTGCGCGGCCAGAATCTCCGCGTCGCCTTCGGCGTCGACCATCAGCGCGAGGCTCATCGACTCGACGGTCTGGTGCACCCACGCGTTCGAGAACACGTACCCCTTGTGCGGCGCAGCCGGCTCACCGCGCAACGCTTTGGCGGCCTCGACAAAATTGTCGAGACCGCCCGGGCCCTGCTTCACCTCGGTGCTCTCGCACTCCTTGATGATGTGCGGAATCCACGAGGTGATGATGGCTTTCGTGCGCGCGCGCCAGAGCGGGCTCGTGATCTTGTGCTTTCTCGTGACCACGGGCGCAAGTCGTTCCGGCGGAGGCGGAAGCTCGACTTTGACCGTGAGTGATGATGTGATCTTCTCGCTGCCGTTGGTTGCAGCGACGTCGAGCACGTATTCGCCGGGCTTCGAAAACGTCGCGGTCGTGGATGCAGCCTTCGCGTCGGCGAACGCGACATCACCGGGACCCGAGCGCTTGAACCACGTGATCGACGGATCCGGCGCTTTCACGGAATCCGCCTGGGCGGCACCGCGCCCGCCGCCGCGGCCGCCGCGCGGGCGCGCTCCGTATCCCGCCCACCCGTTGAGATATGTCTTGCCGCGCAACATCACCACGCGGTCGACGCCCGCTTCGGCGGCGAGTGGTTCGGCGCTCAGCGAGAGTCCGTCGCGAAGCTCTCCCGTGAGTGGTGACGCGACAACGGAAAACGCCGCGAGCTTGCCAAGTGTGCCGAGCGCGTCGCGGCGAGTGATTCGATTGGAACGATCCGTCATATCAACGCCCGGTGAGTTTGTACTCGACGATCCGAACGGCGGACAGCCCGTCCGGGCCCTCCGACTGACGATAACCAAGCCGGGTTCCCTGAATCATCCCCTCCGGCACGAACGGCCGCGCTTCAAGCGGGTGAACCGGGCCGAGTGAGGCAAGCACGACGCCGGCGTTGGCGTCGATGACTTCGACGTGGATATCGATCATGGCGCTCATCGCCTTCTCGGCGTCGCTGGGCGACAAGCCGACGGGAATCCTGAACTCCTTGTTCGGAACCATCAGCACGACATAGAGCAGTCCCGTCCCGTCGTGATGAAGCACCTCTATTTCAGGCGGAGGAATCGCTCCCGGCGTGCTGGCAGGCAGCGAGCGCGGGAACCAGCTCGCACTGCGCCGCAGCGTGCGAAGGCGCGTGCCGTTGGTATTCCACAGCTCGAGCTCGTAACCCCAGCCGGAGCCGTCGGGCGCGGCGGCCCAGAACGTTCCGGCACCGCCACTCGCGATCCTGCGCGCGCCGCGTGCCGGCGCATACCCCTCGGGCGCCGCACCAAATGACCGGATGACTTGCGGAGTCTGCCCCGAAATGTCGACGACGCTGAACGACGACGCGCCCGATTGTCGCGCGGCCACCACGGCCCCACTCGCATCGAGCGCCAAAGACGCGGGTGCCATGCCGGTCATTCCCGCCGTCATCGACTTCTGAAAATCGAGCGCTGGTCCGAGCACGGACCACTGCTGATTCCGGTCCGCGATGTAGACCCGACCGCCGCGATCGAAGAGAAATGTTTTCAGGCCACGAGCGAATGCGCCCGGACCGCGCCCTTCCGCTCCCACGTTTCTCAGCAGCCGTCCATCCGGCGCCCAGACGCTGATCTCCGCGGATGTCGACGCCGATGTATAGAAACGTCCGTCAGGCCCGCGGCCGATGAACCCCGCAATGATATCCGACACTTTGCCGTCGGCGTCGGCGCGCAGCTCGACCTGTGTGTTCGCGAAACTGATTGTGCACGCCGGCCGCGCGACATCGGGCACGACCACGATCTCACCCGGTGTGAATTGCCGCGGCGCCGGTCGTGCGCACGCGCTCTGAGCCTCGGCGGTTCTCATGCACAGCGCAACGCCGATTACCCATCGCCGCATATGGACCGTCTCCTTATTGCTTGCCCTGGGCTTTTCGCTCGGCCTGTTTTCGTTCGCGCAGCGCCTGCACGGCCTCCTGGAATCCTTCCTGATTCATGGCGCGCTGCGCCTGAAAGTTGATTTCCCAGCGCATCGACTCGAGCGCGCGCTGTTTCTCGACGAGCGTCGGATTCGCCGTCGTGTTGACCGGGAGCAACGCGAGCAGCATCGTCGGCAGCTTGAACTTGCCGAAGTAGATCCACTGCTGGTCGACACCGTATTTCTTCCCGTTCTTCTGCACGGTCCAGTCGCCCGGGGCTCGCCCTGCATTTGCCTGCGAAACGGCCAGCGAATCCCAGTACGCCTGCACCCACGCATGCATCACGCTGTCCGCGCCGCGATACGCGGAAGAGAGAGGGCCAGTGGGATCGATGCGCGGACCGATCGGCCCGGGAATGAGACGCGGATCCTTGACGCCGGGCGAAAGACCGGGAAGCCCGCGCCCTCCACCACCGATCGGCGGACTCTCCGCTGCCGCTGAGCCTGAATCGGGGCGAACCGCGCCTGCGCCGCTCGGCGGCGCACCCGCCGGCGGCGCAATGATCTGATCAACGACCTGTGGCTCGTCGCGCTTCTGCTCGGGCGGAGGCTGCTTCTTCCGCACTGTGCCGGTGTCGCGCTTGGGCGGCACCGGCGACTTCACGAACAGCACGCGTTCCGGAATGACCTTCGGCGGCTTCTCGTGCATGCGCATGAACTCGAGCGCCGGAATGACCGCGACGCCCGACAGGAGCGTGAAGACCGCGACGTGGATGACGATGGATATGACGAGCCCGCGACGGTCACGTGGACCCTCGCGTTCTCCGGGCGGACCCAGCTGCAGTCGCTCCGGTGCCTTCACGCCCGCTCGGCCACCACCGGTGAACTGACTGTGCTTACGCCCACGATCTCCACCTCCACCACGTCCCCTTCCGCGAGCGGCGAAATACCGCTCGGCGTTCCGGTCAGCACGAGGTCGCCCGGAAGCAGTGTCATCACCTGCGATGCGTACGCGAGAATATCTGGAATGGAAAACACCATCTCGGTTGCGCGCGCATGCTGGCGCACCTCGCCGTTCACGCGCGTGAAGATCTCCATCGAGGACAGATCAGCCGGCGCCTGCCCCATGGGGCCGACCGGGCAGAAGGTGTCGAAGCCCTTCGCGCGCGTCCATTGCCCGTCCTTCTTCTGCAGGTCACGAGCCGTGACATCGTTCGCCGCGACGATGCCCTTGATCCCCGCGCGCGCCTGTGCAGCGGTCACACGGTAGAGGGGCGCGCCGATCACCACGCCGATTTCGCCCTCATGATCGACGCGCGACGACGCGCGCGGCATCACGATGGCTTCGCCTGACGCGATGACGGCAGTCGGCGGCTTGAGGAACAGGAGGGGGGCGGACGGGACTTCGCTGCCCGTTTCGGCTGCGTGCTCCACGTAGTTGCGGCCGACACACACGATCTTGCTGGGGGTGAGTCGCATCTTCTAATAGTACCAGTTCAGCGGTTTGAACGTTGCCCGGATGCGTAGAATCCGCGGAGATCTCCGTAGATCTCCGACCAGGGTCCCGTCAGACGGCGCGCGGGTGGCAACGCGTCGAGGAGCGTTGCGCCGTAGGACTTATTGAGAATCCGCGAATCCGCGAGCACGATCGCGCCGCGGTCCGTGCGGGTGCGGATGAGACGCCCGAACCCCTGTTTCAGCCTGAGCGCCGCGTGCGGCACCATGTATTCGCGGAAGGCGTCACCGCCCCGCTGCGTGATGGCTTCGCAGTGCGCAGCCGTGAGCGGTTCCGTCGGCACCCGAAACGGGAGCTTGGACAGGATGAGCCCGCGTAGCGCGTCACCCGGAACATCCACCCCCTCCCAGAACGTCGTCGTGCCGAGGAGGATCGCGCGCCCCGAGGCGCGGAAGCGATCGAGCAGACGCTCGCGCTGTTCTTCACCGTGGACGAGCAGCGGCCACCGCGCGTCGACTTTTCGCGAGCGCAGCAGGACAGCCGCTTCGCGCACGTCGCGGTGGCTGGTACAGAGCACGAAGATTCCGCCGTCGCTCGCGTGGGCGAGATCGGCGGCGTAATCGACGACGGCCTGGACGTGCGCGCGCGCCGGCGCGTTCGGTGCCGGCGCATCGTCCGGAATCGCGAGCACGGCCTGCGTCTGGAAATCGAAGGGCGACCGATACGCCGCCGCGACCGGCTCGACGTCGTCTTCATCGAGCCCGAGCCGTGTTCGCACGAAGCCGAACGTTTCGCCGATCGCGAGCGTGGCACTCGTGACGACCGTCGTCTCCACTTTTCGGAACAGGTCGTCTCTCAGCACCGGCGCGAGATCGAGCGGCACCGACGTTACCGCAACGTTGCGCCCCTGCTCGAGGCGATCGGTCCTCGCTTCGCCGCGCGCCTCGATCCACCGAATGAGCGCCGGGCCTCGAGAATCGGAATCGAGCCCCGACCGGAGCGCGTCGCCTGCCGCTTCGAGGCGCCGGCACACCGCCTTGATCTCGTTCAGAATCGGCCCGAACTCTTCTTCGCGTTTCGGGTCCGTCTCGAGACGTTCGCGAACGGTCGTGAGTCCATCGCCGAGCATCGAGAGCTCGGATAAGAGGTTCTCGAGCGCCTCGCGCAGGCCGAATCGCCAGACATCGGCGTCGTCAAAGGCATCCGTGAGTCGGACCACGTTTTCATTCGTCGTCGACAGCCAGGCATCGAGCAGATCAAACACTCGGTTCCCGTGGTCGCGGACGCTGTACACGGCCGGTGCGAGGCGGTCGCGCACGAGATCGAGCGACGCAACGCTGAGCAGATCGCGGCGTCCCGCGAGCCGGGCGATCAGCGACGGCAGGAGCCCCTTGCCTTTTCGTTCGAGTCGCGCCGCGAGGCGCTGCAAACCGCGGCGCGTCGCGGTGGCACCGAGATGCTGCGCGGCGGCGTCCTCGAGATGGTGTCCTTCGTCGATGATGAGACGGCCGTACGCGGGAAGCACCGCCGCTTCGTTCCAGTTCTGGCTCGCGCGCCGCACGGCAACGTCGGCCATCAGCAAATGGTGATTCACGACCACCACATCGGCTTCGGCGGCGCGCCGCCGGGCCTTGAACACGAAACAATCCGTGAAATGCTTGCACCGGAGGCGCGTGCACAAATCGCCTTCGGCGGCGACCTCATCCCAGAGCTCGCCGCGCGGGGCCGTCGGCAAATCGGCGAGCGTGCCGTCGGACGTTGCGGACGCCCAGCGCGAGATGCCTTCGAGCTCCCCCGCGAGCTCGGGTTCGAGGAGCATGGCCGCGCTGTCGCGCACCTGCTCGAGGCGCTGCAAGCAGAGGTAGTTGCGCCAGCCCTTGAGCAGCGCGAAACGAACCTTCTGCTCGCTCAGTGCGCGCTCGAGAAATGGCAGGTCCTTGGCGACGAGCTGTTCCTGGAGCGGAATGGTCGCGGTCGCCACCACGGTCCGTTCGTCGTTGAGCGCGGCCCAGCGGAGCGCGGGCACGAGATACGCGAGCGACTTGCCGACGCCCGTGCCCGCTTCGAGCAGTCCGATTCCTCCAATCGAGTAGAGCTTCGCGATCGCGCCGGCCATCTCCCGCTGGCTTTCGCGGTCTTCGTACGCTCCGTGCGTGCGCGCGACGGCGCCGTCGGGACCGAGAATCGCGTCGACATCGGCGTGCTCGAGCGGCGTTCGCTTGTTCGCCCGCGGCACTTCGACCACGACGTACATCCGCGACGCCTCGTTGTCGACGATACCGAATCCAATGCCGTCATCGTGCATCCGCGCCGCAATCTGCATGTCGGCGTCTGACGGCTCGAGCATCCCCGACGGATGATTATGGATCAGCATCTCGCCACGCCGTGCGAAACCGGGCAGCGCGAGCACCTGGGCGACGCCGCCGCGCGCGACAACACGAACGGTCTGCACGACGCCGGAATCATCGACGCTGCCGACGAAACACACTTCGCGCCCGCCGGCGAGACGAATGGCCGCGCGAAGGGCTGCGGCCGCGGCTGCCGCGATCCGGGTCCGCTCGCCATGCCCAGCGCCCGTTGCCCGCTGCCCGTCCGGCGCCCGCAAACCGGCTTTCACGTCTTCAGCGGCTTTTTCTTTGCGGCCGGGAAGAGAACGTTGTTCAGAATCAGCCGGTAGCCGGGGGACGTCGGGTGCAACGCGAGCTCCGTCGGCGGGCTGCCGATGTTGTGCTGCGGATCCTCGGGATCGTGCCCACCGAGGAACGTCCACGTGCCCTTCTCGTAGTGGCCGTGGATGTACTTCACCCATGGCGCGCCGGGCTCGTTCGCGAGAATGGTTACGCCGGGCTTGAGCACGCGCTTGAGAAAACTGGTCGTGACGCCGTAGTAGTCGGGAATCACGTTCCGGTGATTCTGGACGAGCATCGCCGGAATGGGATCGAACTTCGCCGCAAAATCGAACAGCGTGAATGCGCCAAGCGGCTGCTTGCGGGCGGGCACGTTCACCTGGTGTCCGTCGATGTCGCTCATCGCGCTGACGGCCGCACCCGTTTCCACCTGCGCGCCCTGGCATCCGAACGCGCGCGACCAGTCCATCTTGGCGCTCGCATCGGGATCGACCGGCGTGCCGTCCGAGAACGCACCCGCGATGTCGACGTTCGCGCCGGCGTTCGCGAGCTCGAGCGTTTCCGTGGCGCCGCACATGGCGAACAGGAATCCGCCGTTCATGACGTAATCGCGAATCTTCGATGATACGCCCTTCTTGAGGGCGGGCACGGAGGTGAACCCGAGGTTGCGCGCCATGAGCTGCAGCATGTCCCGCTGCGCGATGTACCACGGCGCATCGCGGTAGCTGAGATGCAGCTTGTGCAACTGCCCCGTGAAATCCTCGTGGTGCAAATGCACCCAGTCGTATTTCGCGAGATCGCCCTTCAGCACTTCTTCGTCGTAGAGCTTCACGTACTCGATGCCCGCGTATTCCATTGCGAGCGTGACGGCGTCATCCCACGGCGGCGCCGTCGGAGGCGTATACACCGCGACTTTCGGCGCTTTCTCCAGCGGCACGGCGTCCATGTTGCTCGCCGCGACTTCGCGCCGCATGTCGGCGATCGCCGCGGCGTCGAACTCCTCGAGCACGACGCCGGCGAGTGCGGCGTCGCGGCGCACGGACGGCGATCCCGGCAGCAGAAACGATCCGCCGCGGTAATTCAGCAGCCATTCGGCGGACTGACCGTCCTTGATGGTGCGAAACGCGAGCCCGTAGGCCTTGAGATGCTGGCGCTGCCCATCGTCCATCGGCACGAGCACGTGATCGGCGGCGGGCGCGCGCAGAATGCCGTGCAGCGGCGCGATGGCGGCGAACGCCGCGGTCCCGCGCAGCAGGGCTTCGCGCCGGCTGATCCGCTCCGGACCGAACTGCGTCATGCCATTACTCCGGACGCTCGGAGCCCGATGTCTTCGCGAGATCGAGCTCGTGCCGCGCCTGTGGCAGCAGCGCACTCTCCGGCCACGTCAGAATCATGTGTTCAAGATGGCCGATTGCGCCCTTCGTGTCACCGCGCCGGCGCAGGAGGCGAGCCCACTCGAGCTCCGCTTCGGCGGCCTCGGGCGAGTCCGCGTGGCTGCCGAGCAGCTGCGTCCAGAGCGAGATGGCGTCGGCTTCGCGCTTTTGCGCCAGATGAATGCGCGCAGCGACGAGCAGCAGGATGCTTGCCGCATCGGCGACTTCAGGCACCGCCCGCACGAAGGCCGCGGCCGCTTTCGCCGAATCTCCCCGCGCGAGCGTCAGGAATGCGGCGCCGGCGAGCGGAGCGTTCTCGACACGTGTGCGCGACACGAACGAAAACGCGAACACGGCTTCGGCAGCGCGCGGATCCGCGCGCTTGAGTCCCCGGCGCGCGCCAGCCAGGTTGCCCTCGTAGAGCGCGAGCCAGCCCGCCAGCTCGTCGTCGGCGTCGGTGGCCGCTCCACTCAGCATGGCGCGAGCTTCGGTGACTCCTCCGCCCTTGATCCACGCCCGCGCGACCAGCCTGCGCATGTCGTTGCGCTCGTTCTCGCCGAGCGAGGACTCGAGGTCGGCGTACGCCTTTTGCGCCTCGGCACCGCGGCCGAGCGCGGCGAGTGCCCTGAGTTTCACCGGCAACGCCGCAACCGGTCCGTCTTTCGGGCCGAGTTTTTCCGCGGCCTGCGCCGCGAGCAGGAGCGCGGATTGCGGATCGCCGCCCTCGATGGCGTTCGTCGCCGCGCGGAGCGCGATTCTCGCGTCGGGGCGCCAGCGCTGCAGCGCGATGAGCGCGTCGCGTGCCGCGATGTATTGTCCCCCACGCTCCGCGTCCAGCACGAACGCCTGCCAGAGAGCGGCCGTCGAATCATCGAGCGTGAGCTCGGACAGCGCCGTCCATGCCTCGCGTCCATTTCCCCACCCGAGCTCGAGCGCGCCGAGCAGCTTGCGCGGGCCCGGTGTGACGGGCGGGCTCAGCAGCACCGCCCGCACCACGCGCCGCGACTCGAACGGCGCGGCGCGCAATGAATACGTCGCCGCGGTGATGAGAAAATCCTGCTGCGTCACGGCTTCGCGCCACGCAACCGAGGCATGGTCCCACTGGCCGAGCGCCGCGCGCAGCTGCGCGATTTCGGTGGTGAGTCCCTTCGTGGATCCGAGATTGCGCTGCGCTTCACTGATCACCGTGTCGACGGTCGAGGCGCGTCCGGCGTCGAGCAAAATGTGCGACCACGTGCGATAGGGCTCGATTTCGCCCGGTGCGGCGGCAACCCACGCCAGGTACGCGCCCCGCGCGTCCGCCTCGCGGCGCGCCGCGTACAGCGCACGAAGCTGCACGGCACGCGCCGTTGGCTCCTTCGGATTCTGCTTCACCTGCCCGGCCGCAACGTCGGCGAGCGAGTCGTTCCAGCCGAGCTGCGTGAACACGCGTTCGAGGCCGAGGAGCGCGGCAACCGCATCGGAACCCGTCAGCGCATCGCGATATGCGGCCGCCGCGGCGCGCAAATCGCCGTTCGTCTCCTGCTGCATGGCGCGGACGAGCGGCGAGTTCTGCGCGGATGCCGCGGCCGCGATGAACATGGCCGCCACACCAACGAGTCTCGCCGCGCGAACGATGTGGCTACTGCTTTTTCGCATTCAGCCGGCGGAAATACTCCTGGACGAGCTGGCGGTCTTCCGCCGAGAGACCCGTGAGCTCCTTCCAGGTCGGTTCGCGGAACTGGACCGCGGGCGTGCCGGTGGTGATGCCCGTCTTCGGCGCATCGGAGACAATGCCCTGTCCCGACTTCGCTTCACGCTTGCCGGATTCGTCGCGCTCATCCTGCTCGAGCGTGCGTCCCGCATCGAGCATGCGGCGGAAAAGCTGCGACTGCCGGTCCACTACGGAACGGTCGAGCTCGCCGCGCTCGAGCTGTTGCGCGATCTGCCGGGCTTCACGCGCCAGCGCTTCGGCGCGCTTCGTGGGATCTGCGTCCGCGGCGTCCTGCAGTTTCTGCGCAAGCTCGCGCTGTTTGTCCGCGAGCGGCTTCACCGCTTCCTTCTGGGCGGCGCCGTCGCCCACCTGCTGGAGACTCGGCAGGAGCTGTGCGGCCGCGCCGTTGAGCTGCGCCTGCTGGCCCGCCATCTGCTTCATCTGCTGCATCATCTCCGGCAGTCCGGACGCCGTCTGCGAATTGCCCGCGCGCTCGCGATCGCGTGACATCGACGCTGCGGCCTGGCGAAGCGCATTTGCAGCATCCTGCATGGACCGCATGGCCTGACCCATCGCTCCGTCATTGAGGTCGCGGGTGGCCTGCGCGACGCTCTGTTTCGCGTCGTCCATCGCTCGCTGCGAATTCGGCGACACGAGCGCAGACTTCTGTCCCTGCTGCTGCAGCCGGTCCGCCGTTTGCTCCACGCCTTGCTGCAGCGCGCCCTGCTGCGCACGGAGCTGCGTGCTCGCGCCGTCACGCGCCTGCTTCGCGATGTCTTCCTGCTGGCGCGCCATCTGCTGCGTTTCCTGGATGGAACGGTCGAGCGCGTCGGTGATTTCGCGCTTCCACTGATTCACCTGCGCTTCGCGCGCCTGCCCCAGCGACTCCGACGCCTTCTGCATCGCCTCAGCGGCCTGCTGCGCGGCGCTCTTCTCACCGCCCGACTGGCTGGACGACTGGCTACCCGATTGTCCGTTCTTCTCGCCGCCGGCCTGTCCGTTCTGACCCTGCGTGCTGCCCGCTTTCTGCCCCTGCTGTTGCTGCTGTCCGCCCGAGCCGCCGGAACCCTGGCCACCCATGGCCTTGCTGTCTTTTTGCGCCGAATCCGGCGGCGCCTTTTCACCACTCTTGTTCTGCTCGGCGATCGCTTCCTGCATCTTGCGCAGACTTTCCGCTGCGTCCTGCGCCGCCTTGTCCACGCCGTCCTTCGCGGCCTGCGCGTGCTCCTTTTGCAGCCGGTCGGCGAGCTTCTTCGCGTCTTCCTCGACGGACTTCGCGCGGTTCGCGAGCTGCTCTGCCTGCGATTTCTGATTCCCCTTGCCCGCGGAGTCGGCAAACTGCTTCTGCTGCTGCGCGAGCTCCTTGGCTTCGTCGGTCATGGACTGCATGCGTCCTTCCAGCGCGGCGCGTGCGAGCATCTCGCGCGCCTTCTCGAGCGCCTCGCGCATGTTCTGCTGTGGATCCTGCAGCTTGTTGAGCGCGTCCTGCATTTCGTCGCCGCTCATCTGCTGGCGCTGCGCTTCGAGATCGCGGAGCTGCTTCTGCATCTCGGGCGTCATGGCTTCGCGCAGCAGCCGCTGCGCTTCCTTGAGCTCGGCGCTCATCGAGCTGTCGAGCACGCCCGCCTTCTGCAGCTCTTTCGAGAGGCGGTCGGCTTCCTTGGACAACTCCTGCATGCGCTCGCCGAGCGCCTTCTGGTCGGCAATGAGCTCGCGCGCGCGCTCCTGGGATTCGAATGAAGCGGCATCCTTCGATGAACCGCTCTGGCCCGCCTTCGACGCATCGGCCTTGTTGCTCGAGCGCGCCGCATCGGCGGTCCGGCGCTCGAGACTCTTCTGCGCACTCGCGGCGGCGCTTGCGCGTGCCACGGCGGAGTCGGCGGCGGAGTTGGCGGCATCGCGCCGCGCATCAGCCGTCGGCACGCGAAGCTCGAGCGGACGGCTCGTGCCCAGACGCCCCCACGGCGCGGCGTCGCGTGCTTCGGCCACGACGAACATTGCGTCGCCCGGGGCGAGCTTTCCGACCGAGAGGTCGAGCTGGATCTCACCGATGTAGCGTCCGCCGCTCACATCATTGAGGGCGGTGGTTTGTTCGTTGTCGCGCTTTCCGGCCGCCCGCTCCGTCCACGTGTGCAGGGACACGTTGCGCAGGCCGTGATCATCCGTCGCGGCGACGAGGAGGCGCACGGCGTCGTTCGGGGAGACGAGCGTGTCGCGCGTCGGCGCGACGATTTCAATGCGCGGAGCGGAGTCCGGCACCACGTCGACGGCGATGGACGCCGGCAAATCCGCATTCGTGGTGGACGACGTCCAGCGCCACGTGCCGCTGGTGCTCGCGACGAAACGGCCTTTCGCGCGGCCGGCTTCGAGCACGAACACGTTCGTGTCGCGCTCACTCGCGAGCGTGAGCTTCGCGAGTCCTGCCGCACGCGCGGTCACGTCG
>Ga0134121_10001856_pt1 | contig 19298 bp, 16 predicted proteins | sample KB301_FD_96463 | JGI IMG/M metagenome (GOLD analysis project Ga0134121, IMG submission 96463) | Terrestrial soil microbial communities without Nitrogen fertilizer from Kellogg Biological Station, Michigan, USA - KB3-0-1 | ecosystem: Environmental > Terrestrial > Soil > Unclassified ... | reverse complement strand
TCCGCTGCAGCGTCAGCGTTCGTTCGCTCAACAAGTGGCCGCGGCCGTGGGCTTCGATTTCAGCCGGGGCAGGCTCGACTCCACCACGCATCCGTTTTTCGCGGCGATTGGCCCCGGCGATTGCCGCATCACCACGCGCTACAGTCTCAACCGCTTCGGCGAAGCGTTTTTCGCGACGCTCCACGAAGTCGGCCACGGCCTCTACGAGCAAGGTCTGCCGGCGGAGCATTACGGCACGCCGCTGGGCGAAGCGGCCTCGCTGGGTCTGCACGAATCGCAAGCCCGGCTGTGGGAAAACGCGGTTGGACGCAGCCGTGGGTTTTGGCAGCATTTCTATCCGGCAGCGCAGCAAGCCTTTCCCGGAGCGCTTCGCAACGTGGGCCTGGAGGACTTTCACCTGGCGTTGCATCATGTCGCGCCGACATGCAACCGCGTCCGCGCCGACGAGGTGACTTACAACTTTCACATCGCAATCCGCTTTGAGCTGGAGCGAGCTCTGATCACCGGCGACCTGCCACCCGCCGATTTGCCGGCCGCCTGGAACGAACGCTATCAACGCGACCTCGGCATCGTGCCGCCCGACGACGCCGAGGGCTGTTTGCAAGACGGCCACTGGGCCGCGGGCCTGTTCGGTTATTTCCCGACTTACACCATCGGCAATCTCATGGCTGCTCAGCTCATGACCCAGGCCCACGAAGACCTCGGCGATCTGGAGGAGCCGTTCTCCAGGGGCGACTTCGGCGGACTATTGGAATGGCTGCGCAGGCACGTGCATGAGCAGGGCGCCAGGTTGCCGGCTGGCGAGTTGATCAAACGCGTCACGGGGGCTGGGCCGCAATGTCGGTCCCTGGTCCATGCGTTGCGGCAGCGTTATGCACAAATCAAAAGGTGATTCCAGGGCGCACAAAAAAACCGCCGAAGCTCTCGCCTCGGCGGCTGGTTGACAAGGAGCGCATTTAGCGCCAGCGCACACCCAGGCCAAATCGCGGCCCACCCAGCCACACGCCGCCGCCATTCCACTAGGGGCTGTAGGTGTTGTAGTAGTACGGCGTGCTGTAGTAGTAGGTGGGATAGGTGTACGAGTAGGCCGGTTGATAGTAATAGGTCGTGGGATAGTACGTGGTTGTTGGATAGTACGTGTAACCTGGTTGGTAGTACGTGTACGTAGGTTGGTAGTACGTATACCCCGGTTGCACCGTCACATACTGCGGATTGGCAGGATGCGTCGCCGCTTCCACCTGAGGAGCAGCGGCAGTCAGCGCCAAAGCAAGGGCGGCTACAGTTGCATAAATGAATTTACGCATGGCGAACGTCCCTCCTCTTTTCAAGGTTTGTCAGATCACTGGGTTGATAAGGAATAAGGTGCAATCGACGTGCCAAACGGCGGTTTTTTCGAAAGAGTTGTTGTGGTTTTGCGCAAGCGGCAAGGGCGTGAAGGCTTGGATCTTTGCTGTCGCTTCACGGCTTTTCAGGGAGCGTGCTACCGGACAAAATCACGGCACCAGCGACAAGCCCTTGCCTTTGGCTTTTTCCTTTTGGCCGAGGGCGGCGCGGAGGTCTCTGAGAAAAAAAGAAAGAAAAGCGGATAGCGGAAGGCTGGCCCTTTTATTTCTCCCTTTGTCCATTCGTCAATGATCACTCGGGAAGCGTAACTACTTCTCCGCCATCAATCGTTCCCAACTTGTTAATCAAATCTCCGACTGAATAAGACAAAAAGCGCACAGATCCATCAGCGAAAAGAAAGTTTGCCCCACCGGAATGGAGGCTCCAAAGGTGGAAACGATCACAGGGATTATCAGCACGCCCCGGCCCGAATTCGGTTCTAACCCCCGTTTGGCATTGCAAATCAACAGCAATCATCGAATGCCCTAAACCCAGGTGAATGCGTGTATTGGGCCCAGGCATGACTTGCGATCCCCAACCGTGCCCGTCCGGGTACCACCAACCGGCCTGAAGAGAATCCGGTGGGGGCCGTTCGCCTACCATGATGGTATTGCTAAGGCCATCGGTGATTTCGCCAAAGCGGCTTCCTGGCTTTTTGCCTAATGGCCCAAAGGAACCATTCTTTGCTTGTTGCGGAATTGCGGAGGCAATGCCGACATAGGAGGCGTACGCTGCCATTTGGCCGTTTTGCGCATCAATCAACGGCGAGGACAATCGCCCGTCGGCTGTGCAAACGTATTCGCCAACAACAGTTGCAAAACCAGTATGTGGGGGATTGCGAGTCAGGTCAAATTCCACAGCGCAAGCGTCCACACTCGTTTGATATAAACCCTCCTGGCCTAGCTGCGGCAGGATGAGAGCCATCCAACTTAAATGAAGATTTGGATCGCCGCCGGAAAGATCGTGGGTAGGCCTCGGCGGTAAACGCCCGTTTGCGGCATGATAGTTCTGCAGGGCAATGCCTATTTGTTTGAGGTTGTTCGCGCAACCAGTCCGCTCTGCAGCACCGCGAGCTGACCGGAGTGCGGATAATGCCAACCCAAGCAATACTCCGATAACACCAATGACAATGAGGATCTCGATGAGACTGAAACCAAGCCTTCGGATTCGGCACATGACGCGGCCCCCTTACTGCCGAAGCAGGACAGGTAGCTCAACAATTTCTTCGTGGTCCCCGAGAAACCAAAGATGCGGAGGATTCATGGACGACTCCTGGTCGTTTTAGCCATGTTGCGAAACCTTGGTAGGCGTAAAACGGCGCCAGCGCCGCCACCACCAACGCCCCGTGTAAGCCACGACTCCCACAAGCAGGATGGCAGCTGACCAAGGCAAGATCCAGCTGCCGCCAGGTTGGGGCTCTACAGTTGTTGCCAGTTTCGGCGTCGCCTTTTCATTTCCAGCATTGTGTGGCGGATGGCGAAGCAGCGCGTTTTCCTTGGACAGGGCATTGCCCATAGAGTCTATTTTATAAGAGACACCTTTGATAGTATCCGTCAATGTTATACCGTCTGGCCAACTAAAATCAAAAATGTCCCCAGGCAGTGCCTCATTTAGCCGAATATCCGCAATGTCGGCGGTCCAAGTTGTTAACAGATTGCCGTTGCTGGTGTACCGGCGAGTCGATCGTTCGGGGAAAAAAACTCCCGGCAAGCATTCCTTGAACTGAATGACCTCGTGTTCCGCTCTTAAAGTCTCGTTCTTCGAATTAGTGGCAGTCGCAATGGTTCTTCGGATCAGGTAGTTAACGGAAGGATCAAAATGGATCTCGATATCCCATGGCTCCTGCGCCTGCTTGGATTTCTCAAACAAAAGTAGAACGACGATAACTTCTTTGCCGTCGACTGTTTTTTTCTCAACGCTTTTTACCTTAGTCGCGTCCCCAACAAGATTTTCGGCGACCCGACGTTGAATCAAGGGTTCTCGTGGAGGGGCCAACAATCCGCATACAAAGGCATCAACTCGTGTCGACATCACGAAACGCTCTGGCATTGCCGAAAGCATCGCCGTGACCATTGGCTTGTTCGGTCGGGGTTGTTCCGACAATGATTTGCAGATGCCATCTCGCCAAACATACTCGGTCTTCCTGCCGTCTGGCCTGGACGCCTTGACACGGATGGCATCGGACGAATACCAATATTCACCCGCTTCCGAAATCGTCACCCGGCTTTCACCGCCCTCAACTGTGCTTTTGAAGACAAATGTCACTTTGCAAGATGCAGTATGGATGCTTTCGCGCGCCGCTTTGTGTGCCTCCAAAACAAATTCCAAGAGGTCGGGGTTTGGGGCGCCCGCCACGGCGGGCGTCGGCACCGCGCTCAACAGCAACAAACCCGTAATCGCGATTAGTCCGCAAGCAAGGCGCAACATGCTAATTACCAAGGTTAAAACGGCGCGCCACCATTCACGTTTGTGGCTATCGGCGGGGTGGCACATGGAATTTTAGGTGGGACGCCCTGAAAGCACGTGCAACCTGGCTAGCAGCTCGTAATCAAACGGCGTGCTGCAGCGCCCGGCGTAATAACCAATTGGGAAAAGCGCCAAACGCGCATCACCATTGAGCCTCGAATCCCTCCACGCTCACCCGCCATGTTCCGGCGTGAGTGAGCGTGTCTTCCTGGCGCCCGCGGTTGCGCTGCCTTTGGTCCACGAGTCGCATTGAGCGAATACTAACAGGCGGCGGCGCTTACAGCAACTGTTTTGAGTTGAATGTCGGATTGGGTGTCGAATGGCAGTGCTGCCTATAATGAGCTTTTGGTCGCGGCTGGGTGGCACATGCAATTTTGGTTGGCACGCCCTGACAGCACGCGCAACGTGCGCTAACAGCTCGTAATCGAAGGGCGTGCCGAAACGCCCGGCGCAATAACCACACGGGAAAAGCGCCTGACGCGCATCACCATTACTGAGGACTGCGCAGCCAATGCAACACGTAACCCGTCACCCCCAACCCCTCACCCCGCGGCGGGGAGAGGGGAGTATCTTTAGCCGCGCAGTTGATCAGTAAGCCCCGATTCGCGCTGTGCTCACCCACCTCGTCTTGGCGGCCGCCGTCGCGCCGCCTGCGGTCCACCATTCGCATGGAACGGATGCTAACAGGCGGCATCGCTTTCGGCAACTATGCGTCCTGAAAATGGGTTTTCGCCGCGGGTGGTGAAGGCCGCATTATACGCGCGGTCTGCACCAGGAAGGCCGTCATTTTTCAGAGCGGGACCAGGAATATTCGTTTTACAGTCGAAAAGAGGTTGGCGCGAGGCTCGTGAAACATTGGCGGTCTTGGCGGTCTTGGCGGTCTTCGAGTAAACGCGGGGGTGCCACGTAAAACGATGATCCCCTTGATCCCCTTGATACTCTTGATCGCCTTTGGGCTGAAACACAGGAAAAGCGGCCGGTAAAAGCAGGAACCCCGGCGAGATAGACGCCGGGGTTCCTTACGAAGCATCGCGGCTGCGTCCGACGGCAGCCCGTCGGCCGCGTTAGAGCAGCCGCACCTGGTTACCTATATGCACGGGACCACCTCCTTCCGCTAAAGCCTCCCCGGCCGGCAATCGGGCAACCAGCTCGATCGCGGGCGGGCTTCAGCCCATCAAGCCACGGTAGCTTGATCCAACGCTTGCATTCTATGCGAAATGTCGGCATTTGGTCAAGCGGGCGAAGGACGATTGACGGTGTGCGACGCGGAGCGTCGGGGCAGTGCGTTCCCACGCGGAGCGTGGGAACGAGATGGTACTGTTTTAGGCGTTACGGATCGAGCGGGAGCCAATCGACAATGTCGAAACGGGCATGTGGCGAAGCAGCCGGCGCGGTGGCGACGGCTTCGTAGGCTGCGCGGAATTGCTTCATGGCCTTGTGAAGATCCTGGACGCTCAGGCAGCCTTGTTCGCGGCAAAACATGAGATCCGACTGGCCCGGCACGCGGACCACTTTCAAATCGGGCATCACTTTTTGCACCGCGTCGCCCATGTGGCGGCCGATTTCGGTGGCCGGGGCCAACAGAAATGCCTGGCGGTTTTTGTCGGGGCCATCCGCCAGCAGCGGGGCCGCCCGGTCGAGATAGCCGCGAATCTGCTCGCAGAAAAAGCTGCTGGGTTCTTTGTCCAGCTTGTTCAATCCCAACCCCGATTGATTGGGATCGAGGTCCGGCGGCAGCAGGCCGAATTCGGTTCCGAGAATCTGGGCCACGTCCATGATGGGTAGGTGGCGGTCCAGGATGCCAATGGCGTCGTCGAGCAACGGTTCGGTGAGATGACGCGTCATGTCGCCGCTGGTCATGAGCGCCGCGTGCAGTCCGCCGCGCGGCAACAGCACGTGCTCGTGCAAATCGCTGTCGAGTTGATGCCATTCGTCGGGCTTGAGGCCCTGGAGCAAACGCAGGGCGGCACGCTCCAGGTCTTGCTCGTTGTTGGGCAACACGACGCGGGCGGTCGCGGATTGACGCAGGCCTTCATAGAAGGCCTCGGTGGTGGGAAGCGGCGACTTGTTCATGGTGGTGTCGCCGCTGGCCCTGTCGTCGTCGTCTTGATCGGACACCAAGCCCTCGAGGCTGTGTTGCAAATGGCGGAGCCGCTGACGGCAAAACTGCAAATCACGGAGCTGATCTTGAATGCGGCCGTTGAGAGCGCTGAAAAAGTGCCGGCAGGCGACGATGGTTTCTTCGATCAGACGATGGCGGGCGAACAGCGTCAGGCTGTCCACGAAGGCCCGAAGTTGACGGCGATTGGAGCGGCCGCCGAACAGGCGGAAACCGCCGCCCGTGACGCATTCCTCCATGCGCAGCTCGACTTCACGCCATAACTGCAGCGTCTTGGCGACCTCAACCTCCAGGCGGTGTTTTTGGGCCTGGGCCTGCACCCGGCAGAATTCAAGGACGCGGTCCAGCGCCGCCTCGGCGGCCGCCAGGCGGGCGCCGGGGTGCTCCATCAACGTGAACAGTGTCTTGCAAAGCTCGTTGCACCACTCTTCGGCGACCCTTTGCGCCGACCCGGCCAGGGCGCGAGTGAGCTTGGTTTTGCGCCAATCGAGATTGTCCTGGGCGGCCTCGCAGCCGGCGCCGACCCATTCCGTGATGCGGCCGATCGCCTGTCGCGCCCAGTTGCCCGGATCTTCGACGGCGAGAGATTGTTGCGATTGCTCCTCGATGGTCGCCATCAGTCGAGCCAGCGCTTCACCTGGCGTGGCCTCCAATTCAGTGAGACTTGGGACCGTGGCGGCTTTCTCGATGCGTACTTGCAGCGTTTCAGGTTTGAGATCGGGATTGGCCAATGCTACATCGCACGCCTGACGAACCTTGGAGTGGATGTCGGGGGTCAGATCGCGCTGGCCGTCGGCCAGCCAACCGTCGATCAGCCTGTGGCAGGCCTTGCGGGCGGCCATGCGCAGCAACAAACCGCGCGGGAACCACACGGCGTAGGTGCCGAAACTGCGGAAAGGCGTGGACAGGGCGCCGGCCACCGCGGAGCCGCTAGCGTCGAGAGTGTGGCGCACGTGTTCCAGACGCAGGCCCAACGGCGTGGTCAACTCATGGAACAAGTAGCTGCCGAGGTGGGAAATGGTGTCTTCCAGGGCGTCCGGGCTGCGATGAGCCATCGGCAACAAATAGACGGAGTTGAAGGGACTGCCTTGGTCGACGACGCGTTGACCATCGGCGCCATATTGGGCGGCGAAAGGAATCGACGGATCGCTATAGTGGTTCAACTCGGTCAAGGTGGCGTAAACGTTGGCCTGCTCGGTCCGCGGCGTGGCGGGATCGGTGGGCGAACTGCCAATGAGCAAGGCATGCACTTCGCCTTCGGAATGGCGCATTTGGCCGAGCAGCCGCCGCAAGGCGTAGCCAAGGTCGGTCAACATGCCGCTGCAACCGCCGCCGGCGGCGGCGATCACATAAACGCGCGGCGTGTTGTCGCGCAAGGCCAGGCCGGTTTGGCTTACGGATGCATAGAGCACGTCCGGATTGGTGACGTGAGCAATTTCGCGTTTGAGCCGGCCCAGCAAGCGTTGCTGATTGTCGACAAAGGCCAGGCGGCCCAAGGCCCGTGAGCCTTGAGTCTGCAGCGAGCGTGGCATGGCGTAGAGCTTTTCGCGCGGCAACCATTCCGTCAGGGTTTCCAGTGCTCGCCGCCGATAATTGCCAACGGGTTGCAGCGGCAGTTGATAAACCTCGTTGCGGGTCAGGGCCACCTCGGGCGCGCCGCGAACCGCTAGGTTGGCCGCCTCGGGGTCCACGTCGATGCACAGGAATTTGAGGATTGGCAGCTTGCTGAGGTCGCCGAAGCGATCCAGGAAGCGGCAGCGCAGTTCCAAGAGTGCTTTGCGTCCCGAGCCACCCAGACCGATGATCACGGTGGGCCGTAAGGCACCGGTGCTGGGCTGAGCGACGGTGACGCCCAGCTGGGAAACCTCGTAATTGTCCGAGCCCCTGGGGGGCGGCGGTGCGCCCAGATCGACTTCCTCGGAGCTGTCGCGGGCGTCCACCACGGCGGGGACGTCGGCTTCCAGCAGGATGTCCTCCATGGTCTCGGCCATGGTCTTGGGCCGGGTGCCGTTGCGAGCGGGTTCGGCGGCGCCGGGCGTGGCCACACGTGCGTGGGGCCGGGCCCCGTAAAGCGCCCGCAGCATTGCCATGCAGTTGGGAAAGCGCTTGGCGGGATCTTTGGCCAGGGCGCGAGCGATGATGGGCCGTTCGGCTTCGGGCAAGGCCCGCAGGTCGGGCTCTTCACTCAAGTGCTGCTGCATCAGGGCGCGCACGTTTTTGCCGTTGAAGGGCCGCTGACCTGTCAAAAGCTCCTGGTAAACAATGGCCAGGCTGTATTGGTCGCTGCGTTCGCTGATCTTGCCCTTGAAGGTTTCTGGAGCCGCGTATAGCGGTGTGACGCCGCCAAGCAGACCGGAGGCGGATTGCCGTTCCAGATGCTTGACCAGCCCAAAATCGGCCACCTTGACGCGATCGCAGATCAAGAACAGGTTGCGCGGCTTGACGTCGAGATGCTGCAGCTTGTGCTTCTCGTTCATGTAGTCGAGCGCTTCGGCGGCATCGCGGAGATAGCGGAGCAGGTTGTCGCGTGGAATGCCGATCAGGCCGGTGGTTTGCTCCTGGACGAACAAGTCGTGAAGGCTGCGGTCGGCCAGTTCCATGACGATGACCAGCTCGCCGTCAACTTCTTTGATCTGTTCAAGTGTGCAAATAAAAGGATGGCGGACTTCCTTGACGCGCTGGAGGGCGTGCAACTCTTGTTCAGCCCGCACGCCGTCCACATCGAGAGAATGGAGATTGCCGTAGACGAATTTGATGGCTTTGAAGAGGCCGCCGGGGGCTTCGCATTTCCAGACTTCGCCAAAACCGCCGCTGCCCAGCGGCTCGATCAGGCGATAGCCGGGTATCGGTTCAGCGTTAGGCTCCCGCAACCAACTCATGGGTCGGTCCTGTGTCGGCGTCAAAATACGTAAAGTGAGGCGCGGAACTCTGGGCGAGGGTTCCAGCACAAGCGTAGGTCGCAAGTGGGGGGTTGTCCAATTTACCGCCGGCAGACCGAGGGACAACGTCGGCAAACACGCGCGGCAGTCGTGCGCCGCATGATCGTCAAGGTCGCCATGAATTGCGCCGTCCGCGCCACCGCGTAGGCTTGCGCAGGGCGCACAGGTATAAGTCCGCAAGAACTTTATGGAAAATCTGGGTCACAAAAGGATTGATAACAACGACCGCCGGCCCTACCGTTTTAATGGTTAGCGAAGGACGATCCGGCAGGGACCGGAAATCCAACTTTGGACTTCTTTTTCCCCGCGGCGCCCTGACGTTCTGTCGCGACGGATAGCTGGGTTTGGTTTTCACAGATCGCAAGCCTGGCAAAGCTGTCGCTGTTCGCATTCCCCGAGGAGAGGCAAAAATGTTGATGCGAAAACTGTTATTGGGCTGCGTGGTGGTCATCGCGGCTTCGGTGGCAGGCTGCAAGTGCTGCGGATCGAATAGCTGCAGCAATTGCCCGCCGCCGGTCAAGGCTTTCGCGCCGGCCCCGTGCAACAACTGTGGCCCAACGGGCGCTCCTGGCGTCGTGGTTCCCCCGCCTCCGGGCGTTGTGGCGCCAGGACCGGGCGGCGGTCCCTATGGGCCCGGGCCTTATGGCGGCACCGGCTACGAGCGCAAGCTCTAAAATATGCAGCTTGCGGCTTGGCGCCTCAGCGCTGAGCCGCAAGCGCTAATGTTCGGCCACTTTTGCGTAACTGGCTCCGTAAATCGGTTTGCCGGCCTGGCGATATTTGCGCTCAAAATTGGTCAGGTGATTCTCTGCCCGCTCCACGGCCGGCAACCGGCACAGCAGCGGCTGCTCGGCAATCAACCCAGTGATGATGCCGTAGTAATCCTCCACGTCCGTCAGCACTTCAAGTCTGCCGCCATCCCGCAACACTTGCGCACATGCCCCCGCGAATTCCCTGGTGAACAATCGTCGTTTGTGATGCCGTGTTTTCCACCACGGGTCGGGGAAATAGACGTGAACCGCTTGCACGGACCTGGCGGGCACGCGATCGCGTAGCAACGCCCGCGCATCGGTGCTAGCCAGGCGCACATTGCGGAGATTGCGCTTGGCCACACGATTGGCGGTGAAAAGTTGATATTTGCGTTCAATCTCGATGCCGAAGAAATTGACCTCGGGCCGTTGTTGACTGGCGGTCAACAGGAACAGCCCCTTGCCAAAACCGACCTCGATCTCGACTGGGTGGTCATTGCCAAAAACGCCCGGCCATTCGATGGGCAACGATTCTGGAATCTCGAATAGAAAGGGCTGCAATTGCTCCAGCGGCAGACGGACGGGACCGCGCATGATCATTGCTCCGGTCGCTTACGCTCCCGGCTCGCCGTTCGTTAATGCTTCCGGCTCGCCTTTGTCACGAACCAGCGGCACGCCCAGCACGTCGGCGTGGAAAACCATCGTCGAGCCGACGAAACCCTGAACATTGAAAACGGCTTGTCGTCGGTTTATCTTGACCGCTTTGCCGACCAACACCAGGCGGTCGCCCACGCGCACCGGCGCGCGGAAGCGAACATTTTCCAGGCCGCCGAAACCGATGAAATCGCCTTTCATCAGGCCGGTGGTGCAGATGTAGTAGCTGCAAAGCTGGGCCGCCGCCTCGCACATGAGCACGCCGGGTAAAAGGGGATAGCCGGGCATGTGCCCGCGCACCCAGAACTCATCCGCGGCCACGTCCTTGTAACCGGCGACGATGTGCTGGCTCGGATCGACGTAAACAATGGCGGTCAGCTGATCCATCTCGAAACGCTGCGGATTGACAGCATGAATCGCGTCGCGGCTGCCCACGACCTTGTTGAGATCGAGGGAAGCGGGATCAAGGTGTAATACGGGTGGCATGGGTTGTCCCTCTCCAGCGGGGGACAGAGTTAATTTTCACGAACCAGGCACGACTTCCAAAATCTGGTCCAACGCGGTTACCAATACGTCCGGCCGGCTGGCAGGATCCTTCATCTGCTCGGCCGTGGCCGCCAGCGACGCCTTGTCACCGGCAAAGAGCGCCGTTCTCATGCCCAGCTTTTTGGCGGGCACCATGTCCAGGGCAATGCGCGAGCCAACGTGCAACACTTCATGCGGCTCAATGCCTTTGGCTTCGAGCGCCGTCAGCACGGTTTTGAACAATCGCTCCGAAGGCTTTTTGGCGCCTACCTCGAAGGATAAGGCCCGGAGGTCCTTGTCGATCAAAGCATCCACCTTGGCCGCCGGGTCCTGAGTGGTCAAGCCGCGTTGAAGCTGCACCAGCGTAAAGCACTGGGCTTCGCCGATCACGCCCTGGGCTATGCCGCGCTCGGCCAATCCTTGTAACGTTGCCGCCGCCCCATCGTAACATGCCGTGCCTTGCAAGCTAGCGTGAAAGTAAAAAGTGATCTTACGGCTATATTCGTTAAGGGAGCCGTAAAAGCCGGCGTCGAACTTGTAATCCTTGACCAAGAGCTTTTTGACGATGTTCTCCCAAATCCGTTCGGCCCGTATTTCGGGATATTTTTCGCCTGGGGAAGGCACCATGCGGAGTTCGGTGAGAGCCTTGGTGTAAAGCTGGCCCATGTACTCGGACGGCTGGCCGGGCTTGCGCGACATCGAGCCCCACATCTTGAATTCCTGAACCGTCTTTTCCAGAGCCAAGTCCATGATGAACTTCTGGGGATGCTCAAAAAGCAACTCGCCGGCGCTGATGTTGACCAGCGTTCCGTAAATACTCCAGGTAACAGCCCTGATCCCGTCGAGGGCAGTGATATGCGGCCGTGCCTTGGGACGTTCGATGGGCGGCGCCGCGGGCCAGGAGGCGCCGTGCGAATCGAGGTACGTGGCGTACTGTTCGAGCGTCAACGGCATAGGCGGTGCCTTGCAAAGGGGCGCGGAACCAGCTGGAGGGGCTATTTGTTCAGGCTAGCAACTAGGGGGTGTATGTCAACGGCATCCGGTTTCCGATTCACGTTAGACGCCCAGGCTGCCGATAAAGAAGAAGTGTTATTGTCTGCCCGGAGCCAGGCATGGACCCCGCGCCAGCAACCAGCGAGACCGAAATCGATTCCCAGCGAGATGCTCTGCGCATCCAGGTTGCCGCCGTTGCCGCGCAACAGGCCGCATTGCTCGAAGAGGAAAGCCGACTGCTGCAGCAGCAAGAAGCACTCACCCGTCAACAAGAGCAACTTTCCGCCCACCTGGACGAAAAACGTCAGCGCGTTTTGCATCTTGCCAATCAAGTTCAAACGGCTCGCACGACCCTGGAGCAGGAGCGGCAAGAGCACGCCAACGCCTGGATCCAACAAACCGAAGAATTAGCCCGGCGGCAAAAAGCAATTGAGACCGAGCAAAAGCGGAGCCGGGCCGAGCGGCAGCGGGTATTGATTCTGCGCCGCCGGATGAAAAAACATTGTCTGCGCCAGTTGGCGGGTGAACGCAAACAAATCAGCAAGCGCGAAGCCGCGGTCAGCGATCAGCATCAACGGATCGAACGCGAAGCGGAAAAAGTGCAGCGCGAGCGCGAGGAGCTGGTGCGTGCACGCTTGAGCCTCAATGGCGACATGGAGCTGGTCAAGCGGCAGCTGCAAGCGGAACGCGAAAAGCTGGCGGCGGAGCAAGGCCAGTGGCGTGAAGAACGCGGCCGCAAGGAAGCCGACTTTGCGGCACGCGCCCACAGGCTGCGTCAGCGCGAAGACGCTTTGGCCAACGCGGAACAAATGTTCGGCGAACAAAAGCAAGATTGGGAGCTGAAGCGCCAGTTCGCGGAGCAAGAAGCCAAGGGCCTGGAGGAGCGCATCGCCAATCAACGGCGTAAGCTCAACGAGCTGACGGCAGCGGTGCAGCCTGACAAGACCGAAACTTTCGAAATCGCCGAAGCTCAACCGCCCCCGATCCTCGTCAAACAGGCGCGGACGATTCAGGCCACGGCATTGCAGCTTGACAGCCTGGCCGATGAACTCGTCGCCCGGCGTTTGGAGCTTGTCGAGTTTTGGCAACGGCTGGCCCTGACCCATCAGGAGTGGGAAAAATCGCGCGCCAGGGTGTTGGGCGAGTTGATTACCTGGGCCGAATCCGTGTCTCAGAAACAAAAAGACCTGGACATACGCCAGGCGGCGCTGGACAAGGCTGAAACTGCCATGCGTCAGCGCCACCAGGAATTGGCCCGGTTCCGTCAAAACCTCAAGGGCTGGGCCGCACGCGTTCGGATCAAGGAATCAGCCTGGGACAGCGAGCGCGACCGCTTGCTGGCCGAGTTGCGTGGGCGTGAAGAAGTGGCCGAGACTTACCTGCAAGCCCTGGCGGCATTGCGGCGCTCGTGGGCCCAGCGCCGCTTGCAAGAAATGGCTCATTTGAGCGCGGAGCGGGCGGCCTGCGAACAGCTGCGCGAGGATTGCGCGGCACTGCGGGAAGAATGCTGGAAGCGCGACCTTTCCCTGGAGCAGCAGCAGCGCGAGCTGGCGGAAAAGACGCTGGCCCTGGAGGAATTTCGCGAGCAGCTGGTGCTGCGCTCCGACGATCCCTCTGCCACGGAAAGCCGTCTGGAACGTTTGCGCAAGGGTTGGGCACAGCAAAACGCCGTGGCCCTGCGCGTCAGTGCCGAGCAATTCGAGCGTCTCAAGGCGGAAGCCAGCCGCTTGCAGCAGCGCGGCCGCGACTTGCTGCAGATCGCGGAAGAACTGACCAATCGCGAGGCCAATCTGTCGCAACGGCAAAGCGGCTGGGAACAAACCCTGGCCTTGGCCGAAGCCGAGCAAGGCAAGTTGCAGCAACAACTCGTCCATGCCGAGATTCAGCGCGAGCAGTGCGAACAGCAAATCGCGGCCCTGCAGGCCGAGGTTGACCGCCTGGCGCGGCTGTTGCTGGACAGCGCCGAAACGCCCATGTTGCCCCCGGCGCGAGCGGCCTGACACCATTTCTTCACGAACCTCTCATCCCATTCTCGTGTCCCATTGGCAGAGTTTTTTTGCCCTTGCCGCTTGACGCGGCGCGGAGGCCACGTGATGATGAAGGTAGAGAGGTGAGATTCTCCCGCGAGAATCTTCAATTGCCTCATCCAATCCATGTGGTCCGCATCAGCCCAAGGGCATGGCTCGGCGATAGCCAGCCTGGAGGTGACCAACGGCAAATTCGACCAATAAGCTGATTGCGCTCTTTGGCGCGTCTTGCCAAGCCTCCACGCCCCATTTTTCCTTGCGGAAGGAGGTCCTTTGAGTACCGCAACATTGCAGCGCGAGTCGACCGCACGGTCCGCGGTCGCGCTTGATCTCGTGGTCCAATGCGCACACGTCGCCGAGGACAACAAGGCCCGTGACATCGTCATTCTCGACATGCGCGGCATCACACCGCTATACGATTTCCTTTTACTCTGCACCGGCGCCAGCCGCCGGCAAATTCATACGCTCGCTGAAGAGATCGACGCCTTGATGCGCGGCGCCGGCGACAAGCGCACGTCGATTGAAGGCTACGAAGCCAGCAAATGGGTAGTGCAGGATTACGGGGACATCGTCATTCACGTGTTCGATCCCGACACGCGGGTGTATTATGGCCTGGAAGATTTGTGGGCGGATGCGCCGCACGTTGATTGGACGCGGCGTTAACGAACGAGGCCAAAATCATGATTGAAGTGACGGTGATGGAAGCTCAGCAGTGCTTGCCCGATCTCATCACGGCAGCTCAAGCCGGCGACAGCGTGGCGATTCGCGCGACTAACGGCGGCACGATTCGTTTGGTGGCGAATCGGCCGCGCCCACCCGTGACAGGCGTGCCTCGCGCCGGCAGCTTCAAGGGTTTTTTCGAAATAGGGCCAGATTTTAATGAGCCACTAGAGGAATTGCGTGAGTACATGGCATGAGGCTCTTACTCGACACCCACGCATTGTTGTGGTTTCTCAACGATGATCCAAAACTGAGTGCCACGGCCAAATCAGCCATCGAGGATCCGGCCAACGAGCGCTTTCTCAGTCCCGCATGTCTTGTGGAAATCGCGCTCAAAGTCCGGTTGGGCAAATTGCCGCTTAAAGTCCCATTCTCGGCCTTGTTTCCCGCGGCTTTAACCACCAACGACATTCATTTGTTACCATTAGAAGCCGGCCATATTGAGCCGCTCACAACGCTTCCCTTGCACCATCGCGATCCTTTTGATCGTCTGGTAGCTGCCACGGCATTAGTCGAGGGCCTGACAGTCGTGTCCGTTGATGGTGCATTTGACGCTTACGGCATTGCTCGCCTGTGGTAAGTCAGTTTAGTTCGCCGCGACATTGAGAAAAACACATGAATCTTCTCCATCTCATGCAAGACGCCTTCCGCCAGGCATTGACCGGCTACGCCGCGGATGTGGAAAAAGCCGTGGCGATGGTCAAGCCGGCCCAGGATTCCCAGCACGGCGATTATCAGGCCAACTGCGCCATGAGCCTGGCCAAACCGCTGGGCAAGAAACCGCGCGACGTGGCCCAGGAGATCATCGACCGGCTGCCGCTCGGCGACATGCTGGAAAAGCCGGAGATTGCCGGGCCGGGGTTTATCAACTTGCGGCTGCGCAATGATTGGCTCGCCAAACAACTTCAAACCATGGCCGCCGATGATCGTTTGACCGTCGGCGTCGCCAATCCGCCCAAAACGTATGTCATCGACTACAGCTCGCCCAACGTCGCCAAGCCGATGCATGTCGGCCATTTGCGCAGCACCATCATCGGTGACTGCCTGGCGCGGCTGCTGCGCTTTCTCGGCAATCGCGTGATCGGCGACAATCACGTCGGCGATTGGGGCACGCAGTTCGGCATGCTGCTGTACGGTTACAAAAATTTCCTGGATAAACAGGCCCTCGAAGCGGACCCGGTGGCGGAGATGCTGCGGCTTTACCTGTTGGTGCGCAATCTCATCAAACCGGCGGAACAGGATGAAGATGAAGGTGTAAACAACGAAGCGCAATTCACGCCCCAAGAGGTCGCACGAGGCAAAGAAGTGGCCGACGCCGCCCGCCAGGAAACGGCCAAGTTGCATGGCGGCGATCTGGAAAACCTGCGCTTGTGGCAGCAATTCATGCCCTGGTGCCTGGAAGTCAACGAGCGCATCTACCGCCGGCTCGACGTGCATTTCGATTTCATTCACGGCGAGAGTTTTTATCAGCCGATGCTCGCTGACGTTGTGGACGATTTATTGAAGAAAGGCATTGCGCAGGAAAGCAAGGGCGCCATTGTCATCTTTTTCGGCGAGGGCAAACCGCCGGCAATGGTTCGCAAGACCGATGGGGCGTTCACTTACACGACTTCCGACCTGGCGACGATTCGCTATCGGACCGCGCAATGGCATCCCGATGCGATGCTTTACGTGGTGGATGCACGGCAAGCGCTGCATTTTCAAAACCTGTTCGAAGCGGCGCGGCGCTGGGGTTACGACAAAGTTGAGCTTGAACACACATCGTTCGGGTCGGTGTTGGGGGAGGACCGCAAGCCGCTCAAGACACGCGAGGGCGGCGTTGTGGAATTGACTTCCTTACTTGATGAGGCCGTGGATCTTGCCGCCGATGTGTACGAACAGACGCGCCAAGAACGCATGGAGCGAGGCGAGGAAGTGCCGCAACTTGGCGACCAAGAGCGCCGGGAAATCGCCGAGGGGGTTGGGCTCGGCGCGGTGAAATACGCTGATTTGTGCCAGAATCGCACGACCGATTACGTGTTTAGCTGGGAAAAAATGCTAGCAATGACCGGCAACACGGGCACTTATATGCAGTACGCCTACGCGCGCAACCGCAGCATTTTACGCAAGGGTGACGCCGATTTGGCGCAATTTCGCACAAATCCGGCCACGCCGTTACTGGAGTCGGATCATGAACGCGCGCTGGCGTTGAGCCTGTTGCGCTTCGAGGAAGCTCTCTACGACGCGGCCTCGGCGTATCAGCCCAATGCCATCACGAATTATTTGTGGGATTTGGCGAAGACTTACAGCGGCTTTTTCCAGTTTTGTCCGGTGCTGAAAGCGCCGACGCCGGAGTTGCGGCAGAGTCGGCTATTGCTGTGCGATCTGACGGCCCGGGTAATCCAGCGTGGTTTGGATTTGCTCGGGATTCGCACCGTCGAGCGGATGTAAAAGTAGATGCCAGAAAACGGCAGCGGCCGGAGTTATTTCTACTCCGGCCGCTGCCAATTCCAATACGCCATTAAGCATTAGCTGCCGGCGCCGCCGATGGCGGTTCCGACTGACGTGAAGGTCTGGTTGGCATTGCTGCCGAGCGCCGTGATGGCCGCGATGCATACCACGATAATTAGGGCAAGCATCACCGCGTACTCGACTGCCGTCGGGCCGTCTTCACGCTTGAGGAAATTAACGACGCAATTCTTGATCGAAGAAAACATGGGCTACTATCCTTTCCGGTCCAGAGAAAGAAACGCCGCGCACACGCGCAAGCAACTTACCGGCCGTTGGAGGACTTCGCCTGGGCCCCGCTTCACAATAAGCGGGAAGCGAACAAACGTCCGGCGAACATAAATGTCACGTGTCGAATCAATGGTCCAAAAAGCTCTGCGATTCCAGGGTGGACCACTTCCGTTCGGTAACCTGGCGATCCTCTTGCGAGGACCCATGGCTTTGCGTCCCACCTTTACAGATGGTTTGCCTTTGTCGTGGACCCTGGCGGCAACAAATTGCCGGTGCGTCGCTCCTTGCATGAAACTCGACACGTCACTGTTAAAGCCGGCGGCGAGAAGGTTTTAAAGAGGGGAAAGGGCGCTCTGCAACAGGCGCTTCCTTTCATCGCAAACGGCACCCAAACATAGGGCACGTTTAGAAACCTGTCAAATCGGCCAGCTGTTTTTTTGAAAAAAATTGGCACAACCCCCACAATTCCGCCATTTTGCCCAGGAAAACCACGCTACTGCCATCGCTTCGCGGCAGCCAACCATTATCATGAAAGTGATGGGTTTTGCGTTCTTTTCAGGAGTCTTGCGGTGAAACGCGTTTACGTCATCGCAGCAGTCGTGATCCTCCTCGCCGCGGCCGGCGCCTATGGCCTTTATCGCTGGCTGACGCCCAGCCCCAATACGCTCATTTTGCCAGGCATCGTTGAAATTCAGGAAGTTCGGCTAGCTTCCAAGGTGGGCGGACGGGTCGCGGCGCTCCATGTCCGCGAAGGCGATCTGGTTGAAAAAGGCCAGAAATTAGTGACCTTTGAAGTGCCGGAGCTGGAAAAACAATATGCCCAGCAAAAGGCAAAAGTCGATCAGCTTTATCAGGAATGGCAGAAAGCCGAATATGGGCCAAGGGCCGAGGAAATCGCCGCGGCCAAGGCGGCAGCGGCCAAGGCCAAGGCCATGCTCGATTGGAAAGAGGCGGGTTACCGCGAAGAGGAGAAGAAGCAGGCCACAAGCGACCTGGAAGCCGCCGTGGCCGATGCCAAGCAGGCCAGCGAAGAATTCGAACGCATGGATCGTTTGTACGTTCAAGGCTCCACGTCCAAGTCGGAACTGGACCTGGCACGGGCCTTGCGCGACCGAACGCAAAGCAAGCTCAGCGCCCTCAAAGCCAACGTCGCCATGATGGAATTCGGCTATCGCGTTGAAGAAAAGGCTGCCGCCCTGCGCGAATGGGAGCAAGCCAAGGCCAATCTCGATTTGTTGCTGGCCGGCACCCGCAACGAGGACAAGCTGTACGCCAAGGCACGCTACGAGGAAGCGCTGGCCAAGAAAGAGGAATTCGAGGTCAACCTCAAGGAACAAACGATCTACGCCCCGGAAAAAGCCTTTGTCGAAGTGATTGCCGTGCGTCCCGGCGACGTGGTGGCGGCCAATCAGCCTGTCATCCGCGTTCTGCGGGCCAAGGACATCTGGATCAAGGTTTATGTGCCGGAAACGCAGATCAGCAAGATCAAAGACGGCACGGCAGTCGATGTTCGCATTGATGCTTATCCGAGTGAGGTGTTCAAAGGGAAGGTGGTCCAGGTCGGCACCATCAGCGAATTTACGCCACGCAACGTGCAAAGCATCGACGAACGCCGTTTTCAGGTGTTTCCCGTCAAGGTGCAGGTGGAGGATCCGCGTGACGTTTTCCGGGCCGGCCTGGCCGCAGAGGTGACGATCCCGCTGGAGGGCAGTCCGTGGCGCTGACCATTGACGCCCGCGGCGTCACCATTCGCTTCGGCCATTTCACCGCGGTCAACCGGGCCAACTTGACTGTCAGCCCCGGCGAGGTCTTCGGTCTGCTCGGCCCCAACGGCTCCGGCAAGACCACGCTCATCCGCGGCCTGTGCGGCCTGGTGCCGTTTGCGGAGGGGTCGGCCACGGTGCTTGGCCGCGACGTGGCCAAGGAAGCCGAGGTTGTCCGCTCCCAGATCGGTTACATGTCGCAGAAATTCTCGCTGTACGAGGATTTGACCGCCAACGAAAAC
>Ga0134121_10001855_pt1 | contig 19299 bp, 10 predicted proteins | sample KB301_FD_96463 | JGI IMG/M metagenome (GOLD analysis project Ga0134121, IMG submission 96463) | Terrestrial soil microbial communities without Nitrogen fertilizer from Kellogg Biological Station, Michigan, USA - KB3-0-1 | ecosystem: Environmental > Terrestrial > Soil > Unclassified ... | reverse complement strand
CGACCAACCCGGCCTTCGGGAAGCGCTTCACGGTCGTCATCAACCACTTCAAATCCAAGGGCTCGAGCGCCGGCCTGCCCGGCGACACCGATATCGGAGACGGCGCCGGCGCCTCCAATGCCACGCGGACCGCGCAGGCCAACCGCCTCCTCACCTGGATCAACGGCACCGTGGTGCCGAACCCGGCGGGCGCGAACGGCGACCCGGACTTCCTGCTCCTCGGCGACTTCAACTCCTACGCCAAGGAGGACCCGATCAACATCCTGACCGGTGGCGGCTACACGGACCTCGAGACGCTCTTCCACGGGGCGAACGCCTACTCCTACCTCTTCGATGGCCAGCTCGGTCACCTCGACTACGGCTTCGCCAGCGCCTCTCTGCTGCCGCAGGTCACCGGCGCCGACGCCTGGCACATCAACGCCGACGAGGTCGACCTTTTCGACTACAACGACGAGATTCGGGACAGCCCGGGTGAGGCCACCTTCGAGGAGAAGCCGGACGGCAGCGCCCTCGTGCCGCCGCGCGTCGTCTTCCAGCCGGGCACGCCCTACCGGGCTTCCGACCACGATCCGGTGCTCGTCGGCCTGTTCCAGGTCGCTGACCTCGCGATCACCAAGACCGACGGTGTGACCACGGCGGTGCCCGGCGGCTCGGTGACCTACACGATCACGGCCTCGAACGCGGGCCCGGACCCGGTGACCGGCGGCACCGTCGCCGACACCTTCCCGGCCGTCCTCACCTGCACCTGGACCTGCGTGGGCGCCGGCGGCGGCACCTGCACGGCCTCGGGCTCCGGCAACATCAATGACACGGTCAACCTGCCGGTCGGCGGCACCGTGACCTATACGGCGACGTGCGCGATCAACGCCTCGGCGACGGGCTCGCTCACCAACACCGCGACGGTCTCGGGAGGTGCGGTGGGGGACTCCAACACGGCCAACAACAGCGCCACCGACACCGATACGCTGACGCCGCAGGCGGACCTGGCGGTCACCAAGACGGACGGTGTGACGACGGCGACCGCGGGCGGCTCGGTGACCTACACGATCACCGCCAGCAACGCCGGGCCGAGCAATGCCACGGGAGCCACGGTGGCGGACACCTTCCCGGCGTCGCTGACCTGCACCTGGACGTGCGTGGGAGCGGGCGGCGGCACCTGCACGGCTTCGGGCTCGGGCAACATCAACGGCACCGTCAACCTGCCGGCAGGAGGCAGCGTCACCTACACGGCGAGCTGCACGATCTCGGCTTCGGCGACGGGCACGCTGTCCAACACGGCGACGGTGACGGCACCCGCCGGGGTGACCGATCCGACGCCCGGCAACAACAGCGCGACGGACAGCGACGCGCTGGCCGCCTCGGTGGATCTCGCGATCACCAAGACCGACGGGGTGACGACGGCGACGCCGGGGGGATCGGTGACGTACACCATCACGGCCTCCAACGCCGGCCCGAGCAACGCGACGGGCGCGACGGTGGCGGATACCTTCCCGGCGTCCTTGACCTGCAACTGGACGTGCGTGGGTGCCGGCGGCGGCACCTGCACGGCGTCGGGCTCGGGCAATATCAACGGCACCGTCAACCTGCCGGCGGGCGGCAGCGTCACCTATACGGCGAGTTGCACGATCTCGGCTGCGGCGACGGGCACGCTGTCCAACACGGCGACGGTGACGGCACCCGCCGGGGTGACCGATCCGACGCCGGGCAACAACAGCGCGACGGACAGCGACGCGCTCGGCGCCTCGGCGGATCTGTCGATCACCAAGACGGACGGTGTGACGACGGCGACGCCGGGCGGCTCGGTGACCTACACGATCACGGCCTCCAACGCCGGACCGAGCAACGCCACCAGCGCCACCGTGGCGGACACCTTCCCGGCGTCCTTGACCTGCACCTGGACGTGTGTAGGTGCCGGCGGCGGCACGTGCACGGCGTCGGGCTCGGGCAACATCAACGGCACCGTCAACCTGCCGGCAGGAGGCAGCGTCATCTACACGGCGAGCTGCACGATCTCGGCCTCGGCGACGGGCACGCTGTCCAACACGGCGACGGTGGCGGCTCCCGCCGGGGTGACCGATCCGACGCCGGGCAACAACAGCGCAACGGACAGCGACACGCTGGCCGGTTCGGCCGATCTTTCGATCACCAAGACGGACGGTGTGACGACTGCGACAGCGGGCGGCTCGGTGACCTACACGATCACGGCCTCCAATGCCGGTCCGAGCAATGCGACGGGTGCGACGGTGGCAGACACGTTCCCGGCGTCGCTGACCTGCACCTGGACGTGCGTGGGAGCGGGCGGCGGCACGTGCACGGCCTCAGGCTCGGGCAACATCAACGGCACCGTCAACCTACCCGCGGGCGGCAGCGTCACCTATACGGCGAGCTGCACGATCTCGGCTGCGGCGACGGGCACGCTGTCGAACACGGCGACGGTGACGGCTCCCGCCGGTGTGACCGATCCAACGCCGGGCAACAACAGCGCGACGGACAGCGACACGCTCGCCCTACAGGCGGATCTGTCGATCACCAAGACGGACGGGGTGACGTCGGTCACTGCGGGCGGCTCGGTGACTTACACGATCGTGGTGAGTAACGCCGGCCCGAGCGACGCGCCGGGCGGCACCATCGTCGCCGACACCTTCCCGGCGTCGCTCACCTGCACCTGGACCTGCGCCGGCGCGGGCGGCGGCGGCTGCGGTAACGCCTCGGGCGCGGGCAACATCGGCGAAGGCATTAACCTGCCCGCCGGCGGGAGCGTCACCTACACCGTGCCGTGCACCGTCTCGCCGACGGCCACCGGCACGATCTCCAACACCGCGACGGTGAGCATGATGGTGGGCGGGCCAACCGACCCGAACCCCGGCAACAACTCGGCGACCGACAGCGACACGGTGACGGCTCCGGTCGGCGCCACCCTTTCCGGCACCAAGACAGCCGCCGGTTCCTTCACTCCGGGCAGCACGGTGACCTACACCGTGGTGCTCACCAATAGCGGCGCCGGCGCCCAGGCCGACAACCCGGGGCACGAGCTCACCGATGTCCTGCCGGTCGGTCTCACCCTGGTCAGTGCCATGGCATCCTCCGGCACCGCGGTGGCTACTGTGCCTACCCGCACCGTGACCTGGGACGGCTCGCTCCCGGCTGGCGGCTCGGTGACCATCACCATCACCGCCACCATCGACCCCAACATTGCCCCGGGCACGACTCTGACCAACCAGGGGACGATCGCCTACGACGCCGACGGCAACGGCACCAACGAGGCTACGGCGACGACGGACGATCCGGCGACCGCGGGCGGGGCCAATCCGACGTCGTTCGTGGTGCAAGGCGGGATCATCCCAGAACCCGCAATTCCGACCCTCGACACGGTGGGGCTGGCGCTGCTGGCCCTGCTGCTGGCGGTCGGCGGTGCCCTGCTGTTGCGCCGGCGGGCCGGCGTCCGGCAATAGGCTCCCCCGTCGCCGCCATCCTCTCCCCTCCCTCACCATGCGGTGAGGGAGGGGCTCCGACCGCCTGGGGAATCGAATTCTAAATAGGCTATAATCCCATCGTTTTCCAGCCGTCGAGGACAAGCTGGGGCCTTTCGAGGTCGCGCTTGCAGCAGTTCCCGAACTGTTTTCAGGGAGTCCGTATCATGATGCGATCCTGTTTTTCGTCCCTGCTCCTGGCGATGCTCGGCGCAGTCGGCACGGCGTACGCCGGCACGGTGTATGTACCGCTTCCGGGTCAGGCCACCGTCGGCTCCACGTCCTATGAAGTGCAGGTCTCCATCGTCAACACCGCCAGCCAGACGGCGACCGTTAATCAGACCTTGCTCACCAGCGGCACGGATGGCACTCAACGTGCCGGTCTGGGAGCGGTTCCCCAGTTGGTGCTGCCGGCGCAAACCGTCGTGGTGCGGCCCGGCGGTGCGTTCAACGGCATGCTCGAGCTCTCCGGCGCCGAAACCATTCGCTACTCCGCTCGCCTGGTGCCGTCGGGAACCGCTGGGCCGGGCGTCGATCTGCCGCTCATCACTTCCTCCACCGTGACGAAGGCCAACGGCACGCTCAGCGTTCAGGGCTTGATCTCGGACAGCGTACGGACCACCGATCTGGGCCTGGTGAACCTCGGCTCGTCGGCCGCGCAGTGCTCCGTCGCCCTGGTGCGGGCCGACGGCTCGACCCTCGGGGCCGCCGCGACGATCTCGTTGCAGGCGCTCTCTCATCGCTACTTCGCCAACATCTTCGCGGGCTTGATCGATGCCAGCGGTCTATCGTCGGCGCGGGTCCAGGTGAGCTGCTCCCAGGATTTCTACGCTTACAGCGTCATCGAGAACAGCAACACGGGCGAAATCGCTCTTTCCGAGCCGGCCGCCAGCGGCGCCTCGACGCTCGGTACTCCAGGCACCACGCCGCCCCCTTCCGGCGGCGGTGGCTGCGGCAGCACCGGCGTCTCCTGCTTCGACGCCACCGGCACCGTCCATCAGCCCACGCCGGCCAACCCGGTGGGCCGGATCACCTTCGCCTTCCCGCAGGCCATCTACACGCGCTTCAAGATGTCGATGGACATCAAGGTGGGCCCGTGGTACGCACCCGATCCTGCCGGCAAGGCCCTGATCTACTGGTTCGTGATCGACAAGAACCTCGACATGCCGGGCATGCTGTACTTCCGCGGTCCGGGCTCGGGCGGCGGCGTGGCCCTGGTGCGTCACGGCATCGGGCTGACCCACCCGCAGAAAGGCAAGATCCAGAAGTCCTTCCAGGCGGAAGTCGGCCATACCTATCACTGCGAGAACGATTACGACATGGGCCGCGGCGTCTACACCGTGACCATCACCGACAAGGGGACGGGTCAGGTGAAGGCAGTGCTGACGGACGTGCCCAACGTGCACCTCTACGCCTCGCGGCCGGGCCAGCACTTCATCATCGACATGGGTTTCAGGGAGAACGCCGTTCCCGACGAGGTCCCATCCTTCAACTGGCTCTACCAGAACATCCACATCGAGGCGTACCACAACTAGCCCTGATAGGGCACGCGATCGCGAATCCGGCCGAATCCCAGGCGCTGAAACAGCTCTTCGACGCGAGCTGCGTCGGCGCCGCGGAATTCGAGATCTTCGAGAGCCGAGCTCACTCCCGGGACCTGGCGCGCGACGGTGGCCAGGCGCTTGGAGAGGAAGGCGAGGTCGCGGCTCGCCACCAGCTTGGCGTGGAGGGACTTGGCGCCCCGGAGGGAGGAGAGCCGGGGCAGCTCGTCCAGGCGATCGTAGAGCTCTTCCAAATGGCCGAAGCGGGCGAGCAGCTCGGCCGCTGATTTTCCTCCGATTCCCTTGACTCCCGGAATGTTGTCCACGCTGTCCCCGGCGAGGCCGAGATAGTCGGTGATCTGGTCTGGCCGGACGCCGAACTTTGCAAACACCGTTTCGGCGGTGAGGCGAATTCCCTTGGCGAAATCGAGCAGCGAGATCCGTTCGTCCACGAGCTGGGCGAGATCCTTGTCCGAGGTGACGATGACGGTGCGATGGTCTGCCTTCTCCAGCCGGGTGCAGAGCGCGCCGATCAGGTCGTCCGCTTCGTAGCGGTCGTCGATGAAGGTGGCGGCGCCGAGCGCGCCGGCGATCTCGACGCAGGCGTCGAGCTGCGCCTCGAGCTCCGGCGGCGGCGCCTCGCGCTGTTGCTTGTAGGCGGGGAAGAGCTCGTTGCGGAAGCTCGAGTTGAGGCTGCGGTCGAAGGTTACTGCGAGATGGCTGGGCTTCTCGTCGGCGATCAGCTTGAGCAGGAACGAGGTGAAGCCATAGGAGGCGGCGGCCGGCTTACCCGCCGGCGTCTTGATGCTCGACGGCAGGGAGTAGTGGGCACGGAAGATGTAGGGGCTGGCGTCCACCAGGTAGACCGTCGCCGTCGCCATGGCAGTCCCTTACGCCGCGAAGAACGACCGCACCGCCACCCCCACCGCATCCAGCTCCTCGTTGGTCAGCTCGGGGAACACCGGCAGGCAGAGCACTTCCTGGCCGGCGGCAGAGGCGACGGGAAGGTCGCCGTCACGGACGTCCACGAGGCCGGCCATTGCAGGCTGGTGATGGAGCGGTGAGGGATAGTGGATGGAAGAGGCAATGCCGGCAGCCTTGAGGTGGGCCATCAGCTCGTCGCGGCGGGCGGTGCGGACGGTGAACTGATGGTAGACGGAAAGCACCTCGGGACGGTCGGCCAGCAGGCGGAGATCGCCGACGCCGGCGAAGGAGCCGAAGTAGCGGCAGGCGATCTCCCCGCGGCGGGCGTTGTCCGCGTCGAGCAGCGGCAGGCGGCAGTTGAGGACGGCGGCCTGGAGGCTGTCGAGCCGGCTGTTGGTGCCCACGGCGACATGGTGATACCGGCGGGTCTGGCCCTGGTTGCCCAGTGTCCGTACGCGATCGACCAGCGCGCGGTCGTTGCCAGTGGCGGCGCCGCCGTCGCCGAAGCAGCCGAGGTTCTTGGTGGGATAGAAGCTCCAGGCGGCAAGCTGGCCGAAGCCGCCCACCCGCCTTCCCCTCCAGCGGGCGCCGTGGGCCTGGGCGGCGTCTTCCACCAGCCATAGACCGTGCTTCTCGCAGAGGGCGAGGACGGCGTCGACGTCGAAGGGGCGGCCGTAGAGATGGACGCCGAGGATGCCGACGGTCCGCGACGTAACGCGGGCGGCGGCGTCCGCCGGATCGAGATTCAGGGTCTCCGGATCGACGTCCGCGAAGACGACCTCGCCGCCAAGGAGAGCCACCGCCTGGGCGGTGGCGAAGAAGCTGAAGGCGGGGACGATCACCTCGTCGCCGGCCTTGAGTCCCAGGGCGCGCAGGGCGAGGACGAGGGCGTCCGTGCCGTTGCCGAGACCGACGCAGGCCTCGACTTCCAGGTAGGACGCGAAAGCGGTCTCGAACTCCCGTACCTCGGGGCCGAGGACAAAGGAAGTCTCGTCGAGAATCTTCCGCCAGCGCTCGTCGAGCTGTGGAGCGATGCGCCGCCGGGTGCGGCCGAGGTCGAGAATGGGGACGTTCATGGCGGAGCGGATTGTATCGTGGCCGGCGGCCTGGTGAGAGTCAGGGCCGCAGCGGATACCGCGTCCACGGCATGTCGTAGACCACGATCTCGCTGCCGCCCATGGTGATGTTGCCCGGGATGTCCAGATGGTAGACGGGCCGGAACCGCGGGTCGCGGGCCACGCCGGGCACCCAGGAGGGGAAGATCACCACGTAGTCCGGATGGCGCCGTTCGACGGCGGCCATCATGGCGTCGTTCCAGGGCACGCCGGCCGCCACGGCCCGCTGGACCTCGCGGCGGATCTCCGGCGTCGCGATGCTCGCCAGGTCGACGATCGGGTTGGGCAGCAGGTACTTGATGGCGCCAATGTCGTTCACCGCCAGCACGGCCTCGGGCGGAACTCGCGCCGCCAGCCACTGCGCGATGGCGACGTCGCTCTCCTGGACGTTCGCCACGTTCTGCACGTAGAAGTTTTCGCCCCGCAAGAGGTTGGCGAGGGTGGGCGCGACGGCGACGGCAATTCCGAGGGCGGCGAAACCCGCGCGCAGAGGCGGCGAGCGCAGCAGGTTGCCGGCGGCGCGGATGGGGCCTTCGAGGCCGAGGACGCCGAGGATCACCAGCACTGGAAAGAGGGGGAAGTAGTAGCGGCCGAAGTTGCCCAGCATCTGCGTCGGCCCGGGGGTGAGCACCGAGTAGGCGAGGGGCAGGCTGAACAGCCAGAGGGCCGGCAGCAGGCCGCGCTCCCGAGGCGTCCCCAGGCGGGCGGCAAGGGCCAGAGCCCCCGCTCCGGCGAACAGGGTCATCCACGGCTGGGGCTGAAAGAACAGGCTGAGGACGTTGACCAGGTACCGCTCGTTGGGCAGCAGGCCGTGCGCGCCGCCGCCGCCCTTGGCCGCCCAGGTGGTGGGCAGCACGGAACCGCCGGCCCAGGCATAGAAGAGGCACGGACCGGCCAAGGCGCAGACCGCGAAGGCGACGCCCAGGAGAAGCGTCCGCGGGGAAGGCGCGCGCCAGCGGCGCTCGCGGTCCGCGCCCTCGGGGCCGCCGGAGAAAACCAGGAAGCGGTCCACGAAGGCGAGCCCGAGCAGCAGGATGGCCTCGGGGCGCGCCAGGGCGGCAACGGCGAGGATGCCCGCCGAAAGGGGCAGCCGGTTTGGCCGGCCGGGGTCATTGCGCTCGCGCAGGTGGAGGATCATCCCCCACAGAGAGAGCAGGATGAAGAGCGGAATCTCCATGCCCGAAAGGGCGGACCACACGAGCCAGCTCGTCGCCAGGGTGAGCCCCGCCGCCAGCGCCGCCAGTGCGGGAGAGAGGCCGAGCTCCCGGCCCAGGCGCCGGGTGGCTTCGACGCCGGCGAGATAGAGGACGATGCCCAGGGTCTTGGTCCACACGACGACGCTTCCCGGCAGCAGGAAGAGAAGAGAGAGCAGAGCCGTCCACAGCGGGGCGGTAGAGCCCGTCACGAGCTGTCCGGGGTTGTAGGAGAGGCCGAGGCCGCGGGCCAGGTTGCGCGCGAACTGCAGATGAATCCAGCTGTCGTCGAGCGGAAATCCCAAGCCGCCCTTGAGCCGGGCGACCTCCGCCAGCAGATAGCGGAGGCTTACGACCGCGCCGGCCAGGAACAGGAGCGGGCCGGCCGGAAAACGTCGCGAGGGAGGAGACTCCTGGGGAAGGGCGTCGGAAGGGGTCATGGGCTGATCACGAATTCGCCCAAGCATACACAACTGGCGGCGGCGGGTTATGATCGCGGGTCCCATGACTCTCACCGCTCTCGCCTCTCGACGCCGGCAGGCAGCCCGGATCGCCCTGTATTCCAGCCTGGTGCTGGTAGGAGGCTTCACCTTTGGCCTCGTGAAGCTGCTCGACCGTCCGCTCAAGTCCCATCGCACCGAGGAGTGGTCGAAGCGCAACTACGCCGCCATGCCCGAGGTGAAGCTGCTGCAGAAGTACGCGCAGATCGACACCAGCGAGACGACGGGCGACGAGATGGCCGGCGCCCAGTTCCTGGCTCGCCAGTTCGCCGCCGCCGGCATTCCCTACCGCATCGAGACCGTGGGACCGAAAAAGGCCAACCTGTACGCCTGGCTGGATGGCAAGGACCGCCATCCGCTGGTGCTGCACAACCACCTCGACGTCTCGGCGGTCGACCCCAAGGAGTGGTTCTCGCCGCCCTTCGAGGCACGAATCGACGGTCCCTGGATCTACGGCCGCGGCGTCTTCGACATGAAGAGCATCGCCATCTCGCAGATGCTGGCGATGATCGACCTCAAGAAGAGCGGCGTGCCGCTCCAGCACTCCGTCCTCTTCCTGGCCACCAGCAGCGAGGAGCGGGGGAGCCGCCTGGGAGTGCGCCGCATCCTCCAACTCCACCCGGAAATGGTCCGCAACTTCTGGGCCGTGCTCACGGAGGGCGGAGTGGTCGAGGCCCGGTCTCGCGAGGAGATCAAGTTCTGGGGGACGGAGGTCGCGCAGCGGCGGTACGCCGACCTCATCGTTTGCGGCAGCGACCGCGAGCCGCTCGACCAGCTCCGCAAGGAGCTGAAGGAGATCGGGCCCACGGAGACCGATCTGCGGCTGACGCCGGAGGCCGCGGCGACCCTGGCCGCCTACGGTCCGACCCGCGACCGCGCGGACCTGCGGGATCTCATTACCCATCCCGAGAAGGTGATGGCGGACGTCGCCGCCTACCGCAAGCTGCCGGGTTACCTTCGCTCCATGCTGCGCAACGAGGCGGTGCCCTTCAACGTGGAGGCGGCGCCGGGCGGCGGCTATGAGCTGCTGATCAAGTTCCAACTCCTGCCGGGAGAGGATCTGGCGGCCGTGCGCGACAAGCTCGTTCCGCCCTGGATGACCTTCGGGCTGACCACCCGCCTCGACGAGCCCGACTCCGCCCGCGGCGGCAGCCCTGTGGACCACCCGGTGTTCCTCAGTCTCCAGGCGACCCTCCACGAGAGCTACCCAAAGGCTGCGCTCGGCCCCTATTTCCTGCCGTGGACCGCCACCGACTCCCGCTTCTTCCGCACCCTGGGCGTGCCGGCCTACGGCTTCTCGCCGTTTCTCATCATGAACACCGACACGCTGCAAGTCGACGCTGCCAACGAGCGTTTCGCGCTGCCGGGTTTCGTCGACGGCGTCGCCCTGTACATCCGCGCGGTCCGCCGCCTGGTATCCGACACTTAGTGGACGGGGCTGGTGGCAAATTTTGTCGCTATTAGAAAACAATCCAAAGAAAACAAAGGACTTACTGGACCGAAGCCCCTGGCATTGATCGTGCTCTAGTAGAAAAGCCAACCAGGCTAAAGCTAGCCGAAAGGCTCCGCGGATTTCCCGGGGGCAGGAGTCAAGACTACTAGAGGGGAGGAGACCCTAAATGTTAATGAAAATCCGTAATCGGCAGAAGGGCTTCACGTTGATCGAGCTGCTGATCGTGGTGGCGATCATCGGAATCATCGCGGCTCTGCTCATCCCGAACTTCCTGGACGCGCTCCAGAAGGCGAAGCAGAAGCGGACCGTGGCTGACATGCGCAACACGGGCACCGCGATGTTCTCGTGGCTGACCGACCAGGTCGGCGCGGCTGCCGCCGGCGCGGCGGCCACCACGGTCGACCTCAGCACCGGCTACGGCACGGCGCTGACGGCCGGCGCCATCACCACCTTCCTGGTGCCGCAGTACCTGCAGAGCATCCCGGACAAGGACGGCTGGAAGAATACCTATTCGTACTGGCTGAACACGACCAGCGTCCTGTCGAGGACCGTCTTGGCGGTTCGCTCCAACGGCCGCGACGGCTCCTCCAGCACCAACGCGTACAGCGTCACCGGCTTCGAGCCCACCGACTATGACCAGGACATCGTCTGGGCCGACGGCTTCTTCGTCCGCTGGCCGCAGAAGACCAACTAGCTTTCAACGCGCTTCTGACAGGTGCGCTTGGGTCCGGGAGGGCCGCTGTCGAGCGGTCCTCCTTTTGCGTTTTTGCGAACCGCTGATTTCTGACACTTTGTGGTAGACGCCGCTGGCAAATTTTGTCGCGCTTGAAATAGAACCTTCAGAAAACAAACGACTTACTGGCCTGGGCTCCTGGCATCGACCCTGCTTTGTTCCAGGGTGACCAAGCTCCGCGGATACCCCGGGGGCAAGAAGTGAAAACGAGGGGAGGAGGAGACCCTACCATGTTGATGAAGATTCGTAACCGGCAGAAGGGCTTCACGCTGATCGAGCTGCTCATCGTTGTCGCAATCATTGGCATCATCGCAGCCCTGCTCATCCCGAACTTCCTGGACGCTCTCCAGAAGGCAAAGCAGAAGCGGACCGTGGCCGACATGCGCAACACCGGCACCGCGATGTTCTCGTGGCTGACCGACCAGGTTGGCGCGGCTGCCGCCGGCGCGGCGGCCACCACGGTCGACCTCGGCACAGGCTACGGCACGGCGCTGACGTCCGGCGCCATCACCACCTTCCTGGTGCCGCAATACCTGCAGAGCATCCCGGACAAGGACGGCTGGAAGAATACCTATTCGTACTGGATGAACACTGCCAACGTGCTCGCTCAGACCGTGCTCGCGGTTCGCTCCAATGGCCGCGACGGCTCCTCCAGCACCAATGCGTACAGCGTCACCGGCTTCGAGCCCACCGACTATGATCAGGACATCGTCTGGGCCGACGGCTTCTTCGTCCGCTGGCCGCAGAAGACCAACTAATCGATCCACAATCTCCGGCTGGTCTTGAGGGGGGCGCCTTCGGGTGGCCCCCCTTTTGCTCTCCAGATCTCTCGCATGCGCCGCCACCGTTTCGCCATCGTCCTTCCCCTGCTCTGGCTGCTGCTGCCGGACCTTCGGGCGCCTGCCGCGAATTCCGCTCCGGCGCTGCCGGAGGCGGCAGACTGGCTGCAGCGGTATGTCCGCATCGACACCTCCAATCCACCGGGCAACGAGCAGCAGTCGGCCAACTTTCTGGCCGGCCTGTTGCAAAAGGAAGGCATCCCTTCCCAGATCGTCAGGACTCCGGAAGGCCGGGCCAACCTCTGGGCTCGCCTCGCCTCGCCGGCGAGCGGCGGCCACGCCGTCCTGCTGCTGCATCACATGGACGTCGTACCCGCCGGTCCCGGATGGAGCGCCAAGCCGTTCGCCGGCGAGGTTCGGGACGGTTTTCTCTGGGGCCGTGGCACGCTCGACGACAAGAGCCTCGGCATCGTCCAACTTGCCGCGCTGGTGGACCTCAAGCGACGCCGCGTTCCCCTCGGCCGCGACGTGATCTTCCTCGCCGTGGCGGATGAAGAGAACGGCGGCCTGCGCGGCACGGCCTGGCTTCTCGCTCAGCATCCCGAGCTCTTCCAGGGCGTGGAGGCGGTGATCGGCGAGGGAGGACGGAGCCAGACGGGAGTGGGCGGCAAGCTGCTGTGGTGGGGAATCGAGGTGTCGCAGAAGCGCCCGCTCTGGCTCGAGGTGTCGACCTCCGGCCGGGGCGGTCACGGCGCCGGTTTGAACCCCGAAAGCGCCAGCCATCAGCTCATCAAGGGCCTGGCCCGCCTGCTCGGCGCGCCGCCGCGGTTCCGCGTCAGCCCACCCGTACGGGATTACGCCAAGGCCATCGCGCCGCTCCAGAACCCGCATTGGCGGCGCGTCTTCGACAACATCGATACCGTCATCGTCGAGGGTGGACCGAAGGAGTTCCTCATGCCGGGCATGGCGAACCTTTTCCTCGACACCGTGCAAGTGACCGTGCTGCGGGGCGGCGAACGGATCAACGTCATTCCGGAGACCGCCACGGCGCGCCTCGACATCCGGCTGCTTCCCGACACCGACTCCGGAGCGTTTCTCAAAGACGTTCGGCGCCTCCTGGGCCCCAGCTTCGAGATCAAGGTGCTGGTGACCTCGTCGCCGTCGCCGCCATCGCCGGCCTCCGGCCGCCTCTACCGCGCCATGGAGCGTGCCTTGAAAACCGAAGGCCCGGTGGTGCCGACCTTCATTGCCGGCTTCACCGATTCCCGCTTTTTCCGCGAGCGGGGAATTCCAGCCTACGGCTTGTCGCCCTTCGTGCTGGGCCCGGAGGACACGCAGGGGATCCACGGTACCAATGAAAGGATCTCATTGCGGGAGCTGGATCGCGGAGTTGTTCGAATGCGCCAGATTCTATTTTTCTATGTCTCGGCAGGCAGTGACAGCCGATGACTACCGCCTGACGTTTTTTGCCATCCCGCTCGCCTCAGGAGACCCGGGAAACTCCTGTGTTTTCCATGACTTGCGAGGAGGTGCCTGCTGGCACGTCCCTTGCCCTGAGAGAAAGTCAATCGATATCATGGGGGGAGAATTGATCATGAAGCGTAGACTCGCGGGAAAACAGACGGGCTTTACGCTCATCGAGTTGTTGATCGTTGTGGCGATCATCGGCATCCTGGCCGGCATTTTGATCCCGAACCTTCTGGACGCCATGCAGAAGGCGAAGCAGAAGCGGACGGTGGCCGATATGCGGATTACCGGTACGGCCATGTTCTCCTGGCTGACCGACCAGGTGGGAGCGGCGGCGGCCGGGGCTACGGCGACGAGCATCGACACCGCCAGCTACACGCCCATCACGCTCGCGAATCTGGAGGCGCTGCTGATTCCGGCGTACCTTGAACACGTCTCGGATCTCGACGGCTGGAAAAATCCTTATAAATACTATCTGGACCCGGTCAACGTGCAGTCCCAGCGTCTCCTATTGATCGCCAGCGGCGGCCGGGACAACAGCACGATTACCGGCACGTATTCGGTGAACGGTTTCGAACCCACGGACTACGATCAGGACATCATCTGGGCTGACGGCTTCTTCGTCCGCTGGCCGCAGAAGTAGGTTTTCGGCTGCCACGGCTGGACCCAGGCGGGATAGACTCCGGCGCAATGCGCCGCCGGGTCGTCACGATCCTGCCAGCCGTCCTCGCGCCGGTCTGGCTCCTGAGCCTTTTCGCGCCCGTGCTTTTGCCGGCACGGGCGCTGGCCAATCGGGATATCCCCACTTTTCATCTTCCGTTGCGTACCGCCTTCCGGGAGCTGGCCGCCTCCGGGCTGCCGCAGTGGAATCCCTGGCTGCACGGCGGCCAGCCCATCCTGTCAAATCCCAGCTACGCAGCTTTCTATCCGCCGAGCTGGCTGGTTCTGGCCGTGCCTCCGGCTTTCGCCTTGAGCCTGCTGGCGATCCTCCATGCGGCCATTGCCTTCGCGGGGGCGTGGTTTCTGGCGCGCCGGCTTGGCTGTGGGCGAGGAGCGGCGGCTCTCGCGGGCATCGGCTTCTCAGGGTGCGGCGCCTACCTGTCCTTCTTGAGCGCCTTCAATCTCTTCTGGGGGATCACCTGGCTCCCGTGGGTGCTGTTTTGGGGAGAGGCCGCGCTGGCGGCGGGTCTGGGAGAGCGATGGTGGCGGCCCGGGCTGCTGGCCGGGGGAGCCTTGGGTCTGGCACTGCTCAACGGCGAGCCGGCGACGGCGATGATGAGCGCCTTCGGACTGCTGGCGTTGACCGCGGACGCGGCAGTGCTCCACGGTCGTTTCTCTGAGAAAGCATCGGCAACGACGGCGGCGCGAGTGCTGGTGCCGCTCTTTCTTGGCGGAGCTTTGGCCGCCGTGCAGCTCGTGCCCACGCTCAACCGGCTGGCCGAGTCGCCGCGGCGCGGGTTGGCTTTCGCTACCGCCGCCGACTGGTCGATGCCTCCGGCGCGGCTGATCGAGATCGTCTTGCCGCACTTCTTCGGCGATGGCGCGCGGAGTCTGGAAGGATTTTTTTTCGGTTGGACGCTCAACGACGGCCACTACCCGTACGTCGAGTCGCTCTATCCGGGCCTGCTGCTGACGGTTCTGGGGGTGGCCGCCCTGGCGCGCGGCGGCATCCCGCGGCGCGGCGCCTGGCTGCTGGCCGTCACCGGCGGTTGGTTTCTGGCGTTGGGGCGCCACAACCCTGCCTATGGGTGGCTGCGCAAGGCGTTCCCTCCCCTGGCCGTCCTGCGCTACCCGGAGAAGTTCGCCGTCCTGAGCGTTCTCGTGCTCGCCATTGCGGGCATTCTCGGCTGGCAGAAGCTCCTCGCGGAACGCGGGGCCGGCCGGCCCGAGAATGCCGGGCTCCCCTTTGCGATGGCGTTGGCGGTGCTGGCGGGCGCCTCGGCGTTGGCACTCCTGCTGTGGCTGGCGCCCGGGATTGCGGCGCGGTTCATCGCCGGCCATGCCGAGCCTGGCCCGAGCAGCGCCGCCGCGGATGCCGCCCGCCTGGTCTACCTGCGCGGCGAGAGCTGGATCGCCATCGCCACGGCGGCGGGCGTCGCAGCCCTGCTGGCGCTCTGCCGCTGGAGCCGTTCGCCGCAGCGCCTGCTCCAAGGGTTGGCCCTGGTCCTCCTGGCCGCGGACCTCTGGCACCAGGAGCATGGGCTGGTGAGGACCGTCCCTGCGGCGATCTATCGCACGCCGCCGTCCCTCGCCGCGGGTCTGCTGCCGGCGCGTAACCGGATCTTCCTGCAGCCGACCGGGGCGGACCCGGTTGACCTGATGCCCGTGCAGGGTGATCTCCAGTCGGTGATCGCGCGCAACAAGGTGGCCACCCTCCAGCCCTACTCCGCCCTGCTGTGGGACATTCCCTATGTCTTCGAGGTCGACTTCGAGCTGATGCTGACCCGCTGGGGCCAGCGGGCGACGGACGTCTTCCAGACCGAGTGGGCTCTACCGCAGAGGGGATACCGGTTTCTTGGCGTTTGGAACGTGGGCGACGTCTTCCTTCACCGTTCGGTGGCGGAGCAGCAGGCGATGCTGCGTGATCCGGCGGTGATGCCGGACTCGGGTGCGGTGTCCTGGCGCCGGGTGGCCAATCCCTACGTGCTGCCGCGCTTCCGCTTCGTGCCACGGGTGACTTTCCACCCCACCTATACCCAGGCACTGACCGTGGCCCGGGCCCTTTCCTGGAAGGTGGCGCGGGACGAGCAATGCGTCGGTCAGCCGTCGCGCGTTCTGACGTACGCGCAGCCGCCGCAGCCCTTGGAGCTGCTGGATGAAGGCGGGCGGATCCGGCTCCGCTACCGGGCGGCGGAAGGGGCTTTCCTCGTCGCCGCCATCAACTTCGACCCAGGATGGCGGGCAAGCCTGGAAAGCGGCTCGCCGCTGGCGCTCCACCCGACCGCCGCCTCACAGATCGGCGTCGAGCTGCCGGCTGGCGAGCACCGCGTGCTGCTCGAGTACCGGGAGCCGCTCCTGGTAGCCGGCGGCGCCATCACCCTGGCCGCTCTCGGCGCCGGAATCGCGGCCTTCTGCTGGCCCTGGCGGTCCGGGTATCGCCAGGCAGCCTGAAAACTGAGCTGCAGGTCATGACGACGCCTCAGGACAGGTCGCAGCTTCGGCCATGGCTCGCTCGCGCCTGGCCGCCGGCTCTCTTGGGGACGGCCTGGGTGCTGAGCCTCCTCGCACCGCTACTGAGGCCGAGCCTCGTCCTGGCCAACCGCGACGTCGCCAATTTCCATCTGCCGCTGCGGCTCACTTTTCGCAACCTCGCGGCCTTCGGCCTGCCGGTGTGGAATCCATTTCTCAACGGCGGCCAGCCGATTCTCTCGAATCCCAGCTATGGCGCGTTCTATCCGCCGAGCTGGTTGGTTTTTGCCGTGCCTCCATACTATGCCTTGAGCCTGCTGACCCTTCTCCATGCCGGGCTCGCTTTCGCCGGTGCCTGGTTTCTGGCTCGCCGCCTGGGCTGCGGTCGGGGCGCGGCGGCCCTGGCGGCGGTGGGATTTTCGGGCTGTGGGGTCTTCCTGTCCATGCTCAGCGCTCTCACCCTGCTCTGGAGCCTGGCCTGGTTGCCCTGGCTCCTGGCCTGGGCGGACGAGGCCCTGCGCGCTCATCCGAGCGAGCGGTGGTGGCGTCCGGCCCTGATTGCCGGCGGCATCCTGGGCCTCCAGATCCTCAACGGCGAGCCCTCGACGGTGGTGCTCAGCGGTGTGGCCCTGCTGGCTCTGGCAGCCTCGGCGATGCCGGCGGCAGGATGGCGTGCCGCCCTGCGGGTCCTGCTGCCGTTCGCCTTTGCCCTGGCACTGGCCGCGGTACAGCTCGTGCCGACGGCCTTGCGGCTCGCGGACTCGCCGCGCCAAGGGCTCTCGGCCAGCCAGGCGACGCTCTGGTCGCTGCCCCCGCAACGGCTGGTGGAAATCGTCTTTCCCCGCTTCTTCGGCGATCCGGCGCGGGACATCGAGGGCCGCTTCTTCGGCTGGCAGCTCAACGATCTGCACCACCCCTACCTGGAGTCGCTCTACCCGGGCCTGCTGCTGGCCGTGCTCGGCGTGTCGGCACTGATTGGCGGCGGCATACCCCGGCGGGGAGCGTGGGCCCTGGCGGCCGCCGCCAGCCTCTTCCTTGCCCTCGGCCGTCACAACCCGGCCTATGAGGGGCTGCGGCGGACGGTGCCGATCTTGGCGGTGCTGCGCTTTCCGGAAAAGCTCGCCGTGCTGGCTGTGCTGGCCCTGGCGGTGGCGGGGTTCCTCGGCTGGCAGCGGCTGCTCGACGAACGGCAGGCCGGCAGGCCGCAAGCTGCCGACCTGCCGCTCGCCCTGTCGCTCGTGGTCCTGGGTTTCGCCTCGGCCCTGACGGCGGTGCTCTGGTTCGCCCCAGGCGCCGCCGAATGGTTCATCGCCAGTCAGAGCGCCCTGACTCCGGATGCGGCGGTCCGAGCGGCGGGCCTGGGGTATCTAAGGATGGAAGGCGTGGCCGCGATCGTCACCGCCGCGGCGGTCGCCGCGCTGCTCGTGCTCTGTCGCTGGCGGCGGCCGTCGAGGGTTCTGCTCTCGTTGCTGGCAGTCGCGCTTCTGGCCGCCGATCTCTGGCACTACGGGCATGGGCTGCTGCGGACCCTCCCAGCCTCTCTCTACCAGACTCCGCCGCCGCTGGCACAGTCGCTGCTGCCCGCCAGCGATCGTATCTTTTTCGAGGAGAGCATCGAGGGCAGGCTGATGATTCTGCCCCCAGGAGGGGACCCGCGGACGATCGTGCACCAGACCTTCGTCGTCCGCCTGTCGCCGTACGCGGCGCTTCTCTGGCAGATTCCCTACGCCTTCAACCGGGACTTCGACCTCATGCTCACCGGCTGGGGAAGCAAGGCCGCGGACGTCCTCAACAGCGAGCGAGGGAACCCGGAGGCCTTCTACCGCTACCTCGGTGTGTGGAACGCCGGCACCCTGCTGCTGGCGAGGACGAGCCCGGACCAACCACCGGCGGCGGCAGGGCCTGAGGTCCAGAAAATGCGCAAGGTCCGGAACGCCTTCGTGCTGCCGCGATTCCGCTTCGTGCCGCGGGTGACTTTTCATCCCAACCAGGGCTCCGCTCTCGCCGCCGCCCGCGCCGCAGGGTGGAACGTCGGCCGGGAGGAGCATGTCGCCGGGTTGGGCAGGCCGCCTCAGACTCTGGTCTACCGGCGGCCGCCGCGGCTGCTGACCACCGCCGACGAGGGCGGCCGCATCCGGTTCGACTACCAGGCGGAGGAGGGAGCGTTCTTCGTCGCCGCCATGACCTTCGACAAGGGCTGGCACGCGCAGGTTGACGGCAAGCCGGTTGCCGTCTTTCCCACCGCCGCTTGTCAAGCCGGAGTGCAACTGCCCCCCGGCGCTCACCGCCTCGAGCTCCGGTATCGCGACCCCGCGGTGCCGCTCGGCGCCGCGGTCAGCCTGGTGGCGCTGATCGTGGGAACCCTCGTCTTCCGTCGCCGGCAGCTCCCCTTTTCGCGGGCATGACGACATGGGCTTCATGAACGGGATGGCGGTGAGCCCCGCAGGCACCAGGCGCTTCGCGCGGAGCAAACTGCTCTCCGCCATGACGCCGGCGCTGCTGGCGGCAGCCTGGGTCGTGAGCCTCCTCTCGCCCCTGCTTTCGCCCCAGCTGGCGCTGGCCAACCGCGACATCGCCGCCTTCCACTTGCCCTTGCGTTTCGCCTTCCGGGAGCTCGCCGCCTTCGGCCTGCCGCTGTGGAATCCCTGGCTGCACGGCGGCCAGCCCCTGTTGTCGAACCCCAGCTACGGCGCCTTCTATCCGCCGAGCTGGCTGGTGCTTGCCGTGCCTCCCTTCTACGCCTTGAGCTGGCTCGCCTTGCTGCACGTGGGCGTCGCCTTTGCCGGCGCCTGGCGGCTGGCGCGCCGGCTGGGCTGCAGGCGTGGCGCCGCGGCGCTGGCTGGAATCGGCTACTCCGGCTGCGGCGCGTATCTGTCGCAGCTCAGCGCCTTGACGCTGCTGTTGAGCCTCGTCTGGCTGCCCTGGCTCCTGGCCTGGGCGGACGAGGCCCTGCGCGCGCCGCGGGGTGAGCGCTGGTGGCGGCCGGCGCTGCTGG
>Ga0134121_10001854_pt1 | contig 19300 bp, 13 predicted proteins | sample KB301_FD_96463 | JGI IMG/M metagenome (GOLD analysis project Ga0134121, IMG submission 96463) | Terrestrial soil microbial communities without Nitrogen fertilizer from Kellogg Biological Station, Michigan, USA - KB3-0-1 | ecosystem: Environmental > Terrestrial > Soil > Unclassified ... | reverse complement strand
TCATGGCGGCGGAAATCATCGGCAACTACCGTTTGCAGAATTGCATGATGTCGGGCCAAACCAGTCAGGTCTGGGAGGTCGTCGAGATTTCCTCGCACCGGCATTTCGCCATGAAGTTGTTGTTGCCTGAAAAAGAAAAGGATTCGGAAAGTCGCCGTTTGCTGTTTCATGAAGCGGAAGTCGGCAAGAAGCTGGTGCATCCCAACGTCATCCGCATTACCGATCTGTCCAGGGACCTTAAAACGCCTTACTTCGTCATGGAGTATTTTCCTGCCGGCAGCTTGAAGTTGCGCATCGTCCGCAAAGACTTTGCATTTGTCAAGGAGCGAGCCCACTCAATCTTCAAGCAAGCCGCAACCGGGTTCGCCTACATGAACGCCAGCGGCTGGCTGCATCGCGACATCAAGCCCGACAACATGCTGGTCAGCGCCGCCGGCGAGCTGCGCATCATTGATTTGGCGTTGTGCCAGCGCATTCAGCCCAACACGTTTTTCAACCGGCTTTTCCGCCGTCGTGGCAAGGCCCAGGGCACGCGCACCTACATGTCGCCGGAGCAAATCCGCGATCAAATCCTTGACCAGCGGGCCGACATCTACAGCTTTGGCGCCACCGCTTATGAGCTAGTGGCCCAGCGCCCGCCCTTCCGGGGCGCCACCCAGCAAGATTTGTTGCAAAAGCAAATCGTGGAGAAGCCGATCACGCCGCAAACCTACAATCCAGACATCACGGACGAGTTCGCCGCGCTGATCTTGCGCATGCTTGCGAAGAAACGCGAGGACCGGCCCAAGGACTTTCACGAAATCTTGATGGCATTGCGGACGATGCGGATATTTAAGAGCGACCCGCTCATCAAACCGGAGCACTAGACCGCTCACGCTCGCGGCTCTGAAATCCTATTTGCACGCCACATCAACTACTTGGTCTCTTGAAACAGCCGGGGCGCGAAACTATAAAACGCCCACCGCCACGTCTGCCAATCGTGGGCCGTGCCTTGGACGTCTTCGAAGACGCTGTTGATGCCAGCTTTTTGCAAGGCGGCGTGGAAGGCGACAGCGCCCTTGTGCTGCGCCGTTTCCGCAGTCCCGGCATGCAGATATAACACGGAGACCTTTTTGTTGAACTCCGCCGCGTTGGCGAAAACGCCGTTGTAGGCCGTTTTCATATCGGTCTTGCCGCCGCCACCACTGAAGGCGCCAATCGCGGAGAAGGTGTCCAGATGCGCTAGACCAATTTGCAGCGCGTGGCCGGCGCCCATTGACAGACCCGCGATGGCCCGCTGCTCACGCGTGGCAATCGTGCGATAGGTCGAGTCGATCATGGGGATCAACTCCTTGATAAACACATCTTCCAGCGCACTGCCGCCTTTGCCCGCAGCGCCGCCCGCTGCTCCCGCCCTGGTGGCGTAGCCCTTTTCCATGACCACAATCATCGGCTTGGCTTTGCCGGATGCGATCAGATTGTCCAGGGTGAAATTCATGCGGCCCTGGATGCTCCATTGCCGCTCGTCCCCGCCCGAGCCGTGTTGCAAATAGAGAACCGGGTAACTCTTTTGCGGGTCGGTGTCGTAGCCGGGCGGAGTGTAAACGTAGATGTGTCGCGGCTGGCCCGTCACCTTGGAGTGATACCAGCGCTCGCGCACCTCGCCGTGAGGGACGTCTTTGTTGTCGTAAAAGTCGACTTTCTTGTCGGGCACGTCGATGGCGCTGGACTTCTTGAAGTTGCCGTAAAACGAATCGCTGCTGGGGTCGTTGACGGCCACGCCGTCCACGACAAATTGGTAGTAGTAGAATCCCGGCACCACTGGCGGCGTGGTCACGGTCCAGACGCCGCCCTCGCCGCGCTGCATGTCAAAGGGGCCTTTGAATATCGTGGATGCGCCCAGGAGTTTCACTGATTTGGCATCAGGGGCCTTGAACTGAAACGTCAACTTGAGGTCGGCATGGATGCGCGGGTAGGCGGCATTGCCGATGTTGGTGGATGCGGGACGTGAGTCGCCGCCACTTTTTTCAGGCGTTTTTTGAGCCTGAGGGGGCGTCAGCAGCGATGTCAATTCAAACGGTAGCGGCCTCTCGCTCTTCGCAGTCGTTTTTTGGAACAAGCGTGGCGCAAAATCATGGAGCGCATAGCGCCAGGTCTGCCATTCATGCGCCAGCCCTTTGGCTTCCACAAACACACTTTTGACGCCGATTTTTTCGAGCGCGTTATGAAGATTCAACCCGCTTATGTGTTGCGTCTCCGCTGTGCCAGCATGAATGTACAGCAGGTTGACCTTATTGTTGAATTCGGCGGGGTTCGAGAAAACGCCGCCGTAGGCCGACTTCAAATCACCTTTGACACCGCCGCCGCTGAACGCGCCGATGGCGGAAAAAGTGTCGAGATGGGTCAGGCCGACTTGGACCGCCTGGCCTGCACCCATGGATAATCCCGCGATGGCGCGCTGTTCACGGTGGGGGATGGTGCGATAACTCGCGTCGATGATCGGAATCAGATCTTTGATGTATACATCCTCGGTAGCTTTAGTGTTTTTCCCGTCTACGTTGGTGGCATAGCCCTTATCCATGACCACAATCATCGGCTTGGCCTTCCCGGCGGCGATTAGGTTATCCATGATGAAATTCATATTGCCCTGCCTGGTCCAGCCGGTTTCATCCTCGCCGGCGCCATGTTGCAAATAAAGGACGGGGTAGCGCTTTTGCAGATCGGCGTCATAACCCGGCGGCGTATACACCATGGCTCGCCGCGGTTGGCCCGTGACCTTGGAGTTGTACCACCGGCTGCGCACCTCACCGTGAGGCACATCTTTGGCAAGGTAGAAATCCACGCCTTTTTCCGGGACTTCCACGCCGCTGGTCGGCAAGCCATAGCCGGAAAAAGTCTCGCTGGCCGGGTCGTTGACTTTGACGCCGTCTACAAGCAGCCAATAGTAGTGGAAGCCTGGCACAACGGGCGGCGTGGTCACCGTCCAAACGCCGTCCGCGCCGCGCTCCATGTTAAACGGCCCCTTGCCCAGACCCGTCCCACCCGCAACCTGCACTTTTTTGACGTCGGGCGCTTTGAGTTGAAACGTCACCCGCAGATCCTGGTGAATGCGTGGATAGGCCGAGTTGTTGACGTTGGTTGACGCCGGCTGGCCTTCTCCGGCCGGGGCGGCCTTGGGTGTCTTTTTCTGTTGCTCGCCATCGACGCTGGAGCAGCTCAACGCCAGCAGCAAGACGCAGACCGTTGGCAATAGTGCGTGTCGCATGGTGTTTTTTCTCCCTATGCGAAGGTGCCTTGGATATTTGAAGCCGTGGTTCATATCGGCCTCCAGACAATGTGTATACGTATTAGCGCTCGCAATCATAGCTGAGATGCGGCGGGAGTCTACTGAAAAGTTTGGGCATGGGGGAAATTGCGTGGTGCTTGCGTCCAGCGACGCTCGCGGCGTTACTTCGCAGTAAACCCTGTGTAGAATATCTTCGTTGTCGACTTCCTCCGGCAGGCAGATGATGGGTGCGTCGAATGCGTCTACAAGCAGGCATGAAACTGGCGCACTACCAGATTCTCGCCCCCGTTGGGGCAGGAGGCATGGGCGAGGTTTACCGTGCGCGGGATGCGCGGCTCGACCGGGATGTGGCCATCAAGGTGTTGCCGGAACATCAGGCGAACACGGCGGAAGCGCTGGCCCGATTCGAGCGCGAGGCAAAGGCGCTCGCCGCTTTTTCTCATCCCAATCTCGTTGCCATCTTCGACGTTGGCACGGACCAGGGCGTCTCCTTTGTGGTCATGGAGTATCTGGCAGGCGAGACGCTGCACCAACGGCTGCGGCAGGGTGCGTTGTCCCTTGAGCGCATGCTGGAAATCGGAACCGCGGTGGCAGATGGGTTGGCGGCTGCCCACGCTCACGGCGTCATTCACCGTGATCTCAAACCGGCCAATGTCTTTCTGAGCGCCAGCGGGCAGGTCAAAGTCCTTGATTTCGGGCTGGCACGATTTGCTCGCACGGCGCCCGTGGAGGAAACAGCCGATTTCCTCACGGAAGCCGGTCGCGTGATGGGCACCCTTGGCTACATGTCTCCCGAACAGGCAAGCGGCGACATTGCCGACGGCCGCGGCGACATCTTTTCGTTGGGTTGTGTGCTTTACGAAATGGCGACCGGTCGCCGCGCTTTTCCCGGCAACACCGCAGCCCAGATCCTGGCTTCCGTGCTGCGCGATCAGCCGGCGGACATGGATGAGTCCGGCACGCGCTTTCCCTCCGGCTTAAAGCAACTGGTTAGCCGTTGCCTGGCCAAGCGGCCCGAGGATCGTTTTCAGTCGGCCGGCGACGTTGCCATTGCCCTCAAGAGGTTGGTCCAGGGCGGAGGTGACGCGGCGCCGTCGGCCTCCGACTCGAGCACCATATCCCGGCCGTGCATCGCAGTTCTGCCGCTGGCGAATTTCTCTGCCAACAAGGCCGAAACCGACTTCATTGTGGACGGCATGACGGAAATGCTCATTGCCGAGCTGGCGAGAAATCGCGCCTTGCGAGTGGTGTCGCGGACGACGGTGATGCAGTACAAAGAGGGCCGAGGCGACCTGCGCCAGATTGGGCGCGAATTGCGGGCGGACGCGATCATTGAAGGCTCCGTTCTGCTTGCAGGTTCTTCTGGGCGAATCACGGCGCAGTTGATCCGAGCCGACACCGATGAACACCTCTGGGCTGAATCGTACCAGCGCGAAGTGCGCGACGTGCTCGGTGTGCAAAACGAGGTAGCTCAAGCCATTGCCCAGGCGATCCAAAAAGTGTTCTTTGACGAGATCTATCGTTCCGAGTCGCGTCGCGTGCTGGCGACATTGATTCGTCTGCTCGGCGATTTCGATCTGGCCGAGGAAGCACTTCAGGAAGCTTTTGCGGCGGCATTCGAGCAATGGCCTCGTGAAGGTTTGCCGCCAAATCCACGGGCCTGGCTTGTTTCCACCGGCCGATTCAAGGGCATTGACGCCATTCGCCGTCGCGCTCGTCAGGAAGCGTCGCTGGATACACTCGCTCGCCGGATTGAGGAGATCGGCGCCACCAACACGGCGCGAGAGGATCAGGACATCGAAGATGATCGGCTGCGTTTGATCTTCACCTGTTGCCATCCCGCCTTGCCCCAAAGCACGCAAGTGGCGCTGACCCTGCGCGAGGTCTGCGGTCTGACCACGGAAGAGATAGCCAGAGCCTTGCTGACCTCGCCGACCACGGTGGCTCAACGCATCGTTCGCGGCAAGGCAAAAATCCGCGCTGCCGGCATTCCCTACCAGGTTCCGTCGGCGACCGATGTACCGGAACGATTAGCCAGCGTGTTGCAGGTGACCTACCTGGTGTTCAATGAAGGTTACGCCGCGTCGTCCGGGGAGTCGCTGACCCGCCATGACTTGTCGATGGAGGCGATCCGCCTGGGCCGATTGATTGTCGAGTTGCTTCCCGAGTGCGAAACGTTTGGCCTTCTCGCCCTGATGCTATTGCAGGAATCGCGCCGCATCGCCCGTAGCTCGCCCACGGGGGATATTATTCTGCTCGAAGACCAGGATCGCTCACTGTGGAACCAGGGACAGATTCGCGAAGGCAAATCCCACCTGGCGCGGGCACTTTCGTCGCCCCCTGTAGGTCCGTACACCATTCAAGCTGCGATTGCCGCGGTCCATGCGGAGGCGGCCAGCCCCGCGGAAACGGACTGGCACCAAATTGTCCAGCTTTACGACGCTTTGTTGCGAATCGAGCCGTCGCCCGTTGTGGCCTTGAATCAAGCGGTCGCGGTGGCCATGCGCGACGGACCCCAAGAAGGTTTGGAATTAATCGACGAGATTCTGGAGAACGGCGATTTGGCCGATTACCACCTGGCCCACGCGGCCCGCGCTGATATGTGCCGCAGATTGGGAAGAACGGCCGAAGCCCGCGAATCGTATGAACAGGCATTGGCACTGACCAAGCAAGAACCTGAGCGAAGGTTCCTTGAGAAACGTCTGCGGGAATTGGAGCAGAAGTAATTTTGCACTGCTGTCGAATTGCGTCTTCCCCGAACGACTATTACATAAACGCAGCGAAGTGCTGCCAAATTCACAAGGAGAAATGCGATGAAATACATCCTGCTCATTTACACCAACGAAGACTCCTACGCCGAAGGCGAACGCGAGCAATGCTTTGCGGATTCCACCAAGTTGACGCATGACCTTCACAAGCAAGGAAAGTTCCTGGGCGCTTCGCCCTTGCAATCGGTGTCGACCGCGACCAGTGTTCGCATTCGTGAGGGCAAACGGCACATTACCGATGGCCCGTTCGCCGAAACGCGTGAACAGCTTGGCGGCTTCTTCATGATCGATGTCCCTAACCTCGATGACGCCATCGACATTGCCAGCCGCATACCCGGCGCCAAGAAGGGGACAGTTGAAGTCCGGCCGGTTGTTGAACTGGAAGGGCTGCCAAAGCTGTGATGACACAAAGCCAGTCCTATTATCCAAACTCGGAACCCAAACCACACAAGGAGTTATAGCCATGCGCTTCATGGTGATTGTCAAAGCCAACAAGGACTCAGAAGCCGGCAAACTTCCCAGCCAGGAAATCCTTGAGAAAATGACCAAATTCAATGAAGAGCTGGTGAAAGCCGGCGTGATGCTTGCCGGTGAAGGTCTGCAAGCCAGCTCAAAGGGCGCACGCGTGAAGTTTTTGGGAAATCAGCGCATCGTCACCGATGGCCCGTTTGCCGAAACTAAAGAGCTGCTCGCGGGCTTTTGGATGTGGCAGGTGAAGTCCAAGCAAGAAGCGATTGACTGGCTCAAACGTGCCCCCTTCGAGGACGGAGACGAAGTCGAGATTCGCCAACTTTACGAAACTCAAGATTTCGCACCGGTTGATCCAACGGGTGAACTCCGCGCCACCGAGGACCGGTTGCGTGCGCAAGTGGCCGGGAAAAAGTAGTCAGGAAAACCGTGAGCCGCGTTGGCTTGCCAGTTGATTCCACGGGACACTGAGTGCCTCCGCGGGCAAAGGCAAGCCAACGTAGTTTTCCGCCAGGTTCGTGGCCGCTGCGGTCGACTGTGCAACATTTTCCAACTCGGCGAGTTGCATTCGGCTTTGATAAGCATCCATTCCCGGCAACAGATGGAGCACCGAGGTCATCCATGCGGAAAAACGCTGAGCGCGCCAGATGCGAGGCAGGCAAATGGCCGAATAATCGCGTAGCAGCTCGCTGCGGCCCGTCTCGTAATAGTCCGCCAGCGCTGGGGCCAGAACGCTCACGTCTGCGACGGCGAGATTTAACCCTTTGGCCCCTGTCGGCGGAACGATGTGTGCTGCGTCGCCGGCCAGGTAGAGGCGACTGTATTGCATTGGCTCGGCCACGAAACTGCGCATGCAGACAATGTTCTTTTGAACAATCTTGCCCTCGATAAGCGTCCAATCGTCGTGCGTTTCGAGGCGTGCGGCCAGCTCTTGCCAGATGCGCTCATCTGGCCATTTGGCCAGGTCGTCGTGCGGATCGCACTGGACGTACATGCGCTGAACGTTGGGTGTGCGTGTGCTCACAAGGGCGAAGCCGCGTTCATGACGCGCGTAGATCAACTCCTCGGACGATGGAGGGGCGTCGACAAGAACGCCGAGCCAGCCAATTTGCAGCTGGCGTTCAAAAAGTTGGATGACGCCGCTGGGCATCGACGGCCGCGAAACGCCGTGGAAACCATCGCAGCCGGCGATGAAGTCACAATGCAGCTCTTCCTGGTTGGCGGCGTGGCGGAAAGTAACACGGGGCTGCTGGCTGTCCAAGTCGTGCAAGCGTACGTCGTGGGCCTCGAACACAACCTGCCGACCGGCGGCTAGCGCGGCTTGAATCAAGTCGCGCAGCACTTCTTGCTGAGCGTAAACTGTGATCGCACGGCCGCCGGTCAACTTGTGCATATCTATGCGGTGGGTCTGTCCGCCAAAGCGAAAGTTGATGCCTTGATGGACAGCCCCTTCGCGGTGCAAGCGCTGGCCGAGACCGCAGGCGGTAAGCAAATCGACAGTGCCCTGTTCGAGTACGCCGGCCCGCACGGACCCTTCGACGGCCTGCCGCGAACGAACTTCCAGCAGCACCGATTCGATGCCTCGCAAGTGAAGCAGGTGCGACAGCAGCAAGCCGGCAGGGCCAGCGCCGATGATCGCGACCTGTGTTCTGCGGGATCGAGTCATGAGTGATGGGGGAGTGTGAAAGGACCCCGATGCCGGGGGTCAAAGTCATACGTTTGCGTACAACATACGCGGTGGGTCCCGTAGCTGTCAAGAGACCAGGGAGAGATTCTTCCAGACGATGCGCTTAGGCCTTGGCTTTGCGTTTTGAAACGCGGCGATGGGGTGATTGGCCATTGGTCCCGGCCAGAGGCATGGAAAACACAGCGATGATGCCCTGGAGAATGTTTTCGAATTGACTTCGGTCACTTGCCTCCACGCAGTTACAAAGTGCCGCCAGGTGCGGCTCCAGATCCTTCGCGGCCCGTTGCTGCACGCGGCGGCCTTCGGCGGTGAGGAATACGCAACGCGCCCGGCGATCGCTTGCATGAGCTTCGCGGCGAACAAGACCGCGCTGCTCCAGCAGTTTGAGGATCGCTGCCACGGTATTTGGATCCGAGGCAGTCCGGTCGACGATGTTGATTTGCGTGATGCCGGGTTCGCGTGCCAAAACACTGAGAGTCACAAATTGGTCGGCCGTCACCCCGTGGTGCAGCGTCCAGGCGTTGGCGCGGCGATGGAACGACAGATAAGCCCTGCGCAGCTCCATGCCGAGCTGATGACCTTCATGCACTGCGAACCCCTTTCCACGAAAAAAAGTGGTGTGCGCCGGATTCGTCATCGTATGGTTTTATCATATCTGGTTCGGAGCAATCATGCCGCGGGTCGCGCTGCCTTTGCCACTCCGAGCGCTCTGCACCGCCCACATCCTGCACCAATCACAATTCCCACACCGATCATCCGGCAAGCCCTCGCCGCCAAAGTATCCTAATAATCTTTGCCAACGACACCCCCGTCCTTCCGCATAACCAACCATCTCCTGGTGTTTACGCAGGTCGCGCTCCTGGCGGTCGCGGTAGGACTGTCCTGTCCGCGCCAACTCGTCGCGGGTCATGTCCGGATACATCAGATGGTAACGCCCGCCTGTTTCGTAACGGACTACCCCCCGCGCGGTGAATAGCGACAGGCACACCTTCATCCGCGTCGCCGATAGAGGAGAGATAGCCAAAATTTCCCGCAGCGTCGGCGGCTCCGGGCGTTTGTGCAACAGCTTCAGCGTGTGATGGGCATTGCTCAAATCGTCGCCGTTGGGATAACTTCTGGCTTGGAAAAATCGCAGCAGCTTGCGGTCCTCCGGATCATACAGCAACGCACTGCATGCCCAGTCGCCATCCCTGCCGGCGCGACCGAATTCTTGATAAAACGCCTCCGTCGTGCCCGGCAAATGGTAATGCAGAACGAAACGAATGTCCGGCTTGTCGATCCCCAGGCCAAAGGCATTGGTCGCGACCAACGCTTTGAAATCGTCCGCCATGAACCGGTCCTGAGCCTCGACTCGGCGACGGGCCGAAAGCCGGCCATGGTAGCCGCCCGCCTCCAGACCCGCGGATTTCAAAAAGGCAGTCAACTCGTCGACCGCTTTGGTCGTGGCCGTGTATATGATGCCGGTCCCCTCTGTTTTCTGCAGTTGCTCCAGCAACAGCACCCGCTTCTCCGCCTCGCCTTTGGCATGGATGACGTTCAGTTCCAGATTGGACCGGTAGAAACCAGTGTGCACCACATCCGCATCGGGAATGCGCAGCTGAGCGAGAATGTCCTCGATGACATCAGGCGTGGCCGTGGCCGTGAGAGCCATGACTGGCGGCCTGCCGAGATCGTCAATGGCCTCGCCGAGCGCCAAATAATCGGGCCGAAAATCATGACCCCACTGGCTGACGCAGTGCGCCTCATCGACGACAAACAACTCGACTTTCCGATTTTTGAGCAGTTCGCGAAACCGAGGATCGGCGAGCCGCTCCGGCGTGGTGTAAACAATGGAAGCCCGCCCCTTGGCAATGTCCTTCTCGGCCGCGACTTGCTGATCGGGAGTTAGCGTGCTATTCATGCCCACCGCCCAGACGCCATTGAGTATCAGATTATCGACCTGATCTTTCATCAACGAAATGAGGGGACTGACAACGACGGTGACACCTTCAAGGGTGATGGCGGTCAACTGAAAGCAAAGGCTTTTACCGGAACCGGTCGGCATGACGACGAGCGTATCGCGTCCCTTCATGGCCGAGTTGACGGCCTCTTTCTGCCCAGGACGAAACTTGCGAAAGCCGAAGTAATCGCGAATGCGGTCTCGCAGCTTGGCAGGGGTTAGTTTCTTGGCTTTGGCAGGCATTCTAGGTTCCGGCATTTAGCGGAGTAGGTGGTAGGGTTAGTTTATCTGTCGGTGGGGCGGATTACAATTGGATGCATTGCTTGAGCGTCGTGGTTGGCACGCCGGGAGCGTAAGCGGCATTAGACTACGCTCCCGCAGGGCTGTTGGTGAAACAACGGCGATATGCTAAGATGGCAACAACTCCAACGAGCGACAGTGACACTATTAATGCCTGGTGGAGTGCCACCAAGGTCAGTGAAAGGAAAACAAGCCATGGCTACTGCTAATCCGGCAATGAATGAGGCGGTCTACATGCGTGCCGGCCGCGCCGATTTGGCCAACAATGTGATGACCTTACAGGGTTGCATGTTGAAAACGGGGATCTTGGTTGCCCTGTTGTTGGTGGCCGGGGCGTTTACCTTTACCCAGTTCCAGGCCGGTTTGCAAGGCGCTGCCGGTGCCATCGAGCTGGCCTATGGCTTGGGGGTCGCCGGCGCCATCGGCGGCCTCATTACCGCGCTCATCACCATTTTTGTGCCCAAGGCTTCTCCATTCACGGCCCCCGTTTATGCAGCCTGTGAAGGCCTGCTGCTGGGAATGATTTCGGGCATTTTTGAGAAGCAATACCAAGGTATCGCCAGCGAGGCCATCTTGCTTAGCGTGGGCGTGCTGGTAATCATGCTGGTGCTCTACGGCACGCGCATAGTGCAAGCCACAGAGAAGTTCAAGATCGGCATCATCGCCGCCACGGGCGCGATCTGCCTCGTCTATCTCGTCAGTATGGTGATGGGGTTTTTTGGTGCGCGCATTCCCTACATTCACGATTCAGGGCCTATCGGCATTGGCTTCTCATTGGTGGTGGTGGTGATCGCATCGCTGAACCTCATCCTCGACTTCGACTTCATCGAGCAAGGCGTTCGGCGGCAGGCGCCGAAGTACATGGAATGGTACGGCGGCTTTAGCCTGTTGGTCACGCTGGTGTGGATGTACATGGAAATCTTGCGGTTGCTGGCGAAGTTGAAAGACAACCGCGGTTGAGCCATGCGGTTTCCTCAGGCGAAAGGCAATTACTCAAAATCACCCGGAATATACATAGAAAACCACAGTTTTGAAGTTGCATTCCGAGAGTCCACCCCATGTCCACCAAGATGACAACCTTTGCATCCCTCGCCATCGCATTGTTCGCTGCCGCACTGGTCAGCGCCGCCGGCGGCAACCAAGCCCCCAAAGAAATCCCCCTCTGGGAAAAAGGCGCCCCCGGCTTCGAAAGCCGCAAGGACGAAAAAGAAAAACGTAAGGATCAGGGCAAGGACATTATCATCAACAACGTCAACAACCCCTCCATCACCGTCTATCTTCCTCCCAAGGACAAGGCCAGCGGCGCCGCGGTGATCATCGCTCCCGGCGGCGGACACAACAGCCTTTGGATCGCCCATGAGGGCTACAATCCCGCGCAATGGCTCAGCGACCACGGCGTTGCCGCGTTTGTGCTCAAATACCGCCTGGGCCGCGAAAAAGGCTCGCCTTACAAGATCGACGTTCACGGCGTACAGGACGTGGAACGGGCCATCCGCTATGTGCGTTACAAGGCCAAGGACTGGAACGTTGACGCCGACCGCGTCGGCATCATGGGCTTCTCGGCAGGTGGCGAACTCGCCGCTTACCTGGTGGCCAACGGCAAAATCAAAGCCAAGGGCAAGCTTGATGCCAGCGATCCGGTTGACAAGCTGAGCGCCTGGCCCGATTTTCAAGCCCTCATTTATTCCGGACCGCTCGGCATCAAAGGCGCCAAGGTCACCAAAGACTGGCCGCCTACTTTTGTGGCTTACGGCGAAAACGACAAACAGAGCGCGCCTTTGTCGCCTTACTACCAATCTGTTAAGGCCGCTGGCGTCCCCGCTCAACTGTACATTTTGCCCAAGACCGGCCACGGCTTTGGCCTGCGCGAAACCAACAAAGGCCCAACCGCAGAATGGCCCCAGCGCTTCGTCGATTGGCTTGTCGCCGAGAAGCTCATGAAGAAATCGTGATCAACTTCACTCTCGGCCAAATTGGGAGCCGGGTATTGAGTCATCCGCGCGATCGGAGAGCGATTTGAAGCGGGCCAAGCCGTTTCATGTGGTGTAAACATCAGTTTACACTGCATTCGCATTCGTTTGCACAGAACGCTAAATCGAGCCGGTGGCAATTAAGACAAAATGTACCCGCTAGCGCTTACGGCTCAGCAATAGCTTATAAATGCCGGTGATTTGCAGTTTCTTGGGTAAATAGTGTGACGATTTTTGGTTTTCGGCCTGGATTTTGCTCCCTAAGACCTTAATCCCTGCTGCCAACCGACCTACACCAGCCGATGAACGACAAACTTCCAAGCGAGTTCGAAAAGGTCGCCGCGGAACAACCGCAAGGCAATCTCTTCTCTGATTTCTGGTATTTCCTGCGCCACAACAAGAAATGGTGGCTGCTGCCCATTCTCATGATCTTGTTGCTGTTGGGGGGGTTGTTGATGCTCTCCGGCACCGCCGTGGCGCCGTTCATTTACACGCTGTTTTAGCACACTGCGGGCCGCTTCGGGAGCCACAACCATGCACAACTCGACGGCGCCAGCCACCCCTCCTGGCGTCAAAAAGCCGCGTCAACTGAGTTTGAAGCGGAAGCTATTGTTCACTTGCATTTGCATGCTCGCAATATTGCTGATGTGCGAGGCCGGTTTGCGCGTGCGCGCCTGGATAAAATACGGCAGCACCAATCCGGATATTGACGATTCCTTTGTTTTCCTGGACGATATCGGCCTTACCATCCCGCGCCCTGGTTATGAAACTCATGGCCGATCAGCTTCGGTCAAAGTGAATTCCCTGGGCTTTCGTGGCGAGGAGTTCACCCAACAAAAGCCAGTTGGCACGGTGCGCATCGTCTGCTTGGGCGCTTCCACCACGTTTTGCACGGGGTCAAGCAATGCCACCACCTGGCCGCAGCTCCTGGAAGAGCAAATCCGCAAGAAGCACCCGAACGGCTCCTGGCAAGTGATCAACGCTGGAGTGCCCGGCCACACCATGAGCGCGATCCTCAAAAACCTCAAGCACCGCGTCTTGCCGCTTGATCCCGACCTGGTCATCTTTTATGAGGCCCAAAACCAGTTGGCGGTCGACACGGCGCAGCTGGCCCGCGACCGCGGCGTCATCGCGGCCGATGAACGCAATATCTCGCCCACCGTTGCCTTCCTCTCGCATTACAGTCTTTTGTTCAACCTTGGTCACAAGAACCTACGCATCATGGCGGCCCGCAATGACAGCAATCAGGCCAAGCTTAATGGCCTGCCGCCTGACCTCAACAAGAAATATGTCGAGTCCTTGGCAGAAATTCACAGCGTCTTGAAAGGCCGCGGCGTGCCCTTGGTCACGTCGCCGTTTCTCGTGAAATTTCGCCGCGACCAGGAGCGCTCGGTCCAGATCGCCAACGCCGACATTGCTTTCTTTTACATGCCCTGGATGAGCATTGACGACCTTTTGGACGGCGTGGACGCCTACAACAAGGGGCTTGTCGACTATGCCAAAGCCAATGGCTTGCCCGTCGTGGAAGAAACCACGTCGATCCCGGCGGACGGCAAACATTTTGTAGATTGCATCCACTTTGCCGACGCTGGCAACGTGATAATGGCCAACCGTTTTTTCACCCTCCTGGACCAAGGGGGCACGCTCCAGCGGCTGATGGACACTCGTCAGCAAGGAAAGTGACCTGATTCGCATGATCTATTGCCACGCCGACCTTCTGGAGACCGCTCCTTGACTGCCATCCTGGGTATTTCTGCTTTCTACCACGACAGCGCCGCCGCCTTGGTGGTCGACGGCGACATCGTCGCCGCGGTCCAAGAAGAGCGCTTCACGCGCGAGAAATACGACGCCGGCTTTCCCTCCCGCGCGGTCGAGTATTGCCTCGCGGAGGCCGGCTTGACTGCTCAGCAGCTTGATTTCGTGGCGTTCTATGACAAGCCGCTGACGAAATTCGAGCGCCTGCTGGAAACCTACCTGGGCTACGCTCCCCGCGGTTTTCGCAGTTTCGCCACCGCCATGCCGGTGTGGCTCAAACGCAAGTTATTTCTCCGCGGCGCCATTCGCCGTTCCCTGGGCGTATCCAAAAAGGTTCCTCTGTTATTCCTCGATCACCACGAAAGCCACGCCGCCAGCGCCTTTTTTCCCAGCCCCTTCGAGGATGCCGCCATTCTCACGCTTGACGGAGTCGGCGAATGGAGCACGACCACGTATGGCGTCGGCGAAGGCCACAAGATTGCATTGACCCACCAGCTGCTATTCCCGCACTCGGTCGGTCTCTTATACTCCGCCTTCACCTACTATTGCGGTTTCAAGGTCAACAGCGGCGAATACAAGCTCATGGGGCTGGCCCCCTACGGCAACCCAATTTACCAGGAGACGATTTACAAACACCTGATCGACCTCAAGCCCGACGGCAGCTTTCGCTTGAACATGGATTATTTCAACTACTGCCAGGGCTTGACCATGACCAATCAGCGCTTTCACGATTTGTTCGGCAGCCCGCCGCGGCGTACGGATTCGACCATCGAGCAGCGTCACATGGACCTGGCGGCCAGCATTCAGAAGGTCACGGAAGAAATAGTGCTTCGCATGGGCCGCTCGCTGCACAAAGAAACCGGCAAGAAAAACCTGGTCATGGCCGGCGGCGTGGCCCTCAATTGCGTGGCCAACGGCAAGCTGTTGCGTGAAGGCCCGTTTGAGAACATTTGGATTCAGCCCGCGGCCGGCGACGCCGGCGGCGCCTTGGGAGCGGCCCTGTTCGTCTGGCACCAGCTGCTGGAAAAGCCCCGCTGTCCTAAAGGGTCAGGCCAGGGTGCGGGAGATTCACAAAAAGCCAGCTTGCTCGGCCCCCATTTTACCACAGCTGCCATTCAACAGTTCCTCGACAAAACCCGGGCTGTGTACCGCCGCTTCGAAACCGAGGACCTGTTGCTCGACCACGTCGCCCGGGCCATGGCCGATGAGAAGATCGTCGGCTGGTTCCGCGGCCGGGCCGAGTATGGACCGCGTGCCTTGGGCGCTCGCAGCATCATCGGCGATGCGCGGTCGGCGGCCATGCAAGCCAAGATGAACCTCAAGATCAAGTTCCGCGAAGGCTTCCGGCCTTTTGCCCCTTGCGTTTTGCGCGAACACGTCCACGAATGGTTCGGCATGAGGCCAGGCGAAGACTCGCCCTATATGCTCCAGGTTGCTCCCGTGCGCGAAGATCGACGAGTTCCTCTTACGCCGGACGATCAAGAACGCTTACGGTCCGACCCGGACCTTGCTCATCGCGTGAATGTGGTGCGTAGCCAGGTGCCCGCTATCACCCACGTCGATTACAGCGCCCGGGTGCAAACCGTCGATGAACGCCACGGTGCTTACCACAGGCTAATCAAGAAGTTTCACGAAATAACAGGCTGCCCGGTCATCATTAACACCAGTTTCAATCTCTCCTGGGAGCCGATTGTGCTGACGCCCCAGGAGGCCTACCACACATTCATGCAATCGGAAATGGACGTGCTGGTGCTGGAAGACTGTGTGTTGCACAAAAGCGAACAACCGCTCGGCTTGCATTTCTGTTCGCAAAGTCTGTCGGCGACGCCCACGCTGCCGGAAGACCCGGCCAGCCCCTGGGCGGACCCTGCAACGGGCGATCCGTTGCTCGTCAACAACAAATGTGCGCACAACCCTGTCAGCGGCAAATGCTATCCTGTCGAGGATGGCATCCCGAGACTCTTCGTTCCGACCAACCTAGCCGAGGCTGCTAACGGCGATGTGACCGATGTTGTCAAAAAGTTTTACGAAACCACGCCTTTTCCCAACTACGACGAACTGGACAACCACCGCGCATTGCTGGAGAAAACCCGCGGCGGCGTGTTCGCCCGCCTTCTCAATGAGCAGATTCCTTACAATGCTCGCGTCGTCGAGATCGGCTGCGGAACCGGCCAGCTCACCAACTTTTTGGCCATCGCCCACCGCTCGGTCTTGGGCGTTGATGTTTGCCTCAACTCGCTCAAGCTTGCCCACGGTTTCAAAACGGAGCATGGGCTTGAGCGCGCCATGTTTGCCCAAATGAATCTTTTTCGGCCGGCCTTGAAAGACGGCTTTTTTGATGTGGTGATCTCCAATGGCGTCCTGCATCACACTGCCGATTGCCGCGCCGCCTACCAGCGCATCTGCCGGCTGGCCAAACCGGGCGGCCACGTCGTTGTCCGGCTCTACAACTCCTACAGCCGCAGTGTGCATTACGCCCGCCGGGCTTTATACCGCTGGACAGGTTTGACGAGCCGATGGCTTGATCCGCACTTGGGCCGTGTCTCTGCCGCCGGCAAAAGCAACGCGTGGTTCGAGGAGCAATACCGGCATCCGCATGAGACCAGCCACACCATCGACGAGGTTCTGCGCTGGATGGAGGAAGCTGGGCTGGACTTCGTCAACTCGATTCCCAAACCCACGCCCGGCACAGCGCTGGCTGCGGATGAAAAGCTGTTTGCTCCCCGATCGGCCGGCAGCGGCGCCAGCCGCATGCTTAGCCAGCTGGCCTCCGTCGGCAACGGCTATCACGAGGGTGGGTTTTTCATCGTCATCGGCAAAAAGAGGATGGGCACATGATCGATCCGCAATTTCGCGAGGAAAGCCACCAACCCGTAAGCAACCGCGTGCTGCGCCAGTTCGCCGGCTTGTGGACGCTGTTGTTCGGGGCGCTCGCGTACTTTCGCGGCATCGCCGACCAGAACACCCTAGCGACGTGGATCTTCCTCGCACTGGCAATCATGCCCGGCCTGGCCGGCCTGGCGCTGCCGGCCATCATTCGCCCCGTTTTCGTTCTGGCCACGCTTTGCACGCGACCGATTGGCTGGGTGGTTTCCCAGCTCATTCTGCTCGTTCTCTTCTTTGGCGTGTTCACACCGGTAGCGATCGTTTTCAAATTGATTGGCCGCGACGCGCTGACGCGGAGTTTTCGTCCCGATTTACAAACTTATTGGGTTGCCAAACCCCCAGCGCCTAACATGCGAAGCTATTTTCGATTGTCGTGACGAATAGATACCGAGCGTCGTATCGGTGAAAGCGGTCGGCATCGTGGACCGCATCAGTGTCGTTCGGAATAGACTTGTCCGGCAGTTGGCTTTTCACCTGCGAGTCGCTGGAGGACATAGTAAAACACCGGCGTCAAGAAAATGCCAAACAGGGTGACGCCACACATGCCGCAAAAGACGGCCAACCCCAGCGAGCTGCGCATTTCCGCGCCCGCACCCGTTGCCACGACCAGCGGCACAACTCCCAGAATAAACGCAAAAGACGTCATCAGGATAGGCCGCAGGCGCAGGCGGGCCGCTTCCAGCGTGGCATCGCGGCTGTTCACGCCCGCGGCCCGCCGTTGTTTGGCGAACTCCACAATGAGGATCGCATTCTTGCTGGCCAGGCCGACAAGGACCACGAATCCGATTTGTGTGAAGATATTGACCTCCATGCCGGCGAGGATCACGCCGGTGACCGAACAGAGCAAACACATCGGCACAACCAGAATGACCGCCAGCGGCAGCGACCAGCTCTCGTATTGAGCAGCCAAAACCAGGAAGACAAAAACCACGGCAAGGACGAAGACGAAAATTGCGGTGTTGCCGGCCTGAAGCTGCAGCAGCGTCAATTCGGTCCACTCGGACGCCATCGAACGCGGCATTTCCTTGTCGGCTATCTGTTGCATCAACTCAATCGCTTCGCCGGAACTCGTGCCTGGAGCGGCGTTGCCGGTGATCGCCGTGGCGTTGTACATGTTGTAGCGCATCACCATGACCGGCCCCATGGTGTCTCGAACTTCCAGGAACGTGCCCAGCCGGACCATCTGGCCCTTGTCGTTGCGGACTTGAAGTTGACGAATGTCCGGCACCTTGGTGCGGAATTTTTGATCGGCCTGGAGGTTGACTTGCCATGTGCGGCCGAATTCGTTGAAGTTGTTGACGTAGTAGGACCCAAGATAGACCTGGAGCGTGTTAAAGACGTCGTTGACAGCCACACCCAAGGTCATGCATTTGGTGCGGTCGATTTCAAGGTAGAGCCACGGCGTGTTGGCGCGGGCGCTGTGACTGAGGCCCTCGAGACCTTCGGTTTTGTTGCCTCGGGTGACAATCTGATCGCATATGCGCTGGACTTCTGCTTGGCCAAGATTGCCGCGGTCTTCAATGATGAGCTTGAAGCCGCCGGTGGCGCCCAGGCCGTCAATGGGCGGGCCACCAAAGGTGGTGACAATGGCGCCGCGCGCTTCCTGCTGGCAAAGCTCGCGGAGCTTGGCGGCAATCGCCTCGGCAGTTAGTTCGGGGCCGTGGCGTTTGTCGAAGGGTTCCAGCATGACATACATGGAACCAAGGTTGGGGGCATTGGCGTTCAGGATCAGCGAACGGCCGGAGATGCTCACCGTGTGCGCTATGCCGGGGATGGGCGGAAAGCGTTTGGGATCGTTTTTGTCGCCGCGGGCGATCTTGTCGATGCGAGCCATGACGGTTTCGGTGCGCTCGACCGAGGCGGCGTCGGGGAGCTGGACGTTGAGAATCAAGTAGCCCTTGTCCTGCTGTGGTACAAATCCCGTGGGAGCGGTAGTGAATTGCCAATAGGTCAGCACCAAGAGGCCGCCATAAACCACCAGCACAACGACGCTGACACGCAGGACGTTGCCGACGATGCGGCCATAGACAGCAACAACTTGATCGAAGACGCGGTTGAAACCGCGGAAGCATGCGCCCAACACCGCATTGACAGGGTTGATGATAAGCCAACCGATCACGCAACCCAAAACTGCTCCGGGCGCGAAATACGCTGCCATGATGCACCAAGCTTGCCATTTGGGGAGTTCCACGCCGCCTGGTTCGCCGTTCGGGTTTGGCAGGCCAAAGTGACCGGCAAGCAGCTCAGGTCCAAACCAAAGGG
>Ga0134121_10001853_pt1 | contig 19300 bp, 18 predicted proteins | sample KB301_FD_96463 | JGI IMG/M metagenome (GOLD analysis project Ga0134121, IMG submission 96463) | Terrestrial soil microbial communities without Nitrogen fertilizer from Kellogg Biological Station, Michigan, USA - KB3-0-1 | ecosystem: Environmental > Terrestrial > Soil > Unclassified ... | reverse complement strand
TCGGCGTTGATCTCGTCCATTTCCATCACGATGTCGTAGGGCACCTTGGCCTCGGCGAGCAGCACGTTCATGTGCCCCGGCATGCGGCCCGCCACCGGGTGGATGCCGAAGCGCACGTTGACGCCCTTGTCGCGCAGATACTTCGTGATCTCGAACACCGTGTGCTGCGCCTGCGCCACCGCCATGCCGTAGCCCGGCACGATGATCACGTTCTTCGCGTTGCGCAGCAGCTCCGCGGTCTCGACCGCGCTGATCGGCGAGACCTCTCCTGCCGGCTGCGCGCCGGCCGCTGCCGGGGCAGTGCCGCCCCCGGTTCCGAACCCGCCGGCGATCACGCTGATGAAGTTGCGGTTCATCGCGCGGCACATGATGTAGGACAGGATCGCGCCGCTCGAGCCGACCAGCGCGCCGGTGACGATCAGCAGGTCGTTGTTCAGCATGAAGCCGGTGGCCGCCGCCGCCCATCCCGAATAGCTGTTCAGCATCGACACCACCACCGGCATGTCGGCGCCGCCGATCGCCATCACCATGTGGATGCCGAACAGCAGCGCGATCACGGTCATGATGAGGAGCGGGAGCATGCCGGCGCCGACGCTGCTCGCGCCGACGAAGCGCGTGCAGAGCCAGATCACGCCGAGCAGCCCGGCGAGGTTGATCCAGTGCCGGCCGGGCAGCAGCATCGGCTTGCCGCCGATCTTGGCCGACAGCTTGCCGAACGCGATCAGAGAACCGGAAAAGGTCACCGCGCCGATCAGCACGCCGATGTAGATCTCGCCCTCGTGGATGGTGCGCTCGGCGCCCTGGAAATGCGCGGTCGCGGCGGGGTCGATGTAGTTCGCATAGCCGACCAGCATCGCGGCGAGGCCGACCAGGCTGTGCATCAGCGCGACCAGCTCGGGCATCTGCGTCATCTTCACCACGCGCGCCGCGTACAGGCCGATGGTCCCGCCCACCGCCATCGCGCCGACGATCCAGGCGATGCCCTGGGGCGCGACCTGCGGGCCGAGAATGGTGGCGAGCACGGCGATCGCCATGCCGACCATGCCGAACAGGTTGCCGCGGCGCGAAGTCTCGGGGTTCGACAGCCCGCCCAGGCTGAGGATGAAGAGGATGGTGGCGCCGAGATAGGCGACGGTGGAAAGGGTGCTGTCCATCGCCGCGCCTACTTGCGGAACATCTGCAGCATGCGCTGGGTCACCGCGAAGCCGCCGAACATGTTGATGGTGGTGAGCGCGATGCCGACCAGCGCGAGGCCGAGGATCCACACCTCGGGACGCTCGGGACCGAAGTCCTCGAGCGGCGGCGCGATCTGCACCAGCGCGCCGATGGCAATGATGCTGCTGATCGCGTTGGTCACGCTCATCAGCGGCGTGTGCAGCGCGGGCGTCACGTTCCACACCACCATGTAGCCCACGAAGCAGGCGAGCACGAACACGGTGAAATGCTGCAGGAAAGCGGGCGGCGCGTTGTTGCCGATGAACAGGAAGACCAGCGTCACCACGGTGGCGACGATCGCAAGCGTACGCGGCGCCATCGGCTCGGCGGCGCCGTGGCCATGGCCCTTCGCCGCGGGCACGGCAGGCTTGGCCGCAGGCTTCGCGGCCGGCGCGGCCGGCAGCTTCGGCGCCGGCGGCGGCCAGGTGACGGCTCCGTCCTTGACCACGGTCAGGCCGCGGATCGCATCGTCTTCCATGTCGACGTGGATGACGCCGTCCTTGGTCTTGCACAGCTCTTCCATGAGGCGGAACAGGTTGGTCGAATAGAGCGTCGAGGACTGCTTCGCCAGCCGGCTGACCAGGTCGGTGTAGCCGACGATCGTCACGCCATGCCGGACGACGGCCTCGCCGGGCTCGGTCAGCTCGCAGTTGCCGCCTTGCTCGGCGGCGAGGTCCACGATCACGCTGCCAGGCTTCATCGACCGCACCATCTCGGCGCTGATCAGCTTCGGCGCGGGCTTGCCGGGAATCAATGCGGTGGTGATGATGATGTCCACTTCCCTCGCCTGCTTGGCGTACATCTCGCGCTGGGCGTTCTGGAAGCCCTCGCTCATCACCTTGGCGTAGCCGCCGCCGCCGGAGCCCTCTTCCTGGTAATCGACCTTCACGAACTCGCCGCCCAGCGACGTCACCTGGTCGGCCACTTCGGCGCGAGTATCGTTGGCGCGCACGATGGCGCCGAGACTTGCCGCCGTGCCGATCGCCGCCAGTCCCGCGACGCCGGCGCCGGCGATGAATACCTTGGCGGGAGGAATCTTGCCCGCGGCGGTAATCTGGCCGTTGAGGAAGCGGCCGAAGTGATGCGCCGCCTCGATCACCGCGCGATAACCGGCGACGCCCGCCATCGAAGTCAGCGCGTCCATCTTCTGGGCGCGGCTAAGCTGGCGCGGCAGCGAGTCGATGGCCAGCACGGTGAGCCTGCGTGCCGCGAGCTGCTGCATCAATTCAGGGTTCTGCGCCGGCCAGATGAAACCGATCAGCGTCGCGCCTTCGCGCAGCCGCTGCACTTCGGCGCTGCTCGGCGCGCGCACCTTGAGAACGATCTCGCTCTTCGTCCAGACCTCCTGGACGACTTCGGCGCCTGCCGCGCGATAAGCCTCATCGGTGAAGTTCGCCGCATCGCCCGCGCCGGTCTCGACCGCGACGCGGAAGCCGAGCTTGATCAGCTTCTCGACGACCTCGGGGACAGTGGCGACGCGCTTCTCACCCGCGAAGGTCTCGCGGGGTACACCGATGAGCTGGGGCATGGGGCCGAATGATACGACAGCCTTATCGCTTCGATAGCGCGCGTTCGGCGAGCTCGAACGCGGCATGCACCAGCAGCGCAAGCGCGGCGGCGGGCAGCGCGCCCGCCAGCAGCACGGTATGGTCGTTCAGCGCGAGGCCCTGCGAGATGCGCTCGCCGAAGCCGCCGGCGCCGATGAACGCGGCGATGGTGGCGGTGCCGACGTTGATCACCGCCGAGGTCTTCACGCCCGCCATGATCACCGGCAGCGCCAGCGGCAGCTCGACGTAGGACAGCACCTGCCGCGGGGTCAGCCCGAGCGCGGTCCCCGACTGCACCACCCCGCGCGGGACTTCGACGATGCCGGTATGCGTGTTGCGCGTGATCGGCAGCAGCGCGTAGAGGAACAGCGCGATCAGCGCCGGCCACACGCCGATGGTGCCGGTGAGCGGGATGAGGAAAGCGAGCAGCGCAAGCGAAGGGATGGTCTGCAATACGCCGGTGGTGACGAGGATGGGTTGCGCGAGCCAGCGCGTCCTCGCCGCGAGCAGGCCGAGCGGAATTCCGGTCAGCGCCGCGATCGCGAGCGAACCGAACACCAGCCCCAGGTGCTGGCCGAGCAGGCGGCCGAAGTCGGGCGCGAACAGCGCGGCCCACAATCCCTTGCGCGCCTCGACCTTGGCGCCGAGATACTCGCGCGCCACGTCGCTGAAACTCACCTTGTCGAGCTCGGCGCGCGCGTTGAGCCGCACCATGGTCTGGGCGTCGATGGTGTTTTCCAGCTTCCCCAGCAATGCAAATTCCTTCGGAAAACGCTGCGGGACCTCGGCCCGGTAGAGCAGCACCGCGTCGTACGGCGGAAAGAATTTCCGGTCGTCGTCGAGCGCGACGATCGCGTAGCGCTCGATCTTGGCGTCGGTGGTGTACAGGTCCATCACGTCGATCTCGCCCACCGCCAGCGCCTCGTAAGCGATGCCGTGGTCGAGCCCGCGCGGCTTCTGCGGCAGGCGATAGGCCCCCTGCAGGCCGGGCCAGCCGTCGCGTCGCCCGAGGAACTCGTGCGACAGCCCGAAGCGCAGCGTGGGCTGCTTCGGCAGGTCGGAGAGCTTGCGGATGCCGAGGCGCTCGGCATCCTTGCGCCGCATGCCGAGCGCATAGCTGTTGCTGAAGCCGAGCGGAACGGACGCCGCCAGGCCGAGCGGCTTCAGCTTCGCGTTCAGCGCGGCGAGGTCGAGCCGGTCCTCCGATTTGAGGATCTCGCGCGCGATCGTGCCGGTGTACTCGGGATAGACGTCGATCGCGCCCGCCTTGAGCGCCTCGACCAGGATCGCGGTATTGCCGAGGCCGGGCTTATGCACGCCCCTGGCGGTCTGGCTGACGATCTCGCCGAGCACGTAGGACTCGGTGAACCGCTTCGAGCCGACGCTGAGTGTTTGCGCGCTAGCGGGGGTGCTGGCTAACAGCGCGCAAAGCGCGATGATCGCCTTCATCTTTCGCTCCGAGAAACTGCAGCCGCGCCAGGCTGGCGTAAAGCCCGCCCTGCGCCATGAGCTCGGCGTGCGTACCCTGCGCGACGATCGCGCCGCGCTCGAGCACCACGATGCGGTCGGCGGTCTGCACCGTGGCCAGGCGGTGCGCGATGGCGAGCGTGGTGCGGCCCTGCTCGAGCGCCTCCAGACCCTGCTGCACCAGGCGCTCGGCGGCGGCGTCGAGCGAGCTGGTGGCTTCGTCGAGCAGCAGGATGGGACGGTCGGCAAGCAGGGCGCGCGCGATCGACAGGCGCTGCTTCTGGCCGCCCGACAGCGTGATGCCGCGCTCGCCGAGCGGCGAATCGAGGCCCAGCGGCAGCCGCTCGATGAATTCCAGCGCGCACGCCTTCTCGCAGGCCGCGAGCACCGCTTCGCGCGTCGCCTGCGGCTTTCCGTAGCGCACGTTGTCGAGCACGCTCGCGGCAAAGATCACCGGCTCCTGCGGCACCACCGCCACCAGGCCGCGCGCCGCGCGCGGATCCATGTGCCGCAGGTCCACGCCGCCGATGCGCACCGCGCCATGCTGCGGGTCATAGAAACGCAACAGCAGCGCGAAGGCCGTGGACTTGCCGGCGCCCGACGGCCCGACCAGCGCGACGCGCTCGCCGGGCGCGATGCTCAGCGTGAACTGCGCCAGCGCAGCGCTCTGCGGGCGCGCCGGGTAGGCGAAGGTGATGCGGTCGAGCTCGATTCCCAGCGGCGAGCACTGCGGAGCAGGAACGGCGGCGGCGGGGGCGACGATCTGCGGCATGGTGTCGAGCAGCTCGACCAGGCGCTCGCTTGCGCCCGCTGCGCGCTGCAGCTCGCCCCAGACCTCGGCCACCGTGCCGGCACCCGTGGCCACTACCGCGGCGTAGAACACGAACGCGGCGAGCTCGCCCTGGCTCAGGCGTCCGGCCATGACGTCGTGGCCGCCGATCCAGAGGATGATGCCGACCGCGCTGAACGCGATCAGGATCACCGCGGCGATCAGGAACGCCTTGTGCGAGATGCGCTCCACGCCGGTGCGGTACGCCGCCTCCGCATGACTCGCGAAGGTCTTGCGGTCCACGTCCTCGTGCGCGTACGCCTGCACCGTGCGGATCTCGTGCAGCGCTTCGTCGACGTAGGCCGAGACGTCGGCGATGCGATCCTGGCTCGCGCGCGACAGGCGGCGCACGCGGCGGCCGAGCAGCAGGATGGGCAGCAGCGTCGCCGGCGCGCCCACCAGCACGAGCAGCGCGAGCTTCCAGCTGGTGACGAACAGCATCAGTGCCGCGCCGGCCATCATCAGGCCATTGCGCACGAACATCGACAGCCCGTACCCCACGACCTGCTGCAGCAGCGTAGCGTCGTTGGTCAGGCGCGACATCAGCTCGCCGGTGCGCGCCGCGTCGAAAAACGCCGGCTCGAGCCCGAGCAGGTGATCGAACACCGCGCGCCGCAGGTCGGTCACCACGCGCTCGCCCACGCTCATCATGAAATAGAAGCGCGTCCAGGTCGCGGCGGCGAACAGCACCACCACCGCGATCATCGCCGCGAGCGCCTGATCGAGCAGGCGCGGGTCGCCGCTGCCGAAACCGTGATCGACCACGTACTGCAAGCCGCGGCCGAGCACGAGCACGCAGGCGGCGGCGACCAGCAGCGCGCCGGCGGCGAGCGCGATGCGCCAGCGGTACGGCCACAGGAAGCGCGCCAGACCGGCGAAGCGCCCCAGCGTCATCGACCGAAGAAGCCCACCTGGTTGCGGCCGAGCTGGCGCGCGCGGTACATGGCCGCGTCGGCGTTGCGCAGCAAGGCCTCGCCGTCGCCGCCGTCGGCGGGAAAGAGCGAAACGCCGATGCTCGCGGCCAGCCGCAGCCGGCGCTCGCCGGCGGCGAACTCCGCCGCCAGCACCTGCTGCAGCTTCTGCGTCACCACGCGGCAATCGGCCTCGTCCTTGAGGTCGCAGATCACGATCGCGAACTCGTCCGCGCCGGTGCGCGCCACCGTGTCGGCTTTGCGCATGCAGCTCGCGAGGCGCTGCGCCACTTCGCGCAGCACGGCATCGGCCGCGCCGTGTCCGAGCGCTTCGCTCGCCTCGCGAAAGTCATCGAGGCGCACCAGCAGCGTGGCCACCATCCGGTCGCGGCGTTGCGCGAGACGAATCGCCTGCCGCAGGCGGTCGTCGAACAGACGGCGGTTGGGCAGCCCGGTGGGCGCGTCGTGGGAATCGAGAAAACGCGCCGCCTGCTCGGCGCGGCGCAGCTCGGTGACGTCGGCGACCAGCTCGACGCTGCCACCGCCGGGCAGCGGCCGCACCGATCGCCGCAGCCAGCGGCCGTCCGCGGCCTGGAATTCACCGTTCTCGGGCGTGTTGGCGGCGGCGAGGCGCGCATAGAGGTCGCTGCAGGCGATCAGCCGGCCGTCGGCGGCGCGGATCGCCACGGCATCGGGAAAAGTCTTGATCGCGTCGTGCAGCAGCCGCAGCTCGTCGGCCTTGCTCACGCTCGTTCGACTTGCACCCTGCAGTCGTAGAACGTCGCGCCACCGCCAAGGTCGGCGGTGCGCTGCGACGTCAGGTTGTTGGCGTTGCAGCCGTCGGGCGAATATTTTTTCCACCACACCGATGGCGCCACGACCACGCCCGCCCGCGGCTTGCCGTTGACCCGCGCTCTCAGCTGGTAGCTGCCGCGGTCGTTGAACACGCGCACCGGATCGCCGTCGGCGATGCCGCGCGCCGCCGCGTCGATCGGGTGGATGTCGAGATGCGGCTCGGCTTCGAACTCGCGGAATCGCGCCACGTTGGCGAATGACGAGTTGAGGAAGTGCCGCGCCGGGGGCGAGATGAAGGCGAGCGGATAGCGCTTGCCGAGCTCGGCGTCGCTGGCTTCCGCCGGCGGGTTATAGAACGGTAGCGGGTCGATGCCCTGCTTTTCCAGGACGGCGCTGTTGAACTCGCATTTTCGCGAGGGCGTGGGAAAGCCGCCTTGCGCGAACGGCGCGAAGCGCTCCGGCACGTCGAGCTTGCGCCAGCCGGTCTGCTTGAGCGAGTCCCACGAGACCCCATTCAGCGCGGTGCGGCACAGGTCCTCGTCGGAGTCGCGGAAGCAGGGGTCGTCGAAGCCGAGGCGCGCGGCGAGCCGGCGGAACACTTCGGTGTTCGGCAGCGACTCGCCTACCGGCGCGATCGCCGGGTTGTTGGCGAGCATGTAGAGGTGGCCGTAGGACTTGTGCACGTCGTAGTGCTCGAGCTGCGTGGTGGCCGGCAGCACGATGTCGGCGTAGTCCGCGGTGTCGGTCTGGAAGTGATCCATCACCACGGTAAACAGGTCCTCGCGCGAGAAGCCCGCGATCACCTTCTCCGAATCCGGGCACACCGCCACCGGGTTGTTGTTGTAGACGATGGTCACCTTCACCGGCGGATGCGCCGAGGTAAGCGCGTCGCCGAGCGCCGAGTGATTGATCACGCGCGGGCGGCGGCCGCCGAGCAGGTCCGGGCGCTCGAGCGCGGCGTGGTCGAACTTGTAGAAATCCGCGGTGGTGAGCACGATGCCGCCGGCCGCGTCGCGCCACGCACCGGTCAGCGCCGGGAGGCAGGCGATGGTGCGCGCGGCAATTCCGCCGCCGGCGTGGCGCTGCATGCCGTAGTTGAGGCGGATCGCCGCGGGCTTGGTGGTGCCGTACTCGCGCGCGAGCTGCACCACTTCCTCGACCGTGATGCCGCAGGTGCGCGCGGCCCACTCAGGGGTGTATTGCTTGACCCGTTCTGCCAGCTTGTCGAAACCCAGCGTGTACTTGGCGATGTAATCGCGATCGATCAATCCCTCGGCAATCAGCACATGCATCATGGCCAGCGCCAGCGCGCCGTCGGTGCCCGGCAGCAGCGCGATGTGCTGGGTGCATTTCTCGGCCGACAGGCTGCGGTAGGGATCGATCGCCACCACCTTCGCGCCCCGGCGCTTGGCCGCCTGAACCCGCGACCACAGGTGCAGGTTCGAGACCACCGGGTTCGCGCCCCACAGGATGATCAGGCGCGCCTCGTCGAAGCGTTCCGGGTCCATGCCGACCGAGCCGCCGAGCGTCGCCTTGAGCCCGAACTTGCCGGCGGAAGAGCACAGCGTGCGGTCGAGCAGCGTGGCGCCGAGCTTGTAGAACAAGCGCCGGTCCATCGACATGTACTGCGCAAGACCCATGGTGCCGGCATAGCTGCACGGCAGGATGGTCTCGGGATTGTCCGCCGCCGCGGCTTTCAGGCGCGCCGCGATCTCGTCGAGGGCTTCGTCCCAGCTGATGCGGCGGAACTTGCCTTCACCCTTCTTACCAATTCTCCTCAGCGGGTGCTGAAGCCGATCCGGTGCGTAGGTGCGTTCCAGGTAGTGCGCGACCTTCGTGCAAAGGGTGCCGTCGGTGAACGGCATCGACGGATCGCCGTGGATTTCGGTGGCCACGCCATCCTCGACCGTCACCAGCATCGCGCAGGTATCCGGACAGTCGTGAGGACAGGCAACCTTGACCACTTCCGCCATGAAACGATTCTACGCCAGCGCGGCGGCGACCAGCTCGATCCAATGGCGCACCGGCGTGGCGGTCGGCTGCTGCAAATGGGTCAGGCAGCCGATGTTCGCGGTGGCGATGGCCTGCGGCGTGCCCTCCTCCAGCGCGGCGAGCTTGCGCGCGCGCAGCTCGTTGGCAATCGCGGGCTGCAGCAGCGAGTAGGTGCCGGCCGAGCCGCAGCACAGATGGGAATCGCGCACCGGCACCAGCTCGTAGCCGACGCGCGTGAGCAGAGCTTCGACCTTGCCGCGGATCTGCTGCCCGTGCTGCAGCGTGCACGGCGAGTGGAAAGCGACGCGGCCGCGGTTGCGGCCGGCGGGCACGCTCTCCACCGGGATCACCTCGCTCAGGTCGCGCGTCAGCGCCGAGATGCGCTCGGCCTTGCCGCGGTAGGCCGCATCGCTCGCCAGCAGATGGCCATAGTCCCTCACCGTCACGCCGCAGCCGCTCGCGGTCATGACGATCGCCTCGACTTCGCGTCCCGAGGTGAGCGGCCACCAGGCGTCGATCAGGGCGCGCATGTCGTCACGCCCCTCGTCCTGGTCGTTCAGGTGGAAGCGCACCCCGCCGCAGCAGCCGGCGCCCGGCACCTCGAGCAACGAGACGCCGATGCGATCGAGCACGCGGGCGGCAGCGGCGTTGATCGAAGGCGCGAGCGAAGGTTGTACGCATCCGCGCAGCGCGATCATGCGTCGCGCGTGGCGCGGCTCGGGCCAGGGACCCGCAGGCCGCGTCCCGGGCGCCTTGCCGACCAGCTGGCCGAGCCGCAGGGCGGCGCCGAAGAGACCGCTGCGCGGCAGGCCGAAGGACAGGACGGCGCGCTTCACGCGCTCGACCACGCCGCGCCGCGTCTTCGCCTCCACCACGGCACGGCCGATGTCGAGCAGCCGGCCGTACTGCACGCCCGATGGGCACGTGGTCTCGCACGCACGGCAGGTTAGGCAGCGATCGAGATGCAGGCGCGTCTTGTCCGTCACCGGCGCCCCTTCCAGCGCGCGCTTCATCAGATAGATGCGGCCGCGCGGGCTGTCCAGGTCGTCGCCCAGCACCTGATAGGTCGGGCAGGTGGCCGTGCAAAATCCACAGTGCACGCACTTGCGCAGGATCGCGTCGGCTTCCCGGCCTTCAGGCGTATCGCGGATGAAGTCGGCCAGGCTGGTCTGCATTTATACTTTTCCCATGAAGCAGACGTACGCGTTCCTGGTGCTCGCCGCTGCCGGGGGAATCGCCTGGTGGCTGTGGGTCGCGTATCGGCGCTTCGTGGAGCGCTCGCGCCTCGCCGAGGAGCGCATGGCCAGCGCCATCACGCAGGCCTCGGTGTCGACCAGGCCGAAGGCGGCCGAACCGAGCGTGACGGCGCCCAAGCCGGTGGAAGGCCTCGGTGCCGTGGCGCAGCAGAAGCTGCTGTACGACGCCGCCGCCAAGGCCGGCGAAGCGGGCGAGGCGGTGATTTCCATCCAGCTGTATGCGCGCCTGCTCGCGCGGTACCCGGACAGCGCGCTCGGGGCGCAGGCGCGCACCGCGGTCGAGGCGCTGAAGAAGAAGCTCGTCGTCAAGTCCTAGCGCTCCGCGTGCAAGCGGCCCGGGTTGAAGATACCCGCCGGGTCGAACGCGCTTTTCAACTGCCGCTGCAGGCGCTCGAGCACCGGCCCGGGCGGCGCGAAGCAGCCGGCGGACTTGTCCGCGGCGCGAAACAAGGTGGCATATCCTTTCGCGCGGTGGAGAGTCTCGCGCACCGCGTGAGCCGGCATTTTTGACTTCAGCCAGCGCAGGCCGCCGTTCCATTCGATCAGCTGGCGCCCTTCGAGAGCGAGTGGCGGCGAGGTCGAGGGCAGCGAAAGCCGCCACAACGGCTCATCGCCGGCGAAAAACCCGTCGGCGTGCTCACGCACCCCTTCCCAGAACGCGTTATCGATGCTCTCGCCGCCGATCGCAGCCGCGGCCGCGCGCACCGCAGGCTCCGCGCCCGACAGGCGCACCATGAGCTCGTCGCCGTGCCACGCGGTCGCGCTGACCGGCAGCGGCTGGCCCGCCCAGCGGTTCATCAGCTCGAGCGCGCGCGCCTGGGGCGCCTCGAGCTGCAGGGTGATTTCCTCCGGCGGCGTCGGCGCGAGCTTGAGCGAGACCTCGGCGATCAGGCCGAGGGTGCCGAGCGAGCCCGCGATCAGCCGCGACACGTCATAGCCGGCGACGTTCTTCATCACCTGGCCGCCGAAGCTCAGCGCCTCGCCGCGCCCGTCGATCAGCTTTACGCCCAGCACGAAATCGCGCAGCGCGCCGGCACTCGCGCGCCGCGGGCCGGAGAGGCCGGCGGCGACGCAGCCGCCGAGCGTCGCGCTGGCGGCGAAATGGGGCGGCTCGAACGGCAGGCACTGCCGGTTCCGCTCGAGAAGATTCTCCAATTCTGAAAGCGGGGTGCCGCACCGCGCCGTCACCACCAGCTCGGTCGGCTCGTAGTCGACGATCCCGGCATGGCCGCGCGTGTCGAGGATCTCGCCGCGCGGCGCGTTGCCGTAGAAGTCCTTGCTGCCGCCGCCGCGCAGCCGCAGCGCGCTGCGGCGGGACGCGGCATCCCGGATCCTCTCTTGCAGAGACTCGATCAAAAGCGCGGCAACTCGGCGTGCGGCAGCTTGCCGCCGTGGACGCGCATGCCGCCGTACTCGGAGCAGCGCGCAAGCGTGGGGATCGCCTTCCCCGGATTGAGCAGTCCATGGGGGTCGAACGCGTGCTTCACCGCGCGGAACAGCGCCAGCTCGCGCGCGCCGAACTGCACGCACATCTGGTTGATCTTCTCGACACCGACGCCGTGCTCGCCGGTAATGGTGCCGCCCACTTCGACGCACTTCTCCAGCACTTCGGCGGCGAACTGCTCGGTGCGGTGCAGCTGGTCGGTATCGTTGGCGTCGAACAGGATCAGCGGATGCAGATTGCCGTCGCCGGCGTGGAACACGTTCGGGCAGCGCAGCTGGTATTTCTGCTCCATGGCGGCGATGAAGGTCAGCACTTCGCCCAGGCGCTTGCGCGGAATGGTGCCGTCCATGCAGTAGTAGTCGGGCGAGATGCGGCCGACCGCGGGAAACGCCGCCTTGCGACCCGACCAGAAGCGCAGCCGCTCGGCCTCGTCGCGCGACACCGTCATGCGCGTGGCGCCGGCGCGCTCGAGCACCGCCTTCATGCGCGCGATCTCGTCGTCGACTTCCTCGCTCGTACCGTCGGACTCGCACAACAGAATCGCCGCGGCCTGAAGGTCGTAGCCGGCGTGCACGAACTGCTCGACCGCATGCGTCGCCGGACGGTCCATCATCTCGAGGCCGGCGGGAACGATGCCGGCGGCGATCACGTCCGCGACCGCGGCGCCGGCTTTCTCCACGTCGTCGAACGAGGCCATGATCACCCGTGCGCACTGCGGCTTGGGCAGCAGCTTGAGCGTCACCTCGGTCACCACCATCAGCATGCCTTCGGAGCCGATGGTGAGCGCGAGCAGGTCGTAGCCCGGCGCGTCCGGCGCCTCGCCGCCGAGCTCGATCGGTTCGCCGTCGATGGTGAAGCCGCGCACGCCCAGCACGTTGTGCAGCGTGAGGCCGTATTTCAGGCAATGCACGCCGCCGGAGTTCTCCGACACGTTGCCGCCGATGGTGCAGGCGATCTGGCTCGACGGATCGGGCGCGTAGTACAGCCCGTACGGTGCGGCGAGCTCCGAGACCACCGCGTTGCGTACGCCGGGCTGCACCACCGCGACCCGCGCGAGCGGATCGATGCGCAGCGCGCGCATGAACTTCGCCATGGAGAGCAGCACGCCGTCGTCAGGCGGGAGAGCGCCGCCGGAAAGGCCGGTGCCGGCGCCGCGCGGCACTACGGGAACCTTGAGGGCGGAACAGGCCTTGAGGATGCGCTGCACCTGCTCGACGGTCTCGGGCAACGCGACCACCATCGGCAGCTGGCGATAGGCGGTCAGCCCGTCGCACTCATAGGGCCGGGTGTCTTCTTCCGCGTGCAGGATTGCGCGTTCCGGGAGGAACTCGCGCAGAGCCGCTACGACATCCCGCGAATTCATGACAGATAACGCTTGGCCCACTTCAATCCTTCGCGCGTATCACCCAGAGGATTGTATTCGCAACCGATCCATCCGCCGTAGCCCAGCCGATCGATGTGCGCGAACAGGAACTCGAAGTTGATCTCGCCGGTGCCGGGCTCGTTGCGCCCCGGCACGTCGGCGATCTGCAGGTGGCCGATGCGCGGCAGCAGCCGCTCGATGGTGAGCGCCAGGTTGCCTTCCATGAGCTGCATGTGGAAGAGGTCGTACTGCAGCAGCACGTTGGGCGCGGCCACCTCGTCCAGTACCCGCGCTGCCTGTGCGCTCGATTGCAGGAAGCAGTTGGCGACGGTGCGCTCGCTCAGGGGCTCGATCAGCGCGCGCATGCCCTCGCGCGCGAGGCGCTGTCCCGCGTGCTTGAGGTTCGACACGTACGTTGCGTGCAATGCGGCGCGATCCGCGCCTGCCGGCACCACGCCGGCCATCAGGTGCAGATTGGGGCAGCGCACCGTGCGCGCGTACTCGATCGCGCGGTCGAGATCCTCGCGAAAGCGCTGCTCGCGCCCGGTCAGGCAGGCCGTGCCTCGCTCACCCCGCGTGGAATCGCCCTGCGGCATGTTGTGCAGCAGCACATCGACGCGCGCCTCGCGCGCCGCCTGCGCGATGTCGGCCGGCTTCCATTCGTACGGATACTGGTACTCCACCGCGCGAAAGCCCGCGCGCGCCGCGGCGCCGAAGCGCTCCAGGAAATCCACCTCGACGAACAGCATCGAAAGGTTGGCGGCGAGCTTCGGCATAATGCGAGCATAGCCTGAATGGATCCCGCTACCGCGCCCTGGTGGATCTGGCCGCTCGCGCTGTTCGCGCTGACCTACCTGCTCGGCATCGTAGCGGTGGTCGCGGGCATCGGCGGCGGCGTGCTGTTCGTGCCGCTGGTCGGCAGCTTCTTTCCATTCCACCTCGACTTCGTGCGCGGCGCCGGCCTGCTGCTCGCGCTCGCCGGCACGCTCGCCGCCGCGCCGCTCCTGCTGCGCGCGCGGCTGGCCAACCTGCGGCTGGTTTTGCCGCTCGCGCTGGTTGGATCGATCGCGTCGCTGTTCGGCGCGGTGATCGGGCTTGCGCTGCCTACCGACGTGGTGCAAATCGCGCTTGGCGCCACCGTAATGGCGGTCGCGCTGCTGCTTTGGCGCACCGACCCCGCGGGCCAGCTCGCCACCGAGTCGGACGCGCTGGGCGAGATGCTGCGGCTGAAGGGCGAATACCACGATCCCGCGGTGCAGATGAACATCGACTGGCGCACGCACCGCACCATTGCCGGCCTCGCCGCCTTCGCCGGCATCGGCTTCTTCGGCGGGGTATTCGGCCTCGGGGCAGGTTTCGCCAATGTTCCCGCGCTCAACGTGCTGATGGGCGCGCCGCTCAAGGTCGCGGTGGGCTCGAGCGGCCTGGTGATCTCGATCATCAACAGCCCGGCCGCGTGGGTGTACATCAACCGCGGCGCCGTACTGCCGCTGATCGCGGTGCCGTCGATCCTCGGCATCATGCTCGGCGCGCGCCTCGGCGCGCGCCTGCTGCGCACCATGCCGGCGAGCATGGTGCGCCGCGTGGTGATCATCGCGATGCTGATTGCCGGTGTCCGTGCCCTGCTGCGAGGCCTTGGCGTATGGATCTAGATCACGACACCTACGCGCGCTGGCTCGACCGCATGGTGCGGGTCGCGTTCGTGCTCACTGCCGCGGTGTTCGCGCTTTACGTCTTGCGCGTGCTCCCGGCGTATGTACCGCTCGACACCCTGCCCTCGCTCTGGCGGCTGCCGCTTGCCCAGTACCTTGAGCGCAGCGGCGCGCCGATCGGCTGGGACTGGCTGCCGCTGGTGGGACGCGCCGACTACCTGAACCTCGCCGCCGTGGCCCTGTTCGCCCTGATGACCCTGGTCTGCTATCTGCGCGTCATTCCGTTGCTGCCGCGCCTGCAGGCCGCGTTCGCGCTCGCACAGGTGCTGGTTCTGCTTGCCGCGATCAGTGGCCTGGTCTAGACTTTTTTCGCCGCAAACCCATCACATCAAAAGGGAGAAAAGCATGGGTGCCATCTTCTCGTCGCTCGGCCGCACCATCGCCGCTGGCGTCGTCCTTCTGGTCGTCTTCATCATCATCGCGGGACTCGGCACCGGATCGTTCGTGCCGGTGAACGACCACGCGTGGTGGGCCTTCTTCTTCCGCTGGCTGCACGTGCTCTCCGGCGTGATGTGGATCGGCCTGCTCTGGTACTTCAACTTCGTGCAGACGCCGTCGATGCCGAAGATCCCCGACGAGCACAAGCCCGCGATCAGCAAGGTGATCGCGCCCACCGCGCTGTTCTGGTTCCGCTGGGGCGCAATGTCCACCATCGTCACCGGACTGATCCTCGCGCTGATGAATGGCTACCTGGTGCAGGCGCTGTCGCTGCAGAAAGGCCACCACGCCATCGGCCTCGGCATGTGGCTCGGCGCCATCATGTGGTTCAACGTCTGGTTCATCATCTGGCCGAACCAGAAGAAGGTGCTCGGCCTGGTCACCGTGGCGCCCGAAGAAAAGGCCAAGGCCGCCAAGATGGCCGGCATGGCGTCGCGCTTCAACACCATGCTGTCGATCCCGATGCTCTACTGCATGGTCGCGCAACAGAACGGCGGCCTGTAGCCGCCCGCCTTGCGTAGTCGGACAATCGGGGCTCCGCGCGGGCCCCGATTGTTTTTGAGGACCGATACCAGGCTGTGGAGAGTGTGGTGGATCGGCGGCGCTGCGCTGGCCGCGGCTACGGCCGCGCTGATCTGGGCCACCGACCGCGCCTATGACGCCGATCATCTGGCCCTGGGCGGGCTGGCAAGCGTGGCGAGGATCCTGCTCTATCTGACCTGGTTCCACGCGGTCTGGCGCTGCTCGCGCAACGTGAAGCGGCCGCTGTGGACTCATGCAGCCCGCAGCCTGTTGATCGCCGGCCTGCTGGCCTCGGCGATGCTGTATTAGCGGCGCGCCGGCTGCAGGCCGCCGAGCTTCACGCCAGGCTTGATGCCGCGCTCGGCAAACCAGCCGCGCGTCATCTCCAGCGCATACAGCGCCGGCCGAGCGCTGCAGTGCGTCTGCTCGCTGTGCGGCTGCATGTCGGCGATGTTGATGATCGTGCCATCGGCATCGATGAAAGCCACGGACAGCGGGATGTAGGTGTTCTTCATCCACATGCATTGCTCGGAGGGAGCGTCGAACACGAACAGCATGCCGGTATTCGGCGCGAGTCCCTTGCGCTGCATCAGGCCGCGGGCACGAGTCGAGAAGTCCGACGCCACCTCGGCGTGGATCAGGTGCATGCCGGCGCGCAGCTCGGTCACCGGCAGCGGCTGGGCAAGCGCCGCCACGGCGGGCAGCGCGAGAACAAGAGTCAGGATCGGGCGCATGAATGAAAAAGGCAGGGGTTCGCCCTGCCTTTTTGTCGTTCTAGAAGCGGGTTGCTTACTTCTTCATTTCGTCTTTTTTGGCGTCTTTCTTCGGCGCAGCCTTCTTGTCGCTCTTCTTCATTTCGCCGCTCTTCGACGCGTCCTTCTTCGGCGCGGCCTTCTTTTCGCTCTTGGCTTTCTTCTCGGCCTTCTTCTCGTCCTTCATCTGCGCGCCGGCGTGCGACGCCGCGAAGGCGGAAACGCTAACCGCCGCAAACATCGCGGCAACGATCACGGACAGCAGCTTATTCATTTCCCTCTCCTTTAGTGTTCGAAACGCGGGTAAACGCGATGGACCGCCGATACCCGGAACGGAATAACGCGCTCGGGCCGGGGAGGTTGACCGCGCCTACCGAAACCTCCCTGTGGTCTCCCACGGCGCGCATTCTAGTCAAAACTGTAAAAAGTGCTCACATAACATGGTAACCTGTTGTTTATACGAATGAAACAATTCACCGCGGCCGTGCTTCTGGGGGGATGCTGGGCGCTCGGCGCCCTGGCTGCGCCCTACGTCCCCAGGGACGACAGCACGGTCCTCGAGCGCCTGCCCATGCGCCGCAGCGATCCGGTTGCGGCCGAATTGCGGCAGTTGCGCGGCGCGGACCTCGCCCGGCGGAATTTCGAGCTCGCCATGGCACAAGGCGATCCGCGTTACGTCGGCTATGCCGAGGCCGCGCTACGCAAAGCCGACAACGACCCGCCCGCCGAGGTCCTCTTCGTGCGCGGCCTGCTCAAGCAATACCGGCACGACTTCGACGGCGCGCTGGCCGACCTCGAAGGCGCGTCGAAGCTCGCCCCCGAGCACATCGGCGCGCACGCCTGGCGCGCGGCCGTCTTCATGGTGCGCGCGGAGTACGCCGCGGCGCGCGAAGAATGCCGAGCGCTCGAGCCGCTCGCGAGCGAACTGCTCGCGACCGGTTGCCGCGCCGCGGTCGACGGCGCGACCGGCAAGGCGCGCGCTGCCTATGACGAGCTGAAGGCCGCGCTCGACGCACGGCCCGATGCGGCCGCCGAGATCCGCCTGTGGACGCTGACCCGGCTGGCGGAGTTCGCCGAGCGGTTCGGCGAGCCGTCTCTTGCCGAGCGGCATTTCCGCGAGGCGCTGGCGCTCGGCGTACGCGACGACTTCCTGCTCGCAGCCTACGCGGATTTCCTGCTCGAGCAGAAACGCCCGCAGGAAGTCGGCACCCTGCTCAAGAAATGGGGGCAATCCGACAACCTGCTACTGCGCGTGGCGCTGGCGGCAAAGGCGCAGAACCTGCCGGAGGCACTCAAGCACGCGCAGGCGCTGGGCGAGCGCTTCGCCGCCGCCGGGCTGCGCGGCGAGCGCCTGCATCTCGCCGAAGAGGCGCGCTATTTGCTCGACCTGAAAGGCGAGCCGAAGGCGGCCCTCGCCGCGGCCAGCGAGAACTGGAAGGCCCAGCGCGAGCCGCGCGACGCGGCGGTGCTGCTGGAGGCCGCGCTGGCGGCCGGCGAGCGCAAGGCGGCGGCGCCGGCGCTGCGCTGGCTCTACGAGAGCGGATTCGAAGACGCCCGGCTGCTGCGTCTCGCGGCGAAATTGAGATGAAGCGCTTCCTTCTCGCGCTGCTGCTCGCGTCCGGGACGGCGCACGCGCACAAGCCGAGCGACAGCTATCTCGCGCTCACTGCGGAAGGCAGGGAACTGCGCGGGCAGTGGGACATCGCGTTGCGCGACCTCGAATACGCCATCGGGCTCGACGCCGACGGCGATGGCGCCATCACCTGGGGTGAGCTGCGCAAGAAGCAGTCCGAGATTGCTGCATACGCCTTCGCGCGCTTCAGCCTGCGCGACTGCAGGATCCGGCCGGGGCCGATGCTGGTGGACGAGCACACCGACGGCGCCTATGCCGTGCTGCAGTTCACGGCGGAGTGCGGCGAGGCGCTGCCCCAGCGCCTCGAGCTCGAGTATTCGCTGTTCGCGGATCTCGACCCGACCCATCGCGGCCTGCTGCGCGCGCAGTTCGGCGGGCAAACGGTCACCGGCGTGCTCGGCCCGGATCGGCCGCGCCTGAGTCTCGATGCCGAGGGCCGTACGCGCCTCGAGCAGTTCCTCGACTACGCGCGCGAAGGCGTCTGGCACATCTGGATCGGCTTCGACCACGTGCTGTTCCTGCTGTCGCTGCTCCTGCCGGCGGTGCTGTCGGCGCCGCGCTTCGCACCGGCGTTCTGGGAGGTGTTCCGGGTCGTCACCGCCTTCACCGTGGCACACTCGATCACCCTGGCGCTCGCGGCGCTCTCGGTGGTATCGCTTCCGTCGCGCCTGGTCGAATCTGCGATCGCGGCGTCGGTGGTGCTGGCCGCGCTCAACAACCTGTACCCGGTGGTGCAGCGCGGGCGCTGGCTGGTGGCGTTCACTTTCGGCCTGATCCACGGCTTCGGCTTCGCCAGCGTGCTCACCGAGCTCGGCCTGCCGAAGGAGAGCCTGCTGCTCGCGCTGGTGGGCTTCAACCTCGGCGTCGAGGCCGGGCAGCTTTGCATCGTCGCCGTGTTCCTGCCCCTTGCCTACGCGCTGCGCCACACCTGGATTTACCGGCGCGTGGTATTCGTCGGCGGCTCGGCGCTGATCGTGGTGATCGCGGCGCTCTGGATGATCGAGCGGGTGTTCAACTTGAAGTTGGGTCTGTGGTAGCTCGTCTCTTATATAATCTCGCCCCCTATGGCCTACCAACACATCAAGATTCCCTCCGGCGGCGAGAAGATCAAGGTCAACAAGGACTTTTCGCTTTCCGTCCCGACCAACCCGATCATTCCGTACATCGAAGGCGACGGCACCGGCGTCGACATCACGCCGGTGATGCTCAAGGTGGTGGACGCCGCGGTGAAGAAGGCCTACGGCGGCAAGCGCAAGATCGTCTGGATGGAGATGTTCGCCGGCGAGAAGTCCTGCAAGATCTACGGCGAGAACGTGTGGCTGCCCGACGAGACGCTCGCGGCGTCGAAGGAATACGTCGTGTCCATCAAGGGCCCGCTCACCACGCCGGTGGGCGGCGGCATCCGCTCGATCAACGTCGCGCTG
>Ga0134121_10001850_pt1 | contig 19310 bp, 17 predicted proteins | sample KB301_FD_96463 | JGI IMG/M metagenome (GOLD analysis project Ga0134121, IMG submission 96463) | Terrestrial soil microbial communities without Nitrogen fertilizer from Kellogg Biological Station, Michigan, USA - KB3-0-1 | ecosystem: Environmental > Terrestrial > Soil > Unclassified ... | reverse complement strand
TTGCCTACTGCCTACTGCCTACTGCCTACTGCCTACTGCCTACTGCCTACTGCCTACTGCCTACTGCCTACTGCCTCTTTTCCCGCTCGCGAAAGTACAATTAAACGTTGAAAAAAGTTTTAGCAGTTCGAATGGATGTTTTAGTTTTATCCGACAAAAATTACCGACATGCCTTCGAAAAAAATAGATTGGGCCGAGGCCATCAAACCGCTGCTGAAAAAGTATAAGAACAAAAAGCACCCGCTTGAGTACGGAAACATTTACCAGCTTGTGGTAATGGTTATCCTGAGTGCACAGGATTCTGACCGGCACATCAACCAGGTTGCGCCTGATTTTTTTGCCGCATACCCGGATATGGAAGCGCTTGCGAAATCAAAGCCTGATGACCTGTTCAAATACATCGGCAAGGTCCGCAACTTCAGCAATAAAGCCAACTGGTTAGTGAAGCTTGCCCAAACAGTCGGGAAAGACAAAAATATTCCGACCACCATGGAAGAGCTGACAAAGCTGCCGGGGATCGGCAGAAAATCAGCGAGTGTGATCCAGCGCGAGTCAGGGATAAAACCCGAGGGCGTGATTGTAGACCTTCATGTAGTTCGCGTTGCTCCGCGTATCGGAATTGCCACGGGGACTGACCCGAAGAAAATTGAGAAACAGATCATGGAGGTTGTGCCGCAGAAGGATTGGGAAGTGGGAATGGCTATTTCTTTTCTTGGGCGTGAGATCTGCCGGCCGAGCAATCCGAAGCACGAGGAATGTGTGATGAATACAGTTTGCGCTTACTACAAAAGTCTATAGTGTACAGGTGAGATTTTTTTTACCACCAAACCACTAAAGAAAACCCACCAAAAAAATTAGTGGAATTTGGTGTTTTGGAGTTTTGGTGGCAGTGCCTTTAGAAAAATTAAAATAGTTCAAGCACTTTTTCCGAAGGCCTGCACAACATTGCCTTGCCATCTTTGATAACAATGGGACGGTCAATTAAGATCGGGTTGTCGATCATGACCTTGATCCATTCGGCTTCTGATAATTTCTTGCCGGCGAATTTTTCCTGGTACAGCGGTTCTTTCTTGCGGATGAACTCAGAAGCTTTCATTCCGAGCAGCTTCAGGATTTCCTTCAATTCTTTTTCGGAAGGAACGTCCACGAGGTATTCAATTTTCTCAATAGGCTCTTTCGAAGCTTTCTTCAGAAGACGCAGCGCCGTTAAGCTTGTGGCGCAGTTGATTTTATAATAGATTGTTGTCAAAAGATCAATAAAATGGGAGACTAAGTGACTAGGTGACTAAGTGAAATCGAAATTCTTGTAATTCTTACATTCAGAGGTTTATTTGAGTTTCCTTTCTATACTTTCTCTAAGCCCTCTGACTAGAGCCGATATTTTTTCATTTTTTTTATGAATGGGTTTCATTTCGTCCTGAGAAATATATTCAAGTAAATAGCAAATTTCAAGAATTGTATCAACCTCACTAGATGAGCCTTCTGAGATATAAAGAAATTTTACGTATTAATTAATCACACAATCGCGTGGTCACTTAATCACTTAGTCACCTAATCACTTCATCACTTCTTCTCCGCATACTCCATCAAATACGCCTTCATGAATTCATTCAGGTCTCCATCCATCACGCCCTGCACATCACTGGTTTCATAATCCGTGCGTAGGTCCTTCACCATTTTGTAGGGCTGAAAAACATAGGAACGGATCTGAGAACCCCACTCAATTTTTTTCTTCCCGGCTTCCGTGATGGCTTTGGCGTCGTTGCGCTTGCGGATTTCCAGTTCATACAACTGCGACTTGAGCATCTTCATGGCACGCTCTTTATTTCCGCCCTGGGAACGTTCCACCTGGCATACTACCACAATTCCAGTAGGCAAATGCTTGATCTGGACCTTTGTCTCCACTTTATTTACATTTTGCCCGCCTGCGCCTCCTGAACGTGAAGTCTGGATCTCAATGTCAGCATCTTTGATCTCGATTTCAATGGTGTCGTCTACAACCGGATAAGCAAATACAGATGCGAAAGAAGTATGGCGTTTTGCATTTGAGTCAAAAGGAGAAATGCGCACGAGACGGTGCACACCGCTTTCAGCTTTCAGGAAACCATAAGCAAAGTCGCCGGTGAACTCCAAGGTGGCCGATTTAATTCCGGCTGCCTCGCCATCCTGCTTGTCCACTTCCGTTACTTTATAACCGTTCTTCTCACCCCACATGATGTACATGCGCATGAGCATGTTGGCCCAGTCCTGGCTCTCTGTGCCGCCGGCGCCGCTGTTGATGTTCAGGATTGCGTTGAGCTGGTCCTCTTCTCCGCTGAGCATCCGCTTGAATTCAAGATCGTCGAGAAGTTTCAGCGTATCGGAATAATGTGCGTCCACTTCTTTCTCTGAAGTGTCGCCTGCTTTAAAAAAATCAAAGAGAACGGCAAGGTCTTCATACGAGCTGTTGACAACGCCGAATGCTTCTGTCCAGTTTCTCTTTAGCTTGATTCCTTTCAGCAGTTTCTCTGCTTCTTTCGGGTTGTTCCAGAAATCCTGTGCATGGGTTCTTTCTTCTTCTTCCTTAATGGAAATTAATTTTGCATCCACGTCAAAGAAACCTCCTCAGGGCTTCTATGCGCTCCTTTAAATCTTTTAATTGTACGATAGTCATATGTTATCAATTACGAATTTTACCTAATTACAAATTACAAATTACCAATTCACTCATTCACAAGATAAAGTTTATTATCCTCCACGAGGTAGATCATCGGCACAACTGTGATTTTCGGATAGCGAAGCCGGATTCGTTTGGCCTCACTGCAGACGAAGTCAACTTCATTTCCTATTTCATGGATCGGTTCGAAATGATAAAAGTGATCTTCCGCTTCTTCCTTGCTCCAGCCGGCATTTTCGACAAGGCCTTTGATAAACTGGTCCTTTCGCGCAAGGAGGTTTACCATGCCGCAGTTGTTGTGCCCGATCAATGCAATGTAGTGCACACCTCCTACGGCAATGGCATAGCTCACCCTGAATTCACTGTAACGGAGGTTCGCTCCGCCGGTGCGGATGATGAATGCAAAGTTCTCCGGAATGTGGAGGTGCTTCCTGTTGTCCATGCACATACCGATGAGCATCTGGGCCGACGAATAGTCAGCGTAAGGCTTGTCCAGGTTATGGTATTGAAGCAGCAAGCCTATGGGGGTGTCAAGCAATTCTTTCGGAATATCAGAAGCTTTGTTGATTTCAAGAAGTCGATTCATGGGGTCCCTTTAGCCGGCAAACATAATTTATTATTCGGGAACCTCCTTTTGGCAGCTGCCTTTATTTGCGAAGTACCTGGAAATATTTGTCTGTTGTTGCGGTGTTAATAGATCGGAGTCTGCTTAGATCATAACCGATAACTCTTTTCTACATTTGTGCCCGATCCATTAATTTTAAACTGTGACCATTCATAAGGAAGGCTATTCCACAATTGTAATTGTTACCCTTTTCCTGGTGGTACTGCACATCGTGAGTGACCAGTATCTTGGAAATTATTCATTGATACAGGGACTCATCTTTATTGCTTCCATCTTTTTATTTCTGATTGTGCTCCAGTTTTTCAGGCATCCGGAAAGGAAGATTCTTCGCAACGACAGGCAGGTTTTCGCACCTGCTGATGGCAAGGTGGTAGTGATCGAAGAAACGGATGAAGGAGAGGTGCTGAAAGATAAGCGCATACAAATATCTATTTTCATGTCGCCCCTGAACGTGCATGTAAACCGGTATCCGGTAAGCGGACAGGTTACCTACTGCCGGTACCATCCCGGATTGTACCTGGTGGCCTGGCATCCCAAGTCAAGCACAGAGAATGAACGGACCACTGTCGTCATTGAAACCTCTTCCAAGGTTCCCGTCCTGATGAGACAGATTGCCGGAGCACTCGCACGAAGAATTGTCTGCTATCCGAAGAAAGACTGGATCGTAAAACAGGGAGAGGAGATGGGTTTTATTAAGTTCGGTTCGCGCGTAGATATTTTTCTTCCCGTGGGAACCAGGATCAGCGTCAAACTGAATCAAAAAGTAGTAGGAGGGAAGACGGTACTCGCTGAATTCTGACCCGGATTATTTTGTGGCCGTGGCATGCACGGTATCCGTTTGTGAATCCGTGGATGTATAATCAAAGGTAAGGATGTTGTTACTCAGGCTTCCTGTTCCTTCTATTGTGACTGCTCCTACAACAGTACCCGGAATTGCAAGGTTGTTTCCGCTTACATCGGCCGGAACCGATTTGTCATTTCCAATCTGATCAAAATTCTTCATTACAATTCCTTCCGGAAGGGAAGCCGAAGCCGCTTCAATGATGACGTCCCAGGTGAGATTTCCACTGTTGGTGCCATGCGCACTTACGTGCCATGTGCCGATGAATTTGTCACGGGGAAGTGTGACAGGGTCACTGGTGTCGTCTTTTGCGCAACTGACAATAATCGCAGACACTACGGACGCCATCACTACGATTCTAAAAAAATTTTTCTTATTCATTGGTTTTGATTTTAATAATTAAACGGGGAATTTATTTTTCTAAACGTTGTTTTAAATCAAGCCTGAATTTCCGTGCCACATCCTGCGCAATGTCATATCCTGCGTCAGCATGCCTTATGACGCCCATTGCGGGATCATTGTTCAGCACGCGCTTCAATCGTTTCGCTGCGTCCTCAGTGCCATCAGCAACGATGACCATGCCGGCATGAATGGAGTAGCCGATGCCGACGCCGCCTCCGTGGTGAAGCGATACCCAGCTTGCCCCACCGGCAGTATTGATGAGGGAATTCAGGACAGGCCAATCTGCAATGGCATCGCTGCCGTCTTTCATTGCCTCTGTTTCACGGTTCGGCGAGGCTACGCTTCCTGTATCGAGGTGATCGCGGCCGATGACGATAGGCGCTTTTACTTTTCCGGATTTCACGAGTTCGTTAAATGCCAGCCCGGCTTTTTCGCGCTCGCCCATTCCCAGCCAGCAGATCCTGGCGGGCAAACCCTGGAACGCAATTCTTTCCTGCGCCATTTTTATCCAGCGCGCCAGCGCTTTATTTTCCGGGAAGAGTTCGAGAATTTTTTTGTCCGTTTCATAAATATCGTTGGGATCGCCGCTCAGTGCTGCCCAGCGGAACGGACCTTTGCCTTCACAGAATAACGGGCGGATGTAAGCGGGTACAAATCCCGGAAATGCAAACGCATTTTTTAATCCATGCGCAAATGCTTGCCCGCGGAGGTTGTTGCCATAGTCGAACGTGACGGCTCCTTTCTTCTGCAGCTCAATCATCAGTTCCACGTGTCTCACCATGGTATCAAGCGAAAGTCCGATGTACCTTTTTGGGTTTTCATTGCGCAATACTTTGGCATCTTCCACTGATATTCCTGCGGGGAAATAGCCGATCAGTTCATCGTGTGCGGAAGTCTGATCTGTTAAAGTATCAGGCGTAATTCCTCTTTCAAGCAATCGTTGCAACAGGTCAACGGCATTGCAGACGACGCCGATGGAAAGCTCCCTGCCATCCTTCTTATATTGTATGGCGCGGTCGATGGCTTCGTCTATATCAAATGCAATTTCATCGATGTATTTTGTTTCAAGCCTTTTCCTGATTCTCCATTCCTCCACTTCTGCAGCCAGGCAGGTTCCTTCATTCATAGTAATGGCCAACGGCTGCGCACCGCCCATACCTCCGAGGCCGGCGGTTACGTTCAATGTATTTTTTAATGAGCCGCCGAAATGCTGGCGCGCAACTTCAGCGTAGGTCTCATAGGTGCCCTGTACGATGCCCTGCGAGCCGATGTAAATCCAGGAACCTGCAGTCATCTGTCCGTACATGATCAGGCCTTTGTCTTCGAGCTCTCGGAAATGTTCCCAAGTGGCCCAATGGGGGACAAGCTGAGAATTGCTGATGATCACGCGCGGGGCGTCTTTATGCGTGGGAAGAATGCCGACAGGTTTGCCGGATTGTATCAGCAGGGTTTCATCTTCGTTCAAATCGCGGAGCGCCTTTACGATGAGGTGAAAACATTCCACGTTGCGTGCAGCTTTTCCTGTGCCGCCATATACTACAAGGTCTTCGGGACGCTCTGCCACCTGCGGATCGAGGTTGTTGTGCAGCATGCGCAGGGCCGCCTCCTGGATCCAGCCTTTGCAACTGATGGTTGTTCCCGTTGGGGTTTTGGTTTTTGAAAGATCGAGTTTATCGGTGATTGTTGATTGCATTCGGAAACGTCATTAGTCATTAAGTCATTAAGTCATTAAGTCATTGGGTCATTGGGTCATTAGTCATCAAGTCACTAAGTCATTGGTCTATATTACTTCTGACTTTTAACTTTTGACTTATCTCTTCGTTCCTTCCACGGACAATGTCTGCATCCGCTCTGGCAACAATACCCGCGTTTAAGATGATACTTTTCTGTGAAAACGATGTAGCCTTCTTCGCTCAAATAATAATCTTCGGGCTCAAACTTGTCAGTGAACATCAACGAATACGAATCAGTACGGATTTAGGAACGTTTAGTGAGCAAATTTAAGATTAATGCTTGAACATTCTTATGGAAGAAACGATACGCTTCAACAGGCCAGGTTCAGTCTTTTAATGTTAATTTCAGAATGCCGGGGAACTCAAGGTGTTGTCCCTCGAAGCCTTTCTTGACGGATATGGCTTTGATACCCTGAAAGGAAATGGTACAACCTGGATGCATTTCCCTGATGGCATCTTTCATTTCCGGAGTGAACTTATTTCCTGATTTATTTTCGAGGTACTTCACCACGTTCCCATTACAAGCCAGCGCAATTTTAAATGATGAAACGTGAAACATATCATTCGCCAGGGAATCAGTAAAGGCAAGTGAGTCTTCCATATGATCGTATTTCGGAAGAAATCCTTTCTGAATTCCTGCAAAGCAGGGACGCAGGTAAAAACTGTTTTTCGCATGCGGTTGCTGGCAGATTCCCGATGACTGAATCCCCCCAATAAAAATTAAAGTCAGGATGATATGAGTTCTGCACATTCCCGGGAAATCCATTATTTCAAATCCAGTTTCAAGACGCCGAAATCGAATTCATCGTAAACGTTTTTTAAATTCTTCCTTCTGCTGAGGGTTTTGATTCCGTCGAAAGTGAGCGAGCAGTTGGGATGGAGTTTCAGGATAGCCTGCTTCATTTCAGCAGTGAGGTGGTTGCCGGTTTTATTCTCGAGGTATTTCACCACATTCCCATTGCATTTCAGGGCCAGGTGAAAGGAAGCAACGCGGTAATTATTATTCATCCAGGGATCGGTGAATGCCAGGGAATCGTCGAGGTGATCACCAATAACAATTGGACCACCGGAAATTCCCCCGAAAGTTGTCCGAACGGAATGCTTCACACCCCTGTCAGTCCCGGTTGTATCCTGCGCAAAGGCCAATGATATTAAAGGAAGAATAAAAAACAATAAAGCTGTGATGTATTGAAATCGTTTTCTCATTCTTAAATCTTAACCCTCAAATATACATCAATCATCAAGCAGTAAAGAACAAAGTCATATTAATAGTCATCATTCTACTTCCATCTTGCCCCTTTCAATATTTTTCTACCTTCGCCCGCTACAAAAACCGTTTTTGTTTCTATGAAGAACTATCAGAAGATCAACAACCTCGTTGGCTGGCTTGTATTTATCGTAGCCGCTTTCACCTATTGCAGCACCATTGAGCCTACGGGCAGCTTTTGGGACTGCGGTGAGTTCATCGCCACTGCCAATAAACTGGAAGTAGGTCACCCGCCGGGAGCGCCGCTGTTTATGATTGTTGCCAGGGTATTTATCCTGTTTGGTGGAAGCAATGTGAAGATGATTCCGGTTACGGTTAACATACTGAGCGCGCTGATGAGCGCATTTACGATCCTGTTTCTCTTCTGGACGGTCACAGCCATGGCACGTAAGATCGTCATTGGCAACGGAGAGGCTACATTTGATAAAATAATTGCAGTGATGGGCGCCGGTATCGTAGGCGGACTGGCATACACTTTTTCTGATTCATTCTGGTTTTCAGCAGTGGAAGGGGAAGTATATGCAAGTTCCTCTTTCTTCACCGCCATCGTGGTATGGGCCATCTTCAAATGGGAAAACGTTGCCGATGAACCGCATAACCTGCGTTGGATTATTCTCATTGCCTACCTCATGGGATTGTCCATCGGGGTTCACTTGCTCGGCCTCCTTACCATTCCGGCTTTGGGTTTCGTTTATTATTTCAGAAAATACAAACCGACAACCAAAGGGATTATCTATACTGCTTTGCTTGGAACCATTATTCTTGGCTTTATCCAGTATGGAGTTATCCAGGGACTTTTTGTGCTTGGCAGCAAGTTCGAATTGCTCTTTGTAAATTCATTCGGCCTTCCTTTCTGGAGCGGTTTTACTTTTTACATCGTCCTCATCATTGCCGCTGTGGTTTGGGCGATGAGCTACACGAAAAAGAAAAACCTGGTTCACTGGAATACAGCAGTCATCAGTTTCGCATTTGTACTCATCGGTTATTCCTCATTTGCAATGATCGTTATCCGCAGCCAGGTGGAACCGCCATTGGATGAAAACAATCCTGACAACGTATTCAACTTTGTGAGTTACCTGAACCGCGAGCAGTATGGCGACAGGCCGCTTTTTTATGGACAGTATTACAACGCAAAAATTACCGGGCAGGAAGAAGGAGCTATGCAGTACGCCAAGATCGAAGGTTCTGATAAATATGTGGAGGCAGGCCGGAAAATTTCCCCTACGTATGACGATAAGTTCTGTACCATTTTTCCGCGCATGTACAGCAACCAGGACAACCACATTGCTGAATACAAAAAGTGGGCTGACATCAAAGGCGACCGTACACCTACCTTCGGCGAGAACCTGAAATTCTTTTTTACCTACCAGTGCGGGGAAATGTACTGGCGTTACTTCATGTGGAATTATGTGGGCAGGCAGAATGACGTGCAGGGACCCGGTGGCATCACCAAAGGAAACTGGATGACCGGCATCAAATTCATTGATGAAATGCGCCTGGGTCCGCAGGATAAAATTTCTGCACAGCTTAAAAACAACAAAGCGCGCAACTTCCTCTATGGACTTCCTTTCCTGCTGGGATTGATCGGGCTGTATTACCATTTCAAGAGAGACAAACACGACGCATGGATTGTGCTGCTGCTATTCTTCTTCACAGGCATTGCCATAGTCATGTACCTGAACAGTCCGCCGTTGCAGCCGCGTGAACGTGACTACGCCTACGCAGGATCCACGTATGCTTTCGCAATGTGGATCGGGATCGGGGTGCTGCAACTCTATGAATGGCTCAGGAAAAAATCTTCGGGCCAGACGGCAGCAATCATCGCCTGCGTGATCGGACTGGTGATCCCGGCTTTGATGGCCAATGCAGAGTGGAATGACCATGACCGTTCATACCGCTATACTTCCCGCGACTTTGCAACCGACTATCTTAATTCCTGTGCCCCGAATGCCATCATTTTTACAAATGGGGATAACGATACTTTCCCTCTGTGGTATGCTCAGGAAGTGGAAGGCGTGCGTACGGACGTGCGCGTGGTCAACCTTTCCCTGTTGAATACCGACTGGTACATCAACCAGCTCAAGCGGAAATATTATGAAAGCGAGCCTGTGAACATTTCCTGGAGCACGGATAAATATTCCCTCGGAAAACGTGACTACATCCCTTTTTATGACCGCGGCCTCAAAGACCCTGTTGAGCTGAAGGAAATAGTAGACTTCATGGGCAATGATGACGAGGCAGCAAAGGCCCGCACCCAGGGAGGCGAATCGGTCAACTATTATCCGACGAAACATTTTAAGCTCACCGTGGATTCAGCAGCTGCTGTGAACAGCGGAACTGTGGCCGCAAAAGACGCAGATAAAATTGTAAAGGTGATGGATTGGACCATTGACGGCAGCTACCTTATGAAGAACGACCTGATGGTGCTGAACATCCTGGCAAACAACAACTGGAAACGCCCGATCTACTTTGCGACGACTGTTGGTACTGACAATTTCCTCAATCTGGAACCCTATTTCCAGCTCGAAGGATTGACATACCGCATCGTTCCCATCCGCACGGAGAAGAAAAGTGACATTGTTCCCGGAAGGGTCGAAACAGATGCGATGTATACGAACGTAATGTCAAAATTTGTCTGGGGTAATATGAACGATGAACGTGTGTACCTGGATGAAAATAATACGCGCATGACCACCAATTTCCGCATCAACTTCGGCCGTCTTGCAGAAGATCTTTTGGAAGAAGGCCGGCGGGACTCTGCAGTTAAAGTCCTCGACAAATGTCTTGAAGTGACTCCTGATAAAACGATTCCATATAATTATTTCATGACAAAAATCGGCGAGCTGTATTACAGGGCTGCCGGCGCTACCAATAAGGTGATCGATTCTGCGCTTGTAAACAATGATGTGGAGTTGAGCAAAAAGAAAGAGTGGGTTGACAAGGCCAATTCCATCCTGCTTCGGCTCAGCGATATCTATTCTGACAACCTGAATTATTATTTGTCATTGAAAGGGACCAAGTATTTCAAGTTTGTAGAGCAGGATATGAACCAGGCGCTTTACATCATGCAGGCCATATCCGGCATTGCGAAACAGACGGACCAGAAGGAGGTTGCTGAAAAACTTGACAAGAAGTTCAATGATCTTGCAGGCCGCGCAGGAATGTAGCGTCGAAAATATTGTGTCATAAAAAAAATGCCTTCCAAATTCTGGGAGGCATTTTTTCGGATTAACCACAAGCTGTAGTTTTTACCCGCCCGTATCCGGACGCGCATGCCCTACAACCCGATGTGAATTAACAGGTGAATCTTGAATCTTCCGGATGAAAAACGCCTTTGCCATTGCTTCCTGATTTCTCTGTCAAATGATCTTCTGAGATTAGATTTTGTGCTGTTGTACCCTGCGAATATAGGGAGGGTCGCAGGGAAACCTAATTTATTACAGCTAAAATGGGCCTCGCATGGTGAAAAGCTGAATAATCATGGTGTATGCAGGTTGTTCTGAGGCGGGGGAAGTGGCGCAGATGAAACAGTCTTGCTGAAACAATATTGAATAAATTTGAGCGATCGCACTTTGCAGGTGTGTGCTGTTATCAGAACAATGAATGAATAAATCAATCTTACTTATTTTGTTTTTATTGCCGGTGAAAAATGGCTTCTGCCAGATTAACCTCGCCGATTCTTCCATCTCAGTGATCGGGTATTGGGATAAGAATGAAAAGCAGACCTATTCCATTTCGCAGGAGAACTATAAGCTGAAAGGGGCTGACACTACCTCCAGGGAAGTACTCAAATACGATGTGGATATTGTGATCCGTGACTCGACGGCAAAATCATATACCATCGACTGGCACTATAAAAATTTTCAGTCTTCTACAGACAATAAATTTACTGCAAAGCTGCTCAGCATTACGGATAAACTTGACGTTATCATTAAGACGGATGAGATGGGAACTTTCCTGGAGGTTGTCAACTGGAAGGAAATCCGTGACTACATCAATAAAGCTTTGGATATTCTTGCGCACGACTTCAGCGACATCCCGAAGATCAAAGAAATCTGTGAACAGGTGGCTGCAACATTTACATCAAGGGAAGCCATCGAATCGGCGGCCATCAAAGACATTCTCCAGCTTTATAATTTTCACGGCGGAAAATACAGGCTCAACGAACAGGTTCAAGGGAAGGTAAAGCTTGCGAATATTTTTGGAGGTGAGCCTTTTGATGCAGACGTGGAAATGGAGCTGACAACCCTAGATACAGCCAACAATTCGGCAGTGATCCGGTATGTTCAGGATGTAAATAAAGAGCAGGCTGCAGATGCCACGTTCGAATATTTAAAGCGGACGTCAAAGGCATCGGGATTGCCTGAGCCTAAGCGGGAAGACATTCCTGAGCTTTCCATTGAAGATAAAGTGGTATCGAGTATTCATGGACCATCAGGATGGGTACTTTATTCCATCAGCATAAGAGAAGTAACTGCAGATGATGTTACCACGATCGAGACGCGGGAGATTGAACTTAATTAGAAAATAAATTCCTGTTGGTTTGCTACAAGTTTTTCTCAAATTATTTCCTTCTGTCACCTGGCGCATCAGCACACCTGATAAAATTCTCTTTCTCACATTTGATGACGGACCTGTACCTGAAGCCACCCCTGAAGTACTTGATTTACTGTCGGCATATAAAGCCGCTGCAACTTTTTTCTGCATCGGGGAAAATATTCAGAAACATCCGGAAATTTTCAAACGGCTGATTAGTGAAGGTCATGTTGCAGGCAACCATACTTACAATCATCTGAATGGCTGGAAGACAGCTTCCGGAGAATATATTCAGAATGTGGATCGTTCGGAAGAAAGTCTTAAATCCCTGGCTCAGCCACTTAAATCCAGGTCTCTTTTCCGGCCACCTTACGGCAAAATGAGACTTTCACAATACAGCTTTCTCAAAAGACGCTATAAAATAATCATGTGGGATGTGCTTACGCGAGACTGGGAGCAGCAACGAAGTCCTGCATCGTGTTTCGAACGGATCCAAAGAAAAGCAAGGCCCGGCAGTATTATCGTATTTCACGACAGCATAAAAGCCCGGTCACGCATGCTTCCTGCGCTCGAACAAACGCTGCGGCACTATTCTGAACTCGGATTCAGGTTCGAGTCATTGAAAAAATATACCTGACATTTTTTTTATATATTTGGTTTTCAAGCGAGGTGAAAAAATTTTATTCCATCTTATTTATTTACCTGTTCTGCGCAAGCCAGTCGTATGCGCAGGAGAAGCGCGGCATGATCGGATTCGGGATTTCAGCCGGCGCAACGAATTATGAAGGCGAGCTGGACGATAATTTTACACTGCAGTTCACCAGGCTGGGCGTGGGAGCTCACGTCACCGCCTTATTTTTCAGCCGCCTCCACGTGCGCGTAGCTTATTTTCATGGCCAGATTGGCGCCCATGACGGCGGACTCTTCGCATCCAACAACAGGCGTAACCTCAATTTTTATTCTGACATTGACGAAGGCTCCCTCGTATTCATGTATAAATTCCAAAACCGCCGGCGGGGATTCAGCAAAAGAAGTTTTGCAACACCTTATCTCTTCGCGGGAGTAGCAGGATTTATGTTTAATCCGAAAACCAATTACAACGGACAAACCTACGAGCTTCAAAAAGTCGGCACCGAAGGTCAGAACCTGGGCGGAGCATATCCCAAACCTTACCAGCTTCAGCAGTTAAGTATTCCTTTCGGAGTCGGCTTCATGCTGAAGATCACGCAGAAGTTTGACTTCGGCGGAGAGTGCGGCTTCAGAAAAACATTTACCGATTACCTGGACGACGTGAGTACCTATTATCCTGACAGGGAAGAGCTCCGCGCAAGGGAAGGTGATGTAGCCGTGCAGCTATCCGACCGGAGCAATGACCCGGCGGCGCACAACCGCGTACGGGGGAATCCGAAAAACCAGGACTGGTATGTATATACCAACCTGCACATTACGTATTACATCACCACCTCGCTTTTTAAACCTTACAAATTAAAAAATCAGTTCAAGGACAATACCTGCAAGCGGCTGATGACCCCAAAGAAGCTTTGAATTTTTTCAGACTTTTTCCTTCAGCCAGTTCCGGTAGTGGATGATCTCTGTATCACTTGCCTCATCCTGCTTCAGCAGCAATTGCATTTTCTTCACCAGCACTTTATTGCTCCTGATGTTCTGGGATTTCATCATGGCCGCGATGATCTCAATCATTTCTTTCTCCCGTAAATTCTCTTTCTGCGTGAGCATGCTCCTGAAATCTTTCTTTACCTGCTTCAGCTTGTATTCCAGGGTATCCTCGTCGTTGAGTTCATAGCGCACGATGAGGTCTGCAATGGCAATTTTAAATTGCAGCGACTTGTCAGCATTTTTATAGCCGTCCAGCAGGTAAATTTTGTGCAGGTTGCGGATGCTCTGGTGGAAATCCTTCTTATCGAAATAAACCACTGCCAGGTTGAGGTAAATGAAAAGTTCGTAGAAATTGTTGGCGCAGATCTTTTCATTCTCTTTCATTTCCATCAGGATCTCAATGGCCTTGTTCCGGTCGAGCCTGGAATAATTGATGACCAGCGAATTGTAATAGAAGAAAAGATATTTGTCGTAATGCATCCGGTGATGTTCATCCATGGCAGCTTTCAGCTTCTCCGTATATTTCAACGATTCGTTCAGCTTATCCGTTTTGAACAGGGTGTTCACGATGAATACCAGCATCTGCAACCGCGTGTCATGGTTGTTTTTATTGAAAAGCTTTGCTTTTATAAAGTCGTTGTACATGCCGAGCAGGTATTCTTCCAGCGCCGTGTATTGACGCTTTTGCAAAAGGATCTGGGTGACAGCATCATAAATTTTAAACCTCAGCTTCGGACTTGATTGCAGCTCTTTATCCGCCGACAGTTCCCTCACAGTTTTCTGGAGCAATTTCAGGACGGGGTTTTCGGAAGAAGAAAAATTCTGCGTAGCCTTTAAACGGAATGTGACGGTTGCAAGGATGTCGTCAATAGCCCTGTGTTGCTTGATTTGTTCCTGGTTGGCAGACCTTAGCCTTATATAATGTTCAGGATTGATGGTCATCATTTCCCGGCTCAGCCTGATGTATTCTCCGTAAATGATGTCCAGGAGTTCAAAGTTCTCAATGCGTTTTGCTTCTGCCTCTGCCTTCTTTAAAAAGTAATGGGCGATACGGACCTTGTTCCGGTTGAAATTAAATTTCTCCAGGGCCAGGAGGTGCAAGGCATGGATCAGCTCATCGTCGTCAAAATGTTGAACCATCAGGCTTTTGCTGACGTCGCTCAGCACGCGGTTTTTAAGCCGGTAGAAAGTGTTTTTGTCCGATCCGCTGTAAAGCCTTTCATGAATTTTTTTCTCGTCGTACGCTTCACCGCTTTTGCGTACGTAGTCGAAGTAGAGAATGTCCTTGCGGTCCTCTTTCTCATTGGTGCGGTTTACAAAAAGCTTATACCCGCGCACCTGCTCCTTGTTCATATTGGCGATGATCTGGTTGAGTATGTCCATAGGCTATTTTAAACGGGTAAGGAAAAGTAAAAATAATCTTGGTACGAAGAAAGGATTTAATATTTTTGTTTCCAACAAAACGCCCCGTCCATGAAGAAGCTGTTTTTTATTTTCCTCCTTTGCACCCCATTTTTTTTTATTGAACAAAATGCCAGTGCGCAGACGCTTCGGTTAGATTCCGTTGTTGGCTGGCCAGGTTTCGTGATTGACAGCCAGGTGGTGGGACTGCAACTCTTTATCAGCAATACCGGAGGCACCAATTTTATGGGTGACCTTGCCATACTGATGAATTCTACCCAGCATGACACCGTTCCGGATACCCTTTATTACGATCCCAACGATACCATTCCGGGGAATGCATTTTACGATACCATCGAGATCACCCATACCTTCAATGCAGCCGATTTAGACGACGGAGATAACATTGTAGTGGTGTGGCCGGCTTCCTCACAGGTTTCAGTAATACAGGATTCATTGCACTTCAACCTTTATTTCAATCACATGGGCGTCGAAGAGAACGGCAGTCCGCAAACAGTTCAGTTATTTCCGAACCCGTCCGGTGAAATTGTGCACCTGCGCATCGCCTATCCTGAAAAAGTTGAACAGGTAAGGGTTTATGACGTACTGGGGGAGGACCTGCTGATCTTTGATAGCGGGGTATCGCGCTTTAACGTGGCGTCATTAAGCAGCGGCGTTTATTTTGTGGAGGTCAGGAATAAAGATCATTCCATGGTCGTGAAGAAATTTTTCAGGGACTGATTCCCTATCTTTGCTCCTTCGATGGAGCCAGCACATTCATTTCTTTATTGTGAAAGTCTTACCGGCTATTCCCGTTTCCGTACCCGCGAAGTAAAAGCGGGGGACCTTGGGATTGGCGGGAGTAACCCGATCCGTGTGCAGAGCATGACGACTACGGATACGATGGACACGATTGCAACGGTGGAGCAATCCATCCGGATGATAGATGCAGGATGTGAGTTGGTGCGCATCACAGCTCCCAGCATCAATGAGGCAAAAAACCTTTCAGACATCAAGAGGGAATTGCTGTTGCGCGGTTACAGGACGCCGCTGTGTGCTGACATCCATTTCACGCCCAACGCTGCTGAAGCTGCTGCACGCATCGTTGAGAAGGTGCGTGTGAACCCCGGGAATTATGCAGACCGCAAAAAATTTGAAACGATAGAATATACCGATGCATCGTACGACCAGGAACTGGAGCGGATACGGGCCCGGTTTATTCCGCTGGTAAAAATTTGCAAAGAGTACGGAACGGCCATGCGCATCGGCACCAACCATGGCTCTCTCAGCGACAGGATCATGAGCCGTTACGGAGATTCACCTCTTGGAATGGTAGAGTCGGCGCTGGAGTTTCTCCGCATCTGCGAAAGCGAAAATTATTTCAATATCGTGCTCTCCATGAAGTCAAGCAACACGCAGGTGATGGTACAGGCTTACCGGTTGCTGGTGATGAAGATGAAGGAAGAAGGAATGAATTACCCGTTGCATTTAGGCGTTACGGAAGCCGGGGAAGGTGAAGACGGCAGGATAAAATCTGCTGCAGGAATCGGCACGCTGCTCGAAGACGGATTGGGCGATACCATCCGCGTATCACTTACTGAAGATCCTGAATTTGAAATTCCGGTAGCAAGGGAACTCGTGAAGCGATATGAGCACAGGGCGGAGCTTCAAAAGGCAATTCCCGGAATTTTAAGTGCTGGTGAACTGCATCGCCTTTATTCACCCATTGAGTACAACCGAAGGCCGACGCCTTTAGTGATGAACATTGGCGGACACCAGGTTCCGCGGGTGATTGGCAGCCTGGACGGCAGGAAAGAAATTACGCCGGCTTCACTTTTTCCATTCGGATACAATTACTCTGTGCGACTTGACAAGTGGAATATTTCAGACCAGGCATGCGATTACATTTTTGCAGGCGATCATAAAATCAATTTCGAAATCCCGGGAACGCTGGGATTGATATACAATGCTGACACCTGGAATTCTCTTGACAATAAAACCTGCAGCTACCCGCTTTTTTCGCTAAAGGATTTTGTAAAAGCAAAAAACAGGTCAGGCGAATTGAATTTTATCAGGGTTCGAATTGAAGACCTCGTTGCCGGGGTTGATTCCGGTCAAGTCGGTTCAGCTCCCATAGTTTTTATTTTTGAAACTTCCAATGAGCATGGAATGGCTGAACAGCGAAGGATGTTTATTGAACTCCTGCAAAAAAATATTGCTGCTCCAGTCATTCTGCGCAGGCAGTATGCAAACCTTAGCGATGATACACTGATGCTTCGTGCAGCCACAGATTGCGGCGGTCTTCTCATCGATGGCTTCGGTGACGGTATATGGATCGAGGCTGCCAACAATCCAAAGCTTGTGAATGGTTTGTCGTTCGGAATCCTGCAAGCCGCACGCACACGCATTTCCAAGACGGAATACATCAGTTGTCCGAGCTGTGGACGTACACTTTTTGATTTGCAGGAGACTACGGCAAAAATCCGCTCGCGCACGGATCACCTCAAAGGCGTCAAGATCGGCATCATGGGCTGCATCGTAAACGGCCCCGGTGAAATGGCAGATGCAGATTACGGATACGTAGGTTCAGGACCTGGAAAAATCACGTTGTATAAAGGCAAGGAAGTCGTGAGGAAAAGTGTGCCCACCGAACAAGCCGTGGACGCACTCATTGCCCTCATTAAAGAGCACGGCGACTGGGTTGAACTTACAACCCACGTTGAACCTGTTTAATACAGGAAAGAAATCAGTCCGCTTTTACAAGCGTTCGCGTAAATGACTTTCCATTCCCGGTGAATACAACCTGGTACATCCCTCTCTTGAAATATGAAATGTCAATGGTTTTGTCTGATGAAATTTCATCTTCAAGCACAATTTTTCCGACAGCGTCAAAAATTCTTATCCCGAAATTCTCAGGTACTGATTTGAATTTAATATTGATCATATCCACTGCAGGGTTTGGATAAAGAATAATTTCATCAGCCACTGCAAGAGAAATACCGCCTGTAATCAGGATGGTGTTTGAAGTAGCCGTGCAGCCATTCCCATCGTCAGCAATTACGTAGTAATTTCCCTCCATCGAGGCGACATAGAAAGAGTCGGTTGCACCACCTATTGGCGAGCCTTCGAAGTACCACTGTTGTTGGCCACTAAAATCTGAATAGAGTGTGTCGCCGGCAATTCCAATCGTAACCACAGGCAGCGGATGCACAATCACCTCGATGCTGTCGCTGAGCGAGCATCCAAATCCATAGGTGCCGTTTACATAATACCATCCGGTCGCTGATGCATAAATTGAGTCGGCGCTGCTTCCGCCGGGAGTCCAGGTGAAAGTCACAGGTACGCTTGCAGAGAATACAAGGCTGACAGAATCCCCCTCGCACAGTTCAGTGGAACCGGAAGCGGTGATGCCATGCGTGGTAGCAGTTACGGCAATCACAGAATCGGTGGTTGCTTCGCAGGCTGTGCCCCAGGAATAGCCGATGACCGTGTAAGTTCCGTTTTGTGAGGGAGTGTAATAGGCCGTGTCAATGCTTGCAGGATCAGGCGCGCCGTTCAGGATCCAGACTACAGAATCGTAATCTCCCACCCATGAATAACAATTGGTGCATTCAAGTGCGCAACCGTCCCAGTAAAACTGAGGTGTTGCAACAAAATATGCATTGAAGGTGGATGAATTGTAATCGTTTAAGCCGTTCGGATCAGGCTGCGTATTGACCGTTGAAATGGTGACTTCAATGAAGTAAGAAGTTCCGGTTTGAAAATCATACGACGGATCCAATTGCACGGTAGCAATATTTCCAGCAGATAAAAGTCCGCTCCAGGTTACAGGAGATTGCGCCACGCTGTTGATGCTCCAGTTTAAAACCACTTCGGTGATGTCTACAATATCATTGTTATAAATATCGATGCTCACGGGAAGCTGGGCAGGGCAGAAGTCTGTAGTAAGCGGTGAAGCAAACGTAGAAACTTCGGCATCAGCCGGCTGCGCATAAGTGTTCTGAAAGGCTAGTAAAAAACAACATAAACAGGTGAAGAGTAGATTTTTATTCATCTTACAAGGGTTTTAGTAACAGCGAAAGTAAAACAAAAAACAGAAACAGGCATTTCCAGGCTTTAAAAACTGAAACTCCAAAAACTCCTAGGGAGTTTCATCCACCAGGAATATTTTCATTTCACAGCTGGCAAGTTCATATCCACCGGTGCTGACCTTCGCCCTGATCACTGAAGCA
>Ga0134121_10001849_pt1 | contig 19310 bp, 13 predicted proteins | sample KB301_FD_96463 | JGI IMG/M metagenome (GOLD analysis project Ga0134121, IMG submission 96463) | Terrestrial soil microbial communities without Nitrogen fertilizer from Kellogg Biological Station, Michigan, USA - KB3-0-1 | ecosystem: Environmental > Terrestrial > Soil > Unclassified ... | reverse complement strand
GGGTTTGACGCCGTCGTGAAGGTGCAGCGCGCGAAGTGGAATGTGTCGGTGAATTATTTCCGCAACGATCTGAGGGACTTCATTGGCTCGGCTGCCGCGGATCCGATCTTTATTCCGCCCGATCCGGCGCGGGGGATCAATCCGATTTCGCCGTTCTTTCCGCTTCACGGCGTGCTCTACGTGCAGCGCGTCAACACTGCGCGCGCACGGATTCAGGGGCTCGAGACTCAGTACGGAGTCAGCCTCGGGATTGAGCGAGGCGTGGTTTCCGGTTTTGGATCGACTGGCTGGCTGAAAGGCACGAATCTAACGCCTGACGAGACCACGTTGAGATTGTTGTCGCAGTTTTACAATCGCGGCGATACGCCTGTTGAGTTGAGCGGCACTGCGACGGACGCGCCGTTGTCGAGCATCACGCCGCTGCGAACGATCAACGGCGTTCGGTTTGATAGTTTGGACCGTCGCTGGTTCGCAGAATATGAGTTGCGTTACCAGGGGCAGGTTAAGCGCGCGGATCCGTTGGATCTCTCGGCGGCGATTTCGACGGAGTTTGGCACGTTCCGCAGCCTGAGCTCATTCATGGTCCAGTCGCTGCGCGGTGGTTACACGATACGCGGTGAAAAGCACCGGATCATGTTCACCGTCGGTCTCGAGAACCTGACGAATCGTTTGTACTTCGAACACTTCCAGACCGCGCCCTCGCCCGGACGCAGCGTCGTGTTTGGAACGACCGTCGAGCTGATGAACCTGTTGAATTAGTCTTCTCTGCGGCTCTCTGCGTACCTCTCCGTTCTCTGCGTTTAATGGCAATTTCAACGCAGAGGTCGCAGAGATACGCAGAGGGCCGCAGAGAACACAAACTCATGAAACGTTACTTATTAACAGTAGTGGCGCTGATCGTGGGCTTTACGATCATGTTTGTGATCGTGGAGGCGCTTGGGGTGCCGCTGTTGTCAGACCCGACGCCGTGGATGAGACATGGTGGAGTGGTCGCAGCGTGCATCGGCGTGGGGCTGTTGATTGCTGACGTCTTATTGCCGGTGCCGTCGAGCATCGTGATGGTGGCCCATGGCGCGCTGTTCGGTGTGCTGTGGGGCACGATGCTGTCGCTGCTGGGAAGCACTGGCGCGGCAGTGTTTGGTTTCGCGATCGGACGGCGTGGCGGCGCGCTGTTGGAACGCGCTGTAACACCTCCCGAACGCGCGCGCGCAAGTAGCATTCTCGCGCGCTGGGGAACACTCGCGATCATCGTCACGCGCCCGGTGCCGTTGCTCGCGGAGACAGTCGCGATCATGGCCGGCGCCTCGTCGATGACATGGCGAGCGCTGATCGTCGGTTCGCTAGCGGGCTCGCTGCCACCGGCGTTGCTTTACGCATTGACCGGCGCGGCTGTCGCAAACCTGCAGAACACCGCATTGATGTTTGGAATCGTCTTGCTTATCGCCGGCCTCTTCTGGATCGGCGGTATGATCTTTACACGAGTTGGCGAAGAAGCGTGATGCGGATTTCTCACGCAACGGCGCAACGAAGAAGATTTGCGTCGCGCCGCTGCGCCGCTGCGTGAGAAATCCGTTATTAATACTTAACCTTTACGAAGGAGACCCCATGAGTTACCTCGACGTCCCCCGCCTGCACTTCTCTGGAACTTTCATCGCGAAGCCATCAACCGTCAACAATACTGCCAGCAACTTCGAGCCGACCGTCACCAATCCATTCCCGTCATGGAACCCAAACGGCAATCACTTCTGGCAGTTTCTCAACTGCACGGTGAAAAGCGCTGTCGATGAGAACGGACCCGTGTCAGGCGATCCGATCATCAACGCGAAGGTCGAAAGCACCGACCAACCCGTTCCAGCGAAGCTCGTCGACCTTGACACCGAGCAGCAAGGGGTTTCGCAAATCTTTGGACTCCAGTTGAAAGTGGCGATCTCTGAGGGTGAATACTTCCAGGGCGATTTTAAAGTGATCAACTTCAACGACATGTTTGTGCGAGTGATCAACGGCAAACCCGACTCGATGTTCAGCGCCTACTTCCAATCCGTGCTCGATAACGTTGTCTGGAGTTACATTCAATCGCCCCTCCTGCAAAAGTTGCAGAGCATCACCCCGAACACACTCTCGATCAAGTTTGTCGTCGACGGATACAACGACGACAGTACGTCGCCACAGTTCAATCAGGGAAGAATCGTCGGCACGATTGGACCAGCGTTCGACGGTGAGCCACCAAACTTCGTCGTCGGTCGCGCGCTCCGGCCCGCGGGAGCAAACAGTCCGCTCTCGTTTGGCTATGCGAAGGTCGACAAGAATCGTCAAAAGGTGGTCGTCGATCTCGGCAACAGTATTCCGACGACAGCGCCGCAAGGACCACCTCCAAATCTGGGAGCATTGCAGGTTGCCGTAGTTCCACCGAGCGGAAGCCCGAGTATTCTCGGCGAGTACAACTATTCTCAGGAAACCTATCTGACGAACGCCGGTGTTCAGGAGTTTGACGCGACTCCTTACCAGATCAGCCTGCTTGCCTCGACGCCGCTCGGCATCCTGCAGCCGGTTCCAGGTAACACTCCCGTAGTCGTACTCGGCGAAGGCGCGAACTGCACTTACATCAACGCCACGCAGATCGTCTATCGCATGAATCCCGGCGAGGTTGCTGAAGTCGAGCTCTTTGCGATGCAATTCGGCGAGCCCGCGGGAGGGCAGGAGATTACGCTGGAGTTGAACGGCAATCTGCTGCAGCCGGCGCCGATTTCCGCAGCGCCACCATTCTCGCCGCAACCGCCGCTGCCGCCAGTGCCGACGGCGATGGTGCCGGTCGCGACACCTGCTTCGGCGCTCACGTTTCCGCCTTCAGTCACGACTGGACCAGACGGGCGTGCGACATTCCAGATGTATGGGTACGATCCGGGCAATCCGCGAGAGTTCATTGACGGGCAGGTCTACAACGTCTCGTTCACGTGGGCCAAGGACAACGATCCGAGTTTTCCACCGGATCAGAATGGCGCGTTGAGTGTGCTCGTGTTTGACACGTTCCAGGGACCGCCGACGTGGGCCAGTGTCGCGCCCTTTCTCTTGCAGTATGCGAAGCTCTATCCGTTCATGGATAGTCTTTTCAAGCCCGGTGGTCTTGCGGATCCAAAAACCTACCAGGAGAACATCCAGGCTTTCGAGACCGTGTTGAGTTATCCGGTCACTGATCCGCGCTACATGCCTGTCACTCGCGATATGTCGCGCGACAAGAGAAACGTGCTACTGGCGTGGCTTGCGGCAGGTGCGCCACTGTAAGGCAAAAACTTTAGCCACAAAAAGGCACAAAAACACAAAATGATAGAAAATAGCGTGGGTCGTGAATCAACTTCATTTTGTGATTTTGTGCCTTTCTGTGGCGGGTTTTCGTTTCCGACAAGCCTCGCGTTCGACGACGCTGGTGGAATTTATGTGGCGGAGTCGGGGTTGCCGTTTGGTGGCGCGCCGCCGGGTGGTCGTGTTTGGCGTGTCGGTGCGCAGCGTGAGTTATTGATCGAGAATTTGCGTGCGCCGGTGAACGGGCTTACGTTTCATCGCGGGCGTTTGTATGTTTCCGAAGGCGGGCATCCCGCGCGAATCAGTTGTTTCGATCTCGACGGTAAGCTGCTGTTGGTGGTCCTTGATCACCTGCCTGGACCAGGTAACTATCATACGAACATGACCGTCTTCGGTCCTGATGAGAAGCTTTATTTCAGTCAAGGCGCGATGACGAATACTGGCATCATCGGGCTCGACGCGTATGAGCTCGGATGGTTGCGTCGCTTGCCGCACGGTCACGATTTGCCGGGTTACGATCTCGTTTTGAACGGCGTGAATGTTGAGACGCGCGATCCGCTTCAAGGCGATGCAGACGCGCGCACGGAGACTGGCGCGTTTGTACCGTTTGGCGTTCGCACTCATGCCGGGCAGCGTGTCGAGGCGCAGTTACCATGCACAGCGGCGGTGATGCGTTGCAACGAGGATGGGAGTGAGCTCGAGCTCGTGGCGTGGGGTTTACGGAATGCTTACGGGCTCGGATTTCTTCCTGACGGCCGGCTGCTTGCAGTCGATCAGGGCGCGGACGATCGTGGCAGTCGTCCGGTTGGGAATGTGCCTGACATGCTGTTTGAAGTACGCGAAGGTGCGTGGTATGGCTGGCCGGATTTTATTGGCGACGTGCCGATCACGGATGCGCGTTATCGAGGAGAACGTGGCGTCGCATCTTCGTTTCTGATCGCGAATCATGATGAACTGCCGAAGCCGGAGAAGGCGTTGCTGAATTTTCCGCCACATACTGCGGCGGTAAAGTTTGCAGTTGGCCCAGCGGGGGATCTCTTTGTCGCGCTGTTTGGTGACGAAGTACCGATGACTGCGCCGTCTGGGCCAAAGGTTGGACGTTCCGTCGTTCGAGTCGATACGAATGACTGGACCATGCATCCGTTTTTGCAGGATGGATTATTGAGGCCCATCGACGTTCAATTCAATGATGGGGCGCTTTATGTTCTGGACTTTGGGAGTTTTGAGATGATCGAGAATGGTGGCGTCAGCGCTGAACCGGCGACGGGCAAGGTCTGGCGCACTCGTGCAACATGGTAACGCTGCTTCTACTTGGATTTGCGTTGAGTCTCGACAGCTTCCGCGTGTCGATCGGGCTCGGTACGTTGAAGCTCAGTCGTTTGCGACAGCTTCAGATCGTGATTGCATTTGGTGTTTGCGATGCGCTCGCGCCGTTGATCGGGTTGTTGATTGGTCACTCGCTGCTGCAAGTGATTGGCCCGTGGGTCGAGCATGTCGGGCCGTTGCTGTTGTGCGCGTACGGTGTTTACGTGATCTACATTGCGAAGCGTTGTGCGGGAAGTGAAAGTGGCGAAACGGATCGGTGGATGGTGCTCGGTCTGCCGCTGTCGTTGAGTCTGGACAATCTCATCGCCGGGACCACGCTGGGGATGATTGGATTCCCCGTACTGCTGTCCGTCACGATCATCGGCGCGATGAGTTCGTTGTTCGCGTTGGTAGGATTGCGGCTGGGAAGGACGGCGGTGAATCTGTTGCGGTTCCGAGCGGATTTGATAGGCGGCGTGGTGCTGATTGTTATTGCGCTCTCGTTTGTGGTTCAGGATCTGTTTTAGACAGGATTTACAGGATTATCATGATAAATCTTGTAATCCTGTAAATCCTGTCAACAGCTCTTTATTGCCAGCCGCCGCCGAGCGCTTTGTAAAGTTGCACCAGCGACAACAGCTCGTTGCGTTTAGTTTGAGTCAAATCGAGTTCGGCGTTGAAGAGCTCGCGATCCGCATCGAGAGCGTTGAGCAACGAATCGACACCACCTTCGTACCGGAGATATGCCAGCCTTGATCGATCGCGCAGTGTCTCAACCAGCAGCGCTTGTTGGATGCGGATCTCTTTGACCTTTCGATACTGGACCAGCGCGTCCGACACTTCCCTGAATGAATTTTGAATCGTCTGCTGGTACTGGATCAACGCCAGTTGCTGCTGGGCCTTCGCGAATTTCACGTCTGACTTGAGCCGTCCACCAGTAAAGAGCGGCTGAGTGATCTGCGGCACGAACGTCCACGCGCGGCTTGGTCCAGTAAACAGACTCGAAAGCTGATCACTCTGAAATCCAAGTAACCCCGTCAAACTAATGCGCGGAAAGTAAGCCTTCTTCGCCGCAGACACGAGCGCCTGTTGGGCCACGAGGTTTTCTTCAGCCGCGCGTATGTCAGGCCGCCGCTCGAGCAGTGACGACGGAAGCCCCGGCGGGATTGCCGGTAGATCTTCCTGTTCGGCCAGCGGGCGTCCACGCGAGATCGCGCTCGGATTATTTCCCAGCAACAGACTGATCTGGTTCTCAGTCTGCTCGATTAGGCGTTCAGTATCGGGAATCGTTTGTGTCGCCTGGTAGACGAGCTCTTCGGCCTGGCGAACGTCTGACATCGTCGCGAGGCCGCCCTGCTGTCGCAACTGAATGAGACGAAGTGACTCTTCGCGCGCCGCGAGTGTGCGCTTCGCGATCTCAAGCTCGCTGTCGAGCTCGAGCAGACTGAAATAGCCGGTCGCGACGTCGCCGACCACAGTCGTCATCACCGCTTTGCGATCTTCCTCAGTAGCTCGCAGCTCGGCGCGCGCGGCTTTTGTTTGCTGTCGCACACGTCCCCAAATATCGAGCTCAAATGACAGGAGATTGAGCAGGACGCTTCCGAAACTGCGCGATCTTCCACCCTGACCCGGAATAGCGAGCTGGCCGTTTCGAGATGTGCGCGTGCTCGTCACGTCCGTGCTCAAGTCAAACTGCGGAAACTGTTCAGAGCGCGCGAGGCCGAGATTCGCGCGCGCCGCATCTTCGCGCGCAACAGCCGCACGAAGATCATAGTTGCGGACCATCGCCGTCTTGACGAGGTCCTGCAGCGCGGGATCCTTGAACACCTCAAACCATTTCAGATCGCCGATCGAGTTTTGATCCGAAGCGGTTTCGGCGCCACGGAACGTCGCGGGCGTTTGCACCGCAGGCTTTTTCGTTTGGCCCGCCGCGCCGCCGGTCAGTATGAATACAATCAATGTCACTGCTACCAGTCTCATTCTCAATCTCCTGACGCGGGTTGGAGTTGTGCCGTCCCGCCTTCTGCGCGATGCTTTCGTCCGAACCGCATTGATAACTTCTCAACTACGTAGAAACTCACCGGGATCAGAAAGCTCGCGATCAAGGTGTCAGCCAACATTCCCGAGACCACGACCGTTCCCAGTATCTTTCGCGCCTCTGCGCCCGAGCCGCTCGAGAACCACAACGGCAAGCTGCCCGCGATGAATGCCATTGAGGTCATCAGCAGCGGTCGTCGTCGCAAACGTGCTCCTTCCAATGCTGCTTCCAACAAGTCGCGTCCTTTCTCAAACTCGACCTTGGCAAACTCGACGATCAGGATGGCGTTCTTCGCCGCGAGACCAATCACGACGATGAGACCGATCTGTGAGTAGACGCCGAGGTCATAGCCTCGCAAGAAGAGCCCGGCCAACGCGCCGAAGAGTGCGATCGGAACCGTCAGCAAAACTGAGAACGGAAGCGACCAGCTCTCATACAACGCCGCGAGAATCAGAAACACGAACACCAGCGAGAGGGCGAGTGACTTCATCGCCGCTCCCGTTGTCTGTTTCTCCTGGTACGAAAGATCGGCCCAGTCGTAACCCATCTCACGCGGCAACACTTCGCGCGCGACGTCATCGAGCGCCGCCATCGCCTGGCTCGAGCTGTATCCCGGCGCGGCGGCGCCGATGATCTGCGCGCTGCGATAGAGATTGAAACGGTTCGTGTATTCAGGTCCGGTGATGCTGCGCGTCGTCACGAGCGCCGACAGCGGCACCATCTGCCCGTCTTTGTTCCGTACGTAGTAGTTGCCGATGTCCTGCTCAGTGCGTCGCATCTCACCTTCCGACTGCAGAAACACGCGCCACTGCCGGCCGAAGCGATTGAACTGGTTGAGATATAGACCACCCAGATACGCCTGCAGTGTTTGATAGACGTCCGCGACTTCAACGCCCTGCTTCATCACCTTGTCTCGATCGACGTCTGCAAAGATCTGCGGCACGTCCGCTGAGTACTGCGTGATCACTCCCGCGAGCTCAGGACGCTTGCGCGCCGCAGCCAGAAACGTCTTCACGTTCTGATCGAGAAACTCAGGCGATCCGCCGCTGCGATCCTGTAGCCACAACGAAAAGCCGCCCGCGCTGCCGAGTCCGGGAATCGACGGCGGCATGAAAGCAAACGCCATCGCCTCCGGCATCTGCGTCGCCAGCTCGCCGTTGATCTTCTGAATGATTGCCTGCGCTTGCTGCTCCTTCGACTTCCGATCGTCCCAGGGTTTGAAGCTCATGAAGAAGAAGCCCTGGTAGCTCGCCGAAATGCGATTCAGCAAACTGAAGCCGCCGATGCTCGTGTAATACTCGACGCCGTCAGTGTGCGCGAGAATCGTCTCGACTTTCTTGAGCGCCAGGTCCGTTCGCTCGAGCGAGGCCGCGGGCGGAAGCTGCACGTGCAACATCGCGTAACCGTAGTCTTCCTCGGGCAGAAAACTCGTCGGCATCTTGTACCCCATGAACGCATCGACGAGAGTGAAACCGAGGATGATCACGACGCCGATCACTGCTTTACGCAGTAATGCGTGACTCCAGTTGAGATAGCCGTGCATCACTTTGTCGAACACGCGATTGAAGCCGCCGAAGAAACGCCCGACCACGCCCTTCGATTCTTTTCGTGGCTTTAACAGCAATGCCGCGAGGGCCGGCGATAACGTCAGCGCGTTGAATGCCGAGATCAACATCGACACCGCGATCGTCGTCGCAAACTGATTGTTGAGCCGGCCCTGAATTCCGCCCATGAACGCGACCGGCAAAAACACAGATGAGAGGATCAGCGCGATCGCGATCACTGGTCCACCAACTTCCTTCATCGCCTGAATCGTCGCGTCGCGTGGTGATTTACCCTGCTCGATGTGATGCTCGACTGCTTCCACGACAATGATCGCGTCGTCAACGACGAGCCCGATCGCGAGTACGAACGCAAACAGCGAGAGCGTGTTGATCGAGAAACCGAGGAGGGGAAACACGGCGAATGTTCCGATCAGCGACACTGGCACTGCGATGACTGGAATCAATGTCGCGCGCCAGTTTTGCAGGAACAGGAACACGACGATGATCACGAGCACCATCGCTTCGAGTAGCGTTTGCACTGTTTCCTTCATGCCCTCGCTTACGGGTCGTGTTGTGTCGAACACTACCGCGGTATCGAGGTCGCTGGGGAAACGCTGCTTCAGCTCCGCCATCGTTTTCCTGAGGTTGTCCGCGGTTGCGAGTGCATTCGAGCCGGGTTGCTGGAAAACGGCAACGATCACGCTCGGTTGGCCGTTCATGCGGTTGCTCTGTTGATAATTGAGCGCGCCGAGCTCGATGCGCGCGACGTCTTTCAAACGCACCACCGAGCCGTCCGTGTTAGCGCGCACGATGACCTCGCCGAATTGTTCAGGAGTTTCGAGACGGCCCTGCGCGCGCACGGTGTAAGTCTTCTCCATTCCGGCTGGCGCGGGCGCGGCGCCGACGCGGCCGGATGGGTTAACGTTGCTCTGTTGTTTGACTGCGTTCACGAGATCGGGAACGCCGAGGCCGAGCTTCGCGAGTACGTCCGGCTTCACCCAGATCCGCATCGCGTAATCGCTCGAGCCGAAGACTCTGACCTCGCCGACGCCAGGCACGCGATAGAGCACATCGTTGATGTTGATGTTTGCGTAGTTCGCGAGGAACAGCGAGTCGTAAGTCTGGTGCGGCGAGTAGAGTGAAAAGACGAGCATCGGCAGGCCCGTCGATTTACGGGTGGTCAGGCCGAATTGATTTACGTCTGTCGGAAGATTGGGTTGGGCCTGGGCCAGTCGATTCTGGACGTTGACCTGATCGATGTTGACGTCAGTATCGACGCCGAACGTGACGATCAACTGCTGGCTGCCGTCGTTCGCGTTGATCGACTGCATGTAGAGCATGTTGTCGACGCCGTTCATCTGTTGCTCGATTGGTGTCGAGACGGATTGTTCGATGGTGACGGCGTCCGCGCCGGTATAGTTGGTCGAGACGATGATCTGCGGCGGCAGGATCTCCGGGAAGAGCGCCAGCGGCAGCCCCGACATCGCGATCAGTCCCGTAATCACGGTCAGGATCGCGATCACAATCGCGACGATGGGTCGTTTGATAAAGAAATTCGAGATCATTTTATTTACCGTTTTTATTTCTCCCGCAGCGGCGCAACGGCGCAACGTAATCGCTGCGCCGCCGCGCCGCCGCGTGAGAAATCCTTATTAATTGCCGCTCGCTTTCGCGATGTACGGTTTTGGCGATACCGTCATCCCGGGTCTAATCTTCAACGTTCCCTCAGCGACGATTGATTCGCCGGGTTTGAGGCCGTCTTCGACGACCCACATCGCGCCGCTCTTTTCACCAAGCTTCACCGCACGAATGTTGATCTGATTGTTCGGCTCAACGACTGCCACCTGATAAATCCCCTGCAACTCGGTCACTGCTCTTTGCGGAATGAGCAGCGCCTCCTCTTTCACACTCGTGATCGCACGCACACGCCCGTACTGCCCCGGCCGCAACAGATTCCCGGCATTCGGAAACACGCCCGCCATCCGGATCGCGCCCGTCTTCGGATCCACTTCCCGATCCGCGAAATAAAACTTGCCCGGCTCCGGATATGTCGTCCCATCGGCGAGTATCAACTCGAGCTGGTCCAACTGCCCCTGCTGTCTCGTGTAATTCAGATATTCCTGTTCGCTCAGCGTGAAATAAACCTTGATCGGATTGACTGTCGATACCGTCGTCAATGGCCCACTCGTCGTGTTAACCAGGTTGCCAACCTGCGCTTGAGCGATACCGACGATCCCATCGATCGGCGCTGTGATTCTTGTGAAACCAAGATTCAGTACTGCCGTGTTAACTGTCGCTTTCGCGTTTTCAAGCTGTCCTTTGGCAGTCGAGATTCCGGCCTTCGCCGTGCCGACTTGCGCCTTCGCATTAGCAAGTTGCGCGCGCGCTGCCTCGACGCCGGCTCGTGCTGCCTCAACCTGCGCTTTCGACACTACATTCGCCTGTGTCGCGTTGTCGTATTCCTGTTGCGTGACGGCTTTCTGCTCCGCGAGGGGCCGATACTTATCAACGTCGAGCTGCGTTTTGACCTGGTTGGCCTCAGCCTGGGCGAGCTGCGCTTGCGCCTGCGTCAACTGGCTATTCGCCTGTGCAAGTTGAGCCTCAGCTTGCGCGACTTGAGAAGTCGCCTGCTCGAGCTGACCCTGGAATTGGGCCACCTGCCCGTTCGCCTGGTCTACCGCTGCCTGAAACGGCCGCGGATCGATCTCAAACAGGAGTTGACCTTTCTTAACAAACGAACCCTCTTTGAAGTCCTGTCGCAGCAGGTAGCCGGTTACCTGCGCTTTGATCTCTGCGTTGACCATTCCGTCAGTCGTGCCAATCCACTCCTTGTAGATGGGCACGTTGTTTTGCTCGACGGGCACGACTTCGACTTCGAGCGGACGCGGCGCTGCTGCGGCAGGCTTGCTCGCTCGCGCAAAACCCAAAAGCGCCGCCACTACGAAGATCGCTATGATTGCCAAAGCAAACGTAAGTATTTTGTGTTTTGCTAAAACTGACTGTAGTCCTTTTAAACGGCTCACCTTGTTTCCTCCTGAACTACTGACGCGTGGTTATGTGTTGTGACGACAACTGGTCAGGTGACGATATGTGGTCGCCACTTTTGGTCAGAGTGTTTTCAATCTCTTCGATCAAACACTTCGTCATCAGGCTGGTCGAAAAGAGTTTTATTCCTTTGTTATGCATTCTCGCGAGCAGCTCTTTCCCGTGGTCATCGACGAAACTTACATTCGTCAAATCCACCAGCAGCGCGACTTCGCCGCACGGACACGTCTGCCAGCACTTGTCCAACTCGTCGACAGAACGCCCGGCAAGCTTGCCTTCGAGGAAGAGCCTCGTCGTTGATGATTCTTCTTGTGCAGTAATTCTAATCACGATGACGATCGGCCCCCCTTGCAACTATCTATCCACAGATTACACAGATGAATTAATAACTCTGTGGATGGTTTTTTGTGGCTTTTTGCGGCCAAACGGTTTTTGGTGCACAATCAACTCATGAATTCTCCCGCTGTTCAGGTCATGGCCGACGATCAGCAAACGCAGAAATTCCTCACCCTGTTAGAACTTTCGAAGGCCATCACTTCGCATCATGATTTGTCAGAGTTGTTCCACGAGCTCGCGTGTCGTCTTCAGAATCTTTTCCCGTTTCGCGACATGGCGGTGATGCTGCACGAAGACCGCCGAAACTGCATGCGCTCGTACATCATGGAGGGTTGCGCGACGGCCCAGTGGGTCGGCAAAGAGTCGACGGAAGTTTCAGTGAACGATTCGATCAACGGCCACGTCTGGAAAACTCAAACGCCACTCATCATCGACGATCTCGACAAGGAGTTCCGATTTCCCGCCGCGCAGATCATCAGAGAGCAGGGAATCAAATCAGTCTGCTGCATCCCGCTGAGCACGGTTCATCAAAAACTCGGTGCCCTCAACCTCTGGAGCGAGAAAGTTGGCGCTTATCGCCATTTCGATATCGATTTCGCGCAACTCGTCGCCGGGCAGATCGCTGTCGCCGTCGAAGCGCAATTCCAACGCGAGCAGATCGCGCGCGAACGTGATCGTTCGCAGCTACTTTTACAAGTCAACAACACGCTAGTCTCGAATCTCAATTTGCGCGAGTTGCTTTCGGCGATCTCGTCGGCGATGAGTCCGGTCATGCCGCACGAAGCCGCCGCGCTCACGCTTTACGATGAGACGAAAAACGAATTGCGTGTCGCGGCGTTTGATTTCCCCGAACATGATGGGAAATGTGTTACCGATAAGGTCGTTCCGTTTGCAGGCAATCCGATTGGTGAGGCGTTCACGACGCGGAAGACAATCGTCATTGATTATCGACGAAGTGAAGATCCGCGGCTTGCTTGTTCTGAATTTGCCTCGGGCTGTGCCGCGCCTTTGATCTTTCGCAATCGCGCGCTCGGCGTGCTCGCAATCAAGGCCAGGCGCGAACAGGCGTTTTCAGCAGAAGATGCGGAACTTTTCGAGCAGGTCGCGAAACAGGTCGCGATTGCAGTCGAGAACGCGCTGGCGTACAACGAAATCGAAACGCTGAAGAATCAGCTCGAGAAGGAAAAGCTCTACCTCGAGGAAGAGATTCGCACTGAGTACAACTTCGAGGAGATCATCGGATCGAGCTCGGTGTTGAAGCGTGTGTTGCAGAACGTCGAGACCGTCGCGACTACTGATTCAACTGTTCTGATCTACGGTGAAACGGGTACGGGCAAGGAGCTGATCGCGCGCGCCATTCACAATCTCAGCGACCGTCGCGAGAGAACGCTCGTCAAAGTGAACTGCGCGGCGATTCCCACCGGGCTTCTCGAAAGCGAGTTGTTCGGACACGAGAAAGGCGCGTTTACCGGAGCGATCGATCGACGCATCGGACGTTTTGAGCTGGCGCATCAGGGCACGATCTTTCTTGATGAAGTCGAGGACATTCCGCTCGATTTGCAGTCGAAGTTGTTGCGTGTGCTGCAGGAGCATGAGTTTGAGCGGCTTGGCAGCTCGCGCACGTTGCGAGTGGATGTTCGTGTAGTCGCGGCCACGAATGCGAATCTCGAGCAGATGGTTGAAGAGAGGAAGTTTCGGAGTGACCTGTATTACCGGTTGAATGTTTTTCCGATCAATGTGCCGCCGTTGCGTGAGCGGCCGGAGGACATTCCGTTGCTGGTGCACTTCTTTGCGAACAAGTTTGCGCAGCAGATGAAGCGAAGGATCGAAAGTGTGCCGAAGGAGACGATGGCGGCGCTCGTTAATTATCATTGGCCGGGGAACATTCGCGAGCTGCAAAATCTTGTCGAGCGTGGCGTGATTTTGTCGCGCGGGCCGAGTTTGGAGATTCCGCTGGGAGAGTTGAAACAGTCGACGCGGAGTGTCAATCACGTCAACGGATCAACGCTCGAGTCTGTCGAGCGGGAACACATCCTGAGAGTCCTGAGCGAATCAAAATGGGTGATCGGTGGTCCAGCCGGTGCCGCCGCGCGACTCGGAGTGAATCGTACAACGCTGAATCACCGGCTGCGCAAATTAGGGATCACACGCCCACAGCCCCAATCCTAATATTGACGCAAAGATTTCTCACGCAGCGGCGCAACGAAATACGTAAAATTCTCCTTTGCGGCTTTCGTTGCGCCGCTGCGTGAGAAATCTTTAATGCAGATGCACAGGCACTTCAGTGCTCGTGTTTACGCCTTTGCCTTCGAATTCCAACTGCGCATCGAAACGCTTCTCACCTTCACCCGGTTTGACGCGGACGTAAGTGCCGTCTGAGCGCAGCTCGCGGGCGTTGACGTTGTCTTTCAAATAACCATTGAGCACCGTGTCTTTCAGAAACTGTCGCAGACGCGCATCCTTGATCGGCACCAGCACTTCCACCCGTCGACTCAGATTGCGAAACATCCAGTCAGCACTGCCGATCAGCATCTCCTCTTTCCCGTTGTTCGCAAAATAAAACAAACGACTGTGCTCGAGGAAACGCCCGACAATGCTGCGCACGCGAATGTTCGCTGATACCTCCGGAATGCCAGGCCTCAACATGCAAACGCCACGCACGATCAAATCGATCGAAACCCCAGCTTCCGAAGCGGCATACAGCGCGCGTATCAAAGCAACGTCCGTCAGACTATTGATCTTCGCGATGATGCGCGCCGGCCGGCCCGCTTTTGCATGCGCCGTCTCACGTTGGATCAGCTTGAGCGTGCGTTTTCTCAGGTTGAGTGGTGCTACCAGCAAACTCGTATAGTCTTCATACTCCGAGAAACCGGTAAGTGAATTGAAGAGATTAGTCGCGTCAGTCGCGATCTCTTCGTCAGTCGTGAAGATGGCGAGATCCGTGTAGATGCGCGACGTCGTCGGATTGTAATTGCCCGTGCCGAGATGTACGTAACGCTGCAGCTCCTTTCCTTCGCGACGCACAACGAGCGTGAGCTTACAGTGCGTCTTCAGTCCGACCATGCCATAGACCACGTGCACGCCCGCCTGCTCGAGACGCCTCGCCCACTCGATATTACTCTCCTCATCAAATCGCGCTTTCAGCTCGACGAGCGCCGCCACCTGCTTGCCGTCCTCCACTGCCTCAATCAAAGCTTTTACGATCGGTGAGTTTCTTCCGGTGCGATAGAGACAGATCTTGATCGCGACCACATCCGGATCAGTTGCCGCCGCGTGGATGAAATTCGTCACCGTTGCGTAAGCCGTGTACGGATGGTGCAAAAGGATGTCGCGTCGTTTGAGCGCCGGGAAAAAGTTTTCTTCCTGGGCCAGCTCGGCCGGGACGGTTAGCTGCAACGGCCTGTCTTTCAACTCCGGATAATCAAGGTCATACAGTTGCATCAAATCCGGAAAGTTGAATGGACCATCGACGACGTAAACATCGTCAGCCGTAAGCTCCAGCGATTCAGTCAGGGACGACACCATCTCTTTCGGCATCGTGGCTGCAACTTCCAGACGGACGGCGTCACCAAATCTCATGCGCCTGACATGTTGTTGCATCGTCCGCATCAAATCGCTCGCTTCGTCTTCTTTGACTTCGAAGTCGGCGTCGCGCGTGACGCGAAACAGGTGACACTTGCCGGTGCGCATGTTCGGGAAGAGCATGCCGATGTTTGCTGCGACGAGGCTGCCGAGAAACGTAAACGTGTTGCCACGCTCATCGATCGGCACCAGGCGCGGCACCATCGGCGGCAACTTCACTCGAGCAAACCGCGCCGCGTTCGCCGGGGCTGCCGATGCGTTGCGCCTGGTCTGCGGCGACGCGACCATCAAGCCAAGATTCAAGCTCAGGTTCGATACATACGGAAACGGATGGCCCGGATCGACGGCTTGCGGCGTGAGTATTGGAAACACGTTATGAAGAAAATAGGTGTCGGCAAATTTCCGTTCACGTTTTGAAAGATCCGCATAACGACAAATGACGATATCGTGCGTTGCGAGCGCCGGAAGAATCTCGTCTTTCAGACATCGCATCTGCAGCTCGAGCAGTGGTTTCAGCCTCGCACGGATGGCTTTGAGTTGTTCGATTGCAGTCATGCCGTCAGGCGAGCGCTCATCGTATCCACCTTCCAACGCTTCCTTAAGACCCGAAACACGCACCATGAAAAACTCATCAAGGTTCGAGGAGAAGATGGCGAGAAACTTCAGCCGTTCCAGCAGCGGGTGGCGCGGATCCAACCCCTCTTCCAACACGCGACGATTGAATTCGATCCAGCTCAGCTCGCGGTTCAGCAGTAGATGTTTCTGGTTACGCAGACTTCGAGACTTCGTACTCGTTTTGGGCGTCTTGGTGGGAGATTTTGGTTTCAACTGAACAGTGGCTGTAGGCATAGGCGATTTTGATCACTTCTGGAGAGCTTCGAGTAACGCACCACGGGCGTCGGTAGCTTCCCACGTGGTCCATAGCGAGAACGCCTCCGTGAAATGCTTGTGCCGAAGTTTATTAAAGTGCGTAAATAACCAGTTAAAGGTGCTGATTCGTTCAGCGTCTTTTACCCGCCTTGCTTCGTTCACTTCCTTCCTGAAACTCTCAATCCAAACATCGCAATCGTGCACCGTGCCGAGCGCGGTTTGTAAACGCGCGACCTGCTTCGCGAACCGCGCAATCTTTGAGCCCCAGCACGCTTCAAACAATTCTATCGAATAACGCAGACGTTTAGCCGCGATTCGCATCTCGTGAAGCTGCGCTGGCTCCATCGGCCGGTAAAAACTGCTGCTCAACTTTTCCAAATCCCTGAGCCGGTCGTGAATGATCGCCCGGGCCATATCGGCAAAAGAGATCTGCGCCTCGCTTTTCGGCGGAGTGGCGCCGTCTGTGGCTAAAGTTAAGCCGTTATTGAAATCAGTTCGCAGATCTTTCAGTCGATCTTTTACGAGTAGCTCTTCCAGCTCAGCGCGTGCGCCGTCTCGCACTTTTTTCCGCGCCTCGACCAGCTCGCCCAACGTTTTTGAAAATTCAGACGGCGCTTCCTTCGCAATCTCTTCCAACGCCATCAGCGCCACGTCCTGATCGCGGACTTCACCGAGCGCATCAGCTATTGTCCTGATCTCCTTGAGCGGTGACAAGAGACGGCGTTTGCTCAGGTACGGCGCAAAATCGCCGAAAGCACTGCGCAAGCGACGCGACGCCACCCGCATCGAATGCACACCCTCGGGATCCTTCCACTTCAACGCCGAGCGTCTCAGCGCATACATCTCGTCGAATCTCTCCGCCAAAGCTTGTCGAATGCCGGCGCCGGCAGCTTCGTTACACTCGATTCCTTTGATTCGTTTCGGTGCGGCCATCAGCTAATCTCAGGCACTCTTTGCTTGTTTCTTCGGCGCGGTGACGATCAACTCGCGCTGAAACGCCAGCTCAAAAAGATCCTTCTTCCTTTCGACTTCAAGTAATTCATTCTGGCAATCTGCCGCGCTTTCAAGTTGTAAGTGGACCACGCCTGGCCCAACCTGGCACTGCACATCGGTGACGCGGCTGTCGTGACTTCGATCCAGCGCATCCGCCAGACGAACGATCGCGCCGAGCTTGCGAACGCTCTCGCGGTCGGCGGTGTTCAGCACTGCATACTCGGGATGACGTTCTTTGGGCAACGCGCCGCGATGATAACGGGCGATGTTGGCGATAACGGAGCGTTCTACTTCCGAGAAGCCCGTGAGCTCGGAGTTCAGAATGAGATACAAAGCGTGACGTTGATGCGACTCGTGCGCGATGTGATAGCCGATGTCGTGCAGCAACGCGCCGGCCAGCATGAGCGTGCGCTCGTGACGCGAGAGTTTTTCGATCGGTGCGAGGTGATCAAACAACCGCTCAGCGAGTTTGGCGACTTGCCTCGCGTGCGTCTCTTCATAATCGTACCGGCGTCCGACCGCGTGTACGTCTTTGAGTTTCTGGTCCGCAAAATCGTGAATCGGCGGTTGCGCCTCTTCTTCGCAGTCCTGCAGGTAATCGATGATTACTCCCTCGCGTAGCGCCCAATCACACGTGCGCAGGCAATTGACTCCGAGCGCCCGCATCGCGCCTTCGAGAATCGAGCCGCCCGCGACGATGATGTCCGCGCGTTGTGAGCTGAAGCCGGAGATGGCGCGCCGGTCGTCCTGGTCCATCGCGGCGACTTTATGGTTCAAGTGCGACAAAGGAGTGAGTGCGATCTCGGTGTCGCTCGGCTGGGCGGGACGCTCTTTCGCGGCGGCGTCATCGAGATTGCGCGCGCGCAGTGCCGCGCCGAGTGCGAGAATCGTGCCCGAGGTTCCCGAGACGTGTTGCCATTTCGCGCCTTTGAGCTCGCGCGCCGGGCGCTGGAACGCGGCATAAACTTCAGCTCTCAAACTCGCAAGCTCTTTCGGTTTCGGTGGATCGGATTTGAGATAACGATCTGTTAGTCTCACCGCGCCGAGTCGCACGGAATAGAGTGACAGCGAAGTGGCGTTGCGAAATAGCGAGATCTCAGTCGAGCCGCCGCCGATGTCGATGTTCAGATTTATCGCACCGGGATTCGCGCAACGGCGCGACGCAGCCAGACCGATCAAGCGTGCTTCCTCGACGCCGGACAAAATCTCAACTCTGATCCCGGTATTTTTCTCGATCTGCCTGATGAACTGCGCGGAATTGCTTGCTTCACGCACCGAAGCCGTCGCCACTGCGACTATCTTGTCGACTTTTCGCACTTCAGCCGCGGTGCGGAAGCGTTGTATGCAGGCTGTCGCGCGCTCGATGGCTTCCGGCGAGAGCTTGCCGCGACGCAGAGTTTCGTGGCCCAGGCGGACGACCTCTTTTTCCCGGGCGAGAAACGCAAACGAATCACTGGCGGCGGCGTCCACCACTGCCAGTTTTATCGAGTTTGAGCCGATGTCTATTGCTGCTAGTTTCAAGCTTGGTGTAAGCGCCTCACTCTATTTAAGGCGTGTTACATTAATGTAAACCGTGTCTGAAGGAATGATCAATGCTGACCCTTTATTTGTTACGTCATGCAAAATCGAGTTGGGATGATGCGTCGCAGAAGGACTTCGAGCGCCCGCTGAACAACCGTGGGCGCAAAGCTTGTGAGGTTATCGGGGAGGTCGTCGAGGAAAAGGGAATCGATTTCGACCTGGTGCTGGTTTCGACGGCGCTTCGAACACGGCAAACGATCGAGCTCGTAAAGGAACGGGCGAAATTGCGCAGCGAGGTGCGTTACGACGAGCGTATTTATGAAGCCACCGTGTCGCAACTGCTGGAAGTCATCTCGCAGGTTGATAACGATCGAAAGAGTGTTTTGCTGGTCGGGCACAATCCCGGGCTGGAAGGGTTGTTAACCTTGCTGACGGGCGAGGACGTTCGCGTCACGACGGCGAACCTGGCAAAGATCAAGATAAAAGCGACTAAATGGTCAGCCAGCCTCGCGAACAAAGGAACGCTCGATTGGATCGTCAGACCGAAGGAAATGTGAACTCTTCTCTGTGTAACCTCTGTGTTCTCTGTGTCTCTATGGTGAGTTATTGCTGTAATCCGTTACCACAGAGACACAGAGAACACAGAGACTGCACAGAGAAATCTAGCAGGCTGCTGAAAAAATGAGCATTGATAGTTCGTTCGTCTTCACTGAATAGTTTTGCTTATCGATGATGTGCGATTTTCTTTCTAAAGTTGATCCGTTGATCCCTTGAGTGGC
>Ga0134121_10001848_pt1 | contig 19321 bp, 13 predicted proteins | sample KB301_FD_96463 | JGI IMG/M metagenome (GOLD analysis project Ga0134121, IMG submission 96463) | Terrestrial soil microbial communities without Nitrogen fertilizer from Kellogg Biological Station, Michigan, USA - KB3-0-1 | ecosystem: Environmental > Terrestrial > Soil > Unclassified ... | reverse complement strand
CAGGTTAAAATGGGACAGGGAACAACTTCAATTAAAGTCCGGTTTGGAAATTCGGCGGGGAACATTACAGTGAAGGCAACCAACAGCTGTGGCACGAGCTCCATTCGGTCACTCGCCGTTGCCATGCCATGCAGGGACGGGGAAGAAACAATAGATGAACCCATCTTCAATGCTACAGTTTTTCCTAACCCATCAACCAATGAATTTACTTTTCTTGTTGACGCTGCCGGAAATAATTTTTATTCTGTAAGCATTGTCGACCTGACCGGAAGAATTGTGGAATCGCATCTGGATATTCAGGCCGGCACAGCTCTCCTTTGCGGGGAAAAGCTTGCAGACGGAATTTACATTGCTGAAATAATTTCAGGAGACCATCGGAAACTTGAAAAGCTGGTCAAGCGTCAATAATTTCTTCCCGCTTTTTTCGCGGCAATGCTTTTTTGCATTGTGATTATTTTGTCAACAGTATTGTTGGTAACTCTTCAGCATGTGTTGAAGCACTTCTTTATTCATAAGTAGTTTTACATCAAGACCCCTTGCGGATTCGTTTATTTTTTAAACGGAGTTAAAAGACTTGCTTCTTTATTCCCGTTTTCTGCTCCTGCAGCTTTTCCCAATTACCCAATTACCCTTCATCCGGATCACAAATAAATTTTATACATAACCTCAAACTTCAAACCTAGCCCTTATGAACGACGCATTACACTGGAACAACATTGCCGACAACTACGACCGTGAAATCTTCAATGTTTTTAAAAATGACAAGAAGAGGAAGTTGAAGAAGTACATCATGAAGTATGCGAACAAGCAGAATACTGCGATTGATTTCGGCTGTGGAGTAGGGAAGGCGCTTCCATTGCTGGCACCATTGTTCAAGGAAATTATTGGCGTAGATGTTTCCAAAAAATGTATTGCCATTGCCAAGTCATCGCCTTATAAGAACGTAAGTTTTAAAGAAGCCGATTTGGCCGCAAAAAAAATTGACGTGCCCACCGTTGATTTTGCCTTCTGCTGTAACGTGGCCATGAGTGATGACATCAGCAGGAATCTGCGCATCATCAACAACGTGCTGAGTGCTTTGAATAAAGGTGGTGTGGCTTTGTTCGTGCTCCCTTCCATGGAATCGGTTTCCTTATCAGCCATGAGCCTCATCAACTGGTACGCAAAAGAAGGAACAGAGCTCGCTGAAATTCCAAGCGATGAGTTCAACCATTTTTGTTCGCGCACCGAGAAGCAGGTGCAGGAAGGCGTGGTGAGCATTGATAACGTGCCCACGAAACATTATCTGTTCACTGAACTCTATGCGCTTTTCAATACCGGGAACTTTGCCATGCAGCGCCTCGACCGGCTGGAATACAGTTGGGAGACCGAGTTTGACTCACCTCCGAGGTGGATGCAGGCACCTTATCCATGGGATTGGGTGGCAGAAGTGAAACGGATAAAATAAAAATCAGTTAATCAGTTTCTTTGCGAATGAATTGTGCCGGGGTTAAGGTGCAGTTCATTTTTATTCAATACGTTTGAATCCTTAAGCGCTTGTATGTCCCATAAACCGCAGACGTCTTCATTCAACATTATTGTGATCGTAGCCGCACTGGGTTACTTTGTGGATATCTACGACCTTATTTTATTCCAGGTGATAAAAAATCCATCCCTGGAATCAATGGGCTTGAGCGGACAACAGCTCACTGATGCCGGAATTTCTCTCATGAACTGGCAGATGATCGGCATGCTCGTAGGCGGAATTCTTTGGGGAATCCTGGGCGATCGCAAAGGAAGAATTTCAGTTTTATTCGGGAGCATACTCTTATATTCAATCGCCAATGCGCTGAATGCAACCGTCACTGACATTCACACATATGCATGGCTCCGGTTTATTGCCGGCGTCGGACTTGCGGGAGAACTGGGAGCCGGTATCACGCTGGTAAGTGAAACGATGACTAAAGAAACGCGCGGATATGGTACCATGATCGTGGTCTCTTTTGGAGTGCTTGGTGCCGTTGCCGCGAACATGGTTGCCAGGAACGGCGATTTCTTCTCCGGACTCTTCAATAAATTCACAAGCACTCCTTTTCAAAACTGGCAGGTAGCTTACATTTTTGGAGGCATGCTTGGCATTGTGCTCCTCCTGCTGCGCATCGGGATGTATGAAAGTGGCATGTATAAAAGCCTTCATGAAACCAACGTATCGAAAGGAAATTTCTTCAAATTATTTGCGACGAAAAAATCCGCTATCAAATATTTGTGCTGCATTGCCATCGGCGTTCCCATCTGGTATATGATCGGCGTGTTGATTGCTTTGTCAAAGGACATCACTGCATTGAAAGGCATGTCTGGCATCAATACGGGCAATGCCGTGATGTATTTTTATATCGGCACTTCCTTCGGAGACTTTATGAGCGGTTATTTAAGCCAGGTGTTCAAAAACAGGAAGCAGATTATTTTGTTCTATCTTTTGATAACAGTTGTCATGGTACCTGTGTATCTGTACACGTCAGGGGTTTCGCCGGTGACTTTTTACGTCATCTGTGCATTGCTGGGATTTGCGTCCGGCTACTGGGCTGTGTTTGTAACGATTGCTTCAGAGCAGTTCGGGACCAACATTCGTTCTACAGTCACCACCACGGTTCCGAATTTTGTGCGCGGATCGCTGGTATTGCTCACGCTGGTACTTAATATATTCAGGAAAAACCTGGGTATCGACCTGGTAACAAGCTGCCTGGTGGTTGGGGTTATTGCAGTAGCCACTGCATTTATCGCGTTGAGGTACCTTGATGAAACTTATGGAAAAGATTTGGATTACGTTGAAATGAATTGAATGCTTGCTAATGTAAAAGTCATCACATGCCAGGAAAGAAAACAGTGGTAATGGGCGCATCGGCAAACGTAGACCGTTATTCAAACCGGGCTGTCAGGAAATTGAAAGCATACGGACATGAGGTGGTAGCCGTTGGTCTGCGTGAGGGCGACATTGACGGAATAAAAATTCATGCAGATAAACCTGCCGAACAAAATGTAGACACTGTAACGATGTACGTCGGTGAAAAAAATCAACCGCCGCTGTACGATTACATTCTTTCACTCAAGCCGAAGCGCATTATTTTTAACCCCGGGGCCGAAAATCCTGAACTTGAAAAGATGGCTGAAGAAAAAGGAATTGAAGTCGTCGAAGCTTGCACGCTTGTCCTTTTATCCATCGGGAATTTCTAACAGCGCTTCTGGCTTCTGGCAACTCGCTCCTGGCTATTTACTGCTTCAGTCTTAATTCTTGATTCGAAATTTTATTTCCGGCTGCTGGCTGTTATAGCCTACTGTCACGAGGTTGGTACTCGCGATGTCGAGCGTAAATAATCTCATTCCATAGAAGGTGTTCTCGACACCTCATCACAAGCTTCCGATTCGTAAATTCGCATACTTATTCGTACTTCGCTGAGATAAAAATCCCACTTGATAGGAAGAGCCTTAAAAAAAAGCCCTCCACCTTTCGGCAAAGAGCTAACCATGAAAAATCAATCTTAAAAAATCTTTTTGTATGACGAAGCTTATGCTTTCTTTTCTTCGATACGTGCTTTCTTGCCGCTGATTCCGCGCAAATAGAAAATGCGGGCCCTGCGTACCACACCTATTTTGTCGACCACGATCTTGTCGATCTTCGGCGACATCAAAGGGAAAATTCTTTCCACGCCAACACCGTTGGAAATCTTGCGGACAGTAAACGTTTGGGAGGCCCCGACGCCCCTGCGTTGTAACACAACGCCCTGGTATTGCTGGATACGCTCCTTCGTACCTTCAATGATTTTATAGAATACGGTGACCGTGTCGCCTGCCTTAAAAGAGGGGATTACCTTCTTTTCAATGAGGGTTTCTTCTGCTAATTTGACGAGATCCATGGGTTTTCCTCCTTATTTTTGATATTGGGGCTGCAAATGTAATATATTCTTTAATGCAACCAAATGGCGATATTTTATTAATGGAAACCGGTTGTTTTAAGAGCCTGCTTTCAAGTCACAAGTCACAAGACATAAGTCACAAGACATCTAAAACTTAATCGCTTAATCACTTTGTTACTCTTTCAATAGATCCGGTCTTCTTTGCCTGGTGCGTTCCACAGCCTGTTCATGTCTCCATTTCTCCACTTCAGGCGTATTGCCACTCAGCAGGATTTCAGGAACCTTCATTTCCCTGAATTCAGCCGGGCGGGTATATACCGGGGGAGCGAGCAGGTTATCCTGGAAAGAATCAGAGAGGGCAGAGGTCTCGTCATTTAAAACGCCCGGAAGCAACCTGACAATCGCATCTACAAAAACCGCCGCCGCCAGCTCGCCGCCGCTCAATACGTAGTTACCGATGGAAATTTCCCGCGTAATAAAATGCTGCCTGATGCGTTCATCTATTCCCTTGTAATGTCCGCAAAGCACGATGATGTTTTTACTGAGCGAATATTTATTGGCCATGGGCTGGTCAAGCAAGGTTCCATCCGGTGTCATGAAAATTATTTCATCATAGCTTCGTTCGGACTTCAGGTGTTCGATGCAAGCCACGACAGGTTCTATCATCATCACCATTCCTGCTCCTCCGCCGAATGCATAATCATCTACACTTTTATGTTTTGTCGTTGTATAATCGCGGATGTTATGGATGTGAATTTCCACCAGTCCTTTTTCTTTCGCACGCTTCAGGATCGAATGCGAAAACGGACTCTCTAAAAGTTTTGGTACTACTGTTAATATATCTAACCTCATCGAAGTACGAATAAGTATGCGAATTTACGAATTGCGAATATCTGAACTTTACTTTTGGCTACGGCAATTCCCCAATGACTCAATGACCAATGACTTAATGACTATTCTCCTCTCCCAACTTCTTCTCCATCTTAAAATGCGGTATCACTCCAAACAATAAATAAGATTCGCCGATTACTTTATACCCGCAGCTCTCGTAAAACTTAACGGCATTGATCCTGGCATCAAGCGTAATCGTTTTAAGTTTTAATTCATTTGCCTTCGCTTCAATGTAATCGATGATTTTTCTACCGAGTCCTTTGCGCTGCATCGCATTAACTACAGCCATGGACCGTATCTGGCCTTCTTCTTTTGAGTTCAGTTGCAACCGTCCACAGGCAATTGCTTCGTTCTGTTCGTCCAGCATCAACACATGAATGCTTTGGTTTTCCCATTCATCTCTCGTTGATGACCGCGGCTGGTTCCAGGGCTTGCGCAGGATTTCATAACGCAGATCAAAATACTTTTCTAATTCGTCCTGTGTTTTTGGCTCAACAATTTTATACTCCATCGAATAACGAATTTAATAACGAATATGCGAATTTTTATTTTTTTTCCAATGACCCAATGACGGCTGTTCACTTAATCACTTAATCACCTAATCACTTAGTCACCTCATCACTTAGTCACCTCTTCTCTTCTCCCATTTATCTTCCCATTGATATTCCCGCTATCCAACCCGTACTCCATGCCGATTGAAAATTAAACCCTCCCGTCACCGCATCGATGTCCAGCACTTCGCCGGCAAAGTAAAGCCCTTTCATCTTCTTGCTCTCCATGGTTTTAAAATCCACATCCTTCAGCGACACGCCGCCGCAGGTCACAAACTCTTCCTTGAAAGTTGTTTTTCCTGACACAACATACTCATCGTAAAGAAGCGCATTCACTAATTTATTCAAATGTTCTTTGGAAAGTTCAGCCCATTTCAATGTTTCATTGATGCCTGACTTTTCCAGCAGGAAATGCCAAAGTCGTTTGGGCAGGCTGAATTCGTTTGTGTTCACGATCAGCTTGTTTCCGAATATTTTCCTGAGGCGAAGGATATCCTGCCGCAGGAATTCTTCATTCAGATCAATGCCCCAGTTAACCTGGATGCTGAAATTATATTTCAACTCTGCAAGCTTCCGCGCCGCCTGGGCGCTCAGTTTCAATATCGCAGGACCGCTCATTCCCCAATGCGTGATGAGCAAAGGGCCTTCCGCGGAAAAATTCGTCTCCCGGATTTTTATTTTGGCTTTTTCAACGGCAACGCCCATCAGTTGCGTGACCGGGTTTTTCGGCATGTTGAAAGTAAACAGGGACGGTACTGGCGTAACAATTTCATGCCCGGACTCTTTCAGCCAGTCGAATCCAGTTTCGTTCGCGCTGCCTCCGGTTGCGATGAGAACTGCATCAAACAAATGCCTTTCCTCGAAGCGGAAGGTGAGTTCAATTTTCCCGTCTTCCTTTTTCTCCAGCCGGAGTACATCTTCGCCGGTCTCAATTTTTACATGGTGTTTTTCTGCTTCCTGCAACAGGCAGTCAATGATTGTCTGGGACGAATCAGTAACGGGGAACATGCGTCCGTCGGCTTCCGTTTTTAATTGCACGCCGCGCGACTCAAACCATTTGATGGTATCCATTGTCATGAACCTGCTGAAGACGCTTTTCAATTGCTTCTCTCCGCGCGGGTAATTTTTCACCAGCACATTGACGTCGAAACAGGCATGCGTCACGTTGCACCTTCCGCCGCCGCTTACGCGTACTTTTGAAAGCAGCTTGTTGCTCTTTTCAAAAATTGTAATGCTGTGCTGCGGGTATAATTCCGCACAATTCACTGCCGCAAAAAAACCGGCTGCGCCGGCGCCGATGATGGCGATGTGTTTAGTCTTGGAAGAAGCATTAGTATTCATTTAGAGGATGCGAAGATAGAGTGAAGGAAGAAGCAGGCAATTGGCAGTTTGCAATTGGCAAAAAAAAAGTTGTAATAAAAATAATTTCTTTTAAGTTTACGGGATGAATAGATTTATATTCTGTACTGTAATGTTTACGGTGAATTTTATGTATGGAAATTCACAATCACCGGATTGGGAATGGGTTAATCGAATTGGCGATATTAACTATGATCAGATGACAGCCGTTGCTTTAGATGATTCGGGAAATGTTTATGTAACTGGGGTCTTTCAAGGGAATGTTGATTTTGATCCAGGCATAGGAGTGTTTTATATGAATTCAAATTTATCTTATGGTGATATTTTCATTTCTAAGTTTGATAGTGCTGGAAATTTTATTTGGGCAAAAGGAATCATTGGCTCGTTTGCTGGGGTAGCAACTTCAATTGTAGTAGATACTATAGGGAGCAATGCTATTTATGTCACTGGATATTTTGAAGGAATCACCGATTTTGATCCAGGACCCGGAACATACAATTTGACTTCGTCAAATGGAGGTGACTATGACATTTTTATTTTGAAACTTAATCAATTGGGTGACTTCGAATGGGCTACACCGCTGGCTACTTTTGCTTTTGATTTTAGCACTGATTTAGAAATAGGTGCCGCGGGAAAATTATATATCACAGGAAATTTAGGCAATCAGATCTTTATTTCGAAATCTGATTCAATGGGTAATATCGAATGGACAAAATCAATAACCGGAAACGGAGTGGGGAAGTCGCTGGTGGTAGATCGATTTGGGAATGGCGATGTTTATTATTCAGGCAGCTATAATGGTTTATGTGACTTTGATCCGGGGACTGGCGTCTTTAATTTAAATGGTAATGGTGGTTTCTTTTCCTCCTTAGACAGCTCCGGTAATTTTCTTTTTGCAAAAAAAATAGGTGGAGATGGTAAAACTCTGCTGATTGACTTTAATGGAAGCAAAGATGTGTACCTAGGAGGTGTACTCACCGGGACGCAAGACTTCGACCCAGACACTTCTGTATTTAATTTAAGCTCAGTAGGACTAAATGATATTTGTATCTCCAAGATAACAATATCGGGTAATTTAGTGTGGGCGAGTTCTCTTGGAGGTCCCAATTTAGACGAGATAATCTCTGGAGATTTTGTCAGATCGGGGAATAATAAAATTATATATGTAGGAGATTTTCATGGTACTGTTGACTTCGATCCAGGGCCTGCAATACGGAATTTGACTGCAGCTTATGCAGCTGGATATGGCGACGGATTTATGCTTGAAATTGATACCTCCGGATCATTCGCTTGGGCAAAGTCTATAGGTGGATCGAGAGACGATTTTGCTTATGATATCGCATTGGATGACTTGGAAAAGATTTATGTTGTTGGCTATTTTTATAGTTCCTCTATCTCTTTTGGTCAGGATACTATCTATAATGCTGGTCCTCCTTGGTCTCCAACTAGCGACATGTTTATTGCCAAGCTGGATACAGGGTTGATCTATACCAATACAAACTCGGAAGTCTACCGTAATGCTGTAGTGATTTTCCCCAATCCCGCCTCAACCTCATTTACAATTACCGGAAATTCATTTTCACAAAACGCACAAATAGAAATCTTCAACCTCCTCGGAAAGAAAATATATTCGGCTGCTACTTGTTTACCGTATACTGTCGACTGTCGACTTTTTCCCCCTGGTATTTATCTCGTAAAACTCCAATCTGAAAACAGTTTTGCTGTGCAAAAACTGATCGTGGAATAGCGCAATGGTACGGTTCAAAAATATGTACTTCTATTAGCGTTCTTTGCGGGCTGATTCTTTGCGCACTTTGCGGTAATAGGCTGCCAAATACAGAAACCGCAGAGGTCGCGGAGCTAATTCACGCAGAGGTTCCCAAAGATTTCAAATTGTACCACTACCGGAATAAGTGTTTTGAGGAGAATTTTTTTTGATTAGATTTGAGAACCAAAACCAATAACCATGAAAAAGTCCCCCCTTTTAGCTTACCTGTTTGTCGTTTTCTTTATCAATGTAAATGCCCAGGCGCCGGCATGGCAATGGGTAAATAGCCCGTCGGGAACGGGCGGTGACATTGAAACACATTCAGTGGCCGCAGATGCATCCGGTAATGTTTACAGCACGGGTTGGTATTATGGTACGGACCTGACCTTTGGATCCACCACGCTGACCAATGCCGGCCTGGGAGATATTTTTATTGTCAAATGTAAGCCTGACAGGAATGTGAGCTGGGCCCTGGGAATAGGTGGAACCGGCTTTGACGAACCACGCTCTATTGCAGTTGATGGTTCTGGGAATGTTTACGTAACCGGAATTTTTGATGGTCCCTCAATTGCGTTTGGCGCTACCACGCTTGTAAATGCTGACAGCTCCACGATTGATATGTTCATTGCCAAATTCGATTCATCAGGCAATGTACTCTGGGCAAAGCGTGCCGGCGGGGTCGGGCGCGAGTTTGCAGAAGGAGTTGCAGTTGACTATGCGGGGAATATATATGTGTCAGGATCTTTTGAAGGCGCCACCGTGTCTTTTGACGCTGTTACGCTTACCAACATTTTTCCCGGCGTTGAAGATATTTACGTCGTGAAATATGATCCTTCGGGAAATGTATTGTGGGCCAGGAGCGGTAATGGTTCCAACCTCGAGTGGGCGACTTGCGTGACTACTGATCCCTATGGAAATGTTTTTATCGCGGGACCCTACAACAGCGACACGCTTACATTCGATGGAAACATAATCATCAATCCATTTTCATCGATGGGTTACGAGGAGATGTTCATTGTGAAATATGATTCCTCAGGGAATGTTTCCTGGGTGAAGCAGGCTGCCGGCAATAATTATTTCAATGAATTGTACTCGCTTGCCTCCGATGCTTTCGGAAATATTTTTGTCACAGGTACAGTGACAAGTGATACAGTATATTTCGATTCCATTATTCTCTCGAACCAGGCCGCCGGATATTATGATATGATCTTTGCCAAGTACGACTCGGCCGGAAATGTATTGTGGGCAAAAAAAGCGGGCGGATATGGAAGTGACTATGCTTACTCCGTGGTCTCAGATGCTTCCGGAAATGCTTACGTGTGCGGGTATTTCGACAGCGATACGATGTTCTTTGATTCCACCAACTATGCGCTGATCAACCAGAATTACTACAGCGATCTGTTTATGGTAAAATATGATGGAAGTGGAAATATTGACTGGGTGAAAAGCACCGGCGGAATTTATCAGCCGTCTTCATTTGGATATGGACAGCAGGGGATCGCTGCCGGTGTCTCCGGAGACATTTACACGGTGGGTTGCTTTATTTACGATTCACTTGCATTCGATGCCGATACTCTTTTTCTGAATGGCAATTTCACCAATTCGTATCTCGCCAGGATGAACGATGCCGGGACGTGCTCAGCTTCCTTTGCTTTGTTTCCTGACTCCACCACACAGCATCTTTACTGGGCACTCAACCAGGCAACGGGCGTTGCTCCACTGTCCTACCTCTGGAGCTGGGGCGACGGAACTTACGACAACACTGCTTATCCAAGTCACACTTATGCGACCGGTGGTTTCTACCCGATCTGTCTTTCCATTACTGATTCCACCGGGTGCACAAATACCGTATGTCATACAACCCAATTACAGCGCATGGCATCAACGTCTGAAGGAGTGAACTCCATGGTGTTTGTGAATGTGGTTGCTTCCTTACCTGATGGCATTTCTGAAAATGGGGAACTTCCTTTGATTTCAGTTTACCCCAATCCCACTACAGGGCAATTCACAATTAACGATGCACAATGCACAATTGAAAGCGTTGAAGTGTATAATGTGTTTGGAAAAAAAGTAGCCTGTCAACAATATGCAGTAGGTAAAAATGAGATGAAGGTTAGGGTGAGAGATCTTGACTCCGGAATTTATTTTATAAAAGTTCAATCAGAAAAAGGCATTGCAATCCGGAAGTTGATAAAGCAGTAAACTTAGAGAAGACTTATCCTTCTTGCGTCAGTTTTTTTGTTACTTTCGCGCCTCTTTAAATAAAGTCGTTGGGAAAAGGCCGCATTTAAGCGGTTTTTCTATTAACGGCACCAATTAACAAATGCTTATCCGCAATATTGCCATTATCGCCCACGTTGACCATGGTAAAACCACGCTGGTTGATAAAATGCTGCACCAGTCGAACCTTTTCCGTGATAACCAGGAGACTGGTGAACTCATCCTTGACAATAACGACCTCGAGCGGGAGCGCGGTATTACGATCGTTGCGAAAAACGTAAGTATCAGGTATAAGGACGTAAAGATCAATATCATTGATACTCCAGGTCACGCTGATTTCGGAGGTGAAGTGGAGCGCGTGCTCACCATGGCCGATGGTGTGTTGCTTTTGGTGGATGCATTTGAAGGCGTCATGCCCCAAACCAGGTTCGTACTCCAGAAAGCACTTGCGCTTGGATTGAAACCCATCGTGGTGATCAATAAAGTGGACAAGGAAAACTGCCGTCCCGATGAAGTGCATGAGCAGATCTTCGAACTCTTTTTCAACCTGAACGCCACGGAAGAACAACTTGATTTTCCTACCCTCTACGGTTCGTCCAAACATGGATGGATGAGTACGGATTGGAGACAACCCACAGAAGATATTTCTGCGTTGCTGGACGCGATCGTAAAACACATTCCTCCTCCGCAGGCGCATACGGGTATACCCCAAATGCTTATTACATCACTTGACTACAGCAGCTTTGTGGGTCGAATTGCCATTGGACGCGTGTTCAGGGGAACGATGCGTGAAAGCATGCCTGTTTCTCTGATGAAAAGAGATGGCAGCATCCTCAAATCAAGGATCAAAGAACTTCACAGTTTCGAAGGATTGGGCCGGTCAAAAAAAGTATCTGTGGATGCGGGCGACATCTGCGCCATTGTAGGTCTTGAAAATTTTGATATCGGAGATACCGTGTCCGACTTCGAAAATCCAATGGCGTTACCTACCATCGCTGTTGACGAGCCTACCATGAGCATGCTCTTTACAATCAATACTTCCCCGTTTTATGGAAAGGAAGGAAAGTTTGTAACCTCCCGACATCTGCGTGAAAGGCTGTACAAGGAGATTGAAAAAAATCTTGCGCTGCGCGTGGAGGATACAGGCTCACCTGATTCTTACCTGGTTTTCGGCAGGGGAATACTGCACCTTTCTATCCTTATTGAAACCATGCGGAGGGAAGGATATGAATTGCAGGTGGGTCAGCCGCAGGTAATCATCAAAGAAATCAGCGGGGTGAAGCATGAACCATTTGAAGTGCTTACTGTAAATGTTCCTGAAGAATATGCAAGCGCCGTGATCAACCAGGTTACACAACGCAGGGGAGAACTGCTCGTGATGGAACCCAAAGGAGACATCCTGCACCTGGAATTCAACATTCCTGCCCGCGGAATCATCGGCTTGCGCAACAATGTGCTCACGGAAACAAAGGGTGAAGCCGTAATGGCACACCGTTTTAAGGAGTACCTGCCATGGAAGGGAGACATCCCCGGCCGTATCAACGGCGTACTTATTTCAATGGATAAGGGAAAATCTACTGCCTATTCAATCGACGCGCTCCAGGATCGTGGAAAGTTCTTCATTGATCCGGGGGATGAAATCTATACGGGCCAGATCATCGGTGAACATATTCGTCCTGGCGATCTCGTAATCAATGTGATACGTGCCAAGAAGCTGACCAACATGCGCGCTTCAGGAAGCGACGAAAATGTGCGGATCACACCGAAGATTAATTTCTCTTTAGAAGAGGCCATGGAATACATTGAAAAAGATGAATATATTGAAGTAACGCCGAAAGCAATCAGGATGAGAAAGATTATTTTGGATGAAAATGAGCGGAAGCGTTCTCAAAAAAATAATCAATAATTATTTCAATAACAAGATTTTATTTTAAGTTTGCCGCCACTTAAATCACCTAACAACATCCAATTATATCATGAAGTATTACAAAATCATTTCCTTGTTTGTTATTGCCGCTGCTGTTGCAGGCTGTAATGGTCTCGGCAAAATGTCGAAAAATGCAGGTACTGTCAAATATGAAGTAACTCCAAATCCTTTGGAGATGCATGGCGACAGCGTTGCGATTTCAGTTAAGGGAACGTATCCGCCGAAATATTTCGCAAAGAAGGTTACATTGACTGTTACACCGGTCATCAAGAGCGCAGGTGGTGAAAAAGCTTTCAAATCAATTAACATTGTTGGTGAGAAGGTTGAAGGTAACGGCACCAAAATCAATATGAAGGCCGGTGGTAGTTTCACTTACACCGACAAAATGGCTTATACGCCTGATATGCGTGCTGCCGACGTCATGGTGAACATCAAGGGAATGAAAGGCAAAACAGAAAAAAACCTTCCTTCCACAAAGATTGCCGATGCCACCATTACTACTCCATTGTTAGTTAAAAGCGATGAAAAAGTTTTAATCGGAAAAGATAATTTCCAGCGCATTACGCCGGTTACCTATGATGGCAAAATGTATTATCCTATCAATGTTGCATCCCTGAACGCAAATTTTAAGCACAAACAAAGCGGCATCAGTAACAAAGCCGAAGCTGCAGCCCTCGACAGCATTTTGAAAGCCTGTACCGCTGCAAATATGAACCTGAAGAGCGTGGATGTTGTAGGAAATGCATCTCCTGATGGTAAGGTAGACCTGAACAATAAGCTCGCTGATAACCGCAGCAAGTCTTCTGATAAATATCTCGCTGACCGCATGAAAAAGATGAAAATGAAGGCTGACAGTGTTGCGATGAACATGAGTTCCGTCGCTGAAGACTGGCCGGGTTTCCAGAAGCTCATGCAGGAAAGCGATATGGGAATGAAGGATGTGATCCTGCGCATCGTGGCTTCAAACAGCGATCCTGAAGCCCGCGAAATGGAAATCAAGAAGATGGGAAAAGCCTACAAGGAAATCGCTGATGGCATCATGCCGAAGCTGAGGAAATCAAATTACAAGTTCAATGCAGAGAAGATCGGCAGAAGTGATGAAGAGATTTCCCGCCTTGCAAAATCCAATCCTGATTCATTGAGTGTAGAAGAAATTCTTTATGCAGGCACGCTGACCCAGGACAACAGTGAGAAACTCGCCATCTATACTTCAGGAGAGAGAATTTATCCACAGGACTGGCGCTGCGCAAACAATGCAGGCATGATCAAGTTCTGGATGAAAGACGTGGACGGTGCGTTGGCTGAATTTTCAAAAGCCGATCAGCTGAATGCAAACAATGCGATCGTGATGAATAACATGGGCGCCTGCTATCGCCAGAAAGGCGACCGCAAGAAAGCTGCTGAGATGTATGGTGCTGCAATGAGTGCAGGACCGGAAGTAGGAGAAAACATGGCCATCATAGATATCCTGAACGGTAACTATGCCGATGCGGTGACGCACTGCGGAAGTGCAGCCACTTTCAACTGTGCGCTTGCAAAACTTCTTTCCGGCGATAAGGACGGAGCGATGACGACGGTGGACGGATCACCTGATAAAGATTCAGCAATTGGTTTGTATTTGAAAGCTGTCATCAGCGCACGCAAAGGCGATGCAAGCGGTGTGATCAGCAACCTTACGGCAAGTGTATCCAAGGATGCTTCCATGAAAGCAATGGCAAAAGACGACCGCGAGTTTATCAAGTGGTTCGGTGATGCAGGCTTTAAAGGAATCGTACAGTAGAAATATAAACTAGAAATCAGAACCCTCTTTGAGTTTTCAAGGAGGGTTTTTTATTTTAGTCCGGGATCGAAAAAAAATATCTTTCTTCTAATAGCACATTTAGACTATTGTCTATTGTCTATTGTCTACTGTCTACTGTCTACTGTCTATTGCCTACTGCCTATTGCCTACTGATTCAAACATTTCTCCATAAAAAAACCGCCTCACCTTAAGCGAGACGGCTTTTGTTTGGAAGATATTATATGAATTACTCCTCTTTCTTTTTCCTGCCACCGGTTTTCGCGGGCGGAGGAGGAGTGGCGGCTTTGATGACAGTGATCTTCAATTCAGGCTTATCCTTTTCGAAGTCGACCTGGATCGTATCTCCTTCGCTCATTTCAGCTTTGATGATTTCTTCGGCCATCGGGTCTTCCAGGTATTTCTGGATTGCGCGCTTCAGCGGGCGGGCCCCGAAGTTGGCGTCAAAACCTTTTTCCGAAATGTAATCCTTTGCTTCATCGCTGAGCTTGATCTTGTAACCCAGCTCTGTGATCCGCTTGTAAAGGTGCACGAGTTCCACATCAATGATCTTATGGATGTCTTCCTTGGTCAATGAATTAAACATGACGACGTCATCAATGCGGTTCAGGAATTCAGGGGCGAATGCTTTCTTCAAAGCGTTTTCAATTACGCCTTTTGAATGTTCTTCTGAAGACGAAGTTTTAGCAGCCGTTGCAAATCCTACACCCTGTCCGAAGTCCTTCAGCTGGCGTGAGCCAATGTTGGACGTCATGATCATGATGGAGTTTTTAAAATCCACCTTTCTGCCCAGGCTGTCAGTAAGAGTTCCCTCATCCAATACCTGGAGGAGCAGGTTGAAAATATCCGGATGTGCTTTTTCAATTTCATCGAGCAATACCACGGCATAAGGTTTACGCCTTACTTTCTCAGTAAGCTGACCGCCTTCTTCATATCCTACATATCCCGGAGGCGCGCCGATGAGTCTTGACACGGCAAACTTCTCCATATATTCACTCATATCGATGCGCACAAGCGCTTCTTCGCTGTCAAATAAATATTTAGCAAGCACCTTGGCCAACTCTGTTTTTCCGACGCCTGTCGGTCCCAGGAAAATGAACGTGCCGATGGGCTTATTAGGATCTTTCAATCCTGCGCGGTTACGCTGAATGGCTTTCACTACTTTATTGATAGCCTGGTCCTGGCCGATGACCTTGCCTTTCAGCTCATCACCCATTTTCACAAGGCGCGAACCTTCTGACTGCGCAACACGCGTCACAGGAATTCCCGTCATCATGGCCACCACTTCGGCCACGTCCACGTCATTCACAGTGTAACGGTGGCTCTTGGTTTCTTCTTCCCAGGCTTTCTTCGCATTTTCAAGCTGCTCCAGCAATTGCTTTTCAGTGTCGCGGAGTTTCGCAGCTTCTTCATACTTCTGGCTGCGCACTACTTTATTTTTCTCCTGCTTGATTTCAGAAACTTTTTCTTCAAGCTCAAGGATATTTTTAGGAACGTGAATGTTGGTAAGGTGGACCCTTGATCCGGATTCATCCAATGCATCAATGGCCTTGTCAGGAAGGAAACGATCAGTGATGTAACGCGATGTGAGGGAAACACATGCCTTGATGGCTTCCGGTGTATAATTTACGTTGTGATGCTCTTCGTAGCGGTCTTTGATATTATTCAGGATGGTCACTGTTTCCTCCATGGATGCAGGTTCTACCAGCACACGCTGGAAGCGCCTGTCGAGAGCACCGTCTTTTTCAATGTACTGGCGGTATTCATCAAGAGTAGTTGCGCCGATGCATTGGATTTCTCCGCGGGCCAGCGCGGGTTTGAACATATTGGAAGCGTCGAGGGACCCAGAAGCTCCGCCTGCCCCGATGATGGTATGTATTTCATCAATGAACAGGATGACGTCGGGTGATTTTTCAAGTTCATTCATCACCGCTTTCATCCGCTCTTCGAATTGTCCGCGGTATTTGGTTCCTGCCACAAGTGAGGCAAGGTCCAGGGTCACAATGCGCTTGTTAAAAAGCACCCTCGATACCTTACGCTGAACGATGCGCAGCGCAAGACCTTCAGCGATTGCTGATTTACCTACGCCGGGCTCTCCGATCAAAATAGGGTTGTTCTTTTTTCTCCTCGATAATATCTGGGACACGCGCTCTATTTCTTTTTCTCTGCCCACGATCGGATCCAGGCGCCCTTCTTCTGCAGCCTTGGTGAGGTCACGGCCGAAGTTGTCAAGCACAGGAGTTTTTGATTTGCTGTCGCTTCCTTTTTTGGTGCTTCCGCCTCCCATGCCGCCGCTGCCCTGGCCTCCGCCTTCATCGTCTTTGGCATAAGGATCATCCTCTGCGGGATTGTGGGGCGCTTCGCCTTTGAAATTTGATTTTAGCATTTCGAGTTCTTCTTTTACGATGTCGTAAGTAATACCGTATTGGTTAAGTATCTGTGTGGCTACGTTGTCTTCATCCTTTAAAACTGAGAGCAGAAGGTGTTCGGTGCCGATAATGTCACTCTTAAAAACCTTGGCCTCGAGGTAGGTAATTTTCAGGGCTTTTTCAGCTTGCTTTGTAAGGGGGATATTTCCCAGGTTGCTGGGGGAACCACCGCTGCCTTTTATAGAATTCTCCACTGATTTGCGGAGGTCAGCCAGCTGGATGCCCAGCGAGCGCAGTATCTTGATGGCCATGCCCTCACCCTCACGGATCAGGCCGAGCAGTAAATGTTCAGTACCGATAAAATCATGGGACAGGCGAAGCGCTTCTTCTTTGCTGAATGCGATGACATCCTTCACACGGGGGGAAAATTTGGCTTCCATAGGCTTTCTTTAAAAATTTACAACGTTTAAGTTTGAGTTAAGTTCGCTTAATTTTATCAACTTGCTTGCAAAGATACATGATTCAGCTACGCGCAAAGCGTTTTTAACATCAGTACCGGGTTTGCATTAAAAGTTGCAACAGCTTTTTGCGAACTGCAATTACCATACAATCGAGCGCCCGCTGCCGATCAGTCAGTTTTAATTTTCAACAGGATTTTGTTGAAGCAGTGAGCCACATTTTTCCCCTGTGAACATGGAAAAGTTGGTGATATTTTCCTCAGAAATCCGCAGGAAGATTGAAGCGTTTTAAGTATCTTCGTTCGCGTTTTAAAGAATACAAATACTACCTAAAATATGGTTGAAGGAGAAAAGATAATCCCGATCAATATCGAGGAGGAGATGAGGACGGCTTACATTGATTATTCAATGTCAGTCATTGTCTCGCGTGCATTGCCCGATGTGCGGGATGGACTGAAACCGGTGCACAGAAGGGTGCTTTATGGCATGCTTGACCTCGGTGTGTTGAGCAACCGGCCGTATAAGAAATCTGCCAGGATCGTAGGCGAAGTGCTGGGAAAATACCACCCGCATGGGGACAGTTCCGTTTACGATGCAATGGTGCGCATGGCGCAGGAGTGGAGCCTGCGTTACCCGCTTGTGGACGGACAGGGAAATTACGGAAGCATGGATGGCGATCCTCCGGCAGCGATGCGGTATACAGAAGCCCGTTTCAGGAAGCTTGCAGAGGAAATGCTCAGCGATATTGAAAAGGATACCGTGGACATGGCCCTGAACTTCGACGATTCACTGAAGGAGCCAACGGTGCTTCCCGCCAAGATCCCGAACCTTCTGATGAATGGTTCATCAGGCATTGCCGTCGGAATGGCTACCAATATGCCGCCTCATAATCTTTCAGAAGTTATTGATGGCATCACGGCTTATATAGCGAATAAAGAAATTACTGTTGATGAGCTGATGAAATACATCAAGGCTCCCGATTTCCCTACAGCTGGAATTATCCATGGCTATGCCGGCGTGCAGGAAGCTTTCAGGACAGGAAGGGGAAAAATTGTGCTGCGTTCCCGTGCTGTGATTGAACAGCACAACGGACGCGACAGGATCATTGTCACAGAAATTCCGTACCAGATTAACAAGGCTGAGATGATCAAGCGGACGGCTGATCTGGTAAACGAAAAAAAGATCGAAGGCATCACAGATATCAGGGATGAATCGGACAGGGATGGAGTGCGCATTGTATATGAATTACGCCGCGATGCGATTTCCAATGTCGTTCTCAATAACCTTTTTAAATTCACCTCGCTGCAATCTTCTTTCAGCGTAAATAATATAGCACTGGTTCATGGCCGCCCGATGACGCTGAACCTGAAGGACCTCATCGTGCACTTTGTGAACCACCGGCATGAAGTGGTGATCCGCAGAACACAGTATGAATTGTCAGAAGCGGAAAAACGCGCTCACATCCTGGAAGGGTTGCTCATTGCACTCGACCACCTCGATGAAGTGATTGCATTGATCCGCGCTTCGCAGACTCCCGATATTGCACGCGACGGACTGATGGGAAAATTCGGTCTCACGGAAATTCAGTCCAAGGCAATCCTGGAAATGCGTTTGCAAAGGTTGACAGGTCTTGAACGCGATAAGATCAAAGCAGAATACAAAGAGCTGATGGACCTCATTGAATACTACCGCGATGTACTCGCCAACGAAGACCTGCGCATGGACATCATCAAAGATGAGCTGGCGGAAATAAAGGACAAGTACGGTGATGAACGCAGGACTGAGATCGTGTACACCGGCGATGAAATCTCCATGGAGGACATGATTGCCGACGAGGACGTTGTGATCACCATCTCGCATCACGGGTACATCAAGCGCACTGCACTTACAGAATACCGTACCCAGGGCAGGGGTGGCCGTGGTTCCAAAGGAAGCACCACGCGTGAAGAAGATTTCGTGGAGCATATTTTCATTGCCAGCACGCACAACTATATTCTTTATTTCACCGAGCAGGGAAAATGCTACTGGATGAAAGTGTATGAAATTCCGGAAGGCACAAAGACGTCGAAGGGACGTGCCATCCAGAATCT
>Ga0134121_10001845_pt1 | contig 19347 bp, 21 predicted proteins | sample KB301_FD_96463 | JGI IMG/M metagenome (GOLD analysis project Ga0134121, IMG submission 96463) | Terrestrial soil microbial communities without Nitrogen fertilizer from Kellogg Biological Station, Michigan, USA - KB3-0-1 | ecosystem: Environmental > Terrestrial > Soil > Unclassified ... | reverse complement strand
TCTAACCATCAAGGGAAGTTCTCCAATGCGTACACCGGCGAGCATCTTCGAGCATCCCATCCATCCCATGCTGATCGTTTTTCCGATCGGCCTTTGGATTTTCTCGCTCGCCTGCGACTTGATTCACTTGGCTGGCGCCTCTGGAGACACATGGTCCACTGTCGCGTTGTTCAGCATGATCGGTGGTCTCATCGGCGCTCTTTGCGCGGCGGTACCAGGATTTATCGACTTGCTCTTCTATAAGGGGGGCGCTCCGCCAGTCAAAAAAATAGCTCTGACCCACATGGCGATTAATCTCGCCGCCGTGGTGCTATACGCGATAAATATCTGGCTGCGCGCCAACGATCCCACCAGTATGACCACGTGTGAGCTTCGGGAGATCGCGTCGTGGCAAACACATCCAAAGTTGGCGATCACGTGACGTGGAACTCAGAGGCGGACGGGGCGAACTCACTGGATTGGCAGCAATCATACGTGAGGTTACCAAACGCTTGGAGGAGATGCGCGCGCTGAAGCAGAAGCTCGCTGACATGGCGAACGTCTCAGCGTAATGCAACGGCGCGTGCGTTCTTAGACATGAATAGGTCGTACCGATTCTTCACCATTGGACACTCGACCCGCACGATCAACGAATTCGTTGATTTGCTTAACAATGTAGAGATTCGGCTCGTTGTCGATGTCCGGACGATCCCACGATCACGCACCAACCCACAATATAACTTGGAAGTACTTCCCAAAACGCTGTCTGAATCCCAGATTGAGTACAAGCATATTGCGGCACTCGGAGGCCTGCGTGGGCGGAAGCGCGATGTACCAACGGAGGTGAACGCATTCTGGCAGAACCGGAGCTTTCACAATTACGCGGACTACGCCATGAGCGAAGATTTTCGTTCTGGCCTGATTAAATTGCGCGAATTGGGGCATGCCAGGCAGTGCGCAATCATGTGTTCGGAGGCAGTGTGGTGGCGATGCCATCGACGAATCATCGCCGACTATCTGATCGCCGCCGGCGAAATGGTATTTCACATTCTAGGACGAAATCACATCGAGCAGGCGCATATGACGAGCGGAGCTAAGTTAGGGCATGGTGGAACATTGACCTATCCTGCCGACAAGGCGGTCGATTCTGATCGTAAAGCGATCGAAGCGCCCCCGTTCACCAACAATCTTTGGCGTCAAATCGATCGATGGGTAAACGAAGGCGGTGCCGAAGGCGACGGCACCGCGCCTTCGCAATGACTATAATTGAATTTGAAGAGGGCGCTCTCTGCATCGATGCGACCATCATCGGAAAAGGCGTCGGCATTGACCCCTCGCTTGTTCAGGCCCGAATGCGCGAGGGAAAGATCACGAGTTTATGCGAGCGCGGGGTGAATGCAGACATTGGACGCTATCGGCTAACTTTCTTTTTTGAGAATCGGCGCTTCCGCCTGGTTATCGACGAAGACGGCAAAGTCATCCAAAGTTCAACGGTTGACTTCGGCGATACTGAGTTGCCCACCTCGATGCGCAAACCAGGCGCATCACAGTAGCGAAGGTGAGGTCCAGTGATTATCCGATCCTCTGATCAAGTCCCTCGCGGTACCCTACTCAAGCGGTTTCCGGTGCCGAGAAATTTTGGTGTCCCTCCCGAGTCGCGCATCGGGCGAGGAAAAACATGGCCAGCGCCGACCTGCGCGGTGCGCGTCAAGTCATTTGAGATTTATCGCTACGACCCCGATTCCGGCGAGAATCCGCGCCTCGATACCTTCGAAGTCGATCTAGACGATTGCGGGCCAATGGTTCTAGACGCCCTTTCCTGGATCAAAAACAAGGTCGATTCGACGCTTACCTTCCGCCGCTCCTGCCGTGAGGGCATCTGCGGTTCCTGCGCTATGACAATGGATGGCACGAACTGGCTCGCCTGCACGCGGTTCATTTCCGACATGGCCACGCCGGCCACCATCTATCCTCTGGCGAATATGAGAGTCATCAAAGATCTGGTCCCCGATCTTACACATCTCTTTGCACAATACGCCATGATTGAGCCTTGGCTCCAGTCAAAGACACCGGATCCCGACAAGGAGCGGCTCCAATCACCCGAGGACCGCACCAAGCTCGATGGCTACTACGAATGCATTCTCTGCTTCTGCTGCACGTCAGGTTGCCCGAGCCATTGGTGGAATGGCGACCGCTTTCTAGGACCTGCTGCACTTCTTCAGGCTTGGCGTTGGCTGACTGATAGTCGTGACGAGGCGACCGGCGAACGGCTCGATATTGTTGAAGACCCGTTCAGGCTCTACCGGTGCCACACTATTCTTAATTGTACCCGAACCTGCCCGAAGGGTTTGAATCCAGGAAAGGCCATCGCCGAGATTAAGAAGATGGTGATCGAGCGCCGAAGCTGATCGCCCTAGGGTGGAAATCAATAATGTCCAATTCCACGTCAAATCGACCCAGACCGCTTTCTCCTAACATTCAGATCTATCGACCGCAGCTCACATCGGTCTTGTCGATCGTCAATCGGATCAGCGGTGTCCTTTTGAGCGTCTGTGCCGTTGTGCTGATTGTCTGGCTGATTGCTGCGGCTACAGGACCGCAACTCTACGCCGCTGTGCAGGGCGCCATCGCGTCCTGGTTTGGTCAGATCGTGCTGTTCGGGGCCACATTTGCCTTTTTTCTGCATCTCTGCGGCGGCACCCGCCATCTAGTCTGGGACACCGTGTACGGATTTGAGCTCCGGTCGATCTACGCCTCGGGTTGGGCGGTTTTGGTGGCGAGCGTGGTGCTCACCGTGGCGGCCTGGGTCGCCAGCTTGCTTATAGCAGGGTAGAGCCGATGGACCGTCAACACATGCGCTCGCCACTAGCTCGCGCCATGGGTCTCGGCTCGGCTAAAGGCGGGGTTGGACACTGGTGGGCGGAGCGCGTATCGGCCGTCGCACTCATCCCGCTGACACTGTGGTTCGTCGCGTCGATCATCGCGCATACTGGCAGCGATTACGCCGCGTTCATCGCCTGGTTGAGAACGCCGCTCGTCAGCATTTTCATGATCCTGCTTCTGATCGCCCTCTTCTATCACACCGCGCTCGGGCTGCAGGTTGTGATCGAGGACTACGTGCATTCCGGGGTCAAGTTCGCGGTGGTGATCGGGGTGCGTCTTGGCTGTTTCGCACTCGCCATCGCAGGAATCGCGGCCATTTTGCACATCGTCTTTGGCGATTGAACGAAGTGTTAGATTTGCTTCCGCGATTGATAGGCGCCCCTTAGATCAACTTTCGCACAGATTTCTGCAACTTCGGCAATATGACATTTTCAAACCAAGGATGTTTCCGCATCCAGATCGCACTTCGCCAACTTGGGTGCGGCAACGGAAAGAACTGGGGTGTATATTCCAAAAATGCCTGGACAGTCTCCGTCATTGAGCGTTTTCGCTTCGACGCCAAGTAATGTCGCTGAGCATATTGGCCAATCAAAAGTGTCAGCTGAATATTCGGAAGAAACCTGAACAGACGAGCATGCCAAAACGGCGCGCATTCTGGGCGAGGCGGATTGTCGCCGCCGTTCTCCCCCGCCCCGGGATAACACAATCCCATAGGGAGGATTGCAATTCTTGCAGCATCGAAAAAGACGGAGCGATCTAATTTCAGCCAATCGCGCAGACGATCGCCGCTGGCATCATCCCAAGGTATTCCACTCTGATGGACTTTACTCCCAGGTGCTTGACCGACGATCAAGAGTCGTGCGCTGCTCGCCAGCTGCAAAACGGGTCGAGGACCGAACGGCAGATCGGCCGAACAAATCTGGCAAGCATGAACTTCGCGCAATACACTTGATAGCGACATCCAGGAAAACTCTTGTTCAGCGCCCTGTCCAAAGCGCCACCAATGGCTACGCCTGTACTACATTCTGCACGTTGGGAGTAGTTTAAATTTTAGCCTTCGCTCTTCGACCCAATAGAAAATCTCTCAGTGCAACAGCATCATTGTGAATCTCATCGTGAGCTGAATACAGCAATGTGATCTGTTTTTTTCGTGCGAGATTTCGCAACCTGCTCAGCTGCTCTGGATGTTTATGAACTTCTGCAGCATAGCGACTACGAAATTCCTTCCAACGAGCGGGATCGTGACCGAACCATTTTCGTAGCGCGGTGCTGGGCGCCAGCTCCTTTATCCATTCATCGATGTCTGCGTTTATCTTCTTGACCCCGCGCGGCCATAGACGATCGATTAAGATTCGGGTGCCATCCCCTCGCGTAGGACGATCGTACGCTCGTTTTAGCTTGATCTTGGTCGCTGCAATTTTATTGCTCATTTGCATTACTCCGAGTGGAGATGGAGATACATTTTTCAATCAGACCCACAGCTCGTGTTCGCAGCAAAGTCAGTGGATCAAAGAAGGTTCCGTGATCGCATTGCGAAGTATATAGTAAGAATCCCAGATAATTTGCGAGTTACAATGATCGAGGGAGTGCGGGCGAGGTTTCCGGTACACACAACGGCTCTTCGAACGCCTATCGGCATTACGCAGTGATCTCGGTTTACTCAGCGAAGAATTTGATCCGCAAGCTAACCGCTTAGTCGGTAATTTTCCGCAAGCTTTGTCACATCTCGCGCTGGTCTACTCAGCTTGTAACCTCACAAGAAACCGGCAGATCAGCGCTCGGACATCCGACCATCGGTGTGAGGTCGCCAGGAAAATATAGACTCAAATTGGGCGTAGGAGGTATCCTAAACCCTAGTTTGAAGAGTAATATGCTCGCACGTACAACGACAGAGAAATTGAGAAAAATGACAAAAGCTTGAAGGATGTAATGATGGAAACGGTCGCGATACGCGACAAACATGCCGCGCATGGCAAACCTGCCGGTTGGCGACGATATCTTCTATCGACCAATCACAAAGATATCGGCACGATGTATTTCCTGTTCGCGATTGCGAGCGGCATAGTCGGCGCCTCGCTCTCGATCGCTATGCGGCTTGAATTGCAGGAACCCGGACTCCAGATCTTCGCGAGCCAACACGCCTATGCCGTGGTTGCGACCGCCCATGGCCTTATCATGATCTTTTTCGTAGTTATGCCTGCCCTCATCGGCGGTTTCGGCAATTGGATCGTGCCGCTGATGATTGGAGCGCCGGACATGGCCTTCCCGCGTATGAACAATCTATCATTCTGGCTATTGCCGCCCGCGTTCATTCTGCTCATCACTTCCATGTTTGTCGGGGGCGAGCCGAACTCCCCTGGTGCCGGCACGGGCTGGACACTCTACCCTCCGCTATCGACGAGTGGCCATCCTGGCCCGGCCGTGGATTTCGTTATTCTGGGACTTCACCTTGCGGGCATTTCGTCGATCCTCGGTGCGATCAACTTTATTACCACGATCCTCAATATGCGCACGCCCGGAATGACGATGCACAAAATGCCCCTTTTTGTGTGGTCAATCCTGGTAACAGGTTTCCTGCTTCTGCTTGCGCTGCCGGTGCTCGCCGGAGCGATCACGATGCTGCTCACCGACCGTAACTTCGGCACCACTTTTTTTGATCCGCGCGGCGGCGGTGACCCGGTGCTGTTCCAACATCTATTTTGGTTCTTCGGCCATCCCGAAGTTTACATCATGATCCTTCCGGGATTCGGCATCATTAGTCAGGTAGTCTCAACCTTCAGCAAGAAGCCGATCTTCGGTTATCTCGGCATGGTCTATGCTCTGGTCGCAATCGGTGCCATCGGCTTCGTGGTGTGGGCGCACCATATGTTTACGGTCGGGATGAGCTTCACCGCGCAGTCCTTTTTCGCGCTTACTTCCATGATCATTGCTGTGCCCACCGGGATCAAAGTATTTTCCTGGATTGCCACCATGTGGAGTGGTTCGATCCAATTCCGTACGCCGATGCTATGGGCGATCGGATTTATTGTCATGTTCACGATCGGTGGTGTAACGGGCGTGGTGATAGCCAATCCAGGCGTCGACCGCATGATGCAGGATACCTATTATATCGTTGCCCACTTTCACTATGTGATGTCGCTCGGTTCGGTTTTCGCAATATTCGCGGGATGGTATTATTGGTTCCCGAAGTTCACTGGTTATTTCTATTCGGAATTCCTCGGTAAATTGCATTTCTGGCTCTCGTTTATCGGCTCGAACATGCTCTTCTTTCCGATGCACTTCCTTGGGCTTTCTGGCATGCCGAGACGCGTCGCTGACTATCCAGAGGCGTTCGCTAACTGGAATTACATTTCGTCTATAGGCGCCTATATCTTCGCCGGCGGAATGATTGTGTTTTTTGCCAATATGATTCTCGCGTTCGTACACAAAAAGCGAGTCGGAAAGAACCCATGGGGCGTAGGTGCGACCACGCTCGAATGGACCCTTTCCTCTCCACCGCCGTTCCATCAATTTGAAACGCTACCTCGCATACCTAAATAGCGAACTGATAGAGTTGAGCGGGTTTTCGCACTTTTTACTATGTTCGTTGGAAAACTGGGGGCGATATGACTATTGTCGATCACACGTCAGTCCTCTTCCATATTGCAGATTCTGCGAACCAAAGATCTTCGCCTGCAACACCGAATAACTCTAAGTTATCTGCGCCGCGGACGCGGCAAATAACCGTATGTTATTTGCACCAAGCGAACGCTGAACAATTCTAGCTCTACGAATAGCCTTAGGTTAGCTGCACCTCTCGCAGCGTTTTACGTTTGACCAAACGCTGGCGGACATGAGTCAGCCTGGCTTAGCTGTAAGGGGGTGTACATATGCGCCAAATAGTTCACGAGCGAACAACTGGTCAAAATAGTTTACGCGACTAATCTCAATACCAGCGGCGACTAATAATATAACAATTATGACCCATGTAACTGGCGGGGGAACTACTACCACTTTAATGCCCTTGAGCCAGCGGCTACGATGCCGCCGGGTGAAAATGACTGCGGTGATAATTATGAGCGCGAGAATAAAAGCCGTCGCGGCATTCATGTTAACTGCATAGTGTTGTCCGTAAATTTCTAAGCGATCGCTCAGCTTTTCCTGATTTATTTTTGAATGGACACGCCGAATCAAGTTGCGCCACTTAAGGACATCCTCGGGGTTCTCAGGGTTAAGCGTTGTTACCGATACTCTGAACTCGTTTGCTTTTTCAACAAAGCTAGTTCTGATTTCGGGGTCAATTAATTTCTGCTGTGGGGACAAGACCAGATCAGTCTGATGAGCGTATCCAAGAATAATCAACGGTTTTTCGATGGCGTAGGCGCCGACAGTCTGCAACGCTTGACCAAACGCAAATGAGACAATAAGGAACATTCCCAAGCCGCCGACGTCCATCCGGTCTCGACCAAAGAAAGTCCTAACTGCAGGAAACAGGACCATCAGAACAATTAATAAGATACCGCCGGGAACGACATAAGCTAGAAATTCATAAGCTGCGAAGCCGTATGGCATGAGACATCCTCTTTCTAACTAGGCGGTCTCTACCACAAAGTGTAGTTCAATGAAAAACAACTTTATTCGAACGGAACCCGAGTAGTAGTTTGTCGATGCTGATTCAAGATATTGTTGCAAGACATCCGCTCATCTCTAAGAACTGGATACGCGGGGGTTCAATAACGAAAGTCTGCTTGTTGCCCATAGCGAGCTGCTTCGATTAAGGTACAAACACATTTGGACGCTGTTTCCAATCAGCCCAGGCTATCGCCGCCGTTGGCGGATATTCTTTCAAAACTCTCTTGTCGCCCCGGGCCTTCGAAGCCGCATTATCGTTCCAAGCCCTTAGCCCGAATGGACTCCGGACTCCTGCAAAGATTGAGTTTATTTTCCAAGTCTCGACGCCGAGATCTTGCATTCCAATCTTTAGAATTTCGTCCGCTTCCGCTTTGGGGCGAGTTTGGGCCCAGTAAAGGAAATCGTGAACGATTGCCGCATAGGCATATTCTCCATCAGTCGGTAATAGAGAACTAAACGCGGCTGGAATACTGGCTAGATCGGTAACAAACCCTTGGGGGACGGTAACGTCGGAAAGCCTGCCTATCTGAGCTGGATTGGGAGACCAAGAAATCGACTTCAGAAGAAAGTACATTCGGTCCTTGAAACGTCCCATGTAAAGTGGGGAGTCTATTCTTCTCGTCTGCAAGGATAAAAATACATCTTCCAACCACTGACGTTTAGTATCGTGCTTCCGTGTATTCGCCTGGGCGCTGATACAAATTTGTCCGCCAAATAATACACTACCGATTTGAAATACTCTGGCATTCACGGCGCTAATGCCAGAAGTAAGCTTTAAAAATTCTCTTCTGCTGACTCCCGCCATTTGGCATCCTCACTTTTTCGCCTCGGCTTTTCTACAGTCTTTAGACTCTCCAGCTAGCGTTCCCCAGAAAAATATGTCGTCGGCGTATGAGAGTTCTAATACTCCCGATAATGTAATTTTAGAATTGGGTGTGAGAGAATCTACAACACACGCGTAGACCGCTCCGATCTTCTCTTCCAACGTTGGAGCGCGTTTTCTGACATTCACGTCTGTCTGCGGGGAAATTGGTACGCCAACAAATGCCTTCTTACTTTCTGGTGTCGCTAGGGTCGCCCCGTTTAACACTAGCGTATTCAAGAATTCACAGCCAAATGGAGCGTTATCGCTGATCTTAGAATTACAATTTACAAGGGCGGATTTTTTGCCAAGGAATACTGCATTTGGCGCCGGTAAATTTGGTGCTGGCTGCGTATTCGGATCTGATACTTGCGCCGATGCAAGCCTGAGGTCCTTATCTGTAGGATTGAAAATGCTACGTGTAGCTGTTTGGTAATTTGCCTGAACGACGTTCGGCCTACACGAACTAAAGCACCATGGTTTGTCCATCCCATCATAATAAGCCGGCCTTTGATCATGAGGTCTTGCTAAATCACGAACAATCGGCCTGATTGTCACTGCCATAGTTGTTACTGGATCATCTGAGTGCTGACTTAGAAGCTTTAGCAGCGTCCGCGTGTAGACCGAGTTTTTTTCGGTGGCGGAATCGCTTTCCAGGCGATCTAAAGCAGTCTGACCGAATCCTGCAGAATAGAAAACGAACGTTCCAGCCGGGCCTTCCATATTTACGAGTCCACCGGAGCCACCGAGCGTCCTGCCGGCCGCTCTAAATGGATTGTCTCTGCAAGCATCAATTACCCAAACGATTGCGTTTAGGGGTTTTTTGTTCAAATCGTCCATTAACGCGGGGAATGCGATTAATAGGTGCTTTAATGCGTCCTCTCCAAGTAACATATCAGCGGCCGGTGAATCGCTTGGTACTAGATAGTTGGCACCTTGTACTTCAACTCCATGTCCCGCGAAAAAGATAACAAGGTCATCCCCCTCCTTGAGCCCATGAAGGAGATTTTGCCAAGCCACGATAAAATTTGTTCTTGCTGCCTGTGAGTCTGTCAGTAGGACAGTGTCAAAACCCAGTGATCGTAGCCGCTCCGCAATTTTTTCGGCGTCGTTGACAGCAGTCACAAGCTTTCGAACGTTCTGATACTCGTTCACACCAATTACCAGGGCCTTCTTACTCGCATAGGCCGAGCTTCCGATCAAGAAAGTCGCGATGATCAACAAGACTGCCATTACCGCGGATCTCGAAAGCCCTAACACTTGCGCCTCCATTTAACCGTTCTCTAATTATTCGGAAAACCCGGCGTGCTCGGTCGAGCTGATTCAGCAGTAAACTAGCACTCGCGGTCGATCATCTATTGACCCAACCTGTTCCCAAGACGGAACACCCCTTTCCGTTTCCGCATACATACGGGACCCTGTGGCGAAGCATAAGCTTTGGCAGCAGTGTGCCCGAGCAGCCCCTAAACTAAAATACCCGGGCCGCCCAGCGGGTCGCAGTACGGGTCGAGGTGATGAGAAGCGCAAGCATCGTTACGCTATTGGCCTCTTGCTTATTGGTAGCTTCGCATTCAGTTGCTTCCCAACAAATTGATTATTTAAGTGGCAAGTGGACATATCGAAGCTTCGCAAACGATCCAGGCCTTGTGGGCGGAGATGAAAAAAAGGCTCTGCAATTGATATTCGGTGAAGGATCAATTCAATTGTCTCTTCAGGACGATGACAAGATTACGGGCGTGATAGATTTCGGTCCCAGCTATTCTCTTGATATCTCTGGTCACCTCCAGCGCCATGCCGGTGCAGTACCTTATCTCGCAGTCATGACTGGAACCGGCCGCAAGGGCACAGGGACAGAAGGTTGGATTTACGAATATAAAGCGTTTCCAGCTCCAGTGTGGCCGAAGGGCGTCGATCAAAGGCCAGCGCTTGTCGGATCCGTTTTTCGCACAGTCCCGCACAATGGCGCGCCAGCTGGAGTCACAGCGTCATTTATCATCTTACGCAGTCAATAACCTGTATCATCGCGTGGCAATCGAACCGGGCAGTGTTAGCTGCGGGGATCAAGAGTTTAGAGCGACCTTCTCAGAGGGCTTCGGAGGAAGAAGATGACGACTGCAACCGGACTACCTGACCGGCGAACATTCCTTATCGGTTCTGTAGCTTTTGGAAGCAGTCTCACGCTACTGACCTCTCTCTCTGCGGCACCGATTTCTGTACTTCCACGTAAATCGATGCCAGCAGTCGAAACGAACCCTGCCGAGCTACAGATATTACGTGACGCTATCGGTCTACTAAAGGCCAAAGACTCTGGTGGCGTTGCGTCTGACGGGTGGGAAGCAATAGCAAATCCTCATATTAATCATTGTTTCACCGGCGACGACCGAGAGATTCACTTCAGTTGGTGGTTCTGGCCATGGCATCGAGCATATCTCCTTGCGATGGAAAAACGGCTGCAACACGTGGTCAGCGAACCTGCGTTGCGGCTCCCCTACTGGGATTGGTTTTCGGTGCGCGACATTCCGGGTCCGCTAGGGTTGCCGACTTACCGAACAGCTAGCGGCGTCACCAAACCCAATCCACTTTTTGATGCGACGCGTGCGAAGAGCGCTGCTGAGAGGCCCCCGCCGCTCAACACCGTGACAATCACAAATGCGGTACTCGGCGGCTATGCTTCTGAAGCAGACTTACTTAAGTCATCAAACTTTTCAAACGTCGGTGGCCGATTGGCGCCGGCCGGCGGTGCTCGCAGCACGACGGGTATTGTTGAGGCAGGCCCTCATAACAATCTTCACGTTTGGATCGGCGGGTTGTCGGGTAATATGGCACAAGCTTTTTCACCTCGAGATCCGGCATTCCTTTTGCATCACAGTAATATTGATCGGCTGTGGACGATATGGGCTAGCCTGACAACAGGGGGGGCGCACAATAATCCAACCGACGCAGATTGGCTGAATCGAACGTTTCCCATGCCGCACCCATCTGGCGTTGGAACCCAAAGTTACAAAATCTCGGAGCTGCTTGATACGACAGCCTTGGGATACAACTACGAAGGAGAGACTATACGCGTGGCTCAAGCATCCGGTTCTCAGGGAGGTGCAGTACTTTCAATCAAGATGAATAGCCGGCCACTCGATTTAAGCGGGGGGCAGGCCCGAACAGAGCTTCGCTCGCTAGCAGCTCCCGATACAGCTCGATTGCGAGAACTCGCTCCTTCGCGTCCCGGCACGCTGATTCTAGACGGCATAACTCTACCGACCACAACTACTTCAATCTCAGTCTACTTACAGTCCGAGAACCTTAAAGAGAACGACGAGAATACTCAGGTCGGTATTTATACTTTCTTGAACCCTACCGGGCATGCGATCAACACGAGTGCCGCGATACCTTTGCCTCAACGAATCGGTGAATTGATAGCCAAGCAACCGAACCTAGGATTTTCAATCGTTGTTCCATCACCAAATCGGGAGCGCCTTGGAGGGTTCATGGTGCAGGAGCTGAGACTTACGTTCGAATAATAGACTGGCTGTAAGCAATAATTGGTCGGGGATCCCCATGGGAAATCTGCAATTCAGATACAGACTATCTGGCTTGATGGTGATCTTGTTGGCAATAATGCCCTTCTTGCAACTTACTCGTTATGCGCACGCTCAAGTTACACTTAATAGAGAGGATGCTTTTAATTCTCCAAGTCGGCATGCTTGGAATTTGTTCTTGCTCTTGAATCATCCCGCTAAAGATGTCTCGCTGGGGCGAGGGTTACCAGATTTAACAAAGTCAATTGGTGCTCCCGGAACGAGTGTCGTCTGGGAAACCTGGCGGCTCGCCGAAACCGAGGTCTTTCTTCCCAAAGGCACGGAGCCGCCGGATTGGAATGATCTAAAGCTCGCAGGCAGCCCGCTAATGGGGAAAGTTCCGCAGCCAGTGGAAACTCGAATTGTCGACGCGATAAATAGAGATCGGACGCTTCCCCGGTTTGATCCAAACGACGGAGTGTTTGCTGGTACGGGTGGATTCGGCGAAAGCCGAATGAATCAAGCAACTTATGAGTTTATAAAACGAAACAAGTTGTACAGTATTGAGGGGCAGCAACGATATGCTCAAGACGTAATCGACGAGAAAAAGCCCCCTATTTCATTCACGCCGGATTCGATGGAGGCAAAAGCCGCATGGATTAAATTTACAAAGGACGAAATTGCTGCTGGCAAACATAAGCGTTACTACGTCGCAACATATCAAGATGAAACATATGGATTAGTGTCGCTGCATTTCATAACGAAGGACCTGCCCAACTGGTTCTGGTGCACGTTCCATCACGTTGATAACCCGCCTAACAGTATCGGCGAAAAGCCAGATAATTTCACGGCCCCTAAAGTACTGGAAAATACGGTGTGGCAAAATTACAAACTCGGAGGAACCCAAACGGATTTTGTGACACAAACCGGAAGTCCAACGATTCTTTCCGATGCCTATATAGAATTCGGTTTTACGCGATCATCGTGCATAACGTGTCATTCACACGCTGCGATTGGGGCGGGAAACGATCAATCCTTCGCGCTCTTTCCTCTCGGAGCTCCTCGTAATGCCGTAGGCATCCCCGAGCTAGAAATGCTTGATATCCTTATACGGCAGAAAAGATTTGTCGTGGTTCAAAAGGATTTTTTATTCTCGTTGAGCAGGGCAAAGTCGGAAAAAGATTAGGCGAGCGTTCGATGGCACGGCAAATAGTCAAGATCGAAGGGTTCGCGTTCGTACCGCAAAATATTACGATAGCGGAGGGGGACGAGGTCGTATGGCAGAACAATTCGGAAATGGCTCACACCGCGACACGAACGGGTAGCCCAGCATTCGATACTGGCCCAATCGCGCCTGATCATCAATCAGCTCCAATTCAGTTCGGCACCATAGCTCCTGCAGAACTTGAATATTCCTGTAGGCCTCATCCTTTTATGAAAGGGAAGGTCTTTATCACTAAAGGACTTGGATAATTCTAGCAGCGAGGACAAAGCGATGAGATCCAATATAATAGCCGTTAGGCTTATCGCGCTTGGTGCAATTGGCAGCCCGGCGTTAAGTTTCGACAAGGTTCAAGAGATACGCGCTCTAGATTTTGCCAAAAACCTTCATGGCCAAAATAGCGCGGCAGTTCTTCCAACCTACCGTAACTTGCTTGAAGTTATGAACGCTGCGAAAACGCTTGATGTAGAAGGTGGTCCTGTTGAGAGGCAGCTCAACATCACAAAAGGCAAGCCTTATATTTTCAATGGAACGCCAACAATTATCGAACAGGACGTACGAACCCAATCAAATTTTTTAGCGGTTGCGGAAGAGCACACCCGAATATGGTTCGGAGTGTCCACGAAAGATGCCACAAATAAGGATTTATTTCCCGACGCGGTCGCCATTAAGACTGATCGCGGCGCGTTATGCAGCGGCGCGCTAATAGGCCCAGATGCTGTCATTACTGCAGCTCACTGCTTTTGTGGAGGACATACACCACAATGGGTAATCTTTGGCCTTTCGACAGACATCGGGTCAGAAAACACGAAAGTTGTTGCGGTAGACAAAGCCAGATCAAAGCCAAAGATGCAATGTGGCTCGTATCCCGATGGAGATGTTGCGTTGGTTCGAATATCAGAAGCCGTGGACGTGCCTCCTCGTAAAATAGCATCCAGCGAATTAGTAAACGGGTCTAAAGCGGTTCGCATTGTCGGCTTCGGGCTAACAGAACAAGGAACATCGGGTGGTAAACTAATGGTAGACGTACCAGTTACCTCTCATAAGTGTCAGGGAACCTCCGAAAGAGGTAGCGACGCAAATGTTTTTGGATGTTATCCGGATTCCGAGATAGTTGCTTCGTCTCCGCTCACAAATCAGGACTCATGCAATGGTGACAGCGGTGGCGGTGTGTTTGTGCAAACTGCAATGGGGGATTATGTACTGGCTGCCGTTGTATCGCGGGGCATCAAGGCTCCCAGTACTAGACCGTGCGGCGATGGTGGAATATATGCGCGCATCGACAGCATGAGCGTCAGACAATGGATAACAACCAGTGGGGTTTTGATCGCCCAATAACTAGGAATTATGTGCAGCCGATAGATGTCTGCTTTCAGGGTACGAGCGGACATCACAAATTCACGCCGTCATGTCCGCTTTTGACCCATTTGAGACATTTAGACCGTTGGCGCGCCTCACCAATTGCTTAATCATAGTCGAACAATTGTGAGACAGGAAAGAAGAGATCGATTTTTAAGTAAAATATGGCTCACGGCGTGGAGTCGTTACAACAGCCAACCGATTCAAAGCAATACTATTGACTCGCCAAGAGTACATTCAGCCGATCTCTTGCTACCTTGAATGTGGGGTCGATTTTAAGGCACTCGTTAAGTGCAGCGATTGCCTCAGATGTCTTATCCGATTTAGCAAGCGCCTGAGCGTAGCCAAACTGAAAGTGCTTTGATCGAGGATTGATAGCAACTGCCTTACGATGCGCATCGAGCGCTTTTTCTAGATTGTCATTTCGCTCGTACGCAGTCCCAAGCCAAGAAAATGCCTCGCCAAATTCAGGGTTGATTCTAGTAGCCAATTCAAAATGTACGAGGGCTGCTTTCCAATCATGCTTGTACCTATATGCCAATCCGATGCCAAAATGGGCATTAGCGGGTTTCGCGTCCATGGCTTTTTCGAAAGCGCCAATTGCCTCATCATATCGATGCAAATTGATTAGGGCCTGTCCGAGTAGCGGGTATGCATCAAGAAATTTAGGTTCAATGCCTACTGCAGTATTAAAATATTCGTAGGCGGCCGGCCAATCCTTTTTGGATCGGGCGACCTGACCTAGACCAAAATAAACAAAGGCACCAGGTTCACGGGCGAGCGCTTCCTTCAGTGCAATTTCCGCTAGTTCTGTTCTCCCAATTCGGAGGAGAATTTGCCCCTTAATGCCCCAGCCGTGTCGGATTGAAGGATCTTCATCCAGGCACTCCGTTATGAGGTCTAATGCCGTTTCAGGCTCATCCGACAAGCGAGCAAATTCGGCTAGTGCTGATAAACGAGCCGCATCATCATCTGATTGGATCGCGCGGGCGCTGAGGATAGCAGCCTTCGCAGCTTCCGGTTCTGCGGCCTTTTCATATGCTCGCGCCAACTCATAAAAATAGTAAAACCTTGGTTGGATAGCGATTGCTCGGTTAAATGATGCGATTGCATCGCTAAATAAATTTTGACGCTCATATGACTGCCCGAGCCGATAATTACCGCCTGCCATATTTGGCTCCCGATCTACATACTCGGCGAGTAGTTGTGTAGCGGATTCATATTGTCGCTTCTGAAAGTTCAAACGCCCAACCACGAACAACTCTTTATTGAAGCCGGGCTCTAAAAGAGCGTTATGCAAAGCATCATATATACGCTGATTGTCACGATCCTCCACGAAGGAGAGGTAGGGGGAGTAAACCTGAACCGCGTCATCCGCTCGTTTTAAAAATCCTGCCCGATTAATCTTCGTGATTGCTTCAGCGAAGAGTTCCTTTGAGAAGGACGACCGAATTCGTTCCGCCACTCTTAACAGCTAGTTCGTGTCGCAATAGTGTAATCCGTACGCATCGCATGTTTTTGCGCAGGCGAGTATCAATTTTTCGTTTTGCGGCAAGTGAAGGTAAACTTGACGCTGCGCATCGGATGGCTGCTTGAGTGAGAGAGGTGTGCCGTCCCAATGAGACAAAGATATCCCAGTACGAGCAGCGAGTTCGTCTCGTTGTTGATCCGTCCAGTCATCAAGAAAGATGGTTTTGAATCGGGCGAAATATTTTGTGTCTCCTGCAACTTTGTCTAGGGCAGAAGAAGTTGATCGAAGTGTTGCAATTACCCGAATGCGCTTAGCTACATCTCTGACTGCGTCGATGACATCGAAAACTGTGTAATCGTCGGCTGAGTTGATAAACTCATGTAGGTCGTCAAAAAAGAGGATGTAATTTCCTTTGGGGATTCGGACAGCTCTTATGCGAGATAGGTTTAGGCGATCCGGAATCAACACGCGCCAATGTTGATACCATCGCTCCCTCGCAAATCGCGTTATGTGTCTGACCGCGGCATGCGATTTACCAATTCCACCGCGCCCCAAAATCAGAATGTCCGAATTCGCCGCAAGTGCATCGCACACTTCATCGTCCTTCGAGATAGGAAGATAACGTTTCGTCTTTACTGCGTATGCTCCTACAAATTTCGCTGGGTTCAAGAAAAGAGCTGAATAGGTACGTACTGATGTTGCGAGTTCGCGGTTACGATTTTCCGCATCGACCTTTTGCAACCGGTAGGCGCGGTACGTGTAGAAAGCCAGAAGGGCTGTAAAAACCGCTAATGCAGCAGTAAAAATTACGAGCCAAGCGTCCCAATGCAAATCGAAAGCCATTGCGATGATCCTTCGCATAGATACAATCTATCAAGCCGGCAACTTATGCGGGTGCACAATAGTCTGCATAGGTAGGATTCCGCAACAGTTTGCCCAATGTCTCAGGGTCACTTTAACAACCGCGGATAATCGAATTCATGTGATGGTGTGGCAGCAATCTTCGGCGTCTTGCGCGAAATCGTTGGCCAATAAGGCTCTCGATAGTGACGCTAATGGCACTTAGCTGACATGGGAGAGCCATCGATCAATATCCGCTTTTGGGGGTAAAGCAGACATCGCAATTCATCCGCGTTATGTCCACTAATGACCCATCAGCGACTGCAAAGCAAACGATTACATAATCCGTGGTTATGTGTCGCTCACCTCACCAGGTCGGTCCTCAAATTGAGAACTCGGCCGTTAATTGTATTTAGAGTACGGATTAGCCGACAGAATCCTACCAGATATCTTCTCGTCTCTACTGTGGGAGGCGAAAATGCGGGTGAAGAATGCCGCTGATGAATGTATTCGATTTTGCAAGATAGAGCGCCAATTATCTCAGCATACGCTAGATGCATACGAGAGCGATTTATTTGACCTGAGCCATTCGCTCCCCAAGAACATTTTGATATCGCAAATCTCCGTAGAAGATCTGAAAAACTATCTGCAGCAGATGGTGGAGCGACGTCAGCTATCGCCTGCTACCGTACGGAGACGCCTTGCGTGTCTACGGGCATTTTATCGACATATCTCGGTACTGGCGGAGGTCGCCAACCCCTTCTTCGAATGGCGACCATCTGTCCCTCGGCGGAAGCGGCTTCCTCGTGCCCTCTCCCGGATTGAGACTTCCTCTTTGCTATCCGCGCACTTGCCACCTCAACGGAGTTATTCGGCACCATTTCTCATCGCAATCCGGGTGATGATTTCGACAGGTATTCGAGTTAGCGAATTATGTTCTATTCGCCTCGAGGATGTTTCTCCAGATGCATCCGCAATTCGGATTCGCGGCAAAGGTTCGCGTGATCGGATCGTTTACGTGGCGGATCAGAATCTAAAAAATAACCTTCAAAAACATATCGCAGACCGGCACCGTTCTCGTACAGCTTGCCAAGCACCGTTTCTAAATCGCTTGGGATCAAGTCTGCGGCCACAATCAATTCGATGTCGATTGCGAAAATATGCAGGTCACGTTGGAATTACTCGGCGAGTGACCCCGCACATGTTGCGGCACACCGCGGCAACCCTCCTCATTGAGACAGGCGTTGATATTCGCTTTGTGCAGCGGCTCCTCGGGCATTCAAGCATCGCTACCACGGAAATATATACCCACGTTTCTGACGAGGCATTGAGAACGCGGCTAGAGCAGGCGAAGGTCCTACAAATTCTTTCCGCCTCATAATCGTTTATCGGAATTAGAACGGTTGCCCGCGGCTATATTTGCCGAGAGGCGTCTGATAGAACAGGACGTGAACGGTCGAGAATCATTGAATTTCGCGCACTTGGACCTACACCACGTGTGCGAGGTCAAAAGTCGAGCGAGCGACTGGAAACCAATCGACGCTAGATCCGTTGAATAAAGCTGTCGTTCCGGTAAATTGAACAAATCGTCAGTTATGTAGTGGAGTATTCGACATGGCCCCGCGTGCGAATTGGAAGGGCTTTCTGCGCCTCTCTGGAGGTATCTGAAGCCGGTCTTTCCCCTCTGTGCCGGACTGAGTGTCAAGTCAAAAAATTTCCATCTAGTCGTCGACTGACTAGGAAACGAGACTTTCCTATCCACTTCGCGCACTGAGTACAAAGGTAACCATTCGCGCTCAATCGCCAGCAGAATCAAAGGCCAGATCCCAATCAGTTTGAATGAACAAGCGGCATTCCGATGGCAACAATGTTGCAATGATGGATGCCCTTGGCGGGTTTGGCGTCAAGTGTCTGCGCTTCTATAGCGATTTGAGTCATTCCATTGATGTTGTCGCCAATCTTAAGCGCGTAGATTGCCAGAGGAGATGCATCTTCTCCTCCTAAAATTTATATGGAGATACTCGGAATTGCTTTCAAGCGAGCAATGTAAAAAGAAATCGATCCAGCATGGAAGGCTCCGTCTGGCATGATCATCTTTCCGGTCGAACAATAACTCCTGTTACCAAATGCGATCGGATCTTCTGTAACGCCAGGGATATTCATCGCGATCTCCTAAATGGCCTAAATCAGATTGGCTGAAGCCTACTGTACCACTAGCGTCACTGATAATGGATTTTAGCGACCTCTGCTCAGATTGAGTGCAAGAGCACTTGTGCGCTGGATACGCTACTGCCAGTCCGGCCGCGCAGTCCATGATCGAACCAGTCTCTGACTTGCGTCTCCAAGTATTTGGGAACATCGCCGAAAGCACCCGGAGATTTTCGGCAGAATTATCTGGAGATCTCATAATCCGGGAGGCCAGAGACCCCTGGCTTATGCTAAGAAGCCCCGCAACGGCGCGATTATCGCGCCGCCTATCTCACCAGACGCAGAGACCGGACTGGTTGGCTGCCTTGGCAGGATTCGAACCACCATATTCCCTTTTCAAAAAAGGCCTTTGAAATTCCGTGAGAATTACCGCCAAATCTAAGCCATTACGGTACCAGAG
>Ga0134121_10001843_pt1 | contig 19352 bp, 15 predicted proteins | sample KB301_FD_96463 | JGI IMG/M metagenome (GOLD analysis project Ga0134121, IMG submission 96463) | Terrestrial soil microbial communities without Nitrogen fertilizer from Kellogg Biological Station, Michigan, USA - KB3-0-1 | ecosystem: Environmental > Terrestrial > Soil > Unclassified ... | reverse complement strand
GCGCCTCGCGGATGTTCCAGCCGTAGTTCCCGCCCTTCTTCACGATGTTGATCTCTTCCCACTTGTCCTGGCCGACGTCGCCCGACCAGAGATCGCCGGTCTTGCGGTCGAAGTGGTACCCCCACGGATTGCGCCAGCCGAAGGACCAGATCTCCGGAAGGGCCCCCTCCTTGCCGACGAACGGATTGTCCTTCGGCACCGCGTACGCCTTGTTGGGGTCCGCCCGATCGACGTCGATCCGCAGGAACTTGCCGAGCCACGTCATCATGTCCTGGCCGTTCTCGTGCGGGTCGTTCGCCTTCCCGCCGTCGCCCAGCCCGATGTACAGGTACCCGTCGGGCCCGAACTGCAGGCAACCGCCGTTGTGGTTCTCGTACGGCTGGACGATCTCGAGGATCGTCTTCTCGGTCTCGGGCAGGATCTTCTTGTGGTCCGGATCCATCTCGAACCGCGCCACCACGTTGCGCGTGTCCGGGTACCGCTTGCGCTTGTCCCCCTGCTTGGGGCCGAGCTTCGGCGTCGAGTACTGCAGGAAGACCTGGTGGTTGGTCTTGAACTTCGGATGGAACGCCATTCCCAGGAGCCCTTCCTCGTTGCCGGTGCTGAGCACCTTCGCGGTCAGATCGACCGCGAGGAACGACTCGGCCGCGTCGGGCTTGTTCTCGAACCACTTCACCCGCCCCGGCTGCTCGACGACGAACAGGCGGTCCGTGCCGTCAGGGGGATGGGCGATGACGACGCAGCGCTCGATCTTCAGCTTCTCGAACGCGACTTCGTAGCCGATGTCGGGAATCTGCGACTCCTGGAGCAGAGCGCAGAGAACGGCGGCGAGCACGTGGATCATCGTTATTCCCTCTCGGTATCTCTTACGCGCCGACGAGACGATGCGCTTCCGCACGCGTGGGCTGGCCGTCGTAGCCGCCCGGTTTCTCCGTCGAGAGCGCCCCGCACGCGCAGGCAAACGCCAGCACTTCATGGACGGGCCGGCCCTGGAGCCAGGCGTCGATGAACCCCGCGTCGAACGTGTCGCCGGCGCCCGTCGTGTCGACCGGATCCACCGGGTACGACGACGAGCTCCAGTCCCCGCTCTTCGTCGCCGCGAACGCGCCCTTCTCGCCGGCCTTGACGACCGCCAGCAGCACGCGCTCCGACAGCTTCTTCGCGGCGCTCGCCGGACGGGCGATCCCGGTCAGCGCCTTGGCCTCGACCTCGTTGACCAGGAGCACGTCGAGCCACGGGTAGATCTCCTCGAGATTCCACCGCTCGCGCGGATCCCAGCCCGGATCCATCGACGTCGTCAGCCCCGCCTTCTTCGCCTTCCGCAGCAGCGGGGCGAAATGGTCCGCGAGGCCGAGCTGGATGAACGGCGACGTGAGGTGAAGGTGCGTGTACCGGCGGAGATTGGCGATCGGGACATCCTTGGCCGTCGTGGAGGCCACCGTGCCGAGATACGCCACCAGGGCGCGGTCGTCGGTTTCCGTGAACGCCACGGCGATGCCGGTCTTCTCCTTCCGATCGCGCTTCACTCCCGAGACGTCGACGCCTCGTTCGCGCATCAACCGGAGAATGAAGTCGCCGGTCAGATCGGCGCCCACTTTTCCCGCGAACTTCACCGCACGGCCGAGCTTCGCCACGCCGCACGCGAAGATCGCCCCCGATCCGCCCAGAGTCATGGAGCAGCCGGAGACCATGACCTCACGTCCGTATCTGGGGTGGCCGGACAGCCCCGTCAGAATGAGGTCGGCGTTCAGGTCGCCGACGACGAGAACGGCGCTCGGAGGTTTCATGGAGTGGTGCCGTGAGGCTACCGGAAGGGGCCGAAACCTGTCAACGATACTGGCCTTCGACCTTCAGGGTCGTCGCGAGGGGGGCCCCGTTGATGGAGCCGCCCGCGGGGCCCTCGAGCGCGAATTTCACCTTCCACCGGTCCCCGATGGCGATGCCCCCGGGGATCGTCGTCACCGACGTCGGCTGCGCGACGTTTTCGTCCGCCAGTTCCAGCACGTGGAGGAACATGGACCGCGCGCCTTTGCCCGGATCCCCGACCTCGATCCGCCATGGACAGACGGGCGGCCGCAGCCGACCTGGACCCTCGTGGTTGTACTGCGCCGTCGGCTCCAGCGGATGGCCCCACGCCTCCTTGCCCGGACCGCCGCGCACGACCGCATCCGCCTTCTCCGGCAGCACCGTCCGGAGGAACGCGCGGGACCGGCCGGTCGACAGCACCGCTCGATCGCCGTCGGCTTCCGGGAGACTCAGCCACGAAAGAACGCCCCCCTCCTGCTTCGGCTCCGTCGGAACGTGCAGGAAGAAGTGGCGCGCAAACTCGGGCTTCGTCGCCTCCACGCGGTCGAAGACGACGATGAATTCGCGCGGCCCTCTCAGGTAGAGGAACTGACGGGTAACCTCTTTCGCCTTCTGCGGGCTGTATGCCTTCGTCAGATCGGCGGCCGCGTAGGTGTACTCCTTCGTCTGCTCGAACGCCGTGACGTGGCCGCGCTCGTGGGGCCACGGGCCGGTTTCGTAGACGTGGCGCAGCAGGCCGCCGTCGTTCTCGTTCTTCCGGTCGCGCCGGAACTTCTCCTGCGGATCGAAGATCGTCACGATGTTGTAGATCAGCGACCCGCCGGAGTAGTAGTCCTCGTCGTTCGAACCTTGGCCGCCCTGGCGCGACACGACGGCCCCCTTGCGGGAGACCAGGAAATGGCCTTCGTCGTCGCGCGAATGGCCGGCGAACTGCGCCCCGGCGCCGAAGAATGCCCACGTCGCGTTCGGATCGCTCCACGCGCTGCGCGCGTACACGTGGCCTGCGCCGGCGAACAGGTAGCCGAGCGGGAGGACATCCGGCGGCGTCGGCTTGATCGACGGATCGAACGACGCCAGGCGTTCCCATCCGCTCTTCTGCTTGTCCGAGAACCACTGCGACAGGCCGTCGCGGAGCATCGGCGCCGCGCGGCAGAACGCGCCCGGGCCGCCGCCGTCGCCGTCGTCGATCCACGCCGTCCGGTCGTTGTGCGGCATCATCGTATAGGCGATCCACCGCGGCTCCTCGACGAGAAATCCCCACGGCTTCGACTTCTTGAAGAGGTCGATGCCGGTGCCCGTGCGCCAGGCGTGGAACGCCCAGGGGACGACCGTCACCGGCCCGTATCCGCCGTGGCCGTACGACTCGGACCAGACGCCGCCCATCCGGTCGAACGCCGGGAGACACTCCGCCGGCACCCGCTTGTGCCACGAGTCGAGGAAGCTCTTCGCCTCCGCTTCGTGCTTCGTCCCCGCGCCCAGGATCGTGAGCGCGATGAAGAGCTTCTGCGTCAGCGCGTCTCGGCTGTGCATGATGTTGAGGTGCGACGGCCCCCAGGTCTGGTTGTAGAACCAGTCGCCGTTCTTGAGCTGGATCTCCGCCTTGTTCGTGTACCACGCGAGCCACGATCCCAAAGCGTCGCCGTAAGTGACCCGCTGTTCCGGCGTGAGATCGTCGTAGATCCAGTCGTACGCCAGCGCGTGGAAGCCGAACTGACTGCTCTTCTGGTTGGCGATGATGCTCCCGTCGCCCCAGTGCTTGAGGATCACCTCGACGTACTTCTTGCCGTCGCGTCCCGCGGCGCGCTCCACGCAGGCGGCCAGCGCGCAGGACATCAGACGGTCCGGCGCCCCCCAGCCGTTCGTCGCCAGCATCCGCGGGTCGCGGACGCCGTCAGCCGCCGCCCGCAGCGCCTTGTACTCGTCGGCGAGCGGCCCGGCGGAACGCTGGGCCACCGCCTTGACGTCGTCGATGAGCAGACGGGGATGGTCCTTGCGGACCTGATAGGAGTCCTGACAGGTTGAAACGAGAACCGCAACGACGAAGGGGCTCAGCATCGATGAATCAAAGCCCTTGGGCCGGCTTTGTGGCCACTACTTCAGCAGCTTGGAGGGATCGGACTTCGGCTGGAGGATGAGGCCGATGCCGTTGCAGTCGTCGCACGGGAATGCGACGTGGCGCATCAGGCTTCCGCGGCCCTGGCAGTCGCGGCACTTGTAGGCCTCGGCGAAGCTCTCGAACGTCGGCTTCGGCACCGCGCGGCTGCACCCGCGCGCCTTGCACTCGGTCTTGCCGGTCGCCTTGCACTTCGGGCAGTCGATGTTGTTGTAGCGGCCGGCGCCGTTGCAGCCGATGCAGGCCCTAACGCCGTTGAACGTGTTGAGCTTGCCCGATCCGCCGCACTTGGTGCACTCGAGGTTGACCTTCATCTTCCCCTTGCACGCGCTGCAGTTGATCTTGTGGGTGCCGCCGCAGAGGTTGCACGGCGCCTCGTCGCGGATCGACTTGGCGAGCGCGGTGAAGTGGTCGCGCACCGCGCCGGTCGTGCCCACGGCTCCCGCCTCGAGCTGCGCCGCGGCCTTCGCGTAATTGCGGTTCTCGCTCAGCGCCTTGAAGAGGTACAGGAGCGCGGTGGCGTAGCGCACGCCGACGTCGGTCAGCCCTTTGTAGTCGTTGCTGAATTGGATGATGGCCATCCCGTATTCGCCCGAGGAGAGCCACTTGCGGTAGTCGTCCATCGCAAGGCCTTCCTTGCGACCCCAGACGGCGCCGAACTCGGACTTCTCGAAGCCGAGGTCCCGGAACGCCGCCTCGATGTCCGGCGTGGGCTTGCCCTTGTTCTTCTCGATCAGCGCGCTCGCGGGGCCGGCGACGAAGAGCGCCAGCGCCCCCACGGGCTGGCCTTTCGACTTCAGCTCCTTCACCTTGAGGGCGAGGAACTTCACCCCTTCGGAGATCTCCTTGTCCTCCAGCGACTCGAACTTGGCCGCCTCGATGCCCTTGAAGAATCCCTGGAGCGCCTCCAGCGAATCGGACGCCTGGTTGGCGATCGTCCTCACGTCGGCCGCCTTGAACTCCGCGGCGCCCGGCGGCGTGATGAACGTGCCGTCCGACGCCGTCCGGACCCGCACCTCGCGGCGGTCGGCCTGGATCAGCACCGAGATGGCATCGGACCGCTTCTCGAGCCGCCCGGGGTACTTCGTCTCGCCCGACGGGCCCTTCACCACCAGCACGTCCGCGGAGAGGCCCCACTCGAAATCGGTCTTCTCGAGGAAGAGCATTCCGGCCATCGCCACGTCGGCGAGGGGGACGTTCGCATCGCACGCCTTCTGGAAGACGGCGGACGCGGAGGCGCGCTGGGCGGGATCCGCGCGCTTCGCCGGATCGACCATCACGGCCAGCGCCTCGCGCATCGAAATGACCGGCGCGGTGTCGATCTTGGGAACGGGCGTCGGCGCCGTCGTGGGCGCGGGGGCCGGCGTGGCGGGCGTCGGCGCGGGCGTCACCGGCACGGCGGGCATCGACTTCACCACCGGCTTCGGGGGCGCTTCCTTGGCCTTGACCGGCGCCTCGCCGCTCGCGATCTGCGAATGGAACCGCTCGCGCACGAGCCTCATCAGCTTCATGATGTTGATGAGCTGCGAGTCGAGCTCCGGATAGCCGTCGGGGAACAGCTCCCGCGCCTCGACGTACGCCTCGCGCGCTTTCTGGACCTTCGGCAGCGCCTCGCGGAACTTCGCCTCGGCGGCCTTCTCGTCGCTCATGACGACCGCCTCGGAGTAGAGCTTCTTGGCGTCCTCGACCTGGCGGTCGGCGTCGCCCAGGACCTCCTTGGGGGACTTGAACCACTGCTTCACTTCGGCCTTGGTGAAGCCGAGGGTCTGCCCGTCCACCGTGACCTCGTAGCCGTCCGGCTTCTCGACGACGCGGCCGGAGAGCTTGCGCCCGTCGTTGAGGATCAGGCCGTCGCCGAGCGCCGTCGAGACCGACAGCGCGAGGATGGACAGGGTGAGGATGCTCCGACGCATGAAGGCCCTCTGTTCTCGATACTTATACGCCCCGCGGCTCGCCCCTGGGGCCGCTTTCCCTACACCACTAATTACCTATTCCGACGCCGCCGGACGTCCTTTTTCTCCAGAATCCAGAATCCGGAATCCGGAAGGAGGCGTCCCCTTCCCGGAGGGGCGCCGATCCCCTTGGGGGACAGAGGGGGACCCTTCCGTGTTCAGGATTCGGGATTCAGGATTCGGGATTCGGCTACCGGGCAGCGTCCCAGAGGCGGTCGAATTCCGCAGCCGACTTGAGGACGATGCCTTTCACCCAGAAGATCTGGGTCGTGTCGAGGTTCGACGGCAGCCACCGCGCGTAGGTGTGGTACTTGTCCTGAATCGTGAACATCCGGGCGGTCACCACGAACTTCGACTTCCCCCGCAGGAACTTGGTCGCGTCGTGGAACGCCGTGTCGGACTTCTTGGTGATGTCGTAGAGGACCTCGGACCGCCCGCCCTCGGGGGTCACGAAGCACTCGATCCGGGCGCCCGGCTTGTCCTCGATGATGAACCCGACCGCGCGGATCTCGCACTCGACGATCTCGCCGGGCGCGTCGACCGCGATCGCCGCCAGCCCCTGAGCGCCCGTGGGGGCGACGAACTTCAGGTCGACGTTGCCCAGCTTCTTGGGCTTGTCGTCCATGCGGTAGATCGGGGTGTCGGCCTCGTGCCAGTCCAGGATCGACGTCCCGTTGAGCGCGAGCTTCAGCGAGGGCGGACGGTAGAGCGAGGCGATGCCCGTCGACCACGGCACCTTGACGAACCAGTGGTCCTTCTTGAGGACGAAGCCCATCGACTCGAGCTCGCGCCGGATGTCGTCCTTCGATTCCGCCTTCCGCTCGGGGATCGGCGCGCCGGCGGCGATCGAGTTCTTGAGCGCCCAGTTGCCGTCCATCTGGACATAGCCCGCCGCGTTGCGCGCGAAAGGATCGCCCGGCACCCGCTGCATGATCGTGTAGGCCACCAGCTCGCGGTGGACCGGCATGTTCATCTCGTGGGTCCAGAGCAGCAGCTGCTGGAGCGCCTCCTGGAACTTCTCGCCCGCGTTGAACTTGCTCCTGAACTCGGCGCGGAGGTCGTCCGCGGTGACCAGCTGCGCCACGTCCTCCTTGGCCACGGTGATGTCGCCGACGATGGTCCGGACCGACACCGCCTGGGGCGTGTCCTGGAGCAGCTTCCCCGAGAACCGGCGGCCGTCCTTCATGACGATGGCTTCCGGCACCGGCGCCTTGGGGAGCATCGCGTTGAGCTTTTCGATCTGCTTCGTGAAGCTCTCGCGGAGCGATCCCGCCTGGGCCGAATCGGCCATGACCCCCGAGATGCGGGTCCGGAGCATCGCGTACTCCTCCTCCGAGGCCTCGCCGGCCCCGAGGATGCGCTCGATGTTCCGCCGGTCGACCTCGACCAGCTGATGCGGCGGCAGCGTCAGGAGCTTCTCCTTGACCTCCTGGCTGAACGCCGTGGAGAGCTTGACGTAGCCGGCCCGCGAGACCATCCCGGTGCCCGCCGTCTGGCCGAAGTAGAGGACGACGTCGCGCTCGTTCCCGCGACGGACGCGGAGCCGCAGGAAGGTGCCGGCGGGAATGTGGCCGATCGCGTCGGCGATCCGGCGCGAGGCGTCCCCGGGCTTCAGCCCGGCGAAGGCCACTTCGCCGATCCCGAGGACCTCGTCGTTGCTCTGGAGCAGCTCGGGGACGACCGATTCGCCGGTCGCCAGCTGCTGGACCCGCTGGCGGACCTGCGCGATGGCGGCGCCCTTCTCCATCCAGGCGTCGTTGTCGCCCCGGATGCGGGCCGCTTCCTTCTGGAGCACGAGCAGGTTGTATTCGGCGGCCGCCCGGTCGAGCTCCGGCTTCGCCTCGCGCGCCTGGATGAACGGCGGCGCCTTGTTGTCGCGGGTCGAGGCGCCCGCGGCTTCCTTCTTGTACCGCGCGCTCGAGATGGGAGCGTTCTTGTCGACTTCGGAGTCCGCGCGCGTTTTCAGGGCGCCGATGCACCAGTAGACGCCGTACCCGCCGGCCACGAAGAAGGCGGCCCAGAACAGCCATCCCCAGAGAGGGGTGTCGACGGGGTTGGCGATGCCGCGGCGCTGGATGGCCATGGTGCTATTCTAACCTCAGAGCGACCCACCCCCTATATATTACAGACGCGCGCGGAGCCCCTTCATTTGACCCCCCGCCCAAAATCGTTAGAATACGCGCCATGAACATCGACTCCAGCCCCGACGTCGTCGCAAACGCCTACGAAAAGACCCGGCGGAACCTCGACATCGTCCGCAAGCGGCTCAACCGGCCGCTCACGCTCGCGGAGAAGGTCCTGTTCGGCCACCTGGACGACCCGGCGAAGCAGGAGCTCGCGCCCGGCAAGGCGATCCTCCAGCTCCGGGTCGACCGCGTCGCGATGCAGGACGCCACCGCGCAGATGGCGATCCTCCAGTTCGCCCAGGCCCAGATCCCGCGCACGGCGGTCCCCACGACCGTCCACTGCGACCACCTGATCCAGGCGTACATCGGCGCCCAGAAGGACACCGAGACCGCCCGCAGCGTGAACAAGGAGGTCTACGACTTCCTGGCGTCGGCCTCGAAGAAGTACGGCATCGGCTTCTGGAAGCCCGGCGCGGGCATCATCCACCAGGTCGTGCTCGAGAACTACGCCTTCCCCGGCGGGCTGATGATCGGGACGGACTCCCACACGCCCAACGCCGGGGGCCTCGGCATGATCGCGGTGGGCGTGGGCGGGGCCGACGCCGTCGACGCCATGGCGGGCCTCCCCTGGGAGGTGAAGCACCCCAAGATGATCGGCGTCAAGCTCACCGGCAAGCTGAGCGGCTGGGCGTCGCCCAAGGACGTCATCCTCTGGGTCTGCCAGCAGCTCACCGTGAAGGGCGGCACCGACCACATCGTCGAATACTTCGGCCCCGGCTGCGCGTCGATCAGCGCGACCGGCAAGGGCACGATCTGCAACATGGGCGCCGAGCACGGCGCGACGACGTCGATCTTCCCCTACGACGAGCGGATGGCGACCTACCTGAAGGCGACCCGCCGCTCCGAGCTCGCCGACCTGGCGGCGAAGAACGCCGACCTCCTCCGCGCCGACGACGGCGCTCCGTACGACAAGGTCCTCGAGCTGGACCTGTCGACCCTCGAGCCGTACGTGACCGGCCCCCACACGCCCGACCGGGCGCGGCCGATCTCAAAGCTCAAGGACGAGGTGGCCGCGGAAGGCTTCCCCGACAAACTCTCGAGCGCGCTCATCGGCAGCTGCACGAATTCCTCCTACGAGGACATCGCCCGCGTCGTCGACGTGGCGAAGCAGGCCAAGGCGGCCGGCGTGAAGTCGGCCGTCCCGTTCCTCGTCACGCCCGGCTCGGACCTGATCTACGAGACGATCAAGCGCGACGAGTTCGTCGGCGCGCTCGAAGGCGTCGGCGCGGTGGTGATGGCGAACGCCTGCGGTCCGTGCATCGGCCAATGGAAGCGCGACGACGTGAAGGCCGGCGAGAAGAACTCGATCCTCAACTCGTTCAACCGCAACTTCCCGGGCCGCAACGACGGCAACGCCGAGACGCTCTCGTTCATCGCGAGCCCCGAGATCGTGATGGCGCTGGGCCTGGCCGGGCGCCTCTCGTTCAACCCGCTCACCGACACGCTGCCCGGCGGCGCGAAGCTGAAGCCGCCGGCCCCGGCGGACGAGGTTCCCAAGAAGGGCTTCGTCACGCCGATGGACGGCTACATCGCCCCCGCCGAGGACGGTTCGAAGGTGGAGGTGATCGTCGACCCGAAGAGCCCGCGCCTCCAGCTGCTCCAGCCGTTCCAGCCCTGGGACGGCAAGGACTTCGCCGAGTCGCCGCTCCTGCTCAAGGCGAAGGGCAAGTGCACGACGGACCACATCTCGCCCGCCGGCAAGTGGCTCGCGTTCCGCGGCCACCTCGACAAGATCAGCGACAACATGTTCACGGGCGCGATCGACGCGTGGAGCGGCCAGGCGGTCGGCGACGCGGCGCCGAAGAAGGCGCGCGAGCTCAAGGCGGCCGGCCGCCGCTGGATCGTGGTCGGCGACGTCAACTACGGCGAAGGGTCGAGCCGCGAGCACGCGGCGATGTCCCCCCGCTACCTGGGCGCGGCGGCGATCCTCGTCCGCAGCTTCGCCCGCATCCACGAGACCAACCTGAAGAAGCAGGGCGTCCTGCCGCTGACGTTCGCCAACGCGGACGACTACGACAAGGTCCGCAAGGACGACCGCATCAGCGTCGTGGGCCTGAAGGACCTCGCGCCCGGCCGGGAGGTCGACCTCGTCCTCCACCACGCCGACGGCGCGACGGAGAAGCTGAAGGCGAAGCACTCGATGACGGCGGAGCAGATCGAGTGGTTCAAGGCGGGGTCGGCGCTCAATTTGCTGAAGGCGAAGGATAAGAGCTAGTTCTTGGGACGGTTTTCTTCGACCAGGGCCTCAAAGAACGTCTTCCACTCGCCCTTCGCCTTCTCGAACTTGAGCCGGAACTCGTCGTAGCGACCATAGCGGCGCTGCATGAGGATCTCGGCATTGTTCACCTTGCGGCCGGCGATCTTGTCGCGGCGCTCGATCTTCTCCGCCGCGCTCAGGCTCGACTTGTAGAGCTCGTCGAGCTTGCGGAAGACCTCGCGGGCCCGCTCGTCGCGGCGCTCCTCGGCGGCGAAGGCGCGCACGGTCCGGTCATACCGAACCGAGGCGATGCCGTAGCGCCGGCGGGCAAACTCGAGCGCCCCCTGCCAGCCCACGAAGCTCGCCAGGCCCTCGTTGAAGTCGGCCCCGCCCGGAAGGTAGATCGTTCCGTGGGTGAGCTCGTGGAGGAGCAGCGCGACGAGCTGCTCCTCCGGGTACTCCAGCATCGTCGAGAGCACCGGGTCCGGGAAATACCCCAGCGTCGAGTACGCCGCGGCGGTTCCGAGCGAGACGTCATACCCCTGCGCCTCGAGGCCCTTGGCTTCGGCGACCGCGTCGTCCTTGTTGAAGAACCCCTTGTACGGCACGTCGCCCACGATGGGAAACCACCAGAGGTGGGCCTGGAACCGGTCCTTGCGGCACGCGGACACGATGTAGGTGATGGGCTGGCCCTTGGTGTCGTAGAAGGACTCGTAGTTCGACGAGGGCTTGAGGCCCAGCTCGTCCTCACCGAAGGCCTTGATCTCCCGCACCAGCCGGAGCTTCAGCTTGACGTCGTCGGGAACCTTGGGGTCGGCCAGGAGGGTGTCGATGCGCTGCGAGTTGAGCAGGACGCGGATCTGCCCCATCGCCTGGGTGAGGATGTAGCAGCCGCAGAGCGAGGGAAGCAGGAGGACGAGGGCAAACCGTCTCATCACTCCATGTATCGGCCGGCGCGCCGAGTTACTGATAGATGATGACCTCTTCTTCCTTCGCGCCGTGGCAGCGGGAGCAGACGCAGTCGCAGGGATAGCCCTGGCGGGTCTCCTTCATCACGCCTTCGCCCTTGCACACGGTGCACTTCTTGGTCTTGACCTCTTTCTTCACGGCCGCGGAGTTCTTGGCGTACTCGGACTCCACGAAGTTGCGGCGGTCGGAGGTCGACGCCGTGGCCCACCATTCGTCCTTGGTCTCGAGCTTCTTGCCGAGGGCCACGGGCTGGTTGTTCTGCCCCTTCCCGCCGTTGTTTCCGCCGTTGTTGCGGCCGCCGTTGAAGTTGAATCCGCCGTTGTTGCGGTTCTGGTTGTTGTTGTTGTTCGGGTTGGCGTTGGGCTGCGTCTTCTGGTCGGTGTCGAGGCCGCCGTCCTTGCCGCCCTTCACGATCCAGGTGCCGTCGCCGTAGCTCACCGTCTTGGGCTTGAGCTCGCGCTTGCCCCACGCGGCGTTGATCTCCTCGGGCGTCGCCTTGTTGCGCTTGGCCAGGTCGGCGACGACCTCCTCGTCGATCTTGTTCACCTTCTGGAGCACCTCGGCGATCTTGTACTTGGTGCTCGCGTACTGGTTGAACAGCCCGGTGCGGCGGTCCTTGTAGGCCGCGGGCACGTTCTCCGCGAGGTACTCGGTGCGGTTCGTCTCGTAGTCCTTCTGCTTCTTCTGGATCTCCTCCCCGAGCCCCTTGTTCTGCCGGGCGACCTCCGTGTCGGGGAACTCGCTCAGCAGCTTCTTGGCGGTCTCGATCGCCTTGGCGAACTCGATGTTCTTGATGAGCTCCTTCGCCTGGGCGACGAGGCCGGAGGCCTTCTCCTCCTTGATCAGCGCCTCGTTGCGCGTGAGGATCTCGTCGATCTCCTCCTTGGACTTCGCGTCGGCCACGGAGGCGGCCTTCTGGTAGTACTCCTTCGCCCGCTCGTAGAGCTTCACCGACGCGGCGAACGCGCCGAGCTCCCTCATCGAGGCGTAGTCCTTCTCGTTCGCCTTCGCGAGCCGCAGGTCGACCATCTCGTCGGCGCTGTAGGCCTCCGACTCGGGGACCTTGACGGACTCGTGGGGGCGCAGCAGCGCGCTCTTGGGGACCTGGACCGGCGCCTTCGCGTCCTTCGTCTTGATGTGCAGGGTCGTCGCGTCCTCCTTCGTGAGCACGCCGACCACGTCGCGGCCCGCCGTCATGGCGCGGACGCCGTCGAGCATGACGCCGAGGACCTTGACGTCGGCCACGCGGCTGGAGAGCCGCGCCCGTTCGACCTCGGTGATCTGGGTCCAGCGGACGAACACGGAGCCGCCCGTGTCCCAGCGCTGGACGGTGAAGCCTTCCCGGTTGGAGTCGTCGACGAGGACGAGCCCGGTGAGGACGCGCCCGCTCTTCAGCTTGACGGTGTCCTGTTCGCCGGCGGCGGCCGGTGCGGCCACCACGAGGATCCCCAGGAGTGCGCCGAGAGCTCGCCTCATATCCCGTCCCCTTAGAAAGCCATCTAATCCTATAGTACTGAACACCCTGGAATCAAGGCAGTCGCGATCAGACGAGAATTCGATCCCGGGCAACTCCCTTTCTTCCCGGGAATCGGCGTCAGGCGGTGTCGGGCAGGAACTTCTGGGTCTCCGCCTTCAGGAATTCGAGGCAGGCGGCCGAGTCGTCGAACGTCAGGGCCTTGGCGGCGATCGCCTGCGCTTCCTGGATGGAGACCGAGCGGATCAGCTTCTTCAGGTCGGGGATGATGAACGGGACGACGCTGAAGTTGCGGAGCCCCAGGCCCAGCAGGAGCAGCGTGAAGTTGATGTCGCTGGACATCTCGCCGCAGACGGAGACGGACTTCCCCGCCTTCGTGCCCGCCTCGATCACCTGCTTGAGGAGGCGGATCACGGCGGGATGGGCGGGCTGATAGAGCGACGCCACCCGGCCGTTCGCGCGGTCGACGGCGACGGAGTAGGCGATCAGGTCGTTGGTACCGACGCTGAAGAAGTCGACGTGGGGCGCGAGCATGTCGGCGACCACGGCCGCGGAGGGGATCTCGATCATGATGCCGAGCTTCATCCCCTCGCCCGCGGGCTCCTCGTGGCGGCGCAGCTCCTGGCGGACCTCCTCGACGGTCTCCTTCACCTGGCGGACCTCGGCGAGCGAGGAGATCATCGGGATCATCATCTCGACCTTGCCGCTGGAGGCGGCCCGGAGGATCGCCCGGATCTGGGTCTTGAACATCTCCGGCTTCTCGAAGCAGAGCCGGATCGCGCGCGTCCCGAGGAACGGGTTGGCCTCGCGCTCCATGCTGCCGTCGTGCGGCATCTTGTCGGCGCCGAGGTCGAGCGTGCGGATGATGATCCGCCGGTTGCCCAGGAGCGAGACCGCGCGGTTGTACGCGTCCTGGTGTTCTTTCTCGCTCGGGTTGAAGTTGCTCCCGAGGTAGAGGAACTCCGTCCGGTACAGGCCGATCCCTTCCGCCCCGTGGTTCAGGGCCGTGGGGATCTCCTCCGGCGACTCGATGTTCGCGAAGATCTCGACCCGCGTCCCGTCCGTCGTGACGGCGGGCAGGTTCTGGAGCTCCTTCGCCCGGCGCTGCTCGATGAGCAGGTAGTTCCGCTCCATCGCCTGGTAGCGCTTGAGCGTCCCTTCGTCGGGCTCGATGATGACCGTGCCGGTGGTGCCGTCGATGATCACCATCTCGCCGGACGTGACGTCGCTGGCGATCGACTCGACGTCCAGCACCGCCGGGATGCCGAGCGACTTCGCGACGATCGCGGTGTGGGACGTCAGGCCGCCGACCTCGGTCAGGATGCCGAGGACTTTCGTCCGGTCGAGCTTGATCGTCTGGCTGGGCGACAGGTCGTGGGCGACGATGACCTGCTTCCCCGACAGCTGGGGCGTGTCGTCCTTCCGGCCGCCGACCAGGTGGCGGAGCAGCGCCTTCTCGAGCTCGACGAAGTCCGACAGGACCCGCTTCGCGAATCCTTCGGCGTCCGAGTCCTCCAGGAGCTTGATCTTTCGGCGCAGCGTCCGGGACGTCGCGAAGTCCGCCGTGTGGAAATGGTGCCGGATCTCCGCGGCAATTTCCTCGGCGAGCGTCGGGTCCTGGAGCAGCGTCACCTGGGCTTCGAGGATGGAGCCGGCGACGTCGCGGACCTTCTTGGACATGGCGGCGAGCTGGCTGCGGATCTCCGCCGCCGCGGCCTGGACGGCCTTGCGGAAGCGCTCGATCTCGCCGTCCACCTCGCGCGTGGCGATGGTGCGGCGGTTGATCCGGTACTCTTCACGGTCGAAGACCAGGGCTTCGCCGATCGCGTAGCCGGCCGAAACGCCGATACCCCTGCGGATTTCCATGATGTTATGAAGTTCGATCCCGGATCCCCCGGGATCTACTCTTCGCCGAATTTTCCGTCGATGAGCTTCGACAGCGCGTCGAGGGCCAGGTCCGCGTCGTCCCCTTCCGCCCGGAGCGTGAGCCGCGTCCCGGCCACCGCCGCGAGCGTGAGGAGGTCGATCGAGGACTTCGCGTTGACCGTCTGGCCGTCCTTCACCACGCTGACGCGGGACTTGAACTTGGCCGCGGTCCCGGCGAACTCGGCGGACGGACGGACGTGAAGACCCAGGGTGTTGAGAATCGTGACTTGTCGTTCGGCGACCATCGATGCAAGCAGCGGCGCTAAACCGCCACTTCCTCGACTTCGCGGAAAATTTCTTCGATATCCCGGACGGTCTTGGCGCCCCGGAGGAACTTCACGAAGTTCGGCTTCTTGAGGGCCGACATCACCTTCTGGAGCGCCTTCAAGTAGACGTCGTTCTTCGACGGCGGCGAGATGATCAGGAAGATCAGGTTGACGGGCTGGCCGTCGACGGCATTGAAGTCGAACGGCGTCGACGCCCGCCCGAACGCCCCGATCACGTTCTTGACCCCGTCGAGCTTGGCGTGGGGCACGCCGACGCCCCCGCCGATCCCCGTAGAGCCGAGCTTCTCCCGTTGGACCACCCCGTCGACGATGTCCGCCACGACGAACCGCTCGCCGTCATACGCCTTCCGCGCCGCCTGGACGAGCTCCTGGATGGCGCCCTTCTTGTCGGTGGCCTTGAGGGTGGGAATGATCGCTTTCTTGTGGATGAATTCGGTGAGCTTCACGGGGTCCTCGTTGTAACGCCCGTGATTTTAGAGGAACCCCGAGGCGTCGTCAAGGGGCCCCCTGGCCCCACCCCCCGAAAGGGGGATGGGGAGGGTGGATGTTCTGCGGTGACGGGGTGCCGGCTACCGGTTACGGTCTGGGGCTACCACCAAACATCGGCCTTGCCCTCGGAGGGTCCCACCTGGGCCTTCCGAGGCGTGTCGTGGTTGCCCTTCCGGTACAGCTTTTCCTTGAACTTGATGAGCTGGCGCTCCATCTTCTCGACCACCTGGTCGAGCGCCGCCAGGGCGGTCTTGTCGCTGGAGTGGGAAACAATGACGTGGTCGTGCAGGCCCGAGGCGATCATCTCGACCGAGAACTTCGTGTCGCCGTCGGTGTCGAGGATCACCTCGATTTTCTTGAGGTGATCGAAGAAATGCTCGAGGTGGTTCGCCTTCTGATAGGCGACTTCCTTGAGCGCGTCCGTGAACTTGGCGTGCCTTGCCGTTACCGTGACCTTCATCGTCCGGCCCTCCGACAGTATCTCTCTTCGTCGTTTCGGGACGCTCGCGATTATCGGCCGTGGGCCAGCCGTTCCCCGGCGCGGGGATCCAGCTGGGGCGTATTGAAGATCTTCTCCATGGTCGCCTTATAATCATACTCCGGGCGGCGCCAGGTGACCTTGTCGCCGTGGTAAATGGCGTAACAGGAGCGGGTGTCGCCGTCGCGCGGCTGGCCGACGGACCCGATGTTGATGAAGTACTTCTTCCCCTTCTCGAAGGTGAACTCGTAGTTGCAGTCCTTGGGCTGGATGAACTGCGCCTCCTCGGTGATGATCCCCGGGTCGTGGGTGTGGCCCGCGAAGCAGACGCGGTCGAACCGCGAGAAGATGTCTTTGATCTTCTCGGGCACGCCGCCGGTGAGGTCGATGCAGTCCGACCGAAGCACGTACTCCATGGTCGGGTCGCGCGGCGAGCCGTGGACGAACAGCGCGCCGTCCTCCTGGTGCGTGAGCTTGAGGTTCTGCAGGAACTGCCACTGCTCCTTCTTGGCCTTGCCGGAGAGGAATCCGGGCCGCAGCTGGTCGCGCGTCCAGGTCACCGCGGCCTTGGCGACGGGATTGAAGCCGTACGCCTCCTTGAGGACCGCCTCGTCGTGGTTCCCCATCAGGCTGAGCTTCCAGTTCATCGCCTTCTCGACGACGAACCGCGGATCGGGCCCGTAGCCGATGAGGTCCCCGAGGCAGTAGATGTCCTTGATTCCCTGGCTTTCGATGTCGGCGAGGACCTTGGTCAGCGATTCTTGGTTGGAATGCAGATCTGAAATCAGGGCGACGGACATTGTGCGCTTATGATAGCACTAAAGTTCCCCGGGGGGCAAGCAAGCGTTGTGGGGCGATTTTCGGATCGTCCCCGCCCCCTCCAAGCTATACTTCCCCCGCGATGAACCCCTGGCACGACGTCGCCATCGGCGAGGATCCCACCCGCAGCTTCCATTGCGTGATCGAGGTCCCCAGCGGCAGCAAGAACAAGTACGAGCTGGACAAGACCACCGGCCTGCTCCGGCTCGACCGGGTCCTCTACAGCGCGGTCCATTACCCCGCGAATTACGGTTTCATCCCCCGCACCTACTGCGGCGACGGGGATCCTCTGGACGTGCTGGTGTTATGCCAGGAAGCCGTCGTTCCCCTCTGCATCATGCGGGCCCGGCCGATCGGCGTGATCACCATGACCGACCATGACGGCCAGGACGACAAGATCATCGCCGTCGCGGTGGACGACCCGGAATTCGTCGGGATCGAGGACATCCGGGACCTGCCCAGCCACCGGCTGAAGGAAATCCAGCAGTTCCTGCGCGACTACAAGTCCCTCGAAGGGAAGGTCGCCAAAGTCGGCCCCCTGGAAGGCAGCAAGAGGGCCCACCGGGTGATCAAGGACGCGGTCGCCCTCTACCGCGACGAGATCTACCCCAGCCTCGGCGTCCCCGCCTCCAAGCGCCCCTGAACCGGGAACAAAATTCACCGTCGTTTGGAACAAAAAAGACCGTCTTTTTTGTTCCTTAGAGCAAGCGGCCGTAGAGCGCCGCCAGCTGATCGCCCGCAGCCCGCCAGTCGAATTGACGCATCACCCGCTCCCGCCCCGCCAGGCCCAGCGAGCGACCCCGGTCCGACCGCCCCAGCACGTCCCGGATCGCGGACGACAGCCCCTCCACCGACTTGGGCGGCACCAGGCGGCCCGTGACCCCGTCGATCACCACTTCGCGCGTGCCGTCGCTGTCGAACGCCACGACCGGACGGCCCACGAGCAGCGCTTCGATCGCCACGCGGGGCAGCCCTTCCCAGATCGACGGGTGGACCAGGACGTCCATCGATGCGATCAGGTCCGGGACCGCCTCGGGCGGGACGTGACCGGCAAACGTCGCCTTCACCCCGCGCTGTTCCACCAGTCGACGGAGCGCTTCCCGCTCTTCGCCGTCGCCGACGAACAGCAGATGGGCCCCCGGCGGGGCCGCCTCGACCAGGTACCGGTGCCCCTTGTGCGTCGCCATCCGCGACACGATTCCCAGCACCACCGCGTCCTCGGGAATCCCCAGGCACTCCCGGCAGCTCTTCGCCTCGAGGAACTGCTCCATCTCGAAGCCGTTGTAGACCACCTCGAACCGGTCCGGCGGACCGAGTCCCGCCGCCAGCGACTTCCGCCGCATCTCCTCGCCCACGCAGACGATCCGGTCCGTCACCTTCGACGCGATCTTCTCCAGCATCCAGTACGTGAACCGCACCGGCGCGGGCTGGTCGTCGTAGAACGGCAGGCCGTGGTTGGTATGGACGACGACCGGCACCTTCGCCGACCACGCGGCCGCGCGGCCGAGGATCCCTGCCTTGCTGGTGTGGGTGTGGACGATGTCGGGCCGGCCGCTTTCGAACAGCCCCCGCAGGCGGCGGAACGCCGCGGCGTCCCGGACGGGCGAGATCGGCCGCACCAGATCGTCGACGACGGTGACGTCGATCCCCCGCCGCCGCGCGTCGTCGAGGAGCGAGCCTTCGCGGCCGTCCGAAGGACCCGTGATGAGCCGCATGTCGAAGCGATCGCGGAGCGCCTGGCAGGAGAGGATGGTGTTTTCTTGGGCGCCGCCGGCGATGAGCCGGGTGATGACGTTGAAAACGACCGGCTTCGTCATTCCTCTTCGGACGAGGTCGGGCGGCACCGGGGCTTCCCGTCGTACTTCACTTCGACCAGCGTCAGCCCCCTCGCCGGCACGTTCGCGCCCGCCTTCGTGCGGTCCTTCGCGTCGAGCACGGCTTTCATCCATTCGACCGGCTCCGACCCGAGGCCGACGCGCAGCAGCGTCCCCACCATCGACCGGACCTGATTGTAGAGGAATCCGTCGCCCGTCACGACAAAATCGATGAACGGCGGATGGGAGACGACCTCGAACGAGCAGATCGTCCGCACGGTCTTGATCTTCTTCGACATCTCGCTCCCGAACGAGCGGAAGTCGTGCGTGCCCACGAGGATCTTCGCCGCCGTCTTCAGCTTCTCCACGTCGAGCGGCGCCTTCACCAGGTGGACCCGGTGGCGGTCCAGCGCGCCGCGCACCTGGCGGTTGAGAATCCGATACCGGTACGTCTTGGAGGTCGCGGCGTACTGCGCGTGGAACGGGAGCGGGACCTCCATCGCGCCCACGACGGCGATGTCGTCCGGCAGGTGGGCATTGAGCGCGTCGGGCCACTTCCTCGACGGCATCGGGCTGTGGGTGTGGAAGTTCGCGACCTGCCCCTCGGCGTGGACGCCGGCATCGGTGCGGCCGGAGCCGATCACCAGCACCTTGCGTCCCTCGATCTCCTGGAGCGCCCGCTGCAGCTCGCCCTGGACCGTGGGCTTGTCCTTCTGCAGCTGCCAGCCGTAGAGATTCGTCCCGTCGTACTCGACGACGATGCGGATGTTCCGCGTCCGGGCGGCCATCTACTTCTTGATGATGACTTCGGCGATCTGGACCGCGTTGAGCGCCGCGCCCTT
>Ga0134121_10001842_pt1 | contig 19357 bp, 19 predicted proteins | sample KB301_FD_96463 | JGI IMG/M metagenome (GOLD analysis project Ga0134121, IMG submission 96463) | Terrestrial soil microbial communities without Nitrogen fertilizer from Kellogg Biological Station, Michigan, USA - KB3-0-1 | ecosystem: Environmental > Terrestrial > Soil > Unclassified ... | reverse complement strand
TGTCGTGCATGAGCGAGTAGGCCGCCTCGACCGCCGTCTGCACGCGGTTCGGGCGCGCCTGCATGCGCCGCGCGATCCACACCATCGTGATGCAGGTGAGCGCGCACGCCATGACCAGGTACACGACCGCCTTGTTGATCGAGAGGTCGAGCCCGCCGACGTGGATCGAGATCCACGGGTCGAGCTTGAACTCGTTCTGCGGCTTGAAGTCCTCGTTCACCTGCAGCGCGGAGGCGCCGGCCGGCGTGAGCAGCGGCAGGGCGAGCGGGGTGAGGGCGGCGAGGAGGCGGGCCTTCATGGCCGCGGATCCTCCTGCTCGAATGGGCGCAGGATCATGGTGACGGTGAAGTAGATGGTGAAGAGGGCGATGAACAGCACGGCAGCCGAGAGGCCGGCCTTGTCGCCGACGACGATCCCGACGGCGAAGATCGTAAGGGCTACGAGCCATCCGCGTCCGATCATCGACCCGGCCATCAGCCCGACGGTCGTCCGGACGTCGGTGCTGGCCTGTGCGCGACGGGCCGTATAGGCGCCGATCGCGCGCTGTGCGGCGTACGCGCCGGCGCCCGTGATCCAGCCCGCGAGCGGCAGGTCGGCGAGCAGGAACAGGGGCAGCGCGAGTGCCGCGACGACAAGGTCGAGGTTGCGCAACAGGCTCATGGGGTCAATCGCCCCTGCGGCATGCGTATCGCTCATCGGGCTGCTGCTCGTGGTGATCGGGGGGACACATGGAAGGCGTTGCCGCCAGATGCAAGCAACCCGCACCACGCGGCGCGGGTCGCCGCAGGCCGATGACGGGAATCACGAGCCTGCGATGTAGCCGCAGTGTACAAGCTCCGGCGGGCTTGTAACAACATTGTGACACGCGGCACGCGCCACGTCCCGGCGGGTTGGCGACCAACCAGGCGCACCGGGTAGCGGTCGAACACCGCTACCCTGACTCGGTGCCATCGCCGCTGAGCCGCCGGACCGAGGCGCAGAGCTCCAAGCGCGCCGCCGTCGAGGCGAGCGTGATGCAGGCGACGGAGGCGCTGCTCGACGAGGGTGCCTCGTTCGCCGAGCTGCGCGTGGAGCAGATCGCCACGCGCGCGGGGATCTCGCGCACGGCCTTCTACTTCTACTTCCGCGACAAGCGCGAGCTGCTCGAGCGCGTGACCGAGGGCGTCGCCGAGCAGCTGTTCGCGCGCGCCGAGCAGTGGTGGCAGGGCGACGGCGACGGCGCCGGCGAGCTCGCCGAGGCACTGAGCGGGATCGTCGAGCTCTACCGCCGGCATGCGTCGCTGCTGCGCGCGATCGTCGAGACCGCCGCCTACGACGAGCTCGTCGCGCGCTACTGGCGCGCGATGGTCGCGCGCTTCGTCGACGCGACGCGCCAGCGGATCGAGCGCGAGCAGACGGCCGGCAACGTCGACGCCGCGCTGCCAGCCCAGGCGATCGCGTTCGGACTCTGCTGGATGACCGAGCGCGCCGCCTACGAGAACCTGGTGCAGGACGGGGACCTCGCCGACGCAGGGCTGATCGACGGCCTGCTCGCGATCTGGCTCGGCGCGGTCTACGGCCGGCCGCGCTGAGCGGACCCTTCCGCCGCAGCCGGCGGCGGCACGACCGCCGAGAACTCACCGGTCGCGAGCTCGTGCTCGACCTGCGCGTCGATCTCGTGCTCGCTCGTCGCCGGGTCGGCGCGGCGCAGCTGCCAGGCGCGCAGCCGCTTGAGCTTGAGGATCTCCAGCACGACCACGAGGTAGACGCTCGCCGCCAGCACGAGCAGGCCGAGCACGACCATCACGAGCGTCCAGCCGAGCCGGAAGTGGCCGTGGTTGTCGGAGTACGGGACGAAGCGCAGCGCGACGGCGAGCCCCGCGAGCGCGAACGTCCACGCGTACAGGTAGAGCACGGTGCGCCGCTGACTGAAGCCGACGCGCGCGAAGCGGTGATGAAAGTGCTGCGCGTCAGCCGACCACGGTGCGCGGCGGTGCTTGAGCCGGCGTGCGATCACGAAGCTCGTGTCGAGGAACGGCACCGCGAGGATCGCGAGCGGGCCGACGAGCGCGATCAACGCGTTCGTCTTCAGCGAGCCCTGCACCGCGACGCAGCCGAGCAGCAACCCGAGCAGCAGCGCGCCGCAGTCGCCCATGAAGACGGAGGCGGGGTGGAAGTTGTGGATCAGGAAGCCGAGCGCCGCGCCCGCGACGATCGCCGCCAGCACGCCGGCGCTCGTGCGCCCGAGGTCGAACGCGATGATCGAGAAGGCGACGGAGCTGATCGCGCAGACGCCGGCGGCGAGGCCGTCGACGCCGTCGGAGAAGTTCACGACGTTCATCAGGCCGACGAGCCCGATCACGGTCAGGGCCCCGCCGCCGCCGGCGTGGAAGTCGAGCGCGCCGGCGAACGGCAGCGTGACGTGCTCCACCCGCACGCCGCTCAGCACGGGGATCAGCGCCGCGCCGATCTGCCCCACCAGCTTGATGCCCGGCCCGAGGTCGAAGATGTCGTCGATCGCGCCGACGAACGCGATCAGCGCCGCGCCGCCGAGGATGCCGCGCGTCTGCTCGTCGACCGGCAGCCACAGCGCCGCCGCGACGAGCACCCCCGCGAGGATCGCCAGCCCGCCCAGCAGCGGCGTCGTGCGCGCGGCGAGCCCGCGCTCGCGCGGCTCGTCGACCGCACCGACGCGCACCGCGACGCGCGCCACGAACGGCGTCAGCAGCGCCGCGACGGCAAGCGCCACGAGGAAGGCGTAGAGGGCGTCTGATTCGTCCATCTCGCGGGCCACAGCATCGCAGCCTCGCGAGACGCCGTCAGACCACCGCGGCGTTCAGATGCGCGTACAGCGGATAGCGCTCGGCGAGCGCGCTGACGCGCTCGGTCAGCTCGCCCTTGCGCGCGTCGAAGTCGCTGCGCAGCGCGGCGGCGAGGATCGCGCCGACCTCGCTGAAGTCCTCCGCCTGGAAGCCGCGCGTCGCGAGCGCGGGGGTGCCGATCCGCAGGCCGCTGGAGATCATCGGCGGACGCGGGTCGAACGGGACGGCGTTGCGGTTGACCGTGATCCCGATCTCGTGCAGGCGGTCCTCGGCCTGCTGGCCGTCGAGCTCGGAGTCGCGCAGGTCGACGAGGATCAGGTGGACGTCGGTGCCGCCGGTCAGCACGCTCACGCCGCCGCCGGTCTGCAGCACCTCCTCGGCGAGCGCGCGCGCGCCGGCGAGCGTGCGCTCCTGGCGCTCGCGGAAGCTCTCGCTCATCGCGATCTTGAACGCGACCGCCTTGCCGGCGATCACGTGCTCGAGCGGCCCGCCCTGCTGGCCGGGGAAGACGGCGCTGTTGATCGCCTTCGCGTGCTCCTCCGTGCAGAGGATCAGCCCGCCGCGACCGCCGCCGATCGTCTTGTGCGTCGTCGAGGTGACGACGTGCGCGTGCGGCACCGGGCTCGGATGCAGCCCAGCGGCCACGAGGCCGGCGAAGTGCGCCATGTCGACCATCAGGTAGGCGCCGACCTCGTCGGCGATCTCGCGGAAGCGCACGAAGTCGAGCTGGCGCGGATAGGCCGACCAGCCGGCCAGCAGCAGCTTCGGCCGGCGCTCGCGCGCGATCTCCGCGACCCGGTCCATGTCGATCAAACTCGTCTCGCGCTCGACCTGGTAGGGCGCGATCTCGTACAGGCGCCCCGAGACGTTGATCTTCATCCCGTGCGTGAGGTGACCGCCGTGCGCGAGCTCGAGGCCCATGATCGTGTCGCCCGGCGTCAGCAGCGCGTGGAACACGGCCGCGTTCGCCTGCGCGCCCGAGTGGGGCTGCACGTTCGCGTGCTCGGCGCCGAACAGCTCCTTCGCGCGGTCGATCGCGAGCTGCTCGGCGACGTCGATCCACTCGCAACCGCCGTAGTAGCGCCGGCCGGGATAGCCCTCGGCGTACTTGTTCGTCAGCACCGAGCCCTGGCATTCGAGCACCGCCTGCGGCACGAAGTTCTCCGAGGCGATCAGCTCCAGCGTGCGCTGCTGGCGCTCGAGCTCGTGCTGGAGCACGTCGGCGATCTCGGGATCGACCTCCGCAAGCGGACGGTTGAAGTAGTCGGGCGGCAGCTCGGTCATGCGGTCATCTCCGTCGGGGTCGCTTCCAGCGCGCTGATCTGCATGACGCGGCGCTCGTGGCGGCCGCCGTCGAAGGGCGTGGCGAGAAAGGCGCGGACGATCTCCGCCGCCGTCTCGGCGTCGAGGCGCATGCCGGAGAGCGCGACGACGTTGGCGTCGTTGTGGCGGCGGCACAGCTCCGCCTCCCCGACGTCGTGCGCGTTGACGGCACGCACGCCGGGCACCTTGTTGGCGACGATCGCGACGCCGTTGCCCGATCCGCACACGAGCACGCCGCGCTCGGCCCCGCCGTCGGCGACGAGCCGCGCGGCGGGCGCGGCGTAGTGCGGATAGTCGACGGACTCCTCGCCGTCGGTGCCGAGGTCGACCACGTCGTGGCCGTCCGCGAGCAGTGCGGTGGCGAGCTGCGACTTCAGCGCGAAGCCGGCGTGGTCGGATGCGAGGGCGAGCTTCATGGCGGCCCGCTGACGATACCAAGGGATCTGGCGATCTCCTCAGCCGCGACTGCGCCCTCGCGCACCACGCTCCAGCGCCCGTCGCGCTCGTAGTCGGAGAGATCGACGACGGTCGACGGGGTCCCCGGAAGCGGGCCCGCGTCGAGCACCAGGTCGGCGCCCTCGCGGATCGCGTGCGGCACCTCCTCGACGGTCCGTGGATCGGCGCCGCCGGCGTGGTTGGCGCTCGATTGGAGGACCGCGCTCGGCACCGTCGCGAGCGCCGGGACGTCGGGCACACGGATCCCGAGCACGGCGGCGCCCCCGGCGAGCGGGAAGCGCTCGTCGGGGTTGCGGACGAGCAGCGTGACCGGACCCGGGAGCAAGCGCCCGAGCGCGGCGCGTGTCCGGGGGCCGAGCCACGGCAGCGCAGCGAGCGCCCGCTCGCGATCGAACCACATCACCGCCGCGGGCTTGTCCGCGGGGCGCCCCTTCAACGCGTACAGCCGCGCGACCGCCGCCGCATCGAGGGGATCGCACGCGAGGCCATAGACCGTGTCGGCGGGGAACACCGCCACGCCCCCCTCCTCGATGCAGTGGGCGAGCGCCTCGGCCTGCGTGGTCACCTGGTCCCCACCACGACCCGCTCGATCCCCGCCAAGTCGCGGTGCGCAACGATCGTGGTCATTCCGGCGCGGCGGAGCATCTCTCCCACCGTCCCGGCCTGCCCCGCCCCGACCTCGAGCGCGACGAACGGCGCTCGCGCGGCTGCGTCGGGCACGAGGCGGCGCAGGACGTCGAGCCCGTCGGGGCCGGCGAAGAGCGCCTGCGAGGGCTCGCGGTCGAGCTCGGGTGCGAGCTCCGCCCGGTCGGGGACGTAGGGCGGGTTGGAGAGGATGGCATCGAGGGGAGCGGGTCCGAGACCTGCCAGCAGGTCTCCCTCGATGATCTCCACGTCGAGATCCAGCGCGGCAGCGTTGGCACACGCGACGGCGAGAGCATCGGGACTGATGTCGGTCGCAACCACGTTCAAGTCGGGCCGCTCGTGCTTGAGCGCCAGCGCCACCGCCCCGCTCCCCGTGCCGATGTCGGCGACGCGCGCGCCGCGCGGCAGGCGCAGCGCGACCTCGACGAGCAGCTCGGTCTCGGGTCGCGGCACGAGCACGCGCGGATCGACGGCGAGCTCGATGTGCCGGAAGGCGCGCGTGCCGAGGATGTAGGCGACCGGCTCGCGCGCACGACGGCGCGCCAGCGCGAGCGCGAAGCGGTCGGACTCGGCCAGCGTCAGCTCGCGCTCGGGGCGCAGATGCAAGGCCGTGCGGGTGCTCGCCAGCGCGTCGGCCAGCAGCAGCTCGGCGTCGAGGCGCGGGCTCTCGCAGCCGGCGTCGCGCAGCTCGGCGGTCGCCACCGCGAGCGCCATCCGCACCGCCGGTCCGTCGGCGAGCGTCACCGTCATCGCCGCGTCAGGCAACCGCCTGGGCCTCGAGCCGGCGGCGCTTCTCGTCGTCCTGCAGCGCCTCGGTCAGCTCGTCGAGCTCGCCGCCGAGGACGCCCTCGAGGTTGTGGACGGTGAGCTTGATGCGGTGGTCGGTCACGCGGCCCTGCGGGAAGTTGTACGTGCGGATCTTCTCGGCCCGTTCGCCGCTGCCGACCTGCGCCAGGCGCGTGGCGGCCAGTTCCGCCTGCTGCTCGGCCAGCGCCCGCTCGTACAGCCGCGCGCGCAGCACGCGCATCGCCTTGTCGCGGTTCTGCAGCTGGGACTTCTCGTCCTGCATCGAGACGACGATCCCGCTCGGCTTGTGCGTGATCCGCACCGCGGAGTCGGTGGTGTTGACCGACTGGCCGCCAGGTCCGGAGGAGCGGTAGACGTCGATCTGCAGGTCGGACTCGTTGACCTCGACGTCGACGTCCTCCGCCTCGGGCAGCACCGCGACGGTGGCCGTGGAGGTGTGGATGCGCCCCTGCGACTCCGTCTCAGGTACGCGCTGGACGCGGTGCGTGCCGCCCTCGAACTTGAAGATCGAGTAGGCGCCGTCGCCCTTGATCGCGAAGGTGTACTGGCCGTCCCCCTCCGACAGCGACTCGGTCTGCAGGCCGCGCCGCTCGGCGTAGCGGTTGAGCATCCGGTAGAGGTCGCCGGCGAACAGGCCGGCCTCGTCGCCGCCGGCGCCGGGCCGGATCTCGACGATCACGTTCTTGTCGTCGTTCGGGTCGCGCTCGACCATCGCCAGCCGTATCTCCTCGTCGAGCGCCTCGATGCGCGCATGTGCGGCGTCGGCCATCTCGCGCAGCTCCTGGTCGTCTCCGTCCTCGGCCAGCAGCTCGCGCGCGCCGGCCTCGTCGTCGACGGCGCGGCGCCACTCGGCGGCGAGCTTCGCCGCCGGCTCGAGCTCCGCGTAGGCGCGACCGGCGTCGGCGTAGCGCTGGCGATCCCCGATCACCTCGGGGTCCGAGAGCTGAGCCTCCAGCTCGGCGAAGCGCGCCTCGATCTGCTCGACGAGCTGCTCGATCATCGGATCCCGAGTCTACGCAGGGTCTCTGTCACGTGCCCGCCATCCAGGACCTGGCGATGCGTGAAGCGCACCACCTGATACCCCGCGGCGGTGAGGGTGGCGTCCCGCGTCCGATCCCTTTCGAACGCGTGCCTGGTGTGGTGGGCGTCCCAGCCGTCCAGTTCAGCAACGACGCGCCGCTTCCGCCAGAGCGTGTCGACCTCCATTCCCTCGATGTGGGCGTTGGTTTCCGGCATCGGCAGGCCGGCTCGCTTCAGGAGCGCGAGAAAGGCATCTTCGAGAGGGGAGCGGGTGAGGGTCGTGGCCATGGCCTTGAGCTCGGCGAGTGCCTCCCCTCAATGCCCTGTCGCCGGGGCCGGTTCGCGTCCTCATCCGGATGCGGCAGGCTTCGAGCGCCTTGACGTCGAGGAGCCTCAGCCGGTCCGCTTCTCGGAGCGCCTTGTGGAGATGGTCGTGCGGGACGACGCCGGCGAGATCGACGAGCGTGCGAGCGACCGTCGTCACCGGGATCCCTCGCTCGGTGGTGGTGTCCTGATCATCGAGGGAGCGTGTGCGGTGGACTCGGATCCCTCGCTGATCCTCCGCTCGCGTCGTCGTGGTGACGTCGGTCCTCACACCACCAGCCGGCCTGAACCCATGCAACGCCGCGGCCGACCGGTGGCTCAGCACCGCGGCGAGCCAGTGCCCCTCCCGGCGCAGCTCTCGGTGTCCGACGGCGTAGACGCCGCGATGGATCCGCAGCAACTGCCGGCGGGCGCTCCAATCGCGCAGCATGTTCGTCGACAGGCCGGCATCGAGGAGCTGCCGTCGAGAGATGACGCCGTGCTGCTCTGCCGCAACCGCCGCGACCCGATGCGTGGCGACTTTGGGTCCCATGAGGACCTAAGACCGACACGCATCTCCGATTTCGCCCCCAGGTGGGCGCGAGCCGTTGGGGTTAGGCGACGACCTCGACGCCGACGAGATCGCCGGCGTGCTTGGTGGCGAGGTCGGGCTCGGCCTTGAGGACGGCCTCGAGGGCGGCGATGGCGACGGCGAGCTCGGCGTGGTCGGGTTCGCGCGTGGTGAGGTACTGGAGCTGGATGCCGGGCCACATCAGGGCGCGGACCCAGCGGCGGCGGCGGTGCTTGCCGCTCAGCTTGATCAGCTCGAAGGAGATCCCGGCGATCAGCGGGACGCCGAGGATCCGCGTGAGCAGGAGCCAGTACCAGGCGGGCAGTCCGATCGGGGCGAAGACGAAGATGGCGACTATCATCACGAGCAGCAGGAACGTGGTCCCGCAGCGGGGATGGAGGCGCGAGAAGCGCTCGGCGTTGGCCGGTGTCAGAGGCAGTCCGGCCTCGAAGCAGGAGATCGTCTTGTGCTCCGCGCCGTGGTACTCGAACACGCGCCGCAGGTCGCGCAGGCGCGAGAGCGCCAAGAGGTAGCCGAGGAAGATGCTCGTGCGCAGCAGTCCCTCGACGAGCCAGAAGAGGAAGGACGAGCCGAGCTGGTCCTTGATCAGCGAGGTGAGCCCGACCGGGATCAGGAAGAACAGCCCGATCGCCAGTATCACCGACAGGACGACGGTGCCGACCCACATCCCGCCGGAGATCTCCTGCTCGCCCTCCGGCAGCTGCGCGTTGGCGCTGATGCCCAGCGCCTTGAAGCCGACCTTCAGCGACTCGGCGAGGGCGACGACGCCTCGTATCACCGGGAGCCGGAGCACCCGATGGCGCTTGAGCCAGGAGTCCAACGCCTCGGTGGTGACCGCGATCTCGCCCAGCGCGGCCTCGTCGGGCGCGAGCTGGTGGCCGTCGGCAAGCTGCTCCGGGGTCGGCTTGCGCACCGCGACGGCCCACGTCGCGATGCCGCGCATCATCACGCCCTCGAGCACCGCCTGCCCGCCGACGGGAGCGTCGCGGGCGGCGCGCAGCTCGCCGTCGCCCGCCGGTGCGGAGACGTCAGCCGGCGCAGGCGTGCCGGTCTTCGCCGCGGCTTCGGCTCCGACGCTCACGACCGCTTCCCCCCGGCGCGGTCCATCGACATGGCTGGGGGCCTAGGCCCCCGTGGCCTCGCGCTGGCGCTTCGCGGCGCGACGCTGGAAGCGTTCGACGCGGCCGCCGGTGTCGATCAGTTTCTGCTTGCCCGTGTAGAACGGATGGCAGTTCGAGCAGATCTCGACGCGGATCTCGCGCTCGACCGAGCGGGTCGTGAACTCGTTGCCGCACGTGCAGCGGACGTGCGCGTCGATGTACGGAGGATGGATTGCGGTCTTCATGGTCAGTCCAGTGTAGCGACGCGCCGAGGTCCGGCGCGTCCTACGGGACCGGGCAGGTCAGCGCGAAGCCGTTGTTGGTCTCGTCGGACTCCTCGACCGTGCCCGCCGGGTCGACGGTGAAGGTGGGCCCGGCGGCTCCCGAGGCGCAGCCGGGACCGATGAAGGTCACGCGAGCGACCCCACCGGGAGCGACGCGACCGACCCGCCGCGTCCGCGAAGCGGTGTCGCCCGGCAGCATCGCCCCCACGGAGACCCCGCGCGCGTCGGTGGTCCCCTTGTTGCCGATCGTCACGCGGTAGCGCACCGCCCCCGAGCGCAGCGACAGCGGCTGCACCGAGTCGATCGTCAGATCCGGCCGCAGGTCGGGCTCGCGGCACGTGCGGGTGGTGACGGCGGCCTTGCGCACGACGGCGCCGTGAGCGTCGAGCCAGCGGAACGAGACGCGGAAGCGGTAGGCGAACGGGACGTCGAGCCGCGCGACCGCCTGGCGGTAGGTGAACACGTCGGTCGCGTGCTTGCCGATCGACGGATCGCTCGGGGACGTCCACGACCCGAGGCCCGGGACGTCGGTGCGCGCCGTCCAGCGACCACCGCCGAGCGGGCGCTGGTAGAGATCCAGCTTCAGCGCCAGGCGCGTCCCCCCCGCGATCGGCCGCATCGTCGCCCTGACGGTCACGATCCGCCGATCGGCCTGCGGCGAGCGGCGGCAGGCGAGCCGGGCGGCGTACGCCGGCGCTCCGGGCGCGCCCGCGGCACCGTCGACGGAGACGGCGCTGCCGTGCGACGTGAAGCGGGCCGCGGCGGCGCCCGGGAACAGGGACGCCAAAACCGCGGCGAGCGCGAGCAGCGTGGTCGCTGTGCGGGTCATCGTGTCGCTGAAACCCTACGGCTGCGGGGAAGTTGCGGGGCTGGCGGCCCGCTGAGTCAGGTGGCCTCCAGCAAGTCGATCGCGCGGCGCAGCCGCCGGATCCCCTCGCGCGCGCGCTCCGGCGCCTCCGCGCTGAACGCGAGCCGCAGGGCGCTGGGGAAGGCGCCGCCGACCGAGAACGCCGGGCCGGGGATGAACGCGACGCCCTGCTCGAGCGCGGTCGTGAACAGCGCGGCGGCGCTGATCCCCTCCGGCAGCGTCAGCCACAGGAAGAAGCCGCCCTCGGGATCGGTCCAGCGCGCGTCGAGCCCTGCCAGCTCGTCGCCCAGCGCCGCCTGCATCGCCACCTTGCGGCGCCCGTACTCGGCGCGCAGCGCGTCGAGGTGGCCGTCGAGATGCCCGCCCGCGAGGAAGCGCGCCACGAGCCGCTGCTGCAGCGTGTTCGTGCAGGTGTCCATCGCCTGGCGCGCGTCGACCATGCGGGCGATCACCTCGGGCGCGGCGATCGTCCAGCCCACGCGCAACCCCGGCGCGAGGATCTTCGAGAAGGTCTGCACCGCGATCACCGGCACGCGCCCGGCGGCGAGCGCGCGCAGGGACGGCAGCTCGTTGCCGGCGAACCGCAGCCAGCTGTACGGATCGTCCTCGAGCAGCAGCGATCCCCACCGCTCGGCCAGCTCGACGAGGCGCTCGCGGCGCGCCGGCGAGAGGGTCGTGCCTGAGGGGTTCTGGAACGTCGGGATCGTGTAGATCAGCTTCGGCGGGGCGGGCTCGCGCGCGACCAGCTCGGCGAGCGCGTCGACGTCCATCCCGTCGCCGTCGCACGGGACCTCGACGATGCGGCCCTCGTAGCCGGCGATCGTGGCGGCGCCGTTCGTGTAGGTCGGCGACTCGACCACGACGAGGTCGCCGGCGTCGACGAACAGCTTGCAGGCGAGATCGAGGCCCTGCATCCCGCCGGTCGTCACGAGCAGCGACTCCGGCGCGACGTCCTCGCCGCGGCCGGCAAGACAGCGCAGCAGCTCCTCGCGCAGCGAGCGCTCGCCCTCAGTAGGGCCGTAGTCGAACGCGTCCGCGCCGTCGACGGCGACCGCCGCGAGCAGCTCGCCGAACAGCTCGACGGGCACGAAGTCGGCCGCGGGGCTGCCCATCGCGAGCCGCACGACGTCGTTGGGGCGGGCCTGGATGATGCTCGTGCTGGCGTCGATCACCGACCCGGTGATGCGGGCGGCTCGCGCCGCGTAGTGCGAGCGGCGCACGCGGGCGCTCGTCGACGCTGGGGCGGTCACACCGGCGAGTCTGGCCAGCGGCGCCGCGCAGCGCCATGCACGCACTGTGGCAAGCGGAGCGGCGCGCGCGTGCCGAGGTGGCGCAGGCGGCCGCTACGCGCGGGCGAAGCGCTCGAGCCGCAGGCACAGCTCGAACAGGAAGCGGTCCTCGTGACGCGCGAGGTCGCGGCCCGTGAGCGCCTCGATCTTGCGCACGCGGTAGAGCAGCGAATGGCGGTTGAGGTGCAGGCGGCGCGCGGCGGAGCTGGTGTTGCCGTGCTCCTCCAAATAGACCTCGAGCGTGTGCAGCAGCTGGCGCGAGGTGCTCGCGTCGTAGTCGAGGATCGGCTGCAGCACCGCGTCGGCCGCGCGGCGCGCGTCGGGGTCGGCGGCGAGCGAGGCGAGCATCAGGAACGGCGCGAGCGCCTCCGACTCGAACACATGGCCCTCGCCGCGCAGGCTGCGACCGACGGCGATCGTGCGGCGGGCATCGGCGACCGCCTCGGCGAGCTCCGGCAGCGAGCTGCTCGCACGCGCGACGCCCCAGCTGATGCCGTCGCCGCCGACGGCGTCCTTGAGCCGCTGCGCGAGCGCCGCGGGCGCGAGCGCGGCCGGCGCCTCCTCGGGCACGAGCACGAGCAGCTCACCGCCGCGGCGCGTGCAGCGCACACCCGCGGCGGCGCCGCGGCGCCGCAGCTCGTAGGCGAGCTCGTCGTACAGGCGCTCGACGATGGCCGGCGCCTGCGACGCGCCGGCCGCCGCGACGAGCACGCCGTAGCGGCGATCGAGGTCGTAGCCGAGCAGCAGCGCCCTGCCCTCCAGCTCGCGGCGGTCGCCCGGCTCGCCGGCCGCGAGCTGCCACAGGAAGTCGCCCTCCGCGCGTGCCTCCGCCTCCGCCGCGGCACGGCGCCGCAGCGTCTCGATCGCGACCGCGGTCGCGGCTTGCTCGAGCGCCTGGAGCTCGTGCGACAGCAGCACGCCCCCCTCCTCGTCGGGCACCAGCACGTAGCCGGCGCTCGCGCCGTGCACGCGCGCGGGCGCGGCGAAGCCGGCAGGCAGACCCAGCTCCGCGAGGGCGCCGAGGCGGTGGACGCCCTCCGCGCCGAGCGCGCCGCGCAGCGCGCGCCGCCGCTCGCGGTCGAGCGCCGGCGCCCGCTCGAGCTCGACGCCGAGCCGCTCGGCGGCCAGGCGGCTGCGCGCGATCGGCACGAAGCCGCGGTCGAGCACGACGACCGGACGCCCAGTCATGTCCTCGAGCGCCTGCGCGATCGCCGCCACCCCGTCGGCGTGCAGGAGCGCATCGGTGAACTGCGGCGCAAGGCGGTCGGGGTCGGCCGCAGCGGCGCGGTACTGAGCCGACAGCAGCCGATCGACGACGGCGCGCGTCACGTCGGCGAAGCGCACCTCCCAGTCGAGCGCGATCACCGGCAGCCCGCGCTCGTCGCCGAGCGCGACGATTCCCGCCGGCACCTCGCGAAACGGCGCCCGCTCGCCGACGCCGACGCACAGCGCCGCCGCGTCCGCGTCCGCCGCCTCGCGCGCGAGCTGGACGAACATCTGCTCGTCGCAGCCGACGCCGGTCGTCAACACGAGCTCGTCGTTGCCGACGAAGTCCTCCACCGGCCACTCGATCACCGCGACCCATGCGACCGCATGCGCGTCCGTCCCGGATGCGCCGGCGACGACGCGAGCGGACGCGAGCGGATCGAGGCGCAGACAGTCGGCGACGCTGAGGCGGACGCCGTTGCCGGCGGCGCTCGAGGGGATGTCTGGCACCCGCAGAGCGTACGTCAGCGCTCCGCGCAGCCCCCGCGTGGCCGGCAGGTTTGCCCGTTCTGGTGCAGCGGGACCTCCGATCTTCGCCCACCTCGTCGGTCGCTTCTCGAACCCGCACGCTCCAGCATCGCCGGCATGGCCCCTCATGCGCAGCACCTCTGGCACCCCTTCTCCGACATGGCCTCGGTTCCCGGGCGCGAGGTGGTGTTCGCGCGCGGCGAGGGAGTCTGGCTGTACGACGAGCAGGACCGCCGCTACCTCGACGCGACCGCCAGCCTCTGGTACTGCAACGTCGGCTACGGCCGCGCCGAGCTGGCCGACGCGGCGGCCGCCCAGCTGCACGTGCTGCACGCCTACTCGACCTTCGACGTCTACGCGAACCGACCTGCGCTGGAGCTGGCGGAGCGGCTCGCGGCGATCGCCCCGATCGAGGACGCCGTCGTCTTCCTTGGCTCGGGCGGTTCCGACGCGGTCGACACGGCCGGCAAGCTCGTGCGCCGCTACTGGCAGCTGCGCGGGCGCCCGGAGCGCACGATCTTCGTCGCGCGCGCCGAGTCCTACCACGGCATGCACGTGTTCGGCACGAGCCTCGCCGGGATCGCGCCCAACGCCGCCGGCTGGGGCACGCTCGTGCCCGACGTGCGGCACGTGCCGCTCGACGATCCGGCCGCTCTCGGCGAGCTGCTCGAGCGCGAGGGCGAGCGCATCGCCGCGTTCGTCGGCGAGCCGATCGTCGGCGCCGGCGGCGTGATCCCGCCACCGGACGGCTACTGGGCGGAGGTCCAGCGCCTCTGCCGCGCGCACGACGTGCTGCTGATCGCCGACGAGGTCGTGACCGGCTTCGGGCGCACCGGCCCGTGGTTCGCGTGCGAGCGCTACGGGATCGAGCCGGACATCGTGACCGGCGCGAAGGGCGTCACGTCCGGCTACCTGCCGCTCGGCGTGGTGCTGTGCGGCCCGCGCGTGCGCGAGCTGCTGTGGGCGCGCGACGCCGGCCCGTTCCGCCACGGCTACACCTACTCCGGCCACGCCGCGGCGTGCGCGGTCGCGCTCGCGAACCTCGACCTGATCGAGCGCGAGGGGTTGCGCGAGCGGGTGCGCGCGCTCGAGCCCGTGCTCGCCGCCACCGTCGCCGGGCTGGCGGACGTCCCGCTCGTGGGCGCGACGCGCTGCGCTGGGCTGCTCGCCGGCGTCGAACTCGACGCCGGCGCGCGCGCCGCGGTCCCCGGCCTCGCCGAGCGCGCGGTCGTGCGCCTGCGCGAGCGCGGCGTGCTGACGCGCGCGCTCGTCGGCCACAGCCTGCAGCTCTCGCCGCCGTTCACGATCTCCGCGGAGGAGCTCGCGCAGATCGGCGAGGCGATCGCTGCGGTGCTCGGCGAGCTGCACGCCGAGCTCGAGGCCGAGGGCGTGATGAGCGCCCGATGATGCGCCGTTACGCGGATCGTGTCGCGCTCGTGACGGGCGCGACCGGCGGGATCGGCGCCGAGACGGCGCGCCGGCTCGCCGCCGAGGGCGCGCGCGTGCTGCTCACCGGGCGCAACGTCGCGGAGGGCGAGCGGATCGCCGCGGAGCTGGGGGCGAGCGCGTCGTTCGTGCCCGGCGACCTCACCGATCCCGACTGCCCGAACGCGCTCGCCGCCATGGCGCTCGAGCGCCACGGCCGCCTCGACCTGCTCGTCAACAACGCGGCGCTCGACCACATCGGCGACCTCCTGCGCACGCCGCTGGAGGAGGTGCGGGAGCTGTTCGAGGTCAACGTCTTCGCAGCGCTGACGATGCTGCAAGCAGCCGGCCGCGCGATGGCGGCGCAAGGCGGCGGCGGCGCGATCGTCAACGTCACCTCCCGCCTCGCCTCGATCGGCGTTCCGACGATGTCGCTCTACGGCGCCTCCAAGGGCGCGCTGCTCGCGCTCACGCGCGCGGCCGCGGTCGAGCTCGCGCCGCTGGGTATCCGCGTCAACGCGGTCGCGCCGGGGATGACGCGCACGCCGCTCTACGACGCGTGGCTCGCGCAGCACGACGACCCGCAAGCCGTCGACCACGCGACGAGCGCGAAGGTCCCGCAGGGCCGGCTCGCCGAGCCGGCGGAGGTCGCCGCGGCGATCGCCTACCTCGGCTCCGCGGAGGCCGCGCACGTCACCGGCGCCTCGCTGCCGGTCGACGGGGGCTACACCGCGGCATGACTATGCTCTCCGACCTCGTCAACGACCAGGTGGGAGGCGGCACATGGACGGCGAGCGGATCGCGTTCCTCGGGCTCGGCATCATGGGCTCGCGCATGGCCGCGAACCTGCGGCGCGCCGGCTTCGAGCTGACCGTCTGGACGCGCACGCCCGGCAAGGCGCAGGCTTGGTCGGAGCAGCACGGCGCGACCGTCGCCACCACGCCGGCCGAGGCCGCCGCCGCGGCTGACGTGGTCGTCACGATGCTCGTCGACGCCGCCCAGGTCGAGGCGGTGCTGCTCGGCGAGCAGGGCGCCGCGAGCGGCGCGGAAACCGGCACGCTGTTCCTCGACATGTCGACGATCGGGCCCGCGGCGACGCGCGCGATCGGCGCGCAGCTCGCGGCGCGCGGCATGCGCCTGCTGGACGCGCCCGTCACGGGCTCCTCGCCCAAGGCCGAGGACGGCACGCTCACGATCATGACCGGCGGCGCCGCCGAGGACCATGCGCGCGTGCTGGCGCTGCTGGAGGCGATGGGCGCGCTGATCGTCCACGTCGGTGCGCTCGGCCAGGGTCAGATGCTCAAGCTGATCAACAACGCCGTCGCGGCGGCGAACCTCGTGACGCTCGGCCAGGCGCTGCTCGTCGCGCACGCCACCGGCGTCGACCTCGACGCGCTCGAGCAGGTCGTCGGCGCCGGCTCGGGCGGCTCCACGATGCTCGCGCTCAAGGCCGGCCCGATGCGCCGCCACGACTACACGACGCTCTTTAAGCTCGAGCACATGCTCAAGGACGTGCGCCTGTGCCTGGAGGAGGGGCAGGCCGTCGGCGTCCCCTTCCCCGCCGCCGCCGACGCGCGCGAGGTGCTGAGCGCCGGCATCGGCCGCGGCTTCGCGGACGCCGACTTCGCCGCCGCGATCGAGGTGCTCGAGGGGCTGGCGGGGCGGCGGCTGTAGCGCCGCCGCCCGCCGCCGGCGCGCCTCAGGTGATCTGGTAGAGCGGCCCGTCGCCGCCCTCGGGCGTCGTCAGGCGCCCGCCCTTGGCGGTGATCGCGCCGCACTGCACGCAGTTGGTGTAGTTGACGATCACGTCGACGGGCCCGGTCTCGGGCGCGTCCTCGGGGATCTCGTAGACCCCCGCCGGGCACATCCACTTCCACGTCTCCGCGACCTCGCGCGGCACGTGCTTCTGCACGCGGATGTGGTTCGGCGCGTCGTCGCGCGTCGCGTTGCCGGTGATGAAGACCGAGGACAGCTTGTCGAACGTGTACTTGCCGTCCGGCTTGACGTAGCGCTTGTGCGTGTTGCCGATGAACATCGGCTTCTCGTCGTTGCGGTGCCAGCGCAGCCGTCCGGGCGGCAGCTTGCCCTTCGTCGCGATCGCGAGGTTGACGAGCGGGCCGCCCTTGAGGAAGCCTTTCTGGAACGGCTGGCGCAGGTTGCGGACCTGGTAGAGCTCCTTGCCGGTCATCGACTCCTCGATCGCCTGCTCGTAGGAGGCGAACGACGACTCGCCGTTCTTGAGCCCGCGGTAGATCGCCTCGGCCGCGAGCTTGCCGGAGTTGATCGAGTGGTGGACGCCCTTGAGCGCCGCGGTGTCGACCATGCCGCCGGCGTCGCCGACGATGACCGCGCCCGGCATCGAGAGCTTCGGCATCGACCAGTAGCCGCCGCCCGGCAGCGCCTTCGCGCCCCACGCGACCCGCTCTCCCCCTTCCAGGATCTTGCGGACGAACGGATGGGTCTTGAACAGCTGCAGCAGGTCATGCGGCGAGGTCGTCGCGTCGGCGTACTCGAGCCCGACGACGAGGCCGATCGAGACGAGGTGCTCGCCCGTCTTCTCGTCCTTCATCGGATAGAGCCACGTGCCGGCCACCTGCCCGTATCTGCCCGACAGCTTGGCGGGCCACGGCCCGGCCGTGTGGATCAGGCGGTCGAGCGGCTTGGGGACCTTCCAGACCTCCTTGATGCCGAGCTCCCACACCTGCGGCTCGCGGTTCTCGCCGAGGCCGAACTGCTTGATCGCCGCGCCGGTGAGGTGGCCCCAGCAGCCCTCGGCGAGCACCGTCGCCTGCGCTTTGATGTCGGTGCCCGGCTCGAAGTTGCCGAGCGGCTCGCCGTCCTTGCCGCGGCCCTTGTCGCCCGAGCGCACGCCGACGACGCGCCCGTCCTCGACGACCAGCTGCGTCGCCGAGGTCTCGGTGAGGATGTAGGCGCCGGCCTCCTCGGCGACGCGCTGTTGATAGCGCGCGAGCCCGGAGACGGAGATCACCTCGTTGCCGTGGTTCTTGAACGGCGGCGGCGTCGGGATGCGGATCGCCAGCTTCGACGTCGGCGTCAGGTAGACGGCCTCCTTCGTGACCTCCCCGAACGCGAAGCCCTCCTTGCGCCAGTCCTCCCGCGTCACGTCGGGGAACAGCGACTGCAGCGCGGCCGGGCGCATGACGGCGCCCGAGAGGTTGTGCCCGCCGCACGTCTTGGCCTTCTCGAGCACGGCCACGGGCACCTCGCCGAGGCGCTCCAGGAGCGCCTCGTCGTCCGCCAGCAGCTGCAGCAGGCGGTTGGCGCACGCGAGGCCGGCGGTGCCGCCGCCGACGATCGCGACGCCGACCTCGATGCGGTCGTCCTCGCCGTCGAGCCCGCGCTTGACGAACTCCTGCGGCGAGTCGACGGGCGGCGGGAAGTCCGCCGGAACGACCTTGCCGTTGCTGCTGCCGACGGACATGCGCGTCACCCCGCCTTCTTGGCCTTCACGGCCTCGGTGAGCTTCGGCAGGATCTTGTTGAGGTCGCCGACGATGCCGAGGTCGGAGAACTCGAAGATCGGGGCGTTCGAGTCCTTGTTGATCGCCACGATGTTCTCCGAGGCCTGCATGCCGACCTTGTGCTGGATCGCGCCGGAGATGCCCGCCGCGAGGTAGAGCTTCGGCGCGACGGTCTTGCCCGTCTGGCCGATCTGCGCCGCGTAGGGGTACCAGCCGGCGTCGACCACGGCACGCGTGGCGGCGACGGCGCCGCCGAGCGCGTCGGCGAGGTCCTGGCAGAGCTCGAAGCCCTCGGCCTTGCCGAGCCCGCGGCCACCGGCCACGAGGAAGTCGGCGTCCTCGATGTTGACGTCGGCGCCGCGCTGCTCGCCGCGCTGGACCATCGTCGCCTGGTTGGACCACGGCGAGTACTCGATCGCCAATTCGACAACCTCGGCCGAACCGACGCCCGCGCCGTCCTTGATCTCGAACGCGTTGATGCGCCCGATGATGATCCCGAGGTCGCCCTTGTACTTCGAGCGCGAGATCTGCGAGTCGCCGAGGATCGGCCGCTCGGCGACGAGCTTGCCGCCCTCCGCCGTCACGCCGGTGACCTCCATCGTGACGCCCGCCTGCTTGCGTGCGGCGAGCCCGGCGCCGATCTCGAAGCCGAGCAGGCCGCCGCCGAACAGCGCGTAGCTGTGGCCGTTCTCGCTGATGACCTTGTCCATCACGTCGATGACCGGCTGCGCGAGGCCCTCGGCGCCCTCGGCCTTGAACACCCGCGTGGCGCCGTAGCCGCCGAGCGTGGCGCAGAGGTCGTTCGTGAGGTCGGCGCCGCCGACGACGACCGCGTCGCAGGTGGTGCCCAGCTCGCCGGCGAGCTTCGCGCCCTCGGAGACCGCGCCGAGCGAGTTCTTGTTGAACGCGCCCTCGTAGTGGAGGACGTAGACGAGAATTCCGCCCATCTAGATCAGCTTCCTTTCGTCAAGCCACGCGACGATCTGCTCGACCGTCTCGTTCGTGTCCTCGTCCTCGATGATCTTGCCGCTGGCCTTCGCCGGCGGCGCCTTGAACTCGCCGCAGTCCACGCGCGAGCCCTCGGCGCCGACGAGCGCGCCGTCGATGCCGACGTCGCCCGAGCCCTTCGTGTCGAGCGGCTTCTTCTTCGCGCCCATGATCGCCTTCAGCGACGGGTAGCGCGGCTCGTTGATCGCGTCGCCGACGGAGATGACGGCGGGGAGCTGGAC
>Ga0134121_10001841_pt1 | contig 19360 bp, 9 predicted proteins | sample KB301_FD_96463 | JGI IMG/M metagenome (GOLD analysis project Ga0134121, IMG submission 96463) | Terrestrial soil microbial communities without Nitrogen fertilizer from Kellogg Biological Station, Michigan, USA - KB3-0-1 | ecosystem: Environmental > Terrestrial > Soil > Unclassified ... | reverse complement strand
TTCGGGACACGGAATTCGGCGTGGCCATCGACGTCGTCCTGGCGGGAGAGTTCCCCGGCGACGGGCTCCCCAAGCCGGTCGTATTTCCGGATCCCGCCGACGCCGCCGTGCGAGGCGAGCGCGTGGCCTTGCTGCCTCTCCCTCGCCTGATCGAGCTGAAGCTGGCCTCGGGGATGACCGCTCCGCATCGGCTGAAGGACCTGGCGGATGTCATTGAGGTCATCCGCATCCTCAAGCTTCCCGCCGGGATCGCGGAGGATCTCGATCCCTATGTCCGCGAGAAGTACAGCGAGCTGTGGCAGGCCGCCCAGGCCGTGGAGAGGGAGTGAGATAAAACGGGATGCGCGGGCGGCAGGTAACCGCCCGCGCTGGCTGCTGAAATCAGCGGCTCTCGGCGAAGTACTCGTGGCTGTCCGCGTTGTGGACGGCGTGGGCCGGGTTCGAGGTCGCCAGGCTCTTGCAGGCGCTCTGGCCGTAGGCGTAGTCCTGCGTGCCGGCGACGACGGTGAAGTGGCTGGTCTCGTGGACCAGCGTGCCGGCCTTGGAGTCGGTGCCCAGAGCCGGGGCGCTCCAGAAGGCGTTGCACAGGTGCACCTTGTAGGGCTGGTTGGCGAACACGTAGGCGTAGGAGCTGTCCGTGCAGTCGCAATAGAAGACGAAGCTCTTGGTGGAGAAGGTGCTGTAGAGGTTGACGTAATCGCTGGTCACCCCCGAGTAGCGCGACGAGGTATAGGTGCCGAACCAGGTTTTGTAGGCGGCGTCGGTGGAGCGGGAAGCGGTCGGGAGGTTGTTGAGGTAGTCGCGGGACTTCTGCGACATCGTCTGGGCATTGCCGAGCGCCGTGACCAACTGGTTCTGGCGACTGCTCGAGCAGCTCACATAGCTCGGTGCGAGAGCCTTCTCCTGAATGGCTTCGTCGATCTGCACCAGCTTCTCAATGGCGTCGATCGCCCGCTCGTTGCGTTCGACCGCGAGGAACACGGTGTTCGACTCCAGGTTGCGGAGCCCGCCGAGGCCGGAGATCGCCTTGGCGTTGTCGACCCGCAGGCCATCCTGGAGGGCGACCTGGTAGCGGATCGAATACTCGCCCGTGCGCGACAGGTCATAGATGCTGGACAGCTCGACGTCCGCCGACCGGGAGCCGCCGGCTGGGATGCGGATGTAGTCCTCGGCCCGGGGCGTGGCGCGCTTGTAGAGACGGCCGGTATAGGGGACGGCTTGGCCGTCGCGGCTCACGTCGAAGAGGTTCCCTTCGACTCCCTGGAGAGCGGTCTGCCAGCGGACGAGGTAAATGTCTTCCGCTGAATCGTTGCGGTACGTGACTTTCACGACCGCGTCCTCGGACACGCCAATGAAGCCCTTCTGGGCTTCGAGCGTGGTTGTAAGGCCGCGCATCCCGGCTGACGCCGTGGACGCGAACGCCAGGAAGGCGGCCAACGCTACAATTCCGAACATCGCTCCATTTCGTCTCGACATCCGACACCTCCATCAAAGCCACGAACCGCCGCAGTCATTTGCGGCCTCCGGGCTGAGCTCACTTGCGCAAGAGAACCTGCCTTTGCCTACTGTGGTGTCTGAAAGTGGCCGGAGCGAGCCTCGCGATCGGATCAGCCTCGGGAGCGGTCGCCCAGGGCAGGATATCCTGTCGCCCATGGCAGGCCACTTCAAGGACGACATCCTCGACCGGCTGGCGCGGCAGGGGAATGTTGCGCAGTTCGTCAGCTTCGGGCCGGACCTGGGTGTGCGGCACGCCTGGATTCGGGGCCTGCCACCGGGCGAGCGGCTCGCTTCCCTGGAGGACGCCGTTTCTTCCCTTCTCGCGGCCTCGCCCGAAGCGTCGGTCAATATCAGGAGCTGGCAGCCGGACAATCCGAAGAGCCGCTCCTTTCTTTATGGCCGGAAGGAGCCGGGGGAGATCCTGGGCGAGCTGCGCCGTCTGGCCGGAGACGGGCTCTACACGATCGTCAACGAGACCATCGATATAGAAGACGGCGGCGTTTCGGGCGTGGCCTTTGGCGATCTGATTGAATTTGCGCCGGGCGACACGCCGCGCTGCGTCGAGAAGCCGGGAGCGTGCGCGCTGCCGCGGGATCTTGGGTTTCGGATCTTGGAGACGGTCTACGGTTTCCAGCCGGCTCTGCCGGAGCGCCGGGAGGCGCGGGTGGAATTCAGCATCCACCCCCTGCGGCGGGGCTACCGGCGGGAGCACACCACTCTTTGGGAGACGGAGACGCCGGGACCGCCGCCGGTGGCGCCGCGCATCGAATGGCCCCACCGGTTCAGCCGCCACCTGGGCGACAAGGCGTTTGGCCTGGTCATCGCGGATGCTCTCGGCCTCTCCGTTCCCCGCACGCTGGTCTTTCCTCGCCGTTTGGCCGCGTTCACCTTCGGCACGGGGACGGGTTCGGCCGAGACCTGGCTACGCACCTGCCCGCTGGAGCAGGTGCCCGGCCGCTTCACTACTCACCGCGGTTGGATCGACCCTTTCCAGCTGCTGCGCGAAGAGGATCCGAAGGGCGACGCCATCGCCTCGGTGCTGGCCCAGGAGGGAATCGACGCCCGGCATTCCGGCGCCCTGGTCGCGGGACCGGACGGCGAGCCGCTGGTCGAGGGTGTGGCCGGCCGCGGCGACGACTTCATGCTCGGTCGCCGGCCGCCGGAGGAGCTGCCGGCCGGAGTGGAATCCTCTCTGAAGGATCTCTACCGGCGGGCTGCCGGCCGGCTGGGCACCGTCCGCTTCGAGTGGGTCCACGACGGCGCGCGGCCCTGGATCGTCCAACTCCATCGCGGCGCCGCCGTCTCGTCCGGCCGCGTCATCTTCCCCGGCGACGCGGAGTGTTACCATTCTCTGGAAATCTCACAAGGGATCGACGCTCTGCGCGAGCTGATCGCGAAGGTGCAGGGCACGGGGGACGGCATCATCCTGGTGGGGCGCGTGGGAGTCACCAGCCACTTCGGCGATCTTCTGCGGCGGGCGCGGATTCCTTCCCGGATTGAAGAAGCAAGGACATAAAGGACCTCAGGGACGCCAAAGACCAGGAAACTCGTTTTCCTTTTTGGACCCCGCGATATCCTCTTCCCGTGCCGCAACAGCTCAGCCTCTTCGACGTCCTCCCGGCGCCGCCCCGCCCTCCCGGCCGAGTTCTGATCGCCCAAGGCGCCCGGGCCGCCGAGCGGACGCTTCTGGAGCGCCTCGACTCTCTCCTGGAAGAGGCGCGCAAGGACCCGGCGCTCCTGGCCCGGCCGGTGCGGATCGTCGTTCCCTCGCGCAGTCTGCGTCTTCACCTGAGCGCGGCTATCGTCCGCCGGCGGGGGCGGTCGGCCGCGGGGGTGATCCTGCAGACGCTTTTCGGGCTTGCCTCCGAGGTGCTGGAGCGTTCCGGCGAGACGGCGCCTCGCGGTGCTCCCCTGTTCGAGGCCTTTGCCCAGCGCGCCGCCCGGGCCGAGCCCGTCCTGCGGCGGGGACTTGAGGGACTGGTCGACGGCTATGGCACCGTCAGCGGCACGATCCGCGACCTGCTCGACGCGGGTCTGGAGCCGGTCCACGCCGAGATTGCCGAGGAGGCGCTGGCAGCTGACGGGCCGCAGGTGGCTTCGCGGGCCGAGGTGGAGCGCGCTCGCGCATTGGTGCGCTCCGCCGCCCGGACCGAGGAGTGGATGCGCGAGCACGATCTCGGCCGCGTCGCCAATCTCCTGCGCCGGGCCACGGAGATCGTGGAGGCCGATCCCGAGCGGGCGCTCCTCTCGAGGTCCATCCTCATTCATGGCTATGCTGACGCCACGGGCGTCGCCATCGACCTGATCCAAGCGCTCGTTTCGAAGTGCAGCGCCTGGCTCGTTCTGGATCATCCGCCGCGTCCGGAGGACTTGAAGGACGCGAGTGTGGAACGGGCCTTCCCCGCTCGCTTCCAGGAGCGGCTCTCCCTCGCCGTCCGCGTCGAGCCGGCTAAAGGCGATCGCCCGGTGCCGCCGCGGCTCGAAGCCGTCGAGGCCGTAGGCTGCGACGCCGAGGTGCGGGAGGTGGCGCGGCGGGTGCGCGGCTTGCTGGACGGCGGCGCCCGACCTGAGGCTCTGGGAGTCGTGGCCCGCGATTGGAGCCCCTACCTTCACACTCTGCGCCGCCACTTCAACCGGCTGGGCATTCCATTTTCGGGCGTGGGGGAGACGGGCGGCCTCGAGCCCGCGGGCCGGCGGGCCCAGGCGTTTCTGGAGCTCTTGCGAAAGGGTGAGGCCGTCCCTTCCGATCGCTGGCTGGATTCGATGGCCGGGCTGCCCGGAGGGAGCTGCTCGCTCGTGGACCTGCGCCTCGCCTTCTACGCCTTGGGCGCCGGGCGGCTGCGGGGTATCACCGAGCTGCGTCTCGACGAGGTGTTACGCGGGGGCTCCTATCCCCTGCCCATCCGCCAGGGCCTCAAGACCGCTCCAGCCGGTGGCGACGAGGAGCTCGAAGGGGAAGGGCGCGAGACTGAGACCTACGCCAGCCGCCGGCGGGTCGCCGGCTCGCTTCTGGAGGTCGCCATGCGGTCCGCAAAGAAGGTGCTGGACCGTCTCGCCTCCTGGCCGGACGAGGCTGCGGTCGTCGATCATCTGGCGCGGCTGCGCTCTCTGCTCACCCTGGACCTGGGCTGGCAGCTCGATTCGGAGGACGCCCGCCCGGTGGCCGCGGCGCTGGAGCAAATCGCCAGGGAATCGCCGCCGGACCTGGTTCTCTCCACCGGCGAGCTGCGCCTGCTGCTGGAAGGTCTTCTGGACGGTGCCGGCGCTGCTCCTCTCGGCGGCCAGGGGGGCGGAGTCCAGGTGCTCTCCGTCGTCGAAGCCCGAGCGCGGACGTTCGATCACCTGTTCCTGATCGGCCTCAACCGCGACGTCTTCCCCCGCATTGTGCGGGAGGATCCCCTGCTGCCGGACGACCTGCGGCGGATCCTCCAGCGCGTCCTCTCCGACGTGCCCGTCAAGCGCGCGGGCTTCGACGAGGAACGCTATCTTTTCGCGCAGCTCCTCTCGGCAGGTATTTCGGTGACGCTTTCCTGGCAGGCGGCGGACGACGACGGCAAGCCGCTCGCGGCGTCGCCTTTGGTGGAACGGCTGCGCGACCGCGTCAAGGTGGACAAGGCGCCGGCCCTCTGGGAGCTGCCCGCCGCCGGTCCGCTACTTGGGCCGCGCACCGCCGCCGAGCACGCGGTCATGGCCGGACTCCATGCTCCCCGGCGTTGGTGGGGACGCGTCCTGCCGCTGGCCTTGGAAGAAGCCCAGGGGACTCCCGACCCGGATCGGGCTCTCTCGGTGCTCGCCGCCTCTCGCCTGGCTGTGCTGGAAGAGTTGGACCCCGATCTGCGCACGCCCGAGGGGCGGGCGGTGCGCTCGCGGCCCGGCCCTTACTTTGGCTATGTAGGACGGTTGGATTTTGCGTCGGGGGAGGGCGAGCCGCGCCAGCGCCAGCTGTTCGTCACCCTGCTGGAGAATCTGGCGGCCTGTCCCTGGCAGGTCTTTCTCGGCCGGCTGCTCCGCCTGGAGCCGACGCCGGACCCCGTGGGCGCCCTGCCTGGGATCGACCCCCTGCTCCTGGGCAACACCGTCCACGCCGTGCTGGAAAGGATCGTTCGCTCCGTCGGCGGACTCCCCGCGGACGTCGACGGTCGGGTCGGCGACCGGCTCCCTCTCGCGGTCGAGTGGCCGAGTGAAGGCGTGCTCAGCCGTTTCCTGCTCGAGGAGTCCGAGCGTTTGCTGCGCGAGGAAGGTGTCTTCCTGTCGGGACTCGCTCGAGCTCTCGCCGAGCGCGCTCGCCCTTTCCTGGCAGCGGCGCGGGCGGCCGACTGGGCCGCTCAGGACACTGGAACCGTCTCCGTGGTCGGCGTCGAGGAGCAGGGAGTCGTGAAGGTTTCCGATAGCCGAGGCCGCTCCTACCGGGTGGGTTTCAAGGCCGACCGCGTGGACCGGGCGGGGGGAGTCCGTGCGTGGACGGACTACAAGACCGGAATACCGATCTCCACGGCAGTGAAGGAGGACTTCCGGCGCCGCCATTTTCTCGATCGTGTACGGAAAGGCAGCCACCTCCAGGCCGTGGCCTATCTCCTGGGCTCGGAGGAGGAAAGCCTGGGGCGGTATCTTTTCCTCCGTCCCGATCTCAACGCAGAGCAGCGAGAGCACACGGTTACGCGGAGCGACCAGGACTTCGTCAAGGCCTTCGAGAATTCGACCGTCTCGGTGCTCGATGCCTGGAGCGCCGGCGCCTTCTTTCCCCGGCTCGTGGAGCCGCAGGGTCTCAAGGAGCCGAGTCGCTGCGGCTTCTGCTCGGTGGCCGAGGCCTGCCTGCGCGGCGACTCCGGAGCGCGGCTGCGGCTCTTCGAGTGGGCTGAAAAGGCGCCAGGGCATTCGATCGTTGCCGCCGAAGAGGCGCTGCTGCGGGTCTGGCGGCTATGGGAGAAACCGGGTAGGGACGAAAGATCCAGCCTCGCGAGCTCCCCGGAGCTTGCGGATCGCGAGAGTGAGCCGTGACCCTGATGGGAGACTTTCGCGACCAGATTCTGCTCGAGCAGGACCGCGAGGCCCGCCGGGCCGCTCAGACCCGGTTCGACCGTCCCCTGGTCCTCCAGGCGGGGGCGGGAACGGGGAAGACGACGACTCTCATCGGCCGTCTCCTGGCGTGGACCCTGGGCACCGGCTGGGAGCGGACCGCAAAGCGCCTCGCCGCGCGAGCCGCCGCCAAGCCGTTCGGCCGGCCCGAAGAAGTGACGATCGATCGCATCGCCGCCGAAGTTCTCAGCCGGGCCGTGGCCATCACCTTCACCGAGGCGGCGGCGGCCGAGATGGCGGGACGGACGGCTCGCGAGCTGGCCTTGCTGGCGGCACCGGGCTCCCCGGCGTCGTCGGGCGAGGTCCCTTCCTGGCTCGACGCCTCGCTGCTGCCGCCCGCGACGGAGCGCGTGGCCCGCGCTCGCGCACTCCTGGGCACTTTGGATCATCTCGTCGTCCGCACCATCCACGCCTTCTGCCGCGGGCTGCTGGCCGACCATCCGCTGGAGGCGGGGGTCCATCCCGATCTGGCGATCGACGCCGATGGCAGCCGGGTGGAGCAGATCGTTCAGGAGATCGTCGAGGACTCGCTGCGAGAGAGCTATGGCACTCCGGGCGATCCCCACCTCCTGGCTCTGGCCGCCCTTGGTTTCGGCCCGCGGGAAATCGTCGAGGCTCTGATCGCCCTTCTGGGGACCGGTCTGGCTTCGGGCGAGCTGGCGACGGATCCGTTTGGACCTGACGCCGTGCGCGCGTTTCGCGATCGCCTGGCCGCGGCCTGTTGGGAGGTCCACGGGCTCATCGCACCGCGCCTACGGAAGGCGCGGGGGAAAAACGTCCGCAAGATCGAGGAGGGTCTCGCGACCCTGATCGACCGCCTTTCCAGGACTGTCGAGATTCCGGTGTCGACTCTGAAGGAATGGGCCGCGGAGCTACTCCCCGAAAACTTGCGGGGCCATCTCCATGAATGGGCTCGCAAGAGGAAGGAAGCTGACCTCTTCGGGGATGTTCTGGATGAGCTCGCGGCGGCGGCCGACCGCCTGGACCAGTACCTCGGCCACCTGGGCTGCCTCGATCCCGAGCTGCTGGAGCATGGCCGCCTCGCCCTTCGCCCTCTTCTCGCCGCCGTCGAGGCCGAGCTCCGGACGCAGGGGATCGCCACCTTCGATTTCCTCCTGACCGGCGCCGAGCAGCTCCTCGCGCGCCAGCCCGAGGTGCGCCGGCAGGTGCGGCGGCGCATCGATCAGCTCCTGGTGGACGAGTTCCAGGACACCGACCGCATCCAGTGCGACTTTTTGCGCTGGATCGCCCTGGACGGTCCGGTTGCCGAGCGGCCGGGCCTGTTTCTGGTGGGCGATCCCAAGCAGTCCATCTATGGCTGGCGCAATGCCGACCTGCGGGCCTACGACGGTTTCGTAGCGATGGTGCGGGAGGCGGGGGGCGAGGTGATGTCGCTGGTCGAGAACTTCCGCTCCGTGCCCGTCATCCTGGAGGAGGTGGCGCGGGTCATCGAGCCCGTCATGCTCCACCGCGAGGGCGTTCAGCCGCCGTTCGAGCCCCTGCTGGCCTGCGAGCGGCGGCAGGGCGATCCTGGCTTTGTCCGCGACGGCGCGGCTCGGGGAGGCGGCTGGGCGCCTGTCGAGCACTGGATCTCGTGGAAGGCGGAGGGAGAGAAGGGTGCGGGCAGGACCACGGCCGGCGAGGCGACGCAGATCGAGGCCACGGCTTTGGCCGCCGACCTCCGCTCCCTGCACGAGCAGCACGGCGTGCGCTGGAAGGAGATCGCCATCCTGCTGCGCAGCACGGGGGATCTCGATCTCTACCTGGAGGAGCTACGCCGGGCGCGGGTTCCATTCGCCGTGGGGCGGGACAAGCAGTATTACCGGCGCCGCGAAGTCATCGAAGCGGCGGCCCTGGTGCGGGCGATCCTCGATCCCGGGGATCACCTCGCCCTCCTCACCGTGCTGCGCTCCGCGACCGTGGGCGTGCCCGACGCGGCTCTGATCCCCCTCTGGAACCAGCAGTTTCCGAAGCTCATGACCGAGCTGGAGGGCTTCGAGCCCGACGCCCTCGCCATCGTGCGGCAGGCTGTCGAGGACGCGGCCCGCGCGACGCCGAAGGACGTTCCCGGCATCGAGCGGGTCAAAGGCTGGGAGCACAATCTCCTGGCAGCCGTCGAGAGCCTGGCACTTCTGCGGCGCTCCTTTGCCACCGAGACGGCGGACGTTTTCGTCGAGCGCCTGCGCGGGCTGACCCTGGTGGAGGCCACGGAGGCGGCCCGCTATCTGGGTCCCTATCGCCTGGCCAACCTGGAGCGCTTTTTCCGCCAGCTCCTCGCCACCATGGAGGAAGGGGGGGGCGATGTGACGGCCATCCTCCGCGCCCTGCGCCGTAGTGTCGCCGAGGCGAAGGATGCCGAAGAGGGGAGGCCTACGGAAGGCTCCGAAGACGCCGTCGCCGTGCTCACCATTCACGGCGCCAAAGGGCTGGACTTCGAGCACGTCTATCTCGTCCAGCTCCACAAGGCACCGCCGCTTGGTGACAGTGGGGCCCGCACCGAAGCCGGCCGCACCGCGCCCACATCGACCGCCGCCGGCGGTTTCGAGTATCGCCTCTTCGGTGCGCCCACCCTCGGCTTCGACCGGGTGGAGGCCGAGCGCCGTGAGGTGGAGGCCGCCGAGCGCGTTCGCCTGCTTTACGTCGGCATGACCCGGGCCAAGGACCGCGTGGTGCTGGCCGGCACCTGGCCGGACCGCCCCGGCCGGTCCTCCGCGAAGCCGTGGGACCAGGCCCGCACGCCCATGGACCTCCTGCTGTCCCGCCGCGACTTGCCGGGAGACCTTCATGCCCGGTGGGAAGAGGCTCTGGCGGCGGATGCCAGTCCAGCTTGGACCTTTACGGACACGGCCGGCGCCTTGTGGAAGTTTCCCGCCTTGCGTCCGACCGAAGTCCCTGGGCTTGCCGCCGAGCCCGAGCGCCCTGGATTGCCGGGACCCGAGGAGATCGCCCTCGTCTCGTCGGGCCTCCGCGCCGAGCGCGCCCGGTCCGCGATCCGTATGGCCCGCCGTTTCGGTGGCGCCGCCTCCGAGGAGGCCCATGCCCTCCTCCGCGAGCAGCAGGCCGAGCGCTTCGCGTCTGAGAGGCCCGCTCGTCGCGCCGGTGATTCCGTTGTCGACCGACCGGCGGCCATGGCGGCTGGCGGCGCCATTCACCGCGCTCTGGAAGAGTGGGATTTCGCCGCCGATCCCCGCCAGGAGACCGGTCGCCAGCGCTCCCTACTCCCCGGCTATCTCGCCGCCCTGGTGGAGGGGGACGAGCTCGAACGCTCCCTCCCGTTGGCCGAGTCGCTCCTGGAATCCTTCGCCGCCGGCCCTTTCCTCGCACGACTGAGAACACTGAAAGACCATATCCTCGCTCGCGAGCTTCCCATCCTTCTGCCGCCGGGAGTGGGGGATGGCTCGCCGGTAGGAGTCGTCGCCGGTGCGATCGACCTCCTTTATCGTGATCCTGACGATGGCAGAATCGTGATTGCAGACTACAAGACCGACGAGGTGCGGACGGAGAAGGAAGCGCAGGCGCGAGCCGCCATCTACTCCTCGCAGGGAGAGCTTTACGCCAGGGCGATTCGGGAGGCGCTGGAGCTCGCGGAAATACCGCGGTTCGAGCTGTGGTTCTTACGCCCTGGTGCGGTCTTCGCGCCGCCCGGCCGCGGTTGACTTCCCGCATTTCACGAGATACCCTCCCTCTGACTCAATCCGTTCTCGCAACACCGGTTTCCGCGTAGGTGTGGATGGGCGGGAATTTCATCTCCGCCGAGCCGTCCGTGTGGGTGCGACCCGGTGAGTCGGTGTGGAGGCAGCTAGATTCGATGATTTTCCGCCGCCCGCGGAGTCCCCGCCAAAGCGGCACGATGACGATGCCGTGCTTCGCGTACTGATCCTCGACGATGAGTCGATCGTGGTCGACACCCTGGCGGCCTGTCTGCGCCTGCCGGGTCTCGACCTGACCACCTGCATGGAGATCGAGGCCGCGGAAGCCTTGCTGCGCTGCTTCCGCTTCGATGTCGTCATCACCGACCTCTCCGTTTCTCAACTCGGCGGCCTGGACGGCATGCGTCTGGTTCGCTTCGTGACCGCCAACTTCCCCGATACCGCGGTTTATGTCCTCTCCGGCTACGTCGATCAGGCGGTGCGCGATCTTTGCACCGTCCTCGGCGTGACCGCCGTGCTCGAAAAATCCGAAGGGCTGTCGCGCCTGCGCGGCTACCTGTTGGACCGGCGTGACGCTCTGCTCGTTCCGGGTGCACCCCAGGAGGGAGAAGGCGAGGTTCAGCAGGTGGAGCTGCTGGAAGACTTCATGGCAGCCAACCCCATCCGTGCGGTGCTGCAACCGGTCGTCAAGCTGCGCGACGGCGCGCCGCGTTTCGAAGTTTTCGGCGTCGAGAGCCTGGCCCGCGGTCCCGCCAATTCGGTGCTGGGCAGCCCGGCGGTCTTTCTTGCCTATGCGGCGCAGAAGGAGCTGTTGTTCGAGGCGGACATGATCTGCATCCGGGCCGCCTTCGCCGAGGTCGTTCATCTCGGCAACTCGGTGGTCACCTTCCTCAACGTGCAACCGCGCTCGTTGACCAATCCGGAGTTCGCCGACAAGCTGTGCTCCGCGGTCCGCATTGCCGGCATCGAAGAGAAGAGTATCGTCCTCGAGCTCACCGAACAGCAGACGATCGTCAATCCCCGCGCCTTTGCCGCGACGCTGCAACGGTTGCGCGAGAGAGGGTTCAGGATCGCGCTCGACGACTTCGGCGAAGGCTCTTCGAATCTAAATCTATTCCAAGATTTGCATCCCGATTTTCTGAAAATTTCGGGTACCTTTTGCCGCGGTCTGGCTCACGATCCATTCAAGCAAATCATCGTTCAGAGTACGGCCGAAATGGCGGCGCGTGCCGGTACGGCGACGGTGATGGAAGCGGTGGAGACGGCGGAGGACGCCGAGGTTCTTCGGCTGCTCGGCATCGATTACGCGCAGGGTTATTTTTTCCTCAAACCGCTGCCTGGCCTTGAGTTGGCGCAGTTGCTCCAAGCCGACGCCGCGCGTCAGGAACACTCCGGCGTGCTCGAGCCGCTCGGGGCTTCGCCGTCCGCAACGTAAGCGCAAGCCGGCGGCGCAGCTTGTCTCTCTTCATGTGATTCAAAAATAGATCTATTTTGTTGGGTTGCTTGTCCCACCGTGTCATCTGTGTCATCTGTAGTGTCACTGTCACGGTCTGACACGGTTCCTTGCACTATGCACCGGACGCGTGCACGTCTGAAGTCCGTCTTCGTACTTTGTTACTTTTCTTTTCTTGGGGGATGAATCCGTGGCCACTACCCGCCCGAAGTGAAAATACCTCTGTAGTTTCTGAATTCACCTGAAGGTTTGTTCTAGGCTTAAAACATTAACTGTGAGGGGCCCTCAGCTCCTCCACTAGGGGAGAACTACGCCAATGCACATTCAAGCTTTTCACCGTAAGTTTACTTCACCGGCCGAGTCGGGCAATCTCTTCCAGGCGCTGCGCAAGCTGAGCCTGGTGGACAATTTCAAGAGCATGTTCAAGGCGGAAGACAGTACCCTCGACGTCTGGGTTGGCTGGCCACCTGTTGGAGTGAACGCTGTCTGTGAGGCGTAGACGGAAGCGTGACGGTTTTGGGGCGGCATGAATTCTGCTTTGACGATTTGAAGCCGCTCTGAATTCGGCATTGGGACCCGGAAGGATCGGACTGCCTTCCGGGCCCCGTTTCGAATCGTGAATTGGAGATTGCGGTAATGGATTTAGAAACTTTTGAAGCCATGAAACAGCGAATCCGCACTCTGCGGGACATCGCGCGATGGCCGCAGGCGCTCGCCATGATCGATCGCCCGGAGCTTCGCGAGTCGGGGTCGGTCTGGGACTACCCGGTGGCCGCCTGCCAAGCGGTCGGAGGCGCGGAGAGCGATGCGCTGCCGGCGGCAGCGGCGGTCTTCGCTTCGGTGATCAGCATTCACCTCGTCGACGACATTTTGGACGACGATCCGCAGGGCGACTACCGGTGGCTCGGCGCCGGGCCGGTGGCCAATCTGGCACTTGCTTTCCAGGCCGCGGCCCACCTGCTGCTCGAGCAGGCCGTGGTGACGCCCGAGGTTCGCCTCGCCTTGCAGGCGAGTTTTGCATCCATGTCGCTCGCCACCAGTTACGGACAGGGGCTCGACGCCAAAGAAGTGATGGGGGAAGAGGAGTACTGGCGGGTCGTGGCCAGTAAGACGCCGCCCCTGTTCGGCGAGGCCTTGCGCATGGGAGCCCTGCTGGGTGGGGCCACACCCGGCACGGCGGAGGTGCTGGCACGGATGGGGCGTGCTCTCGGCTTATTCGTGCAGGTCAACGACGATATGGGGGACGCCATGGCTGTGCCGGCGTGCGCGGACTGGCGGCGGCGGCGCAACAATCTTCCCATCCTCTATGCCCTCACTGCCCACCACGCCGAGCGCGATGAGTTCGCGGCGGTTTCGGCGCGGGCCGATGATCCTGAGGCGCTCGATATTGCTCAGAAGATCCTTCTACGCAGCGGCGCGATCAGCTTCTGTACGCTCAAGCTGATCGAGCTGTCGCGGGAGATCCAGGAGTTGCTCGCCGGCGTCGAGCTGAAAAACCCTGCGCCGATGACAAGCATCATCGAGCAATATAGGAAGCCGTTGCACCAGTTGCTCAAAAGCGCCGGGGTCGAAGAGCCCGCATCGTTGGTGCTTGGCTGATCGGGGAAGATTTGTGGTGGAAGGGAGTTTGATGTTGGGAGGTTGCGTGTTCTAATGGTGCTATACTAAAAGGCTATTCTTCCAGGCTGAGAACCTGGCATGGCTGTTTGAAAGGTTCTCGATATGCTCACGCCGGACTTTGATACGAAGGGCATCGGCGCGGCGGCGTTCCAGCGAAGCCGGCCGATCGAGAATCTTGCGGTTCAAAGAATCCTCGCGTGTCCGAGATCATCCCATCGCCGGGCGCTCCATAGGGTCTCGATCTCCTGCTGTCGCCTCAATCCGCCGCCTACCCCGCCGACGATGGCTCGGGTTCGTGGTCCTCCCCTTTCCCGTCGCCGACTCGCGCTACTGCGGGAATCTGAGCCTGACTCAAGAGGGAGGGATTATCATGAGAATTCGCGAATTTTACTTGAAGTTTTCGTCCGCCGATGAATCGAGCTTCCTGTTTGCCGTTTTGAGAAGGTTGAGCCTGCTCGACGAGCTTGCGGGCCTGGCGGACGTCAGCGGTTGGTCGGGATGGCCTCCTGTCAATCCGGACCCCGGAACGCCCGTCGGACCTCCGAGTGTGAGGGCGTAAGGCTGTCACGCGCCGGTTCCGGAAGCTCGGCTACCCTGACGGCCAGGCGTCCGCGAGTCCCCTCTGCGTTTTCTACCCGGGGCCCGCGGGCGCCCTGTTGCGGGTGCGCTACTGACGGTGGACCAGGGCTTGGAACCCTGGTATAACAGAGTTGCGCACCTAGGGACTTGGCCATGATCAACCGACTGACTCCGCCGCGGAGGATGCAGGATCTCTACCTCCTCCTCGTCTGCCTGGTCGTTCTCTTTCCCTGCCTTTACTTCCCCTTCGAAGCCTCGGGGCCGGAGCTAGGCTTCAATCTGCCCGACCAGGACTGGAAGGTTGTCATCACCCGGACGTGTAGATACCGGCCGGAGCAGTGCCTCAAGACCGGCGACGAGGTCTTGCGTATCGCCGGCTACGATCATCAGCGGTTCCTCCGCACGCGCCGGATGTCGGTGGCCGGTCTGTTCGGCAGCACCGGCGAGGCGAGGGTGGAGCTCATCCGTGACGGGCAGCACCTGGTTCGCACCATCAAGCTCGAGGGCGGCCGTCTCCGGACCTCGACCATGGTCTTCGCCTTTCTCTACCCACTCATTTTCTGGCTGATGGGGACGGTCGCGGCGATCTTCCTGCGGCCCCGTGACGAGCGCTGGCTGGTCCTCGTCCTTTTCAGCTACCTGACCGCGCTGTGGATCGCTTCCGGCCTGGGCAACCGCGCCGCAGGTGCAGCCGTCGTCTTCCACGCACTCGTCTGGTTCTTCCTGCCCCTGGCCGTCCACCTTCACACGGTGCTGCCGGTCAGTCTGTCCCGAAGCCGCATCAGGTTCGCCTTGCTTGCAGCTCTTTACTCCGTTTCGCTCACTCTGGCTGTGCTCGACTACCACCTTCGGGTACCTTTTGCGTTGACCATCTGGTTCACCATCGGCGGGGTGGTGCTGTCGATCATCCTGCTGATTCTGCGGCTCGTCCTCCCGGCTACTCCCGCGACGCGAGTGGCCGTCCGTATCATGGTGTACGGGCTCCTGCTGGGTTTGGGGCCGTTCCTGTTCCTGCACGGCATCTTCCGTCCGATGTATTTTCACATGCTCATCAAGGGCCTGAACCTGGAATGGTTCGAAAATTACATGGAGGGGATCTCGCTCATTTCCGTCCCCATCCTGCCGATGACGTACATCTACGCCATCTACAAGCACCACCTTGGGGCGTTGGAGTTCCGGGCCAACCGTCTGCTCGGGGTCTACAGCTTCTCCGCGCTTCTCTTCACCACCTTCACCATGACTTTTTTCTTCCTGAGCGGCCGGTGGACTACCGTCCCGGGAGACTTCCTGGCGACGGCCCTTGCCCTGACGCTGCTCTTCGTGGCTGCCACGCCTCTGCTGCAGGACCGGTACCAGGGAATCGTGGATCGTCACGTCTTCGGCATCAAGCACACGGCGGAAGAAGTGATCGGCATCGTCTCCTCGCGAATTCCCAGCGCCTTCGACCGCGAGGTGCTGGCGCGAGTCATCGCCAATGAGATCCTGCCCACCCTGCTGATCCGCCAGTCGGCCCTCTACCTCTTCGAAGCAGAGCGCAAGGAGACCCTCTACGAGCAGGCGGTCCCGGCGGGCGAGCCGGAGTTGGGGATGGAGGAGCTGCTCGGTCTTCTGGAGAACGGTGGCCGCTACCTGCCGCCGCGGGAGGGAGACCGGACGCCGCGCGCCTGGGTGCGCCTGGTCATCCCGCTCATCGTTCAAGCCCAGCCTATCGGCGTGTGGCTCATCGGCCGCCGTGATCCGGACGACTTCTTCCCGGCGAGCGACATCGAGCTCCTGAAGACCGTGGCAAACCAGATCGCCCCGATGGCGGAGAACGTCCGTCTGTACGAGAAAGCGCAGCAGGAGATCGCCCAGCGCAAGGCTGCCGAGGAGGAGATCCGGCGCAGCGAGGAGCGCTTCCGCACCCTCTTCGAGGCCACTCTCGAGGGGATCGCCGTCGTCCGCAACGGCGTCATTCTGGAGGTCAACAGTGCCCTGCTGGCCATCTTTGGCTTCCAACCCGAGGAGATCCTCGGCCGGCCGCTGGCCGAGCTCGTCGCGGGTGAGGTGGATCTCGAGGGGGTGCCGCGGGAGAGCCTCGGTTTCAAGAGCGACCGCAGCTCGGTGAACATCGAGGTCGCGGGCAAGCGCTACGTATTCCAGGGCGAAGAGGTATCGGTGGTCGCCATTCGCGACATCGCCCAGCGCAAGCGGGACGAGGCCGAAAACAAGATGCTGCAGCGCCAGCTCCTGCACTCGCAGAAGATGGAGGCCATTGGCCGCCTGTCAGCCGGCGTGGCCCACGATTTCAACAACTGCCTGCTGGCCATCTTCGGCTACAGCGATCTGCTGGTGGAACGCTACGGTGAAGATGCCTTCCTGGTGCGCAACCTGACCGGCATCAAGGAAGCCGGCCAGCGCGCGGCGGCCCTGACCAAGCAACTCCTTGCCTTTGCCCGCCGGCAGCCGATGGAGACCCGGGTGATGAGCCTGAACCTGGTGATCTCGGAGCTGGAGAAGATGCTGCAACGGCTGCTCGGGGAGGACATCCAGCTCGTCACCCAGCTTCAACCCGAGCTCGCCAAGGTGAAGATCGATCCCGGCCAGATGGAGCAGGTCATCGTCAATCTCGCCGTCAACGCCCGCCACGCCATGCCGGTCGGGGGCCGGCTGACGCTGCGCACCCTATCCCTCGACGTCCGCGACGGCGGTCCGGCGCCCCACGCCAACGTGCCACCCGGCTCCTACGTCCTGCTGACGGTCACCGACACGGGCACCGGCATGGACCCTGTGACTCAAGCACGGGTGTTCGAACCGTTCTTCAGCACCAAGGGCGAGGGAACGGGGCTCGGCCTCTCCACCGCCTATGGCATCGTGCGGCAGAGCGGCGGCCACATCTTCGTCAACAGCGCGCCCGGCGAAGGAGCCTGCTTCTCCCTCTACTTGCCGGTGACTCGCGAGACGGAGGTGGTGCGCGGCGGGGCGCTGGCTGGTCTGTCGGACCGGGGCTCGGAAACCATTCTGCTGGTGGAGGACGAGGACGAGGTGCGGACGGTGCTCAACCAGATCCTGGTCAGCAAGGGCTACCGCGTGCTGCAGGCGTCGTCCGGCGAGGAGGCGCTCATCCTCTCCCGGCTCCACCGCGGTGCCGTCCACTTGCTGCTGACCGACGTCACCATGCCGGAGATGAAGGGACCCGAGCTCGCCCAGCGTCTGCGCGCCGAGCGCCCGCAGACGCGGGTCGTCTTCATGTCGGGCTACAACGACGAGCAGCTCTCGGACAGCGGCCTGGAGTCTCCCATCTGCCTGCAGAAGCCCTTCTCGCCCCAAGTGCTGGGCGAGGCCCTGCGCGCCGTGCTCGACGCCTCGGCGGAGCTTCGCGCCGCCGGCTGAGCCGCGCCGGGAGCCGGTGCGATCTCCTTTGACGTGGAGGAGCCCAGCCACTCCGGGGCCCGCACCGTTTCGCGCCGGCCCGGCAGCGTCACGGTGAGGGAATGGAGGAGTCCGTCCGGCGCGTCCGGCTCGATCAGCCACAGCCGCCAGCGCCTCTGGAGGGCCGCGAGGACTTCGTCGAGCTGCGCTTCGAAACCGATGACGGTGCCGGCGGTGGGCCTGGCGAGAGCCCGCAGAGGCGCCGTCCGCGGTGAAAACATCAAGTCGATCACCCCCCGGAAGGCGAGAGACGTGGCCTTGGGTGGGGCGAATGAAATCGTCGGGGGAAGCGATCCGTGGCGGGAGCCGGCGGAGCTCTGCCGGAGAGTCTCGGCGTCGCTCTGCATGGAGGCTTGAGAGCCCGCCTCCTCCTTGCGCAGGAGGACTGGGATCGCCACCCAGCCGTAGGCGGCGAGCAGGCGGGCCGTGCGCTGGAGGGCGGCCGCGACCGTCTGCGGTGCCGCGGGGGAGCCCCGATCCAGCCCGGCGAGCTGCTCGTCGGGCAGCTCGGGGCCGTCGACCACCAGCAGGACGGCGTGAGGTCCCGAGGGCGGACGGGCGTTGAGGAACGCCAGGAGCTTGTCGAGCTGGCGGCGAACCCGCTCAGCGTCGGGCTCGGCGGGAGGAGCCGGATGGAGGTCTTTCCGGTCGCGATCCACCCGGGCGGCGGCCGCGAGGTCGTCGAGCGTTCGATTCAGAGCCCGCGCTTCCCGGGTGGAGGAGAGCGCCTGCCGGGGATCCGAATCCGCCACGACCACTTCGACGGTGCCGAGGCGTGTGAGCTCGGCCGCGCGCTGGGAAAGGGCGAGGCTGGAGTAGAAGACCGTTCCCGGGCTCGCCAGGACGCGATCGATGTAGACGACGATCGTCCAGGGCGGCTCCCCTGCCGAGGAGACCGGCTCGGCGCGGGTGACCTCGCGGGGCCGGCCGTCCACCAGTACCTGGAAGTCGCCGGTCTTGAGCGGCTTTTTTTGCAGCTCCTCCGGCAGGTCGACCAGGATCTCGCGCTCGCGGACGGTGAGCCGGTCGGAGAACCTCGGGGTTTGAGCCACGGCGGGGCGCGGATGGGGGGCCGTCGCGACGACCGCAGTGATCGCCGCGAGCCCGAAAACGATTGCGATGCGGGCTCGGATCATGGCCGGTCCTCCCGCGGATCGGAGGGGCAAATCCCGTGCCGCGGCGGGCGGCCCAGGGCGAGCGGGGATTTTCAGGCGCCGCCGGCGTCAGGCGAAGGGGACGGCGCGTATGGGAAAGGCTACGGCTCGGGGTCCACCACTCCGCCCACCCCGGAGCCCCGGGGGTCCGACGCCGCTTCGACGCGGCCGCCGGGGAGGCGATGGACGGCGTGGACCTTGGCGGTCGTGGTGGTGATCTCGAGGGTGTGGCCGCGGCGCTCGAGCTCCGCCCGCGTCTCCGGTGCGAGGGCGTCGGGCTCGGCCTCGAGGCGGTCGGGAAGCCACTGGTGATGGAGCCGCGGCCGGTCGAGGGCGGCTTGCAGAGGATCGTGGTCCACCAGCGCGTTGAGCAACACCTCGATGGTGTGGCTGGGGATGCGGGAGCCGCCCCGGCCGCCCAGGGCGTAGGCCTCGTCCCCCTTCCAGGCGATCACCGGGGTCATCGAGGAGAGCATTCGCTTTCCCGGGCCGACGGCGTTGGCCTCGCCCTGGATCAGGCCGAAGAGGTTGGGCCGGCCCGGGGTAGTGGCGAAGTCGTCCATCTCGTTGTTGAGGAAGAAGCCGGCGCCGGGCACCCAGAGACCGCAACCGTAGAGGCCGTTCAGGGTGGTGGTGAGGGCCACCAGGTTGCCGTCCCGGTCCACGACGGAGAGGTGAGTGGTCTCGCTGCTACCCGGCACGGCCGCCGCCGCGGCGGCGCCGGGCCAGTGTTGCACCTGCGCCGAGGCGGAGGCGTGGTGCGCATCGATCTCCGCCGCCCGGCGGGCGATCCAGGACGGAGCCAGGAGCTGGGCCTCGGTGGCCTTGCTGGTCGCCGGGTCGCCCAGCAGGAAGCGGTCGGCGAAGGCGCGCCGGAAGACCTCGGCCAGCAAATGGTCGCGATCGGCGCTGAAGCGGGG
>Ga0134121_10001840_pt1 | contig 19363 bp, 35 predicted proteins | sample KB301_FD_96463 | JGI IMG/M metagenome (GOLD analysis project Ga0134121, IMG submission 96463) | Terrestrial soil microbial communities without Nitrogen fertilizer from Kellogg Biological Station, Michigan, USA - KB3-0-1 | ecosystem: Environmental > Terrestrial > Soil > Unclassified ... | reverse complement strand
TTTTTCATTACCATGATTGATAATCTCTCCAAGAAGCAGCGCGAGATTCTCTTTCATCAAAATTGAATCTGGCAGAATTTCTATGATTGACCGATTGCAAACAAACCACTTGACAACATCCTTATCGCTCTGACTGAGCGAAGTCTTGGATGAAAGAAGTGAAGTGAAAATAGAATCAAAATCCTTTCTGCTACCCAAGTCGATAACATCAAGCTTTGCCTTCTCATTCAAAGGCAACCTTTCATCCACTTCATAGTCTGGAAGTTTCTTGGTAATGTAATGCTCGATTGCATTAAAGTACAATTCTGCATCTGTCATAGACATGACTTGCTTTGGAAAGTTCGGATACATTGGTTTGAACTTTCGATGAGCACCTCGCATCTTTTTTAGAATAGGGACTATCTCCAAATAAAACGCCTCCAATTCGTTTTGCCAGAAAAAAGCAATACGATTGATGAGTTTTTTGCTGAACACATATCCAAGGCTCTCAATGTTCTTTAACATTGTCGCTATCAAAACATGAGATTCCTTGCCAGCCATGTCTCTAGTGCGTCGTGAGTCTATTAAAACTCGGAGACGTTTCTCTAAATAGATTTCGTTTGTCATGCTCGTTTAGTAAAAATAAAAATCCCGGAAATTGCTACAGCTAATTTTTTCCATAAAATAGAAGGAAGCTGAAACATAGCCGGGATAAGTTCTGGAAATCGAATGAGCTATTTTATCTTAACAGGATATGTTTTAGAAGGAAGCTCATTCATAGCCAAATCAACTTGTTGTGCTAGAACCAAAATATTCGAACCCAATATTCAAATTTTGTGTCGTTACCTAATCTTTCAATTGTGTTATACCGCAACGGTCGAGAACTTGCCTGTATTTACCATTCAAATTGTGTGTCGTTACACCGATAATGCGTACGGTGTGACCAGCCTCGGACCTGTATTTACCATTCAAATTGTGTGTCGTTACACCAGATTCATTAGCTTTACCGGTGCATGTGGTCCTGTATTTACCATTCAAATTGTGTGTCGTTACACCTCCAGATGCGTCATGCTGTAAACGACCCAGCCTGTATTTACCATTCAAATTGTGTGTCGTTACACCCACTCAAGAGTTATCAGCAATAACACCATCCCTGTATTTACCATTCAAATTGTGTGTCGTTACACCAGCACAATTCGAACTACGTGCCGTGGTATGCCTGTATTTACCATTCAAATTGTGTGTCGTTACACCACTATCAGTTCAACGGCCCCATTGGAATTCCTGTATTTACCATTCAAATTGTGTGTCGTTACACCCCCATGGACCGATGAGTCGGTAATCTCATTCCTGTATTTACCATTCAAATTGTGTGTCGTTACACCCCATCGCCCATCCCTTGAAGCAGTTTGCTCCTGTATTTACCATTGTGTTGTTACACCCTTTTCCTCTCGGCCCTCTACTTAATCCACTTGTTTTTACCATTAAAATTGAGTATCGTTACCTAACTTTCAATTGTGTTATACCGCAACAACATCCCCGTACAAAACGTGTCGCACTCCGTCGATGATAGGTGCAACAAGAATGTCATTGAGCAACTGGTTTACTTCGACCATGGTGCGTCTGCAAAACACGCATTCCGGATTATGGCACATATCACCCTTTAGGTTAAGACAGTCCTGACAAATTTGAATCGGTATTGTATGTATCATTTCCTTCTTCTCACTCCGCCATTTAGTATCGTTACACCTATCTCGCTGAAGAAACCATCACTTGTATTTACCATTCAAATTGAGTATCGTTACACCCACTTCTCTTGCGGAGATGCGCAGACCTCTCCTGTATTTACCATTCAAATTGAGTATCGTTACACCGAAGGACACAACAAATGCCTCATAAACACTCCTGTATTACCATTCAAATTGAGTATCGTTACACCCCGAGAATGAATTCACACAAAGTTCTTAATCCTGTATTTTACCATTCAAATTGCGTGTTGTTATTGATATTCTGCAAACCTTTGCATTCTTGTATTTACCATTCAAATTGAGTATCGTTACACCATATCTTGATGTCAATAACCGTCCAGCGCGCCTGTATTTACCATTCAATTTTTCATCCACTTTTCAAATGCGACGGCTTCACCCTTAAGAACAGCAAACGCCGCTTGAATTCTTTCTTTCCATCGAAGTATTCCAAAACTCTCTAATGGAAGAATCGGAATCCATACGCCATCTTTTTCTGTATCTGGACCTTCCATCACCTCTTTTAATTTGAGTATCATACTGGTAACTTCAATATGTGTCTTTCATACAATTTGATTAGAACGCCACCATGACATTTTTTCGGCACACAATAACATCCTAATACCTTACCTTCCAATTCCGGTAAAGCAGCTAACAATTCCGGACTCGATTCAATGTGTTCCTCATATCGAGCAAGAACACCCTCACGCTCTGACTCGTTCTTCATTCGAAATGGATTGCCCCACTTCGAACCTTCCAAATTGAGATGTCTGTTCTCTCGTCCGATATAGATGTCGTAATACGGAGTTGGCTTATCCATAATATTCGCAAGCGAAATATTGCTTACAGGATAGACCCAACGAAACGTCAACGAAATTCTCGGCTGCGTAATGCTTAAATCCTTAAGAATAGCATGAAACCAATTTTTCTGGCATTCTCGACCCATTACAAGCAAGTCTCCAGCTTGCACCCAATACTCCTTAATGAGCGTCTTATCAACCTTGTTCTTGAAACTGAACTTACGACCAGCGCCAAGGTTCAAACAAACAATAAGAGGTTCTGGACCAAGCTGCTTTTCCTTATCAAAGTGCCATCCAATTTCATCCTTACCATCTTCATAAAGATTAAGAAGCACACTATTGAATTTCTCTCCCGTATTTTATTCTACGACAGCCTTGATGCTCAACAACGTATCATTCCACACAGAACCCGGAAGCTCATACTTGTCATAACGATACATAATAGGAGCATCGGCAATGTACGCCATCTTTCGAGGTATCGTTGCCATCTCATCTCTTCGCGTCATTTTGAGCGACTTGTGCCACTCGATAGATGTCAAGAGTTCGTCGTACCACTTCTGAGCAGTGTCAGAATCTACTAAGCTTTTGTGTAGTACAATGTCGTTATTTTCCATAAGTCCTAATTCAAGAATTAAAGCATTCAAGGATTTCTTCAATCTATCCGCCTCTTCTGGATATTCCTGAATAGCAGCTTCGGTTGTCCAGATTTTATCTTTGAGACTTCCTATCTCATCCTCTCTGCTTAATTCCGTTACGGTTACTATAATATCGTTTTCCATTTACCACAAACTTCATCGTTAATTATAGAGTTCCGCCTACATTCTATATTTTACAGATTCATAACAGGATAGATAACCCTCAATCCATGCAACAATAGTATCAGCAGACACCTCTGTCGAAGAGCCAGATTTTTCATCATACATGTTAATCAGTTGATACTCGTTGTCACCACCACTATAACTAATTCCACTAATGACATACAACGAGTAAACCATTTGATGTCTAGTAAACCTTCGAAACCAAGAAACTTTTCTCTCACAAATTTGCCAATCCTTTCCCGTCGTTTTACGCAACTCTTCAAGAGATGACGCAACAATCTTATTTCTGAGATTGCAATTCTTTTCTCTATCACTAAGATACCTTACTATTGGCATAGCTTACCAGTTTAACATCATTTCATTATAAAGGTCCGCATCATAAGCATCTCTTGAGGCTTGTGTAACAGCATCAAAAGGAGAAAATTCTTCCTCAAAATAAGACATCATACTGTTAGCCTGTTTTACGGCTTCCGGCTTTTCGAATCCATGTCTCTCTACAAGAATTCTTGAAACCTCGTCAATCCATCGAGTCTTTCGTTCTATCATCATTCAAATATTTCTCCACATGTATTGCATGCTAAAGGATTATCTTCACAAGAACCACACGGCGCAATAATATGACAAGAACAATCTACAACCGGTGGAATTTCAATTCTACCATCACAATCTTCGACTGGACACTTGTCACCTTCTTCAAGAGAAGAGTAATCCACTTCATCTCCATAATTTAAATGGAGCACAACAACCTCTTCATCTAAGATATCAGAAATATATTCACTAACATCTCGCATGTCTTGAGCCTCATCTCGTTCGCTCTCTTCAATTGTCACGACAACAAGTGCTATTACAATCAGTACAATTAAAAGAAGTACTCCCATCATCATAGTTTAATAAACATCATTGAACGTAATGACAGTTACACTTGAATTTAATTTATTCTCTACAATTTGCCCGGAATCAACTAATTTTTGCCAATCTTCATTGAGTTTATCAATGGAACCATCCCTATTCCATTGACGCATAATAAAGTATTCAAATGATTTTGGGAAAATATAATACTGAACAAGTGTTAACGGAATTCTTGCTATTAAGTAACAATAATGCAGCAAATCTTTTATTTTAATCACTTTCCAAGTTTAGGTATTTAAAACAAAAAGTCGGACACCTCTAATCAAACAGAAGCATCCGACTCATAATATGACAAAGAAGCTTAGACCAAACCTTATGTATAAAGATAAGGTTCCCAGTCACCAGCTACTTCTTTCGACATCGACTTTAAGAACATGATATAGTTCGGTCGAGTCGGCTTTTTAAGAAGCTTCATACCTGCTTCTTCTAGTGTCTTGTCGTCTTTCAAACTGTTACATCTCTTACATGCAGTAACCCAATTGTCCCATGAATCTTTTCCACCCTTTGACTTTGGAATAACATGGTCGATTGTAAGGTCGCGAGTTGACGTGCAATAAACACATTGCCCATTATCTCTTCGCTCAACATTCTTCTTTGTAAGCGGTACTTTCTTGAACGGTAAGTTCACAAAAGACTTTACTCGAACGACACTTGGAAACGGAAATGTTGTAAATGCAGAACGTAATGCTCGCGTCTTTGATGTCTCAACAAGGTCCACTTTGTCAAGATACAAAAGAACGACAGCATGTTCAACCGAACAAATTGACATCGGTTGATAATTCGCATTCAGCAAAAGAACCTTGCCAAGTGACTTTCCATAATTTGTGTATTGTTGTCTCATGTCATGTTATCTTTCCTACACTCACCATTCACGCTTAAAAATGTGACATCGTGTTTTCTGTGTTTATCATTCAAACTATTAGTACGGACGACCAGAATCGAACTGGTGACTGGCAGTTTATGATACTGCTTCTCTACCAACTGAGCTACGTCCGCATTTTTCAACATTTCCTTTTCACCATTTGGAGCGGGAGTGGGATTTGCACCACACGACCTTCAGGTTATGAGCCTGACGAGCTACTGCTGCTCTATCCCGCTATATTATCTATTTCATCGCGAAGGGTGTGGGATTCGAACCCACGTTGCCTTTTAAAGCAAAAAGTCTTAGCAGGACTTCGCATTAAACCTGACTCTGCCAACCCTTCAATTTCTACATTCTCCAGTCACCTATATCTTCATACGAATTGTCTCTAACATAATCCATCTCATTGCACCACCATTCATCATAAGGTCGCTCATCACCCCAATCTAAATCCATGTCTTCTTCAGCACTTCGTTCTTTTCTAAGTGTTGAAATTGTTCTATTGGAGTGACACCAGCTACATCTTGTAGGATGTCCACAGGCACGAGCAGCATACGCATGTCGATGATAATCGTCACGCTCCGACTCTCCTGTAAATCTGTTCTTTCGAATAGTGTGTGCCATGTCGCATCATGTTTCTGAGAATGGTGGAAATGTAAATTGCGTATCATCCAATCTCCACAAGTCGTATTCTTCCACCCATTTTTCTAAACCATCTTCAAATCGTATAAGAGCAAATGTATCGTATCTATAAAATGTCTTTCCGTCTACCTCTGTTACTTTCTTTGGCCTCAAGGAAAAAGATAATACTGTCACCTTTTCTTTTGGTTGAACATGTTCTTCGCCCTCTTCATCAAACTCTTCAACATGTTCAACTTCGCTTCTCAAGCCAACTATCTCTCCCACTTGAATATCCCATGGTCTTCTTAAAACATCAAATCGCTCAGGAATTTCATCAGTCGGTTCACTATGCTGTTCACTTGAATAACTTCCATCATCAGAAGGATGCATGTTAATTCTAAAAGTGTCGCTAAATATTCCATACACATACGCTTTTTGTTTTTCGTTATCCCATCCTATCATGTCACTTCCATGATGATTTATATCTAATGGAAATCCCAAAGATTTCAAATGAGCTATAAATGCTTTAAGCCATTGATACTCTCCGTACACCCGAATATGTTCGCGGACAAAGTTACTGCATTCATAAGAAAAAACATAACACCTCTCTTTTAATGTTGCTTCGCAATCAGGGTTCGAACCTGAAGTCTTTTCATTCAGAGTGAAAAATGTTGCCAATTACACCATTGCGAAATATCTATTACAACTTTTGAATAGGAATTTTTCTCCTTATTAGAGCTTCTTTGTATTCCTCAAAATCTTTAATTTCTATAGACTCATGAATACTGTAAGCTCTTTCAGGGTGCAATTTCTGTTGTTCTCCCCAACAATTTACTGCATTCCCATGATAAATAAACGCTCCAATAATTTCACCTCCAGAATCATCTACAATCAATTCTTGAACTATGTTTACTCTCATATTTTTAAGTCGCACTCAGGAGCAGATTCGAACTGCTTACCTCGAATTTAGGAAATTCGCGCTCATCCAATTGAGCTTCCTGAGCATTTCGTCTCTTCTTTATACCAAATCGGTTCTCATCACACCATCCACATTTACAGCGACCTCCATGTGAACGCTTACAGTAATTATCTCTTTCTGACTTTCCCGTTCGTCTGTTCTTCCTAATCGTTCGTGCCATATCCATTTCTGTACTTGGGGAGAATTTCGAAATCTCGACATCCACTGTGTAGAAGTGGCGCTCTTCCTCTGAGCTACCCAAGCAATTCTTTCAATTGTTCCAGCGTCTTTTCATCAGCAGAAAAATCCGCCTCTATTTTCTTCTTGTTCTCTATTATCGTTTCAACAAATCCTATCACTTCTTTCGTCTTCTCCTTGTTCTGATTGTAAGAACACGCCTTATCAATCAAAGCTTCCAATGAGGTCCGCTTGTTGTTAATTCCAAGCTCTTTAAGTATGTTCTCAATCGCATAATAGCAGTAGTCTATTTGCGCATAAGACATAAACACTTCCGAAGACTCAAGAATTTGTTTCATTTAGTAGCTTTTCAAAAGGATGAACATTCCAACTCCAATCAGTCATAAATCTATACGCCCAATCTTGAATGTAAGTATCATCCGAACAAACCCAACCGGCTGAAGTTGGTACTAAATTCTTCCCACAAGAACATGTGAAAGGATGAAAGTAGCCCTTCTCTTGAAATTTCTTAAGACTCTCAACTTCATCATCGGTCCATGGCGGATATGTGTAGTCAGCCTGTTCTTTCAATTGCGAAGCAACAATTTTGCCGTCATCATCTATATTTTTCATTTGTCGTCTCTCTTACCACCACAAACTTCCAAAATAATCCGCAAACAAATAGAAAGCTTTATCTAAACGCTTATTGAGTGCTACGCGCTCTTTTTTGTCTCCCACTAACCCGTTCATTTTCTCGTAATCTGAAAGTGTTTCAAAAGCCCAAACCATTTCATTCAACGCCTTTCTTGCGTCATCATCCAAAGAGACCGGAGTGCTCTCGACAAAAACTTTCAATCGAGGATAAATAAACTTCGCAATGGTATAATTCAAATTCCAAAGCTCTGTCTCATCAAACCCTCTTTTCAAACGCTGCTTTTTAAAGGATTTGAGTCTGCTATCAGTTTTTGGTAAATTATTGACAAGCGAAAAACAAATGTTAGGAACATTAAGCTCAATCGGGTCAATCGACTTCTTCTTTGCTTTCATAACTATCTAATTTTTGGGCTTCCTATCCGAATCGAACGGATGACATCCTGAGTACAAAACAGGTGCTCTACCAACTGAGCTAAGGAAGCACGTTGACACGACTACGGGAATCGAACCCGTGTAAAAAGATTTGCAGTCTTCCACCTATGCCTCTCGGTCAAGTCGTGTATGATTCAAGCCAAAGCTTGCAATATTCTCTCGACGGTTTTCCTATTCCATACTAAAATTGTGGGCGCAGCAAGGTTCGAACTTGCGTATTTTTGCGATATCAGCGCAATGCCTTTACCAACTTGGCCACACGCCCATTTACATCAAAATTCTATTAATCAACAATTCCAATGAAGCATCAACTGTTTTATCCAACGTATTGTAAATTGGACACTTCATATTGTGAAATCGTTTTGAATCTTCGACCCACATGATATCAAGATATGTCATCCTATACGCATCATCTGGTCTTCCATACACAACCTTCTCTCGCTCACGAGCCATCCAATAACCATGTTCATGATTCGTTGTAAGTCCAATCAATTCTTTTGTTCGCGGTATCCAAAACAAATTGACATGACTCTTTGTAAGTCCTTCAAATTCCCAAACAGGAACATCATATCGGTATTTATCAGATTCCGCTCTGTCTGCAAATTCAGGAATGATTACATTACCTTCAAAACCTCTCCCTTGAAGAAGTTTTGCTGCTTCATATCTCCATGACGTAAGATGAGGTTGATGTCCTCTAACTGTCGGTCCTGCTAAGAAAATTGTCGGCAACTTGAAGTTGACCAAACTCATGGGAGTCTCATATCTAATTTCATTCATAACTCTATCATTTAATGTGGACCGTATCAGAATCGAACTGATGACATTTTGCTTGCAAAGCAAACGCTCTACCAACTGAGCTAACGGCCCAAAAGACCAACTGCGTAAAACAGTTGGTAAAAACCTCCAGCAAAGCTGTTGGTCGCTTGTCTCTACCAATTGGTAGAACAATTGTGGACCGTGTGAGAATCGAACTCACCAAACAAGAATATTGCAAGTATTCTTCGCCAGCCTTGGTACATGACAGCCCTAAACGTACTCGTAATAAGAAACCCCCAATTTATTATCCAACACAAGCATTAGATTGACTATGTCTCCTCTAATAAATGCATACATACAACCCGAAGAACACTGTTTTGAAGGTTTATCTCTATCTATTTCTCTTGAATGATTTGCAGACCTAATAATGTAATTCAATGAAATTCTTGCTGCTTCTTTTAGACCTTCTACAGTAAAATCATCCGCATTCCTCATTGTTGGAATTTTGACGTTTGATTTCTTAAGTGCTATTATTGTTTTTGAAGCATTCTCAAAATCAAATGTTTTAAGAATCGTCTCTGCTTGCTCTTCATAAGGTATCATATAATTCTCGCTTCCATCGTAAACGTGCTAATTTATGCATTCGTTTTGTATCACGAGTATGAGCATGTTTACTTCTGCTATTGTCATAACTATCTCTTGGATATTTGTCATGACCCGGACAACACGCTTTGTATCGCGGCTTCCCATACGGAAGCATTCTAACTCTTTTCATAGTAGCGCATACGAGGCTCGAACTCGTTTCGTAAGATTGAGAATCTTGTGTCCTACCACATAGACGAATGCGCCAATTAATCAATTTGTAGCCTCAACGGGCGTTGCTCCCGTTTCTAAACCTTGAAAGAGTTTTGTCCTAACCTAAACGTAGACGATGAGGCCATATTTTAAATCTATCCATTCGTAACAAGAATTTTCACAATTGTACGATGTAGGGGAATCCTGTATTTACAATTCGTGGGCACGGAAGGAATCGAACCCTCACCACAAAACGTTCGAAGCGTTTTCGGCATCCATCGCCTCGTGCCTAAATTGCGATAATCTCTACCTGTTATCGCATCAGGTTTAATTGAGATTGCTGTCTCAAGCAGTCAACAGCGTCTTGATTGGTTAGTTATAATTCAATCCCCGTTTGTTGAAGGTTTTGTAACTATGATTTCCCGTCAGCTCGGGAAGTGATGCAAAAACTGTTGCATGTCAGTCAAGTGTCCTTGGTCCTGCCAATTCAATGTTGCCGTTGAATCCATCAACACTTCAGCACCTTACAATCACCATCGTTATCATGGTTTGGTTATCAAAACCGACCACACTTGGTTAGTCAGCATTTGTACACTCGGCAGGACTCGAACCTGCGACGACAACTTCCGCAAAGTTGCGTTCTTCCATCTGAACTACGAGTGCATTATTTTCATACATCTTCTTCACTTCTGCTGCGCTTCCCATTGAGCTTCTAACTCTTTGTAATTTACAAGATGTGTCACTCTCGATGATAGATATGGAAGTTGCTCCATCTTAGAATCATCTTGAAATCCACAATAACAAGAGGCAGTCTTCAATCTTACTTCATCTTTCGTATTTCTTTTTCTACTATACCCTTCAAACTCCTCCCATGGTACATTAGACTCATAATGGAAATCAGAAACCTCTGGAAGAAACCAAAACGGTTTCCCGTCAAGCCATGCAAACATAACATCACACGCCCAATTTTTATGGAAACTTTCTTCCCATTCGTAATCACTTACATCATGTATGAAAATCAACTTAAACTCTTCAATGGAAGGGACCAAATAACAATCCGCATATTGCGTTGGGTTGTCGTTAAATTCGCCATATAAAGGAACACGCCCAGTCTTATATGGTTCCAATCTTTTCCGCAATTCCGAATGCCATTCAATCCACTTTCCAACTTCGCACGATTCTTTAATATCCTCTCGGACAATACTGTAACTGGTTCCCATACATCATTTGTGTTAGTCAATCATACAGTAACTATACGCTTTTGAGCCTCATTCCGGAATCGAACCGGACATCTCAACCTTACCAAAGTTGCGAATCGCCATCTATTCTTATGAGGCATTGCTCGGTAGGCACGGTTCGAACGTGCAATGACCTTGCGGTCGCTGGATTCAAAGTCCAGTGGGTTTACCAATTCTCCTACTACCGAATTTTTCTATGAGAGCCAAAGGAGAGATTCGAACTCTCTACATTTTCGTTACGAGTGAAAATTCTGTCCAAACAGCTTCGGCATTGCACAGGCGGAGAGACTCGAACTCTCATTGTTCCTAACGAACACTGCTTTGGAGGCAGTTGCACAGCCAATTATGCCACACCTGTATTCTATTCTTGTATAATCATTTCAAATATCTGTACTATCTTTCAACGGATGTCTTCTGTTAATATCAATCTCTTCCAATGTAGCAGGTGTCGGATAAACCTTTACCACTTGAGCGTCAATGTTATCACGTTTTAAATGAATGATTTTATCTACTACTGCTAAATCACTTGGAATCCAACACACTTCTGACATGCCTTGCGGCAACTTCAATTCAACCTGATTGTAAATATCGTCTTTCGTTCTACTCATTTTCGAGACTTTGTGTTTGTGGACAATGGTACTTCTTCTTCATAATGCTCCGTCAACCATCTTCCTATTGAATGACGGTCTGATAGCGCATTAATCCTCAATGCAACAGCGCGGCATTTTCTGTTAACACACTCATATACAGCACGAGCGTCTGGATATGGACAATAACAATACTCGCCATCACTATGGCCTTGACAACCACCTTCAACTTCAACCGAAATTGCCATCTTAATATCACACTTCGGACAATTCATAACCGCTCCTTAATTTCTTTTTCAAAAATCCTTCTGTCTTGTTCCTCTTTCGGTTTTCAACACTTTCTCATTTCAAGTATTGTTCCATGTAAGGAAATGCTTCTACAACTTCTGGAACACAATCGAGACATAACGGACGCTGCTCTTTTGTAGAACCTACAAAATGATAAACATCTTCAGAAGGATTCAATATGTGCTGACACCATAAACATTTAGTGTCAATATTTCTGTTCTGCCATTCTTCTGTTGTCCATTTCTGATTGCATCCACATGAACATTCTATTGTTTCCATATTGTAAATACTGCTGTGTTTTGCAACAGCTTTGTACACCCGGAGAGAATCGAACTCTCATTGTCCCTGCTTAAGAGGCAGGTCCGAAGCCAATATACGGATACGGGTGCGATTATCTAATGCCAAGATAAACTAGAAATAGTATTCAAATCACATTCATAATGATAAAATGGTGGTTTGAATCCGCTAATCAAATCATCATCCATTATTTCACACTTGCAGCCTTCACAATAGAAGGATGACTTATCATTTTCCAAATCATGCCAACGTCTCCATCCCATAGTATAGAGACCTGTTACAAAATAACCATCCAATTGCAAGCGCGAAAGTAATTCTTGAATTCGATTTTCCATGCCTAACTTTAATTTTGTGGGTCCGGCGAGACTTGAACTCGCGACTCGCTGGTTAAAAGCCAGCTACTCTACCAACTGAGTTACAGACCCTATTGTGCTGCTGACAGGATTTGAACCTGTGACGGTCTTTCGACACCCGCTTAAAAGGCGGAACCATTCGGCCAAACTATGGGAACAGCAGCGTTATTGTGGGGCAGGTAGAATTCGAATCTACTCAGACAATGCCAGTCGTTTTACAGACGACCCCGGCTCTCCAACTCCGGCGCTACCCCAATTGTATCCATTTTCTGTATCAATGTAAAATCCAATATCATCAACAGAAGGCATGCAACCCAACATATTGTAATTGCATGACCTTGGAAGCAATTGAATTTTCCGATTATTCTCTTCTTGAGTGGGCAATTTAACACACTCTTCAATTCTAATGAAATCGTTCACGCTTTTATCCATTCGCCTTTTGTTAAATAGCCATGCCAACCAGTTGGTTGATTGATAAAAATTGAAGGTGTAATTGTTGGTTCATCACAATTTCCATCGAATTCCCATTGACCAACATTCAAAGTTACACCTGCTATGATTGGGTCTCCATCATAAGTTTCTCCTTCTGGTGCTATAAATTTCAAACTGGTTGGTTCTCCATTTTCACCGTAGTCAGAATACCAAAATGCACCACGACCATATTTATTGGCCTCAGAAAAGTCTTTGCACAAAATTGCTTTCATATCATTGATGTTACAGCGGAAGGTGATAGAGTTGAACTATCATTGCCATAAGGCTTGCTATCTTTCGAGGATAGTTGCTACACCAATTGCCGACCTTCCATATCGCGGTAGATAGAGGGTTCGAACCTCTGTGCCGAATAAACGGCAACTTGCTTTCCAAGCAAGCGCGATAAACCATACTCTGCCAATCTACCATTTTGAACAGCCACTCGATACGAGAAGCTGTTCACCTGAACGCGTAAATACGAACAGGGCTGTTTAAAATCTTAATTGACTATACGTCCGTATTTGACTACGGGCATATCAAGATGGTTTCCATTATCAATTAAGTAGTAGGCAAGAAGGGACTCGAACCCTTACGAAATAATTCACTACGTTTTGAATGTAGCGCGTCTACCAATTCCGCCACTCGCCCATAATACGATATTTCAAATTTGTGGACGGGACGGGACTCGAACCCGCGTTTGCGCATACACCCTGTTCACCCGCCCATATAACCTTATTTGTGGAGAAAGTGGGATTCGAACCCACGTACCGCCTTGCAGCGGTAAATTGTTTTCAAGACAATCGCAATAAACCAGACTCTGCCATCTCTCCATTACTTACTTCTTTATAAGACTAAAAGAAAAACATCTTGAACACTTTTCTCCTTTAGCCTTTCTTGTAAGCTTCATTCCACAATCACAATATTTCTCTTCACGTCTATAAGCAACATTTCGACCACAATAAGTTTCAGTTTGTGAATTACAATTTGGACATAACCATCTAAGATTTTCCAATCTGTGGTCATTATTTACACCATTCTTGTGGTCAAGAATTAGCGATAACAAATTTCCATTCCAGATTGAAATGTTACATATTTCACATTCATACTTTTTAAGATTTTCAGACAAAATTCTTCGTCTTGCTGTCACTCTATCCGCAGTAGAATGTTCTACAAATATACTTTCATTTGTTCTTTTTTTTGGATTAAAAGAATCTGGGACAGAGTGCATTAAATGAAATGCACTTATATTGTCTTTTTCCAACCTAAGCTTCAAAGTTCTTCGTTCACATCTAATTCCAGTTAAACCGAGTTTCGATAAAACTTCTCCATAAGATTTAGATTGCGAAACCAATAACTTTAATTCATCCACATCTATCTTCCAAATTGGACTGTTCTTTTGCATAAAATCTCCTTATGCAATACATACCAGCCCAATTAATTTTGTTGGTAAGGCTTTATCTAAAAAGATAATACCTTACCAGTGTAGTTCGGGAGGGAGTCGAACCCTCAAATTCTCTTCGTTCTAAGCGAAGCGGCTTTGCCAATTTGCCAACCGAACCATTTTTGTAGCGCATCGGGGATTCGAACCCCGGACCCCTCGCATCCAAAACGAGTATTCTTGCCTGACTGAACTAATGCGCTAGTTAATATACAAGTCGAACCGGTTGGATTTGAACCAACGTGCTTGCCATTCCGAGTGGCACGAGATAGACCTGACTCCTCTACGGCTCGTTAAAAAGAAGATTCCAATTCAGAGTTGTAAAGTCTTGCTTTCACTTTGCATATCACAACAAACCGTCCGTTTATTGCTATCTGATTTGTTCCATCTTCATTGTGCATCATGCGAGACTCGAACTCGCTAAATACCTTCAGTTTGGAAGACTGACGTGCTGCCTGTTACACCTATGATGCATATTGTGAATAATAGGAAACTTACCCGACGTAAGCATTCTCGCCAACCGCTATTATTCATTTGTTGGTCCAAGAGTGCGGATAAAGGGACTCGAACCCTTAAGCCTTGCGGCATACGCCCCTCAAACGTATGTGTATACCAATTCCACCACTACCACCATATAAAATTCGGAAGGTACTAAGAACCACCTATATCGGCTATTTTGAATAGACTTAGGATTGTACGTCGCTTGCGTTATCCGCACAATCCAAATAGCTTCGTGTTATAATGGAATTGCTGCTATTCACCTCACTATCTGTTCTCTTCCGAACCTTGTTATCCGTCGATAACAAAATCATAAAACTATTGGTGTGTTATTACACTAAAAGGTGATAGCCAGCATGACCGGCACTGGCCGCATTTTTACCAAAGAAGTTGTAAGGAGCCATAAGTCCCTCAGAGATTTAACTCTATGCCGAACCCCGCCGATTAAAGCTAAGAGTCTACGATTTTACGTATTATTCCTTCTTTCACCTACTCCTTAGACGATGACTACTTCTAAGCCAACATTCCAAAGTTTTATTGCACTCCCGACAGGACTTGAACCTGTGACATGCAGATTAGAAATCTGCTGCTCTTCCATCTGAGCTACGGGAGCATAAATCTATTTACCATTTGTAAGCCGGATTTTGTCTTCTCACTTTACAATGAGGAGGCAATCATTAATCTATGCCACAACCCGAAATCACTACGAACAATAGTATAGATTTCTGTTTGTGTTGCTCCACGAGAGGTTTATCATACCTTGAACATTACTATTCAAGTGGTGGTCTCTTACACCGCCTTTTCACCCTTACCTCTTTTCAGAGGCGGTTTGTTTTCTGTGACACTCTCTGTCATTGAACATTACATTCAATTCCCGACCTTTCAATCGGCTCGTTGTTCTTTGGAGTCCGGACTTTCCTCTCTTTTTCAAGAGCGATTGCCCAACGGTAAACATTGTGAACCCGACTGGAATCGAACCAGTGCAAAACCCACACCTTCAAAGTGGTGCTCTACCAACTGAGCTACAGGTCCATAAAACGAAACAAGAAGCATCACCTTCTTTGCCCACACTGTCTTTCGGCGTTCAGGCCGAACGTATGAAAGTTTCGTTGGACATCTTGATTTATACCATCAAGTTATTTGATTTTTACTACGATAGTTGCATTGGAACATTGTTGGCCTCACAATGTAGAATCAATCCAATTACGAAATAAATCAAGATAGCGGGTCATACGGGATTCAAACCCGTGGTCTCCTTCGTGACAGGAAGGCGAGAACTTCAGACTTCTCCAATGACCCATAATTTATTCTTCGTTATGTGTTGTGGTCAGGCTTCAAGGGCTACACCACACACTGCGTTAACAACAATGTCACATACGAAGAATAAAGCGGAGCGTATGGAATCCATGAAATCCTGCGTGACGGGCAGGTGCAATAGGCCACTATGCGAACGCTCCAAATTTCTTAGTTAAATTTTCATCAACTATTTTCAATTGCTTTAATATCTGTTCATCTGCAATAGTTCTGATTTTATCTTCTATCTCAGCATGACAATTTCCACACACTAAAACACACTTTCTTGCCTCTTTCAAATATTTTTCAAATGACCTACAAACTCCTTTTTGAGAAAGACTAAACTCTTTTTCTTTTGGATTCAAGTGATGATATTGTAGTGCTCTTTGAGAAGAACTGTAACCACAACACAAACATACTCCTCCAAAAATTTCAACAAGTTCAAATTTTCTTCTTCTTCTATTTCGAGTAACAGCTTCTACATTGCATCGCTTGCATTTAAACTTGCTCGACCATTCATAATGGTCCGTTAATCCGTGCTTCTTACATCTTTGTAACTTCATACACTAAGTATTCAGATAACAAAAACATGGTTAACACGGCATGTTAACTTTGCTACTCGGGTGGGACTCGAACCCACGATGATGAACCAGTTTAACAGACTGGGCTAATCGCCGCTATAGTGACCGAGTAAAAAATGGAAGTGATGGTAGCTATTATGTGTGCCATCTCTTACGTCATACGACATTTGCTCCGTATGAGCTTCCCAATAAGTGCGAGTGCCGGAATTCGAATCCGGTTATCTACATCGGCAATGTAGCGCACTACCTCATGTGCTACACCCGCAAAGGAAATGTTGTCAATGAACTCTTGGTTGCCAAATGCTTCTTGCCGTTATGACTGCTATCAATCATCGTACAAAAGGCACATAAAACGAAAAGGCTTCCGACCTTATGAGGGTGGAAGCCTTTGAAAAGTCTGTGAAACGACTTTACGACCTCTTACCCTCCTCTGCTGTATTATTGCTTGTATTCCAACGATAACCCATGCAAATGGATTTTGGTGATTGCGCGAGCTTTCCCTGTTCGGGCTGCGTCGAAACGCGCTCGGCTATCAGCATAAAATTATCGGTATGTCTTAAAATTCGTCTCATTTATATTGTAAATTTCAGACGCCCCATTTCTGGTTCGCCTACTTGAAGTCGTTCCTTCAAGGATGTCTGTTATGTTATCCAGTTTACCTGTCTAACGTTGTTGCTGTGAATGGAATTGAACCATAAGTCTACTCCTATATGTTCGGAGTCGAGTTACCCTTACTCTATACAGCATAATGGTCTTTTCTCGATGGCCTGTATTCACCATACAAGCGATGTCTTCTATTTTCGAGAATCCGACCTTGATATAACTATCTACCAATTTCGAAAAGTGTCATATCGGGGCTACTAACCATTCTCATCATCACTAAGTTCCTGTGAACTTGAATTATTTTCGTTAATCTGTGTAAAATCAAATCCGCCACCATCGTTATAACCCGTTCCTCTACATGCTCGACATGTTTCAACATCAATAATCGAACCTGTTTTCAAATCATACGTCTCTATTCTTCCGGCACCGTTACAATCAACACAACCAAACATATCACTCCTTGATTCTAAATCGTTTTTGATGTTTAAGCATTCACACTTCCTTAGCATCCTTGACCCATGACAGCCATTCCTCTTGTGGAACAACCCTATCACAATATTTATACTCACGAATCAAAACATCTCCGCCGAAAGTCACATCTACAACATGTCGTATGGTCTGACTAAACCCTTTTTGACGTTTGTGTCGATAGGATTTGCCGACATACAGCTTTTGCATATCGGACCAGTTAATTACCTTTTGATGGTGTCCAACCATTTGGAACGAAGTCTGGACGATTAAATTTCTTTCGAGTCACTTCCAACGCTTGATTATCATGATGATAAAATGCTATAAACAATCCATCACCACTGATATCTTCATCATATATTCTTGAACGATAATCCGATTCCATAGCTCGTTGAAGCTTCTGTTCTCGTCTATTGCTCAACCAATTTAAAATCGCATTTCTCATCATGTGCCGAAGAAAGGATTCGAACCTTTAACACTATAACCTACTTGCGTAGGGGACCACCTCCAATGAAGCACCTTCGAAGTGACAAAGCAAACGCCCGAACTTTTATACTCTCCCCAAGAAGTCTTCTCGTAAGTCTGTTGCACTTACTTCATTCTTGAATTCAGGATACATGTCAAGAAATTCTTGAGCACAAGTTAAAATGTTGCTTCCCTCTTCATAAGAGGAGTCCCATTTATCTGTTTGAGAGCTATTGAAAAACAAGTCAGACAGTGTTGCGCTTACGTTAGATTGAGTTGTTGTCATAGTGTGTGTTGATGTTTTGAAACAATGTGTTTGCTTCCCAAGTGATATCCTTCACATAAACCACATGAGTACACCTTTAAGTTCTCTCTGTCTGGATGTTTTTTCATAACGTTTTCCAAAGCCTTGTTTGCTCGGGCCAGTGTTGTATAACGAATCTTTCGCACACAACTTAATAGTGTTTGAGACATTTTGGTTCAGGTCTATTCTAAATCATTTTGGTTCAGGTCTATTCTAAATCATCTTTATTCGGAACCAAAATGTTGGAAGAAAAATTCCAAAATTCAATCCCACAGATTTTCAAAGTATTCAAAAAACTGTTTCTTGCCAAGCTCGTATCGCTCATCTTCCTTTGAATAAGGATTGTTTGCTGCAGACTCAACAAAGTATTCAATGTTCGACAAAATCTCAAGCCATTTTTTGTGGGCCTCTTTCCCTAATTCATCATCCCATTCATCTGAATCACTATGATACAAGGAGCATGGATAAGAAGTCGTATCATTAGCAATAAACACTTTCAAACGAGGCAACAACCATTTACACAACGAATCATTCAGATTCCATGTTTGTCTATCTGAGAATCCGCGAGTACAATATTGCCAGACCCATTTTATTCTGTTACCAATAGAACGCGGTCTTAGTTCATACACTACATTCCAGAATACATGAGATAACGCCATCTTATTGAGAGTCTTTTACCGGAAATCCAAGTAACTCAAAATGAGTGTTGATAGGGTTCTTGTCTGATTTGCTTGCCATAAAGTATGATTGTTGTTTGTTAAACTCGGCAATACAAATAAAAAGCCTCACGATTTAGTTCCGTGAGGCTTGATTAGTTTGAAGATAGTGAATGTCAGGGACCGACTCCAAAATCATTCTGATGGTTTGGCCACAGAATTATTCTCCCTTAACACCTTTGAGAATGATGATGCCTTCTTTCATGAGTGTGTCCATCTCATGAATCGAATTATGCTCCGGATTGTAATAGACCTTG
>Ga0134121_10001838_pt1 | contig 19367 bp, 23 predicted proteins | sample KB301_FD_96463 | JGI IMG/M metagenome (GOLD analysis project Ga0134121, IMG submission 96463) | Terrestrial soil microbial communities without Nitrogen fertilizer from Kellogg Biological Station, Michigan, USA - KB3-0-1 | ecosystem: Environmental > Terrestrial > Soil > Unclassified ... | reverse complement strand
CTCGGCGAGCTTCGGGCTCACCAGGGTTTCGAAGAAGATGTACTTCACTCCCGCCCGGCGGGCGAAGCGGACGAGCCGGGCCAGATCGGCGGGGCTCGGCTCGGTCTCGGGGGCGATGCCGAGGACCGGGACCTGGTTGAGCCGGTAGCGCCGCGCCAGGTACGTGAAGGCGGCATGGGAGGTCACCACGTCTCGCCGCGCGCACTCGCGAAGCCCGGCTTCGAACTCCGCGTGGAGCGCCGCGAGCTTGACCTTGTAGGCGGCGGCGCGCTCCGTGTATCCCACACGCCCCTCGGGATCGGCCTGGACCAGCCCAGCGGTGATGGCGTCCACCTGGGTCTGCGCCAGGATGGGGTCGAGCCAGACGTGGGGGTCGCGAGCATGGTCCTTGCCGCGGCCCCCGCGCGCCTCCGCCGGCGCCTCGAGCAGGGTGATTCCCGCGATGGTATTGACCGCCAGCGGTCCCGCTCCCGCGATCTCCTTGAGCAGGCGATCGGCGGCCTGCTCGAAGCCGGCGCCGTTGTAGAGGAAGAGTCGGGCCTTGCGCACCTGGATCACGTCCTGCGGGGTGGGCTCCCAGTCGTGAGGCTCCACGCCGGGCGGCATCAGCGAGACGACCTCGGCGCGATCGCCCGCGACCTTCGTCGTGAAATCCCACAACGTGAAGAAGCTCGCGACCGCGAGCGGCCGTGCCGTCGCGGCGGGGGGCGCGGGGGCCCGCTCGCATCCGAGCGCGCCGAGTCCGGTCAGGCTCAGCGCGAGCAGGGCGCGCGCGGTCACGAAGCGGCCGCCGGCCGGCCGCGAAAGCGGCTGATCGCGCCGAGGGCGAGCAGGCAGAGGCCGAAGGCGCACACCACGGTGGCGCCGGTGGGAAGATCCAGGACGGCGGAGGCGAGCATGGCGAGCACGCTCACCGCGGTGCCGAAGGCCCAGCCGACGACGAGCCGCGTGCGCAGGCTTCCGCCCACGAGGATGCCGGCCAGCGCGGGGACGATCAGATAGGAGAATACGAGGAGAACGCCGGCGATCCGCACCGAGCTGGTGACCACCACCCCGAATGACGCGTAGAAGAGGAAGTCCCACCCGCGCACGCGGACACCCTGACGGAAGGCTTCGGCCGGATCGGTCGAGATGAGGAAGAACGGCCGCCGCCACAGCCAGTGGAAGAGGCCGATCAGAGCGTAGAGGCCGGCCACCTTGAGCAACTCGGGGAGCTGCACGCTCAGGATGCTGCCTACCAGCATGCCGCGCAGGTGCTCGGCGCCGTGGGGGGAGCGATCCGCCACCAGCACCGCGGCCGCGGACGAGACGGCGTAGACCACCCCGATCACCGCCTCCTGGGACACGTGCCGCTCCCGGGTGCGTGTCAGCGCGAGGACGACGGCGCCGAAGATGGTGAATCCGAGCCCGAACGCGTAGGACTCCCAGGTCTCGAGCTCCCACCCGAAGACGAAGGCCGCGGTGGCGCCCAGCGCGGCGATCTGGGCCAGCGCGATGTCCACGAAGACGACCTCCCGCGCAATGACGTGGATGCCCAGATAGGCGTGGATCCCGGTGAGGACGAGGCACATCAGGAAAGGCACCCACATCAGCGCGAGGAGGTCGGCGGTCATGGATTACTTCAGCGCCTGCGCCAGCGTCTTCACGTTGTAGTCCACCGTCTCGATATAGCTGTCGGCGCCCTTGACTCCACCCACCGCCGGGGCCATGAGCACCACCTTGGCGCCGCCCTCCTGCCCGATCCGCTCGGCGAGCTTCTTGTCGCCCCACGGCACCGTCATGATCACCTTGATGCGCTCGCCCTTGATGAGCTCGATGAGCTTGGCGACATGGCTGGGGGTGGCGGGAATGCCCGGTCGCTCCTCCACGCTGGCCACCTGGACGAGACCGAAGCGGGTGAGGAAGTACGCCCACAAGCTGTGGTCCACCACCACCCGGGCGCCCTTCAGAGGCGCCAGGACCTCCGTCCACCGGGCCTGGGCCTGCTCGAGCCGCGCCAGGAAAGCCGCGCGGTTCCGCTCGAAGGCGGCGCGGCTCTGCGGCGCCACCCGGGCAAGACCGTTGAGGATATTGGCCGTGACGGCCGGGGCCATCCCCGGGTCGGACGTGTAGTGCGGATTGCCCATCGGATGGACGTCTCCCATGGAGCGGTCCACCCGGGTCTTGGGCACCTCGAGGACGAGGATGCCCTCGGAGGCGTCCACCCGTCCCGGCGCCCCCGGATTCACCTTCGGGTTATTGGCGCCCTGGATCACCACCTCGGCCCACTGGTCCATCTCGAGGCCGTTCATCACGATGACGTCGGCACGCCGCACCTTGACCATGAGGCTCGGGCGTACCTCGAGGTCGTGCGGGTTCTGGTTGCCGCGGGCGAGCGCGTCCACTTCCACGAGGTCGCCGCCCACCGCCTCGGCGAGGGCCTTGAGATCGGTGGTGGTGGCCACCACCTGGATCTTGTCCGCGGCGCCCGCCGGGCCCGCGAGAAGCGCGAGCCCGGCGAGGGCGACGAGCGAGCATCTGAGCACACTCCGCATCGCTTGATCTCCTTGTGACCGGACCAGATTAGAACGGATGCGCGGGGAACTGCCGGCGGACATTCTCCAGCTCCCGGCGCAGCGCCTCTACTTCTGCATTCCGTTCCTGTGCCCCGGCGGGGGCTTCGCCGAGGCCCAGCGCCACGAGGGCGAAGATGCCGATCCATGCGCGCATGAGAGACTCCTCTCGGTTCGAGATGAAACCCGTGGGTCATGGCCGGGCGCGGCCGGACGGCGGAATGCCGCCGGACGAGGTCGGGCTTCGAGCGCGGGGGAGAGGCTAGCGGACGGGAGGGGCGCGAGGGGCGGCGTGGCGGGCGGCGGGGACGACGAAGCGGACCGCCTCGACTACCGCCGCCGCCGTGACGACGAGGAGCAGATACGCGGCGGCGGGCGCGTCAGGGAGCGGCGCCGCATGGCTGAGGGCGGCCAGCCCCTGGGTGACGTGCTGCTCATTGTAGAGCCCGAGCGTGTCGCTCTCGTGGACGTGGCGCAGCTGGCCGCCCGCCACCAGCAGGGTGACCAGCGCGACCGCGAGCAGCACCACGCTGCCGATGCGGCCGGGAGCCGATCGGGAAGGCGCGCGCGTGTGGGAGCTCATGGCTGGTGCTTATACACCCCCGATGAGCCGGGCGCAAATCGCCGCGGTCACTCCAGGGCCTGGATCAGGGCCTTGACGTTGTAGTCGAAGAGGTCGAAGTACGTCTCCGTCCCCTTGATCGCGCCCGCGCCATGGGCGAGCAGGACGACCCGCGCGCCCGCCTCGGCGGCCACGCGCTCCGCGGTCCTCCGGTCGTTCCACGCCGAGACCAGGACGGCCTTGATCTTCTCGTCGCGAATGCGGCGGATGAGCTGGACGAGGTGACCCGGCGAGGGCGGGATGCCGGGGCGATCCTCCACCGTGTCCACCTGGCGGATCTCGAAGCGCGACAGGAGATACGCCCACTCCTTGTGGTAGACGACGACCGGCGCGCCGCGATAGGGGCTCAGCGCGCGCTGCCAGCCCGCCAGCGCCGCGCTGACGCGGGCGAGGAAGGCCTGGCGATTGGCCTCGAAGGTCGCGCGGTGCTGGGGCGCGACCCGCGCGAGCGCCTCGAGGATGGTGCCGGTGGTGAGCGGCGTGAGCCCGGGGTCGAGATAGTAGTGGGGATTCCCGGCGGGATGCACGTCCCCCATGGAGCGGTCCACCTTGGTGGTGGGGACTTCCAGCACCGGGATGCCGCGCGAGACATCCACCCGCCCCGGAGCGCCCGGGATCACCTTCGGATTGTTGGCGCCCACCACCACCGCCTCCACCCAGCTATCGACGTCGAGCCCGTTGATCACGAGCAGGTCGGCGCGCCGCACCTTGGCCATGTGGCTGGGGCGGACCTCCAGGTCGTCGGGATTCTGGGCCGGGCGGGCGAGGACGTCCACCTCCACCAGATCGCCGCCGACCGCCTCGACGAGCAGCCGGTGGTCGTTGATGGTGGCGACCACGCGGATCCGGTCGGCGGCCGCCGCGGGATCCGCCAGCGCGCCGAGCGTCAGCGCGACCAGGAGGGCGAGGACGGGCGCCGCGTGGGCTCCCCTAGAACGCATCGGTCGGATGCGCGCCGAGAATGAAGCTCGCCTGGAGGAGGATCTCGTCCACGACGCGCGCGCTGCCGCGGTCGTTTGGCCCGGTGACCCGGTGCGTCCGGTCGGTGTGCTTGTAGGCGAGGCGGAAGCGGAGGAACTCGGAAGGCTTGAACGTCACGTACGGCTCCGCCGCCCATTCGCTGCCCGGCGCGGTGGGGTACTGCGTCCAGTCGTACCGGAAGCCGAGCGCCCAGCGCTGCCACGGCTGGAGCTCCGCGTAGGCGTACCAGCCCCAGCGCTTGCGGGTGCGCGTCCCGCCCACGTCGGCGATCCCGTCGCCGTCGGAGTCGCCGGTGACGTCGACCTTCCGGTTCGCGAAAAGCGCCTCGCCGGCCACGGTCAGGAGCGGGTGCCGCCAGCCCTCCGGTACCAGCTTGTACTTGAGGTCGACGCCGAGCAGGGTGTTCCGATGCTTCTCGGGCGTCTCGCCATTGGCGGCGGAGACGCCGAGCTGGATCGCGTTGGCGTCGTCGAGCTCGAAGAAGGTGCGGAGGCGCGCGGTGACGAGGGGGGCGCGCAGGCTGCCGCGACCGAAGGCGACCTCGTTGTCGCCGTCGAAGAGCCCCACCAGCGCCTCGAGGTAGAAGGGCAGGGGCGCCACCCAGGTGAGCTCGGCGCCGTTCTCGTTCAAGCCTTCCGCGCCGAGGAAGCGGGTGAAGACGTTGGGGCGATCGGTCTGGGGCAGGTCGTCCTCGTGGATCTGGTTGAGCATGCCGAACCGGTTGAGCATGCGCCCCATCTTGAGCTGGGTATTGAAGGGCAAGGTGAGGAGGGTGAGATGCGCCTCCGAGACCTCCACGTGAATCCCGCGCTCGCCGCCCTCCACCGACTCTCCGGCCTCGAACCGCACCACGCCGCGCGCATAGGGGTCGATCTGCCCGAACAGCCCCAGCTCGATCGCCCGCGGGAAGAAGCGATTCTCCTGACCGGAGAAGGTGCCGCCCTGCGCCTTCTCCACGTTCCGCTGAGTGAGAGTTCCCACGAAATCCGCGCTGACCCCGATGTCGAAGAGGAGCTGCCCGGGCCCGCGGCGCTCGGCCAGCGAGAAGGGCTGGTGCGGGCGCGCGTAGTCGGCGAGCCCGGGGGCGGGCGGGTCCGCGGCCGTGCTCGGGGGGGCCTGGGCGATGGGCGCCGCCGCCGTCGCGAGCGCGGGAGCCGGACGGACGGGCGTGGCGGGCGGCGGCGTCGCGGTCGAGGAGGGCGGAGCGGCGGGGGCGGGAACCGTGGCGTCCGCCGGGGGCGGCGCCGGTCGCGCCTCCATGGCCTGCAGGCGCTCGGTGACCGACTGGAGCTGCTTTCGCAAGGCCTCGACCTCGCGGCGGAGGGATTCGACGTCCTGCGCGGAGGCGGGCGACACGGCAAGAGTGACGACGGCCGCGAGGCAGACCACGATCAGACGGCCCATGGGAATCCTCCTCTGCGAGGGCGGAGCGCGGTGTGTATCAGGCTGCGACACTATCTCACCCACGCCCCCTCCTCAATTCGCAAGAGGGCGCGGCTACTTCACGATGGGGAACTGGCTCCGGTACCAGCCGTCGAAGCCGTCCTCGAGCACGACATGGTTCTTCCAGCCGAGGCTGGCGAGGAAGGCGTGGACGCTTCCCATCTCTTCCAGCGGGCAGGCGCAGTAGAGGACCACTCGCGGCCCCCGGGGTATCTCGCGGTAGCGGCGCTCCAGGTCGATGACGGGCAGGGAGATCGCCCCGGGCAGATGCCCGGCCTTGTACTCGGCGGGCTTGCGCATGTCCACGAGCACCACCGGCTCCCGGACGTCGAGCAACCGCTTCACCGCATCGGAGCGCAGGGTGGGGAACGAGGCGCCGGGCGCATGGCCGGCGCGCGCGGGGCCCGCCGCCGCGAGCGCGCCGGCGAGGAGGAGCGCGCCGGCCAGGGCTCGCATCAGAGCTTGCCTTCTTTCCGGAGCTCCGTGAGCACGAGGTTGGGCGGGACGCCCCGCAGCGTGAAGGCCAGCACGTCGCCCACCTCCACCCCGTCGAGGAGCTTGCCGTCCTGCGCGCGGAACCCCATGGTCATCGGGGGCATGAAGCCGCCGATCTCCTCGTGCGAGAGCACGATCACGTTGATCTCGGGCACGATCGCCCGCACCACTCCCCGCGCGCGCAGCACGCGTTCCACGCCCGCGGGCACGGCCTGGCCTCGCAGCTCGGCGAGCTCGCGCCGCGTATCGTCCAGCGGGCGGCCCCAGGCGAGAAATCCCAGGAGCAGACCCACCGCCAGCGCCAGGTTCACCAGGAGGATCACGCGCCAGAGCCGCATGGCTAGTGCACGTGCTCGGCGGGCGGGGGCGCGGGCGTCTCGCGGTTGAGCTGCTGGATCTCCGCGACCAGGGCGGGGAGCGAGGCCCAGCCGGGCCCCCCGGCCCCTGGGATCCAGCGGGCCCGCAGATACCCGGCGCGATCGATGAGGATCTCCATGTGCGACGGCATCGGGGGATCGGGAGCCATGCCTTCCGGCGAGAGCGTACGCCGGAAGAGGCCGTAGGCCCGCGCGATCTCGTCGCTGCCTTCGGTGGCGACGGGGAAATAGATCGGCGGATTTCCCCCGAGCCGGGAGAGCACGCCGTCGCCGCCCGCAACCGGCACCGCCACGATCTCGACCCCCAGAGCCTGGAGGGTCTCGTAGCTCCGGGCCAGCACGTCGAGGCGACCACGTGAGTCAGGAAGCGTAAATAATACGAGCAGTACGGTTCGGACGCCTCGAAACTCCTTGAGGCTCCTGGCGGGCGTGGGGCCGAGCGCGATCGTGGCGTCGGGGGCGATGACGCGCGGCCGGTTCGGCTCCACCGCGGGGCTGAGAATCCGCGCGGCATCGGCCGAGGACAGCGCGCGGATGAAGTTGATCAGGTCCCAGCGATCGTCCTCGGAGAGCGCGCCGGCGAATCCCGGCATGCCGCCCGCGGGGATGCCGCGCGTGATCCACCAGAACATGTCACCGGCCGTGTGCTGGGCGGTGTGCGCCGCGGTGAGGTCGGCCGGCTTCCGCGGAAGCCCGACGCCGGCCGGCCCATCCCCCCAGCCCGCCACGCCATGACAGGTCACGCAGTGTCCGCGATAGAGCTCGAGCCCGTGGCTGATGGACGACGCGTGATAGGGCACCAGAGTCCGGCGAAAGGTGGTGGGATAGGCGTCCACGGAGAGCCCGGGCAGGGCCGTGCCGAGCCCGGCGGCCACGAGCAGCAGGCCCGCCGTCACGGCCAGGAGGCGCGAGCGCGCCATCACCAGCGCCACCAGCAGCGCGAGCAGCCCCACCACCGCGATCTGGCTCCCGATGAGGAAGCGGGCGCGGACGCCGGGCAGGCCGCCGGCGGCCTCCCACGAGAGCCGGAAGGAGAGCGGCCACCACGGGGTATCGTGCCGGCCCGGCGGCGTGACCCCGAGCGCGGCCACCACGGCCACGATGCCGAGCGCGAGCAGGCATTCGAAGGTGACGAAGCGGGCCAGCCGCGCCATCGCCGGGCGCCCCACCGTGCCGGCCTCGCCCGAGAGCGCGGGGATGAGCCGCCGCCGGTTCATCGCCGCCAGCGCCAGGATGGGCACGAGCAGCCCGAGCTTCAGGAGGAGCAGCCCGCCATAGCGCGTGCCGATCAGCGAGGGCAGATCGCCAACGAGCATCCAGGCGTTCCAGGCTCCGGTGGCGACGAGGGTCAGCATGGCGCCCAGGGCGAGCCGCGAGAAGCGGCGCACCACGAGAACGGCGTAGGGACGCCCGTCGGCGCCCGCCGGCGTGGAGGCGGCGCGGAGCAGCGCGATCAGCGGCGCGAGCGCGCCGAGCCAGACGCCGGCGGCAATCAGATGCAGGAGGTCGCTGGCCAGGGCCAGGCCGCCGTTGGGCTCCACCGCCGCCGCATGCCCGGCCCAGGCCAGAGCCCCCGCGGCGGCGGCGGCGAGGAGCCAGCCCTCCACGCGCAGCGCCGTCCAGTCCGCGGTGAAGTCTTCGCGCTCGCGGAGGAGCAGCAGGGCGGTGAGGAGCACGACCACCCCCATGCGCACGAGCCACACCGCACCGAACTGGGTGGAGAGAAGCACCCCCACCCAGGCGGAGGGCTCGAGCGCCGCGCCCGCGCGCCCCGCCGCGTGCGCGGCCTGCATGGCGAGAAGCAGCAGGCCGGTGGCGAGCGTGGCCAGCGCGGCGCGCCGACTCCAGGCCAGCATGCGGGCCTCCCAGGCCCGCGGCGTGGGGTGCGCGGACCGGCCCGCGAGGAGGGTGAGCCCGAAGATGCCGACGAGCAGGAAGGCCGAGAGGAGATGCGACCAGCGCACCGCGGCGGCGACCGCGGTCACTCCTCCGCCTTCCCGGTCATCGCCCGCACGATGATCACCGCCAGGATGCCGACGGCGAGCACGGCGCCGCCCACCATGAGCGCGAGGGTGAGGGGGCTCATGGGCGCGTCGCGCAGCGGACCGCCGTGGTCGCCCAGGACGGACGTGGGCCGCAGCGTCGCCAGCAGCACGGCGGCGGGCAAGACACGGACGAGGCGCGGCATCGCTCCGTCATTATAATGAAGCCGTTCCCTCGCCATGGCTCCTTCCATACCGACACCGCCCACACCGACACCGCCCGCCCGGGCGCCGCGCGCCATCCTCTTCGACGCCGGCAACACCCTCATCCGCATCGACTACGCCGCCATCGCGGACGCGCTGGCCGGGCATGGACACGCGCGGGATGTCGCCGCCATCGAGGACGCCGAGCTCCGGGCGCGCGTGCGCCTCGACCCGCATCTGGCTCCGGGCGCGTCCACCGAGAGCGGCGACACGCACGGGCGCTATCTTCGCTACCTGCTGGAGCGCCTCGGCGTGACGGATGATGCCGAGGTGGCGGCGATGGAGCGCTGGCGCCGCGACTACAATGCGCCGGTCGGTCTCTGGACCCGCGCCGATCCGCGCGCGGCCGCCGCGCTGGCGCGCGCCCGGGCGGCAGGGCTGGCGGTGGGGGTGATCTCCAATTCCAACGGCACCGTGCGGCGCACGCTCGAGGTCCATGGGCTCGCCGCGCAGATCGACTTCCTCATCGATTCCTCCGAGGTGGGCGTCGAGAAGCCGGACCCGCGCATCTTCGGGCTCGGCCTGGCCCGGGCGGGCGTGGCCGCCGCCGAGGCGGCCTATGTGGGAGATCTCTACTCGGTGGACGTGCTGGGTGCGCGGGCGGCGGGACTGGCGGCGGTGCTCATCGACCCGCGAGGCTACTGGGGCCCCCGCGATTGCCTCCGCGCGCGCGACGCGGAGCACGCCGTCGCGATGCTCCTCGGCGAGCGGATCTGATGACTTGGCTCCCGCGCGGCGCATCCTGTAGGCTGGAGCGGATGACCCAGATGGCGTCGGCACTCGCGCTGGGATTGCTGCTGGCCGGATGCGCCACCGCATGGGCGCAGGCGCCCGACACCGTGCTCCTGGAAGAGCTCACGTGGACCGAGGTGCGCGACGGCATCAAGGCCGGCAAGACCACCATCCTGGTTCCGCTGGGCGGCACCGAGCAGAACGGCCCTCACATGGCCCTGGGCAAGCACAATGCGCGGGTGCGGGCGCTGTCCGAGCGGATCGCGCGCGGGCTCGGGGATGCCCTCGTGGCGCCGGTGCTCGGCTATGTGCCGGAGGGCGGGATCAATCCTCCCACCGGGCACATGCGCTTTCCCGGCACCATCACCGTGCCGGAAGAGACGTTCGAGAGGGTGCTGGTGTCGGCCGCGCGCAGCTTCCGGCTTCACGGCTTCCGCGACATCGTCTTTCTCGGCGATTCGGGCTCCAGCCAGGCCGCCCAGCGGGCGGTGGCGGCCCGGCTCACGCGCGAGTGGAAGGGCTCGTCCGCTCGCGTCCACGCCGGCGAGGAGTACTACCGGGCGGCGGAGGTGGATTTCTCGCGGATGCTCCGGGAACGAGGGTTTCGCGAGGACGAGGTGGGGAAGCACGCCGGGCTTGCCGACACCTCGCTGATGCTCGCGGTGGATCCGCGGCTGGTCCGGTCGGATCGTCTGAAGCCCGGCGGTGGAACGGACCACTTCGAAGGGGTGAACGGCGACCCTCGCAAGGCGACCGTCGCGCTGGGCAAGCTGGGCACGGACACCATAGTGGCCCGGACGGTGGACGCCATCAGGAAGGCCGTCGCCCGCCGCTAGGGGGCGGAGCGCCAGAGGAGATTTCGTGACCGGAACGATTCGCGTGCCTGCGTCGCCCCGTCGCGTTCTTGCCGCGGGCCTCGCCGTGACTCTCTCTCTCCTGGGCGCTCTCGTCGCCGCGGGGCGAGCGGCGGAGCCCCTGCCCGGGATGCCGCCGGTGGTGGACCCCGCCAATCTCTACAGCGAGACGCAGGCGGGCCGGATGAGCCCCGCGGTGACGGGAGCGCTGCCGCGGGTGTATGTCCCGAACCGGACGTCGAACGACGTCTACGTCATCGATCCGGCCACGCTCAAGGTGGTGGACCGCTTCAAGGTCGGCATCAACCCGCAGCATATCGTCCCGTCGTGGGACCTCAAGACTCTCTGGGTCACGAACAACGCCGAGGGCCGCACCGACGGGAGCCTCACGCCCATCGATCCCACCACCGGCAAGCCGGGCAAGGCCGTCCCGGTGGACGATCCCTACAACATGTACTTCACGCCGGACGGGAAGTCGGCCATCATCGTCGCGGAAGCGCTCAAGCGGCTGGACTTCCGCGATCCCCACACCATGGCGATGCAGTGGTCCCTGCCCACTCCCGATTGCGCCGGCATCAACCACGCCGACTTCTCCATCGACGGCCGCTTCGTCATCTTCACCTGCGAGTACAAGGGCAGCCTGGTCAAGATCGACCTCGTCGGTCGCAAGGTGCTGGGCTATCTCAAGCTCTCCAAGGGCCGCATGCCGCAGGACGTGCGCGCCTCGCCGGACGGCAAGATCTTCTACGTCGCCGAGCTCCAGTCGGGCGGAGTCTTCCTCGTGGACGGCGAGACCTTCACCGAGGTGGGCTTCATCGCCACCGGGGTGGGCTCGCACGGGCTGTATCCCAGCCGGGACGCGAAGAAGCTCTACGTCATCAACCGGGGAACGGCGCGCGTGTACGGGCCGCCGCGCGGCAAGGGCAGCGTGGCCGTCATCGACTTCGCGACACGGAAAGTCGAGGCGACCTGGGTCATCCCGGGCGGGGGCAGCCCGGACATGGGCAATGTCAGCGCCGACGGCAAGCAGCTCTGGGTGTCCGGCCGCTACGACGACGTGGTCTATGTCATCGACACCACCTCGGGCGAGGTGCGAAGCATCCGGGCGGGCAAGGAGCCGCATGGCCTCACCGTCTGGCCCCAGCCCGGCCGCTACTCGCTGGGGCATACCGGCAACATGCGCTAGGCCGGCAGCGTCACCTCGGGATACCGTCGCAGGGCGTCGTATATCGTGCTCCGCATGGCCTCCAGCCCGGGCCGGGTCCTCGCCTCGAAGCGCAGCGTGAGGTAGGGGTTGGTATTGGAGGCGCGCACCAGTCCCCAGCCGTCGGGAAAGATCACCCGCACCCCATCGATGTCCACCGTCTCGTAGCGCCGCTTGAGCTCCCGGCTGAGCTCCTCCACCACTGCGAACTTCTTGTCGTCGGGGCAGGGCGCCTTGAGCTCGGGAGTGGCGAAGAGATGGGGCAGGGTGTCGAAGTGCGCCGACACCGGCGTGGCGCCGCGGGCCACCAGCTCGAGGATCTTGCACGAGGCGAGGATGCCGTCGTCCACCCCGTACCAGTTCTCCCCGAAGAACATGTGGCCGGAGACCTCGCCGCCGAGCAGGATGCCGTCCTCGCGCATCTTGCGCTTGAGGTGGGAGTGGCCCGTCTTCCACATCACCGGGCGTCCCCCGTGCTTGTGGATGTCGTCGATGAGCACCTGGGAGCACTTGACGTCGAACACGATGGGCGCGCCCGGATGCCGCGTGAGGAGGTCGCGGGCGAGCAGGGCGAGGATGAGATCGGCTTCGTGGCGGCGGCCCTGCTCGTCGATGACCCCCACGCGGTCGGCATCGCCGTCATAGGCGATGCCCACGTCGGCCTTGACCTCCCGCACCTTCGCGATCAGGTCGCGGACGTTCTCCTCCATCTCGGGATCGGGGAGGTGGTGGGGGAAGGAGCCGTCGGAATCGCAGTAGAGCTCGATGACCTCGCACCCGAGCCGCCGCAGGAGCTCGGGAGCAAAGACCCCCGCGATGCCGTTGCCCGCGTCCACCACCACTCGCAACCGGCGGCCGAGCCGGACATGCGCGGTGATGGCGTTGAAGTAGTCCTCGCGGGGATCCCGCGCCGTGAGCCGGCCCGCGCCTCGCTCGACGTCGCCGGACCGGATGGTGGCGAGGAGGCCCGCGATCTCGTCCTCGCTCAGCGGCGCCGCCCCCGCGTGCACCATCTTCACGCCGTTGTCGGAGACGGGGTTGTGGCTGCCGGTCACGGTGGCCCCGCCGTCCAGGCGCCAGTGCGCGGTGGCGAAGTACATCAGCGGGGTGTGGTTGACGCCGATATCCACCACGTCGAGCCCGGTGGAGAGCACGCCCGCCCCGAAGGCGTCCTTGAGGGGCCGGGAGGACACGCGATTGTCCATGCCCAGCGCGGCCGCCCGCCCGCCGCGCCTCCGCACGAGGGTGCCGAAGGCGCGGCCGACCTTCTCGAAGACTTCGGGCGTGATGTCGATGCCCACCTTGCCGCGGACGTCGTAGGCGCGGAAGATGAACGGGTTCAACGCGGGCACGCCCTAGATCACCGCCACCGCCTCCACCTCGATCAGATACTCGGGCTGGGCGAGCGCGGCGACGGCCACCAGCGTCGAGGCCAGGGTCTTCTTGCCGAAGAACTCCTCGCGGATGGGCACGAGCTCCGCGCGATGGCGGATGTCGACGAGGTAGGTATTGATCTTGACCACGTTGGCGAGGGTGCCCCCGCCCGCTTCGACCTGCGCCTTGAGGGCCTGGAACACCGCGCGCGCCTGGGCGGGGAAGTCCCCGCGATGCGCGGGCTTGCCGTCGGGGCCATACGCGACCTGGCCGGCGATGAACAGAATGGTCTGGGCGCCGGTGACCTTCACCGCCTGGGTGTAGGTGGGGGGATTGAACACGGTGGCTGCGCAATAGGGCTCGATCGTCGTCGGCATCGGGGGCTCCTGGGCGAGAGATGTCGTGCTATGGTTTCCCTACGCTAGAGGGCGCGCCCGCGTCCGTCAACCCCCCAAACCCTTCGGTACGGAGCCGCGATGCGCAGTGCATTCGAGTTCGTGCGCGAGGTGAGCGCTCCGCGGGCCGGCTCAGCTGTTGCGGGTGGTCATGAGCCGCTGAACGATCTGGCGCACCCGCTCCGCGTGGGTGGGCGCGACGCGCGAGAACCGGACGCCGATGCGCCGCGTCTGGCGCGAGCGGACCTCACCCACATCGATGTCGATCGGCGGCTCCCCCTCCGGCTCGAGCTGCAGGAGCACGAGAGCGCCCACCGGCACCGCGGCCTCGGTCTCGATCCCGCACCCCGTCACGGAGAGATCGCGGACGGTGCCCTGACCCTGGCCGCCGTCTTTCCAGTGGATGGTGACGGGAATGCGCGTGGGGAGCCGCTCGGCATCGCGCCGGTCGAGGGGCACGCGGACATAGCGCTCGCCCCACCGGAGCCTGAGGAAGCGATGCTGGCAGACCTGGCACTTGAAGGGATAGACATAGGCCCGGCTGAGCGCCTGCTCCACGAGCCCGGCCCGGTGGGTGCGGCCCACCAGCTCGCTCTTGCACTTGGGGCAGGCGGGCGCTTTCATGGGGCCTTGTCGTCCCCGGGGGAGGCGGAGGACGCCGGGGACGGAGCCGCCGGGGCTCCGGTCTCGCGGCCGGCGAGGAACTTCTGCAGCCGCGCGTCGCCGTCGTCCTTCACCTGGACGAACTGGAGGCCCACGCGGCCGGACTGGACGGAACGGACCACCGCGACCTCCACGCGAATGGGGCGCTCCCCGGGAGAAGGCTGGAGATCCAGCTCGAGGTGCTGGCCGGGCTCGAGCGGGGCGTCGGTCTCGATGCTGATGCCGCCGACGGACAGATCGCGTGCGCGGCTGGGGTGCGCCCCTTTTGCGAGCCAGAGCGTGGTCCAGAAGTCCACCGTGTGCCGGGAATGCTGCCGCCGCTCGGAGCCGGAGCGCCGCGTGCGCACGTAGCGCTGGCCCCAGACCACGGAGAGGAAGCGATGCAGGCAGGACTGGCAGCGGAAGGGGTAGACATAGACGAGGCTCAGGAGGCGCTCGAGCAGGCCGGCCCGGCTCGCACGCTCGATCACCACGCTCTGACAGCGGGGACACTGGGGCTCGGCCATGGGAGTCGATCTCCGCGTCGGCAGTGTGACAAATGGGTTCCGAGGAAGTCCAGCAAAAACGGGGCAAAGGAGAGGCCATGGACGAAGCGCTCAAGGACCGGACCCGGAAGACGGCGCAGATGCTCTTCCACAGCATCAAGGGCGGGGTGGGGTTCGACACCTGGAAGAAGTTCGACAAGGAGCTGGCCCGGGAGCTTTCCCTCTTCTTCACCGGCAAGCTCTACAGCCGCGAGGTCATCTCTCAGAAGCAGCGGGAGCTCTGCGCCGTCGCCTCTCTCACCGTGCTGAACCGCCGCAACGAGCTGCGCGCCCATCTCCACGCGGCCCTCAACGTGGGCGCCACCCGACAGGAGGTGGCGGAGGTGGTGTTCCAGCAGGTCACCTACGGCGGCATGCCGGTGGTGGTGGAGGCGCTCGCGGCCTTCAAGGAAGTGCTCGAGGAGCGCGGCGAATGGGAATAGGCGCCGCCCCCGCCCTTCATCCCATCATGGACGCCGCCATTGCCGCCGCGCGCGAGGCGGGGGAGATCGCGCTGCGCTACTACCGCGGCGGCTTCGAGGTCACCATCAAGCCGGACCTGACCCCGGTGACCCAGGCGGACCGGGAAGCCGAGACGGCCATCACCACCCGCCTCCGCCGCGCCTTCCCCGATATCGGATTCCTCGGGGAGGAGTTCGGGCAGCAAGGCTCCACCGAGCGCCGCTGGATCATCGATCCCATCGATGGCACGAAGAACTTTGTCCGCCACATCCCGATCTGGGCGGTGCTGCTCGCGCTCGAGGAGCAGGGTGAGGTCACCGCCGGGGTGGTGCTCAACCCCGTCTCGGGCGAGCTCTTCTGGGCGCGAAAGGGCGACGGCGCCTGGGCGAACGACACGCGGCTGCGCGTCTCCGACGCGGCCACCCTGCGGGAGGCCTTCCTGCTCCACTCGAGCCTCTCCCTTCTGCGCCCCACGCCGTACTGGCCCGGCTTCGTCCGGCTCGTGGACGGCACCGCGCGGACGCGCGGCTTCGGCGACTACTACGGCTACTGCCTGGTGGCGCAGGGGAAGGGCGAGATCTACGTGGAGGCCGATCTCAAGCCCTGGGACGTGGCGCCGATGAAGATTCTCATCGAGGAAGCGGGCGGCCGCCTCACCGACTTCAGCGGCCGGCCCAATATCTACGACGGGACCGTGGTCGCCACCAACGGGCGCCTGCACGACGAGGTGCTGCGCGTGCTTCGCCCCCTCTGAAACCGCTCAGGGCAGCCGGGCGCGGAGACGCTGGAACTCGGCGATGGCCTGGTCTTCCCGCGGTCCCAGCCGATACGTGAAGCCCCGCAGATAGGTCGTGATCTCGGCCGGTCCCCAGCCCGTATCGCGCCGGCGCTCCGCGATCTCCGGGATGCTCTCCAGGCCGCGGACCAGCGCCGCCTCCAGCGCCTGGGCAAAGGCGCGGCGATCGGCGGCGTCCGCCGCGCGCCGGACGCCCCAGCGCGCGAAGACGCAGGGCAGGCCCGTCCACTCCACCCACTCGCGCCCCAGATCCACCGCGTACCGGAAGCGCGGGGGCCCCGTGAGGGCGCGAATGGCGCGGTCGCCAATCAGCAGCACCGCGTCCGCGTCCGCCGACGGCCCCACCCAGGCCCGCGGCGTCACGCGATAGCGCAGCGCGAGCAGGACGCGGAGGATCTCCACCGAGGTGGCCGTCTCGTCGGTGACCGAGATGGTGGCGCCCTCGAGGTCGGCGGGAGAGCGGTCGGAGAAGAGGATCACGCTGCGGGCGGGGCCGTCCGTCGCGATGCCGAACGGCAATGCCTCCAGCGCCGGCTCGAGGCGCAGGAAATCGGCCAGGGACAGGGCCGCCGCGTCCGCGTCCCCGCGGGCGAGCGCCTCGCCGAGCTGGCGGGGAGGCAGGTCCAGGGTGGGGAAGCCGCTGAGATGCGCGAAGAAGGGCTCGCAGTTGAGATAGGGGATGCGGCCCACGCGAAACATCAGGCCACCCGCCAGTCGTGAGTGAGCGCGCGCACCCGCGCGAGGAGGCCGTCCTGGTCGAGCGTGACCAGGCGCCCGCCGCGAACCGCCGCCCGCCCGTGCACCCAGGCATCCGTCACCGCCTGCGGCGACATGGCATAGACCACGCTCTTGAGCAGGTTGGCGCGCGGATGCAGCGACGGATGCCCCAGGTCCACCGCCACCAGATCCGCCGCCCGGCCGGGCGCGATCTCGCCGGCGTCGAGACCCAGCAGCGCCGAGCCGTCGGCGGTGCCCATGCGAAAGGCGTCCTCGGCCGGCAGTCGCGTGCCATCGAGATGCCGCACCTTCTGGAGCAGCGCCGCCATCCGCATCTCCTCGAAGACCGAGAGCCGGTTGTTGGTGCAGCCGCCGTCGGTGCCGAGCCCGATGCGGATGCCGAGGCCCTGCATCTCGGTGATGCGCGTGATGCCGTCGCCCAGCACCATGTTGGACGAGGGGCAATAGGCGAGCCCGGCGCCGCGCGCGCCCATGAGGGCCAGCTCCTCGTCGTCGAGCCAGACGCAGTGCACGCCGATCATGCGGGGCCCGAGCACGCCGAGCCGGTCGAGCAGGCGAATGGGCGTGGCGCCGTGCTCCTTGAGGGTTTGCCGCCCCTCGTACTGGCCCTCCGCCACGTGGATGTGAAAGCGCGTGTCGGCGGCCTCCGCCACCTCCCAGCCCGCCCGGATCATGGCGGAGGAGGCGCCATGCAGGCTGTGCGGGGCGGGCTGCACGGTGATGAGCGGATCGCCCGCATGGGCGCGGATCAGCTCGGTGACGCGGCGGGCGGCGTCCGCCGGTGTCTCGCGATAGCGCGCGGGCGCGCCCTCCCAGTCGTACATGGCGCGCGCGAGCACCAGGCGTATCCCGACGTCGCGAGCGGCCTGGATGACCGCGCGCGCATTGTCATTGCCCGCATCCTGGAGATAGAAAAAATCCACGCAGGTGGTGGCTCCGTGCAGGAGCATCTCCGCGAAGGCGAAGGCGGCCCCCACATAGATGCCCTCGCGGTCGAGACGCGTGGAGAACGGGTAGAGCACGCGGTCGCGCCAGCTCATGAAGTCCATGTCGTCGCCGAGCCCGCGCAGCAGCGACTGGAAGGTGTGGCAATGCGCGTTGACGGTGCCGGGCAAGAGCGCGCGCCCGGGCAGGCGAACCAGGTCGTCGGCGAAGGCGGCATCGCCCCAGGCGGGCGGGAAGGGCGTCACCCCGGTGATGCGGCCGTCGGCGATCTCGACGGCGCGCCCGGGCTCGAAGCGCCCATTCACCAGGACCAGGTCGGCGAGGAGCCTCATGCGGCGGACATCTTACTACCGGCGCGGCGGGCCACCACGGCGAAGAGCGGATCCCCCGTTTCCGGGCTGCGGTCGAGCGTGACCACGTCCTCCCAGCCGCCCGCTTCCCGCAGGTAGTGCTCCACCAGCTGCGCGTGCCCCGCGTCGTCGAGCGTTTCCCACAGGGCGATGACCTTGGTGGGGAAGCGCCGGTTGGAGAACGTGATGATGAGAGGGCTGCCCGGACGGAGCACGCGGGCGAGGTCGCGGAGCACCGCCACCGGGTGCACGAGATAGTCGATGGACACGCAGCAGGTCGCGCCGTCGAATTCCCCGTCCGCGAAGGGCAGGCGGGGCTCGGCGTTGAGGTCATGCACGGTCCACGCATGCAGGCGCGGATTCGCCGCCAGCTCATCCGCGTTCATCCCCAGGCCGACCACGCGGGTGTACGCGATGTCCGGCGGCAAGTGGCTGATCCAGCTGCTCATGAGGTCGAGGATGGTGCCGCCGGCGGGAAGATGCTCGCGATAGAGCCGGGTCACCGCGGCGATGGCGCCGTCGTCGATGTGGGTGACGAAGCGCGGCGTGGCGTAGAACGCCGGGTCCGGTGTCTCGTCCAGTCGGCGGAAGGCGTCCGGGGGGAGCAGAGGGTCCGGCGAGCCCGCGACCTGTCCCGTCAAGCGCCCGCGGCCAGTCTCCGGGTCACAGGACGTGAATGAACGGCCGGCCGGTGAGCGTGCCGGCCGTCCAGAGACCGGACTCGATGAGGGGCTCCAGCGCCTTCGCGGCATCGGGCGAATTCATGAGGGCCAGCGTCCGCCCGCCGGGGAAGAATCCGCCGAAGGCCATGCGGCCGGCGCCGCGAGCCTCGATCAGGGCGAAGGAGGCCATCTCGACGTCGGGGGCCAGCCCCTCCACGAGCGTGACCAGGCGGGTGCCGTCGGTCATCACCTCGACCTGCCGCCAGGGCTCGAGGAACTGGCTGAACGCCTCCGGCTTGTAGCCGGTCCAGACCCCGCCCTTCCAGTAGGGATCCTCCTCCACCAGCCGCACCACCGTCTCGAGATCCGGCGCGCGATAGAAGAGATCCGCGGTCTTGCCGTCGGGCGCGGGGCCGCCGCCCACCACGAAGCCCTGGGCGCGCAGACCCGCGATGCGCTCGAGGTGAGCGGGGCGATGCGCGCCGCGCCGCGTGGCATAGTCCTCCGCGGCGGTGATGCCGACATGGCAATAGATCATGGCCGACATCTTACTCCAAGTGCTTTGACCTATACTGGCGCGCGATGCCCCGGTTCCTCTCGGGTCGGGTCGGCCGCGCCCTCCTCCTCGGCCTCGCCGTCAGCCTCGGCGTCAGCGCGCTCTCGCGCGTGGGCGCGCTCGCGGGGTGGGAGACGCGCGCGGTGGATACGTTCCTCGCGCTGCGCGATCGCGGCACGGCGCCGGACCTGGTCATCGTCCCCATCGACGACGCGGCGTTTCGCGAGCTGGGCGAGCGCCAGCCGCTGTCGCGCCGGTACCTGGCCGACCTCACCGGCCTGCTCGTGTCGAGCGGCGCGCGCGTGGTCGCCTTCGACGTCCAGTTCCGCGCGCCCACCACGGCCCAGGAGGACGCGGCCCTGCTCGCGGTGGCCTGGCGCGCCGCCACCCCCGGCG
>Ga0134121_10001837_pt1 | contig 19374 bp, 15 predicted proteins | sample KB301_FD_96463 | JGI IMG/M metagenome (GOLD analysis project Ga0134121, IMG submission 96463) | Terrestrial soil microbial communities without Nitrogen fertilizer from Kellogg Biological Station, Michigan, USA - KB3-0-1 | ecosystem: Environmental > Terrestrial > Soil > Unclassified ... | reverse complement strand
TTTTCATCCTAAATCTGATGGAAGTTAAAAACGCTTTCGCATTCGTTGTTGGTCTGGCTCAACACAAGCTGCGCAAAGACCAGCAACGGCATCAATTCTTTTCATCCTAAATCTGATGGAAGTTAAAAACGCTTTCGCATTCGTTGTTGGTCTGGCTCAACACAAGCTGCGCAAAGACCAACAACGGCATCAAACGGCATCAATTCTTTTCATCCTAAATCTGATTGCAGTTAAAAACGCTTTCGCATTCGTTGCTGGTCTGGCTCAACACAAGCTGCGCAAAGACCGACAACGGCATCAAACATTGATCTTTGCGAACGCTTATGCAAAGGCAGACCAATCCAGCGATATTGCCTGATCAGGAGGCTTCGGGAATCCTTCTTAATCATTCTTCTTCTTCTTTTCAAAGTCTCCCGCCTGTATGTACGTAATCTTTTCAGGAAGAATCCATTTACGCATGGCAGCATTCACATCTTCCACCTTTAGCGTTGTAATCTTATTCTCCTGTGTTTCTTCCCACTTCATGGTGCGCTTCAGGAAGAGATTGCTTGACAGCACATAAGTGAGATAGCTGTCGCGCGAGCGGTTCACACCTTCATCCTGCAGATAACCTGTAACGGCATCCTTAAATTCTGCTTCGGTAAATCCATCCTTCAGCATTTTCTGCATCTCATCTTTATAGGCAGCAATAAGCTTATCTGCGTTGTCAGGATTGTAAATGGCATACGAGCCGAATCCTCCTGATTGGTCAATGGGATCTGCATTTAACCACGAGCCCACACCATAGCTGATACCTTCCTTTTGCCTGATGCGCACAGCAAGGCGCGAATTCAGAAATCCACCACCAAGCATGTAGTCACCCATGATGAGGGCCGGATAGTCAGCATTGTCATCGCGAAGCTTTAAGTTGTAACCGGCTGCAAGCATGGCGTTGGCTTTGTCGGGTGTATTTATTTTCTGGTTCTGAGCAGCCACATCGAAGAAAGGCTCCGGGGCGCGCACGTATTGATTTTTCGCGTTCCAATTCTTCAGCATGGACGTCAATTCGCTCAATGCTGCTGCATCGTCAAAATCACCAACCACGGCTACGGTGGCATTGCTGCTGCCATAAAAATCAGCGTAGAATTTTTTCACATCATCCAGCTTCATGTTGCGCGTTTCTTCTGCCTGCTCATCAAAAGTGCCTGTGTAGCGGAAGTCAGTTTTTGGGTATGGATTGAGAATACGGTTGAACGTATTGAATGCGATAGACTGTGGCTCACTTCGCTGCTGATCAATGTCGGCTAAATTCTGCTCAATGAGTTTGCTGAATTCCTCCTGCGGAAAAATCGGTTCACGCAACACTTCCTTCACAAGGCGCAACGTTTTCACCAAACTATCCTTCACTGTAGAGATGCTGATGGTAATAGTTTGACCGGATCCGAAGACGTTTACAGTGGCCTTAGCTTTATCGAAGCCATCGTTGATCTGCTGAAAAGTTTTGTTCTTAGTCCCACGCCTCAGCATTTGAGCAGTCAATTCAGATAGAGCGCCTTTATTCTGCAGCGTTTGCTCGCTGCCGATGCGGAGCGTGATCAACGCATTTACAGAGCTGCCGCGGGTTTCTTTTTTGAGAAAAGCATACTGAGCGCCACCGGCAATCTTCCCGGTTTTTGTTCTTGCATCAATATTGGCGCAGGAGGCATCGAATGCTTCAGCTCCTTTCAATGCTTCTTTGCCTTTATAATCTTTCGCTAGGGCAGACACGTCGGGCGCTGAAGGAATGGTGGCGCGATCAGGATTAGCATCAGGAATGAAAACTCCTGTAGTGCGATTGGAAGTCTTGTAATAATCATTGATCGCCTTGTTCACTTGTTCAACCGTTACTTTTTCAAGACGGTCCCGGTAGAGAAACCAGAGTCGCCAGTCACCCTGGGCAATATAAGTGCTAAGCGTCAATCCAACCGATGCGCTGTTGTTGTACATCAGTTCGAAATTCTTGAGCAGCTTGGTCTTGGCCCGGTTTACTTCATCAGCAGTCACCGGATTGTTCTTCAGATCATTGAATACTCCAAGAAAAGTTTGCTTCGCATCATCGAGTGATTTATCCTTCGGGACTTCAGCATAGTAATACGCGAAGCCGGGATCTTTCAGAGCGTAAGCATATCCGTAAACGGCTGTCGCCTTTTTCGTTTCAACCAATTGTTTGTACAACCTTCCTGAGGGAACATTAGTGAGAATGTCATTCAGCACCGGAATGGCGGCATAATCGGAAGATGATCCTGCAGAAATGTGATAGCCACAGGAAACAACCTGAACATCTCCGACTCTTTTGAGCTCTACGAAGCGCTCACCATCCTGTGTTGGCTCAGTGGTGTATTCCTTTGGAATAATTCTTTGCGGCTTAGGAATGGAACCGAAGTACTTGTTTACAAGATTGATTGTTTTTGCTTCATCAATTTTTCCGGCAACAATGAGCACGGCATTGTCGGGCTGATAATATTTGTGATAGAATGCCTGCAGGTTTTCGATGGGAACTTTCTCTATATCTTCCTTTGATCCTATGGTTGACTTGCCGTAGTTATGCCACAGGTATGCCGTAGACATTACGCGCTCTTCGAGCACTCCGCTCGGATCATTTTCTCCGGATTCAAATTCATTTCTCACCACAGAAAATTCTGATTGGAGGTCTTCATTCTTAATGAATGAATTTACCATGCGGTCGCTTTCAAGACTGAGCGCCCAATTCAGGTTTTCATCAGTGCTTGAAAATGTTTCGAAGTAATTGGTGCGATCATACCATGTTGTTCCATTTGGTTGTGCTCCGTGTGAAGTTAATTCCTGGGGAATGTTCCTATGGCTCGTAGAACCTTTGAACAACATGTGCTCAAGTAAGTGTGCCATGCCGGTTTCTCCATAACCTTCAACACGGGAACCAACGAGATAAGTGATATTAACGGTGACTGTTGGCTTTGATGCATCAGGAAAGAGGAGTACCCGCAAACCATTCGCAAGATCATATTCGGTAATGCCTTCAACAGAAGTCACTTTTACCGGGGCGGCAAGTGGTTGCTGTGCGCTTACAAAGGTTGATCTGATTTGAACAAGAAAAATCAGCAGCAGGAGGAGAGAGAGATTTTTTTTCATGGAAGAAAATTTTTAGTGAGAGAATTATTTATTGAACTTCACGACAAACGATGCACAAGATAAAAACTATTTGAGATGATATTGGAAGTTTCATTTCATCAGAACTATTCTTCCGGACTTACTCAACACAACATTTTAGGCGCGTAATGACATTAAGATTCCCTTGCGATTGTTTGTCTTTGTGAATGCTTATGATGAGAACCAATCCTCAATACTGAGGGGAAGTTGAGCGGCTCTCGCATATGTTGTTGGTCTGGCTCAATTAACAGCGCAAAGACCAACAACGGCATTAATACTGAGGAAAGTTAAGCGCTCTTGCATCTGTTGTTGGTCTGGCTCAACTCATAAGCATTAACAGCGCAAAGTCCAACAACAGCATTAATGATGAGTCCTTGTTCGTCAGCTCCCTAAACCAAACCTGTCAGGCACAGTTGTTATTTGCGCCACAGTTTTGACCAAAAGCTTTTAGCCATAGGAATATTCATTTTGTCTCTCTTTAATCTATTGCTAAGTTCCACGAAGTTCTGAATCGTAATTCCAAAGCTTTCCTTCAATTCTTCTTGTTCCATTTCTCTAAGTTCATCCTGCATATCACCAACAAATAGTGATGGTTTTCCACTTTGAGTTTTTTGGTCAGCTATTGTGACATAAAAAATTTCAACTGCACGTGTCGATTTATATTTAGGGTCAATACCTAAATATTGATTTGCAATAACTGCCATGTAATATTCAGCTAATCCGTTTCCCCTTAGTTTGTCAAAAATGTAGTTCCAACCCTGATAGTTCAGGTCTTTCCAAAATTGAAAAGTTGAAAGTAATAGTTCTCTTAATGCAGTCCCGTGATGGTTTAAAAAATTGTAGACTATGAAATCTTTAATGTCCACTCTTTTAAGTTGTTCGTCAAACGGTTGGGTTTCCGTTCTGGTTGGTCTGTGTCGACAGTTCTTCCAAATGTTTGCAGATAATTCTTTAATATTTTCAGGTCTGTCCATACAATTGTGCCTAAGGTTTTCAGTTCTTTAACGCTGCACTATCAATCGGCATCAGCGAAGATGTTGAATTATATTTCTTCGATGTACAATTTTGTTTTATCTACTTATGCGACACTCACTCGTATTGTGCTGTTATAAACGCTCCGTCAAGTTCTTGGGGCCGCCTACTTGATTAGGAATGGCACTTCTCTTTCCACAAGCGCTACTGTTTTATTATTTTTCCACTCTCAATTATTTGCTTGTCATTGCCCAGGTTGTAAAAGTAAATGCCGTTTGAGTAAGCAGATAAATCTATAATGCTTGTTTTGTTTGTCAATAATTTGCTGATGACTTTTTCTCCCAAAGAATTGTAACAAGAGAATTGAGGTACCTGCTTTGAATTATTTTGAATCTCTAAATTATTACTTGTGGGATTCGGAAAAATTAGAAAAATATCTGCATTTTGTATTTCATTAATTCCGCTCAAAACATTTCCTGTGCTATCTGTTTTAATAAGAAGGATGTCGGGATAGTAACCATTAGAACTTGTAATTCCTGTCATAATAAATCCATCGTCTGATGTTTGCCTCATGCAGTAGCCATAGTTAGCATCTCTTTCATGAAACTTTTTAAACCACTGTTGATTACCGGAACTGTTTGTTTTTATCAGGTAGCAATCATAACTTTCATCCAAGCCGAAAAGCGCATATCCATTGTCTGATGTTTTGGTAACAGAGTATGCCCATCCGCAAGGTCCGTCAGTATAGATTTGATACCAGATTAAATTTCCATTTAGGTCCATCTCCACTGAAACGGGTTGAGAGCAACCATTTAATGTGGAATATCCGGCTACAATAATATTTCCATTGTCAGCAAGCGTTACATCATAAGCAGTACCGGAGATAAGGCTATTTATTGTTTTTGTCCAGATGGTATCGCCATTAAATTTTACCCTTACTATGTATAAGTTTGTGCTTGATAAACCCGTTGTTCCTGCAAGAACTATACTTGAATCAGGTAACTGGTCTATAGCATATCCCGTATTAGAAATGCCATCATTGTGATATACTCTTGTCCACAAAGTATCTCCGTCTTCGTTGGTACGAACCAGCAGCATATCATTTCTGCTTGGATAGGATGTCTGCGCTCGCCAACCGGCAATAATATATCCGTTGTCTAATGCTTGTTTAGCTTCCTTTCCCCAATCTTTATCAGGAGTTTCATAGATTTTATGCCACATTTCATTCCCCTGAGTATCAACTTTTAGTAAAAAGACATCGTAACCGCTTAATCCTGTAATTATATAATTTCCGTCATTGGTGTTTTCAATGCTACTGGGCTCAATGCTGTTAGGGGGATAGGCAAATAATTTTGTCCAAACTTCATTTCCATATTTATCGGTCCTCATCAGCATAAGCCGCCAGTCCGTGCCAATGACCTGCTTTAATCCGGCTACCAAATAGCCTTCATCAGGAGTCTGTATTATACTTTGTGCATAGTCACTTAAACTCTCAACACCATAAGTTTTCTGAAAAGTAATTTGTGCCGTCAGGCGTGTGCTTAATAGAACTCCAAGGCAAAAAATAAGATAAAGGTGTTTCATTGCCGCAGGGTTTTAATTAATGAATTAACAATTGATTTTCGTTTTACATTTCGTGATTCCTATGGAAGAATGATAAGCTTTCAATCGGCATCAGCGAAGATGGTGAATTTTATTTCTTCGATGCACATCCCCACCATCAAAGATAAAAATTCAAGACTTCAGATTGTAATCTTTAAGCGGGCAGGAGGTCGCTGGTAAAATGTCTTACGGCGATTTTCTAAAAAGAAGATCGCCGCAATTTTTTTGCTCAGAGAGGGAAAGACAATAGGGGAGAGCTGTGGTTTTCTTTATTCGACAATTAATTTCTGAATAGATGATTTTTCCTCATTGCTCACCTTTACAAAATAAATCCCGTGAGAAATATTTTTGAGGTTTATCTCTTTCGTTGCTGAATTATCAATAGTTTCCTCGAAGACATTTCCCCCAAACACGTTGAATAGTTGAATAGTGCCGCGGCTGATCTTATTGTTCACTGCAATAATAATTTTGTCTATGGCAGGGTTAGGAAAAACAGTAAAACCAAAATTGTTTTTCATCTCTGCAGTTACTGTTTCAGAATAGGTGGATTTACCATCATAATCGGTTTGCTTTAAGCGATAATAATTAATATCATCGTGTACGTTCATATCAACAAATGAATAGAACAAGGTATTGTTTGAATTACCTGCCCCTTTCACATTGCCTATGGGTTCAAAATTATTGGCATCAGGACTTCTTTCAATAGTAAAATAATCGTTGTTGATTTCGCTGGCAGTGCTCCAATTTATTGCTACTCTGTTTTCTTCGACGCTTGCAGTAAAGGAAAGAATCCCGATAGGAAGAACATCAATAGGATCATATTCCCGGAAATCCTGCATCATGCTGCTGCTTCCATATCCTGTTCCGATGTATCCTTTAGTACCTATAGAAAAGCCAATGCTGAGATACCTTTCCACTCCGCCAACACTCGCCTTTTGTACCCACACATTTGTTGACGGGTCCCATTCCCAGAAATCCTGTTGAACGCCTATTGTACTATTTCCAGTACCAATATATCCTTTAGTTCCTATTGAAAAGCCCACTCCCATATACCTTGCTGCCCCGGGGAAATTGAGTTTTTGCGTCCAGGTATTTGATGACTGGTTCCATTCCCAGAAATCCTGCTCATAGCCGCTGCTGCCGAATCCTGTTCCTATATATCCTTTGGTGCCGATGGAAAAACCTACGGCAAGGTATCTTACTCCGCCTGTAAAATCAGCTTTTTGAGTCCACACGTTTGTTGACTGGTTCCATTCCCAGAAGTCCTGCTGCATCCCGTTATAGTTATTTCCTGTTCCGATGTATCCTTTGGTGCCGATGGAAAAGCCTGTTGCATAGTAACGTTCTCCGGCACCGAAATCAGCTTTTTGCGTCCATGCGTTTGTTGACTGGTTCCACTCCCAGAAATCCTCGAGGATGCCGCTGCTGCCGTATCCCGTTCCAATATATCCTTTGGTGCCAATGGAAAAACCTGTGGCAAAGTATCTTGCCGCGCCACCGAAGTCAGCTTTTTGTGTCCACACGTTTGTTGACGGGTCCCATTCCCAGAAATCATGCTGCATCCCGCTGCTGCCATATCCTGTTCCTATATATCCTTTGGCGCCGATAGAAAAGCCTACAGCAATGTAGCGCATTCCTCCGCCGAAATTAAGTTTTGGAGTCCATGTACCTTGGGAAAAAGCCGTGTAGTAAACAATGAATAGCAGTAAAAAAACTGTGTAATTTTTTTTCATTTTGCCATCGTTTAAAGATGAAAAGAATATTAAATAAACCAATGTCTATCCTAATCTTGTCTGAGGATATAAATTGGGCAGAAAATATTTATGAAACATGCAAAGTTATATCGATGTTAATGGGATATATTACATAATTCTTGAAAAGAGTTACATGATTCACACCTTTTGTGCGCCTTAGATTGTGTCCTGTTTTTAGCTGTTGCTGGTCTTTGTCCACATTTTGGGTGGACAAGTTTCTCGCAACTTGCAGCGATTTTCTAAAAAAGGAGATATCTGCAATTTTTTATAAACTTTAAAGCTGTTTTATTATAAATCATCAATTAAATTTGACCTCGCGATGAAATCTTTTAAAGTTTTTATTTTGATTTTATTATTCTATTCCTTCTCCCTTCCGGAATCATTTCGTGATCAGCAGAAAAAATATGAGAGGGTACGAGCAGCGTACAGCGAAAAAGAGAAAGGGGTAAAGGAAATGCTCCGGAAAAAAAATATTAACCCGGATAATTTCAGCATGCTCATCAGAATTTTTAAGCAGGAGCGTAAATTAGAACTGTGGGCAAAATCATTTTCCGATTTACAATTTCAGCTTATTCATACTTATGATATTTGCGCCTCTTCAGGAATGCTGGGTCCAAAAAGAAAAGAGGGTGATGGGCAAGTGCCCGAAGGTTTTTATTATATTGAAAAATTTAATCCGGCTTCTGCTTTTTATTTATCACTGGGAATAAATTATCCCAATCAATCAGACCGGATCCTTGGCGTAAAGAAGAATTTAGGCGGCGATATTTTTATTCATGGTAATTGCATTACTATTGGATGCATTCCCATGACTAATGACAAGATCAAAGAAATTTATTTGCTTGCTGTGGAAGCCAAAAGCAATGGACAGAATAGAATTCCTGTCTACATTTTCCCGGGCATTATGAATGAAGAAGGAATGCAATTGCTCACAGAAAAAGCCAATGGAGATAACACCTTAATTTCATTTTGGAAAAACCTGAAGCAAGGGTATGACCTTTTTGAAGAGAAGAAGTTAGCATTGGCTGTAAAGGTTGACAATATGGGAGAATATATTTTCTAATGGGATTCAATTCTGATATCATCCGGGATTCCACCTAAAACTTAAACCCGCACCACCTTCCGGTGTAGTGAACATTCCAAGTGAAGCACGATTATTTTTATGCTTATGAAGCTCCGGAATTGCTATCCCGCAAATTATCCCAAGGCCCAATCCTACCATATTGTCACTGGGAAAATGTTTTAATGCCAGCACCCTTACATACGACAATGCAAGTGGTGGAATGGCTGCTGCTGCATACAGTAAAAATTTTTTCGCACCGATCTCCGGGTGATAATCAGAATACACTTTCACCATCATAAATGTGGAAAGCGCTGCAGAGGCAACGTGCCCGCTGTAAAATGAATTCCGGTTGTTTCCGTCCTGCCTCTCGGAAAGAGGGACGCTATCATAGTAGACTACGGGACGGAACCTTTCCTGGAAAGTGGGTCCGAGCGGACTGAAATTATAAATACCAAAAACTACTGTATGTGCTTCTGCAAACATGGTTACAAGCGGAAGCCAGTCATTGCGGATTTGCCGGTTTAGGGTGAGCAGCCCCGGTAATAAAATGATTCCTCCAAGCAGATAATCACCAGTTTGATCCCATTGGGCCCTTTTCGACGGATCGAGGTCCAATGCCCAACTATCAAACTTATTCACAGGAACCGTCGGTAGCACCGATATTTCTACATCCGTAATCAGCTCTTTCCCCTGAATTCTGTTGATAGAAAGCACATTGCTAGTCATCCCAATCCCAATAATTCCACCCTCGATCCAGTAATTGAGACGATAGGGGTGCAGATCAGCATTACTTTTTGGTGAAGTTGATACCTCCGTAGTTGGCGAAGAATTTATACTGGTATCGGGCTGCTGGCATAGTGCGAAGGAAACATTGAACAGTATTGCAAGAGAAAAATACAATCGCTTCATGGACAATCTGGTTTTTATTGTTATCAATTCACTTCAAAAGATATGCTCAAAAAATCTTTCACTATACCCGGCAAGAACAATCCAATGATGAAGGCATCTCAATTTCCTGGATCACTAAAGAGGTGGCAGGTGTAAAACGTGATACAATTCCTGACATTGACGCCTATGAATTTGGGTTTGCAACAAGTACTTGAGCGTTATCGAAAGTTTCATAGATGCTTCTGTAAACAGGCGGCAATCGCTTTACCTATCTTTGCTTTAAATCCCGAAATTGAAAATGAAAAACAGAACCCTCATCTTTCCCTTCACCCTATTAATATTGGCAGTGCTTAACCTGGTAAGCATAAGTTCCTGCTCATCGGATAAAGATTTTAAAATCAGGGGAACCGTTCAGACTATTGAAAATGGAAAAGATGGTTACACCGCTACTATGAAAGATGATAACGGTGAAGACTTTGATGCTGTGATCAGCAGGGTAAAACTGGGAGATGAGTACAAGGTATTAACTTCCGGTGAGCGCGTAGAGTTAACCAGTGATACCCTGCATCTCGACAACAAACTACGGATTGTTGTGAGTAAGATAAACCAGTAATTGCCTGTGAAACATATTTATCTGTTGATGGTTCTATTCCACCGTCCGTGTCGTTGAGATCTATATGCAGACCCTATTCTCGACGTAAACGCGCCGTGTTTGTTGAACAAAAGCAACTACGGTAAAAGAAGGAGTTTGCAAAGCCTTTACCTTGTGGGTTAGTCATAATAATGCTAAATTGCCGATGAAAACTTCCGCTCATGAAACAATTCCAGAAAGTATCAGTGTTTTTATTTCTGCTTCTTTGTTCCTCTGCACTAAGAGCCCAGACGGCTGAAGAGGCTCTCATAAAGGAAGGTGTTCAACTCAATCATTCAGGCGAGTTTCAAAAGGCTATTGAGAAGTTTCAGGAGGCCCTTGACATAAATTCTAAATCTTCAGAGGCACTTTATGGAATAGGCAATGCATATTATAAAATGGGGAAGTATGAAAAGGCAATTGAATTTAGCGAAAAGGCAATCCGGCAAGATCCTAAAAACTCCGAACCCTCTTACATTTTAATGGGATCTGCTTATGATGCTTTAAGTAAATCCCCTGATGCAATCAAAGTGTATAAGCAGGGCATAAAAAAATTTCCACGTAGCTCTCTTTTGCATTATAATCTTGCCGTTACATACTTTCAAGCTCATCAGGACGAGGATGCAGAGAAAGAAGCCATTGAGGATCTTAAAATAAACCCCTCTCATTCAAGTGCGCACATGATTCTTGCTTATATCATGATGGATAAGTCACATCGCGTGCAAAGTGTGATGGCCTTGTGTCACTTTCTTTTTCTTGAGCCTGAAGGTGATCGCTCCGTTAAAGCTCTTGACATGCTTTATGAGCAATTGAAACGTGGCGTAGAAAAAGAATCTGAAACTCAAATCAACATTAGCATGAGTGCAGGTGATGCCAATGATCCTTTTCGGGGTGCTGAAGTAATGATTTCCATGCTGGAAGCATCGAAGAACCTTGAAGTGAATGAGGATAAATCCGAAGAGCAATTATTCTATGAAAATTCAAAATCGCTATTCTCAGTATTAAGCAGATTGAAAAAGGATAACAAGGGTTTCTGGTGGGATTATTACGTTGACTTTTTCAGCGATCTGAATGAGTCAGAAAACACTGAAGCATTTTGTTATTACATTCAGCAATCTTCCGGTGATGAAGATGTTTTAAAGTGGCTGAGCGCGCACAAGGATCAGGTGGATAAACTGCTTAGCTGGTATTCATCTCATACACCGGGCTTTTAATTTATTTATGAGTCAAATTTCGGTCGGAATAAGCTAACCTCAGCGACCGGAATTCGGTAATTATTCGCCATTAGGATAGAACATCATAAGTCTGCTCGAACACATCTTTTTTGCACGGATAATATTCTCCTTGAATACCTCTTATTACAACATCTTTGATTGTTACAGCATAAGAATTGCCTTCTAATGTTTTTACAAATATTCCTTCTCCATCCTTATGATAAAAATGATCGTCAGGATTGTCTCCAAAATTTTCTACCCACTTTTTAATTTCTGCCATTGCAGCAGATTCGTCATTTACAGGCAAAAAATCAATAACAACGGGTTTCTTTTGTGCTTTCATTTTATATTTTTTTATCACTACCTGAAAAAAAAGGCTGATCACAAAGTGTTTTGCCCTGATTGTTCCACATTAATCTATTATCTTTTTCATGACCTCAAAGGTGGTGGTTAAAGACCAATTGAGCACAGATAATCTCTGTCAAAGATAAAAAATAAAACTTCAAATGGCACTCTTTTACATAGCTAAATTCCCTACTCGAACATCCGTGACATCAATGCGTAAAATTTTTATCTTTATGGAAACATAGTTTCTGTGGTTCCGTCAAACAAGTCTATCCAGGACAGGTAATTGAAAAGTATGATAATAACGTTTATAAAAATGAATGCGATGGTCCATGAGTAGTTAAGAGAGCTAATAGTTTTCCTTTTAAAATTAATTGTTTGGATGTAGAAAAAGTATAAAATCCAAAAGGTCAAGCCAAGAATAAAAGGTGCCAACACATAAAAGCCGGTTTTATAGTCGAGCAGTCCGTCGGCAAGAACTGAAATTAAAAGAAAGGTTAGGGCAATATTTAAAAATGTCTGTATCAAAAATGTTATGATGGTTTTAGCCCTTGTCATAAAATTGGTGCTAACTGGATTATACCCATTTGAAAAATTTTTTTTCCATACCACCCCTGGTATTTTCCTGATTTAAAGAAATTATATTGTGATAACTTAAGATTATTAAAACTACCGGGGAAGCACTCGCGACAGCACAAAGTATCGGTATTCATCCCTTCTCACTTGTAAGCGACACAAGAGTTGTGATAATAGAATTAAACTCTTCCTGCGTAGTAGGCTTTGTGATAAAGCTATTGGCGCCCAGCTTGAGGCAAAAATCCTTATCCTCAAGTGCATTAGAGGTAGTGAGCACCATGAGCGGAATTTTATGCAAGCTATCCTCTTCCTTTATCGCTTTCAGCACTTCTTTACCGTGCATTTTCGGCAAATTCAAATCAAGCACGATCACATGTGGCAATTCATTGCACGATTTCAGGTAAGAAATCACTTCATCACCGCTCATAATTTCTTTCATGGTATATGGTATCCCATTGCTTTCAAGAGCAGCTTTCAACAGGTGAATATCATCCGCATCATCCTCTATCAGCAAAATGAAAATTTTATCTCGCATAGAAATTGTCGGTGCACAAGATAATCACTAACATTGTTTTTTTTAAGAAGATATTAAGAATGGCAGAAAGTTCAATTACAAAGGGGAAAGACGATGCAAATGAATGGGTTGTTGGCATTGGGGCTTCAGCAGGGGGACTGGATGCCATTATCGAACTGTATAATAATCTCCCCGAAGACACCAACTTTTCCTACGTTATTGTTCAGCATCTTTCTCCTGATTACAAAAGTTTAATGGCGGAATTACTGTCGAAGCATACTGCCATGCAGGTATTCGAAGCAGCGAATGATTTATTGCTTCAACCCAATTGCACCTATGTGATCCCCAGCGGAAAAATGATGACGCTCAACAAGGGAATGTTGAAATTAGAAGAGAAGGAAAGAACGCAGGTGCCCAACAATGCTATTGATGTTTTTTTCGAATCAATGGCAGCAGATAAAGGAAAAAATGCGATCGGGATAATTCTTTCTGGAACGGGCACCGATGGTACCAAAGGAATAGAAGCGATCAAAAGCAATGGGGGTATGGTGATCGTTCAGGATCCCATTACTGCCGCTTTCGATGGCATGCCTAACAGCGCCATCAGCACGGGATATGCCGATCTCATTCTTCCTCCTGAAATGATTCCGGATGAAATGATCGAGTACCTTAAAGAAGCACCGCTGCTTCGCTCGTACAATGAGCTTAATCAGCGTGAAGAATTTATACTTCGCGATATTCTTGACCTGATTCAAAAAGGATCAGGATATGATTTCAGCAATTACAAGCGACCAACTATCAATAGAAGAATGGCGAAGCGAATGGCAGAGAAAAACATTCGTACCCTTCGCGAGTATTCACTTTTTCTGCAGCAAAACCCTGATGAAGTAAAAGCGATTGCGCAGGAATTCCTGTTGCGCGTGACAAAGTTTTTCAGAGATGAGGAAGCATTTGAAGAATTGCGAACCAAAGTAATCCCTGCACTCTTCTCGAATAAGAAACCCAAAGATATTGTTAAGATTTGGGTAGTAGCCTGCAGCACCGGTGATGAAGCATATTCCATTGCCATGCTGTTGCAGGAATACATGGAGAAAAATAATCTCAGTGAACAACTGATAAAAATTTTCGCAACCGATATTGATGATGAGGCATTGGAAATTGCTTCACGCGGAATGTATTCTGAAGAAGCAGTGATGGATGTTTCGAAAGAATTTGTGCAGAAATATTTTATCAATGAAGGGAGCATGTATAAGGTGATCCCGCTCATTCGCAAGATGGTGGTATTCGCACATCACGACATTGGGAAAGATCCGCCGTACAGCATGCTTGATCTCATTACGTGCCGTAACATGCTCATCTACATGAATTCTGATCTTCAGAAAGCCATTCTCAAAGCCTTTCATTTCGCCCTCAATAAGGATGGTTTTCTAATGCTCGGCCCCAGTGAAAATATCGGTGTGCTAAAAGATGTGCTTCGTGAAATAGATAAGAAATGGAAGATTTTCCGGTGCGAAATAAAATCTCGCCTGAGTGATTACCAGCCCTTCTTAGCGCCGGTGGAAAGAAGTGTGTTTTCACAATATCAATTGCCGAATACAAAATCAAAAAATGCGCTTACGCATCTTCCTGAACTATTTAAAGAAACCATACTGGAAGAATATGACTTTGCAGGAATTTTTATTGATCGTGATTTTGATGTGAAGCAGGCCATTGGACATTTTAAAAAATTCATCAGCATTCCTGATAATAAATTTGAATTCAACTTACTCAGGATGGTGCCGCCCGATCTCTCGATTGCACTCGGAATCGCATTACGTAAAGCGATGAAAGAAAATGTACGGGTGTTTCAAAAGAATGTAAAAATTCAGTCCGATAACCAGGAGCGCCAGATCAGCATCATCGTAAAACCTTACCTGGACCAAAAGGACTACCTGCAGCCATTTTACTTTGTGATCTTAAAGGAAGAAGAAATTCCGGAAAAAGTTACAAGGAAAACCGGGGGTGAATCGCCGTTGAACTTAACGAGTGAACGCATAGCGGAGCTCGAGGAAGAATTGCATGATACAAAAGAGAATTTGAAGACCATCATTGAGGAAGTGGAGGCATTCAATGAAGAGCTGCAATCGAGCAACGAGGAAATTGTGTCCGCGAATGAAGAACTGCAAAGCACGAATGAAGAGTTACAGTCTCTCAACGAGGAACTCCACACTGTTAACGCAGAGCATCAGCTTAAGATCAAGGAACTGCAGGAGTTGAACGATGATCTGAACAATTACATGCGCAATTCGGAGATCGGGCAAATACTCGTGGATAAGAAACTCATTATTCGCAAATTCAGCCCTGTAGTTACCACGCAGGTGAACCTGATTGCGAGTGATGTTGGACGCTCGCTGGTTGACATCACCACCAATTTCAGGTCACTCGACTTAATCAATAATATCAAGTCAGTAATGAAAACAGAGAAATCAATTGAGAAAGAAGTTGAAATGGAGAGCGGGAAATATTTCCTGATGCAAATTCGGCCCTACTTCCGGCAGGATAAAAGAACGGACGGTGTTGTGCTCAACTTCATTAACATCAGCGAGGTAAAAAAACTTTCAGGAATCATTCAGGGAATTTTCAACAGCTCCATCAGCGGCATTGCAGCATTGAATGCTGTTCGTGATAAGAAGAATAATATTGTTGATTTTGAATGGCTCACCGTAAACAATAAGGTTGCTGAAATGTTGAATGAGAGACCGGAAAATCTTATCGGTCACCGCATGCTCGAAAAATATCCCGACATCAAAGCATTTTATTTTGAAGACATGGTTCGCGTCGTTGAAAGAGGAGGAACCGGTCACTTCGAATATTTCAGAGAGGCATCAGGTCAATGGCTTGAAGTTGTTTCGGTAAAAATGCTGGACGGATTGGTCATGACCTTCACGGATATTACCAGCAAAAAGAAAGCGGCTGATCTTCTTGCACAGGGGTACGAGGATCTGAAAATCACTTCCGGGAAATTAATTGCAACCAATAACCAGCTTGAGCAATCGAACTACGACCTGATGCAGTTTGCTTCTGTTGCTTCACACGATTTGAAGGAGCCGCTTCGAAAAATTCAGGCGTTCGGAAACCTATTCAGGACCAAAGTGGACGGGACACTCAATCCGCAGGATTTGAATTATCTCGACAAGATGATCAACTCCGCCGCGCGCATGCAGTTGTTGATTGATGACGTTCTTACTTTTTCAAAGCTCTCAAACAAAAATATTGCATTCGCTTCCTGCAATCTTAATACGATATTTAAAAATATTATTGATGATCTCGAGATAGCTGTCAAAGAGACAAACGCAGAAATAAGAGTTGATGAGCTGCCAAACATAGAAGGCGTGCCGGGGCAAATGCACCAGCTCTTTCAAAACTTCATAAGCAACGCGCTCAAGTTTAACGATAAGCCTAAGCCCGTAATTTCTGTGAAGGAATATAAGGTGGAGGAGAAGGAAGCACGAGAGTGGAACATTGATCCCAACGATTTTACCGGTGTGTCGGTTACTGATAACGGAATCGGGTTTGAAGAACAATATAGTGAGAAGATATTCGGCATCTTTCAACGCTTGCATGGTACCATGGAATATAAGGGCACAGGCATCGGGTTAGCGATCTGTAAAAAGATTGTAGAGAATCATAAAGGGTTTATTAAGATTCACAGCAAGGTGAAAGAAGGATCAGCCTTTATTGTAGTGCTGCCGAAAAAGCAACCGTTATATGAATCGCACCAGGCAGATAGCCAGGAGGAAGAAAGTAATTTGCAGGCAGCGATGTAATTTGAAAGTGCCTGCAACGATTTTGTAAGTGTAGATAGCCACAGTTTTTTTATGGGAAGAAATTATGGCAGCGCACTGAATGTTTTTGATCCAATCTGATAGCGCGATTTTTCGAGCCAACGTGCGTGTTTGTCACCAACACTTTTTGAGTGATTAATATATGCGCTTCGTTGGCTGTGTGCTGCTTGTACTGTCTTTTACCTTTTTTGATCGGGTGCCTTTGTAGTATTTTGCCAACTGATTTACGAGTAGTGAAATTGCTTTGATATTTTCGTAATCAGCATAATAGTGAATTTTTTTCCCTGCCCGTTCCGTTCGAACAATGCCCGATCGTCTGAGGGAGCCTACATGCAGGGAAGTCACTGACTGTTCCAGGCGCATCCTCGAAAAAATTTCTGAAACCGTAATGCCGGGGTTTGCATCTATAAGGGCAAGTATCTTTGTGCGCAGAGGGTTTCTTATGGAGCGCAATACCATAACCGCCGCTTTTACTTTCTTTAAATCAAGTTCAATCATCTGTTACTTTCTTTGTAATAACTTATGACTTACCACACACCCAACATCTGACTATGCTTGAGACCCGGCTGGGAATTGCGCCAACAGGGGTTAAAAACTAATTATCCAAAAGATGAAGAATCAAAGGTATTTTAAGGATAGGTCATAACTATCCCCACTAATGGGTATTTTATAAAATAGTTGTAAAAGGGGAGAGAAGTTTTATAAAATTTAATCTATTAAGCCTCGCTCAATCGCGACCTTCACGAGCCCTACAGTAGTACGTACATTGAACTTGCTAAGCATGTTCTTTCGGTGGGCTTCCACTGTAGAGCGACTGATATTTAACTTATCTCCGACCTCTGACGCTGTAAATTCTTCAGCAAGAAGGATCAATACTTCTTTTTTCCTGGGCGTCAATTCAGGATTGCTTTCAAGGTGTATGTCTTTTTTACGAAAGCTTTCCATCACGCGATTAGTGACCTCCTGACTATAATAAGTATCACCACGATAGATAGCTTCAATCGCCTTCGTTAGTTCTTCCTTTCCGGTATTCTTAAGAATATATCCATTTGCACCTGCAGCGATCATGCTCGTAATGTACTGCCTTGAATTATACATCGTCAGCATAAGAACCTTAATTGCCGGATATTTTTTCCTGATGATTTTGGTAGCCTCCATTCCATCAATAACAGGCATATTAATATCCATAAGAATAATGTCTGCTGATTGCTTATCAAGCAAGTCAACTAATTCTTTCCCGTTCAATGCCTGACCAACGACAGCAATATCAGGTTCCTGCTGGAGCAACACTTTGATGCCGTCAATGAACATTTGATGATCATCTGCAATAACAATGGAAATCATGGAGACTATATTTGATGAATTGAATCGAGCGCATCAGTTCCGATCGGAATTTCCAGAAAAGAAAAAGATCCTTTTTGTGCGACCGAGTCTACATGAAATTTACCGCCAAGCTTTTCCACCCTCGTTAATATGTTTTTCAGACCCATTCCCGCCGATTTTATTTTTTCATTATAATTATAACCTATTCCGTCATCCTCTATCGTAACTTGTAGTGTCTCATCAATTTTATTGAGTTGTACGGTGATGTTTTTTGCTTGTGCATGCTTCAGTATATTACTTAACAACTCTTGCGTGATTCGATAAATGCCGATCTCAGTTTGGTTATCAATTCGCTCATTAAGATTATGGAAAAGAGTTTTACATTTTATATTACTCCCTTTCGAAATGGTTTCACACAAATCTTCGATGGCAGGTCGTAATCCCAAATCAGTGATCATGCCCGTGCTTAAATCATTGGTAATCTTTCTCAACTCATCAAAAGTCAGGTCGAGCAAAGAAGTAGCCTTATCATGAAGCTGTGAACTTTGTAAATCATTGCCCTCTTTTTTAGATTTGAACGCTGAAAAATATACTTTTACCGTGGATAGCATACTGCCGAGACGGTCATGCAAGTCAATGGCAATGCGTTTGCGTTCTTCTTCCTGCCCCACAATCATGGCATTGTACGTATTGATCGTTTGCTCTTGCATTAATGATGAAATCTTTCGATCCTGAATGAATATCTTTTGCCGCGAGATGTGCCGCTGCTGAAAGAAAATAAAAATTGAAGCGATGAGTATCATGACCAAAGCAACAGATCCAATCAGGAAAATATTTCGCTGCAGACTTTCGGTTTTGCTCTTCTGATTAAGAAATATTATCTGCTGCTCCTTTTTCTCTGTTCCATACTTGGTTTGCAATTCATTAATGATACGAGTCTTATTTTCATTGAAGAGAGAATCTTTTAATGCAGTTGTTTTGTCTAAGTAACTATATGCTTCTTTATAATTCCCTTCCTCGAAACTTATTTCCTGCAACAGCTTGTAGTTATCCAATTCGAGTTGCTTGTTCCCGATTTCAATTGTCCTCTGAAGTGATTGTTTAGACAGTTTCATGGCTTCATCGTAATTCTTTATATTATAGTTAAGCTTCGCAAGTGAACAAAATGTAGCCGCTATGCCATTCTTATCACCTAATTCTTCCTGAAGCAGTAATGCAGCCTTAAGAAATGGTATGGCATTACCGGGCTTATTTTGCATCTGCAACGATTGTCCAATGTTGTTATCGCACTTTGCCATGCCTGCTTTGTCATTCATTGATGAATAAAGCCCGAGAGCATCTCTGAAATACTTTTCCGAGGTTGAATACTCTTTGAGGAGGTCGTAGCAGACGCCGAGGCCGCAGCGGCCGAGCGGCTCCACGTCGAACGCGCGCACGCCCTCCGTGGGGCCGGGGCGGAGCGTCGCGCTCTCCTTCTCGGCCGGGCCGCCCGGCACCTGGACGTCGAAGAGGTGCACCTTCCTG
>Ga0134121_10001836_pt1 | contig 19384 bp, 20 predicted proteins | sample KB301_FD_96463 | JGI IMG/M metagenome (GOLD analysis project Ga0134121, IMG submission 96463) | Terrestrial soil microbial communities without Nitrogen fertilizer from Kellogg Biological Station, Michigan, USA - KB3-0-1 | ecosystem: Environmental > Terrestrial > Soil > Unclassified ... | reverse complement strand
TCTAGTGGGACTCGAACCCACGGCCTAAGGTTTACGAAACCTTCGCTCTACCAACTGAGCTATAGAGGCAGGTCATGGTTACATTTTCATTAAGTTAGCCAATTTAACTATTTTCTAATTCTATAGAGTATTTTGGTACATGCCATTGAATTTCTTATTATTGTGAAGCAAGATTAAATAGTTGAAAATTCAAGTTTTTAAAAGTGAAAATTTCAATTTCTGGTATTCGTGGTATCTTTGGACAAGATTTGAATCTACATACCATTATTAATTTTTCAAGATTATTTGCGTCATTTCTCATTAATAATTCTACTAAAACAGATATTAAATGTCTGGTCGCAAGAGACACAAGACCTTCAAGTGATTTAATTCTTAAAACAGTATCAGCAGCAATTATGGAACAAGGAGTCGATGTTCTTGATTTGGGGATTGCTCCAACGCCGTTCGTATTTCATGAATCACTAAAGTATAGTAACGGTATAATAGTAACAGCATCCCATAATCCTTTTGAGTGGAATGGTCTAAAATTCATAATTAATGGAAGGGGAATTTTTGAAAAAGAACTTGATTTAATTCAACAAGAAAAAATTCTATCAAGCAAGAAATTTGGAGAAATGTACAAGTTAAATTCAAACTATATACCCGATATTCTTGAATTATTGAGAAAGAATGGATACTTTCAAGTCAATGGAAAAAAAAGAAAGATAATCGGCTTGGATCCTGGAGGAGGAGCCATGTCTTCATATATTCCAAATTTATATAATTCATTAAATCAAGAATTCTACACAATTAATGACATTCCAGGCATCTCATCAAGATCTCCTGATCCTACAACAGATGACTTACTTGAACTAAGAATGCTTGTATTGTCTAAAAAGCTAGATTTGGGATTTGCATATGACATGGATGCAGACAGACTTGTAGTAGTAGATAAACAAGGTAACAAACTTTCACCAGATCTTACACTTTTACTATGCATTGCAAGTGTCTTAGATCATGGGGCAAAAAAATTTGTTGCCAGTTTAGATACTAGCAATGGTATTAAACGCATTATAACAGAATATGGTGGGTCTTTATTTCATTCGAAGGTTGGAGAAGCCAATGTGGTAAAGGAAATAATCCGATTAAATGCGGATGCAGGTGGTGAGGGAAGCAGTGCCGGATTTATTATGCCTAAATTTGACATGTGTAGAGATGGAATCTTGGCCAGCACAATTATTTCCTCATTGAGTGATAATCTATACAACTATTGTATGGAAATTGCATCGAAATACTCAACTATTAGATCAAAAATTCCTATGGAATCGAGTTTGCAAAAGCCAGTAATAGAAAAATTTGAAGACAAATTTCAGAAAGAATCCTATGACACAGTAAAGATGGATGGTATGAAAATAATGATTGATGATAATTCTTGGATTCTAATAAGATCCTCTAATACAGAACATGCTGTTAGAATTTCAGTAGAATCCACTCCGGATAATGTCCTAACTCTTTTTAATGAAGTCAAACAAAAGGTATTGTCTATTTATGAAGAGATTAAATGAAAGAGAAATAATAGATCTCTTTATTTCATATTTCAATAACTCATTACTCGATGAGGTAAAGGGAGATGATGTGGTAATCTCTCCGCTAAATTATAACATGATAAAGCAAGTAATTAAAACCAACAGGATAAACCTTGTGTTAAAGAGTGATATGTTAGTTGAAAGCACCGATGTGCCAAAAATTATGAAACCATGGCAAATAGCAAGAAAGAGTATATTAGCATGTGTAAGCGATTTTGCTTCTAAAGGTATACGACCCTATGCTTGTCTCATTTCTATTGGAATCCCAAGAAAATATTCAAAAAAGGACATAATTGGTCTGGCGACTGGATTTTCGCTTGCATCAAAGGAGTACAAAGTACCAATATTGGGGGGAGATACTAATGAATCTAAAGAGTTAACTATCGATTGTAATATGGTAGGCATTACTTCGTTACCACGCAATAAAATTCCGAGTAGAAACGGTGCAAAGGCCGGTGATTTGATAGTAACATCCGGAAAATTTGGATATACCTCATCAGGCTTGAAAATAATATTATCTCACTTGAAGGCCGAAAAAAAATTTAAAGCAAAATCTCTGAAGTCGGTAACGTTCCCAAAACCGAAAATTGAATTTGGATTCCGGCTTGCAAAATATTTTTCATCTTCAATTGACTCTAGTGATGGGCTATCTTCCTCGTTATACGAACTTGCTAGACAAAGTAACAAGGTTGACTTGATTATTAATAATATCCCTAAACCAAAGGAATTGCTTCATTTTGCCAGTTTAAATTCCGTCAGGATCGAGGATTTGATATTTTTTGGTGGAGAAGAATATGAAACTGTTGCTACAATCCCAAAGACAAATTTCAAGAAAATGTTAAGTGAGGCTAAAAAGCACAGAATCCATGTATTTCATATTGGTGACGTATCAACAGGCGGAGGAAATGTTTTCTATGAAAAAGATGGAATTCGCAAGCATGTTAGCGATAAAGGATTTATCCATTTTGCAAAATAAATTTTGCAAACATAATACCCCAAAATATTGAGGATTTATACTCTTCTTCCCCTGCGGCCACCGGGTTTCCTCGTCGTATCATGAGGAATTGGAGTTACATCATCAATTCTGCCTATCCTAAATCCTGCTCTGGCGAGAGCCCTAATTGCAGCCTGAGCACCTGGTCCTGGAATTCTCGGTCCTACGCCTCCAACGGCTCTTACTCTAATATGCAAAGCGTTGATACCTTTCGTTTTTGCAATATCCGCCGCGGCTACTGCAGATTTCATTGCAGCGTACGGAGATGATTCATATCTATCGGCAGTTACATGCCTCCCACCTGAACTAAAGGCTATCGTTTCAGCCCCGCTGATGTCGGTGATATGAACTAGAGTGTTATTATAACTGCTAAAAATATGGGCTACACCCCATTTATACTGAATTACTTCTTCAACTTCTGACATTAAATCGTTAAATTAAATTTTTCAAAGGGTGTTAAAAACCTATCCTACTTGCATCCAGATATTTAGCTTGATTCTCATATTTTAACTCAACAAACGTAACTAGTGAGACAAAAAATAAGCAAGCTTCAGCACAACTTTAATGAAGCGGATTATCCTGTAAATTATTTATGAAATGGTTCAATCATGACAAAACAGACGAGGAACCTAAGCTGATAGCCTGCAAGTATTGTGATATGAAATTTCAAGACAAAGAACGATTAAAAAGACATATCAGGAAAGCTCACAGTGAAAAAGGTGGAGACATGCCAAAGTTCAACCTTTTTGGCAATTAGAGTCCGTAGACGATAAACATGTTTCCACTTCATGATGACACCCAAAGAATCCACGGTAGACCGTACGTAACTTATTTGCTGATTGCCATCAATGCTATTGTTTTTTTAGGAGAGGTGATAGTTACAGCAAATTTTTCCAATGAAGCTGCAACGAATACTTTGCTGCAAAACTATGGCGCTATTCCATATAAAATTCTTCAAGGTGATATATTTTCGGCTGTCAGTTCAATGTTTCTTCATGCTGGTGTAGCTCACCTAATAGGTAACATGTTATTTCTATTTGTATTTGGGGATAATATTGAGGATAAATTTGGTCGAATAAAATTTGTACTTATATACATTGGTTGGGGTTTAGCAGCAGCATTCGCGCACAGTTTCTTCACCATGTCTACAGGCGAAGGATCAGTTCCAGCTATTGGTGCATCAGGGGCAATTTCGGGGGTACTGGGAGCATATCTTGTTCTATTTCCAAGAGCAAAGATATTTACGGTAATTGCCGCATTTTTTATTACAACTGTAAGAATACCTGCCGTAGCATACATTCCTTTTTGGTTTATAATGCAGGTTATCTTTAGCCTATTGAACCAATCTGGTGGAGTGGCCTATGTTGCACATATAGGAGGCTTTCTTGCGGGATTACTGACTGGATACTTATTGAAGAACGTTGTTCCTAGATATGGAATGGTAACACCTCAAATGCGATATCCCCCAAAGGATCGGCAAAAAATTAATAATATCCCCGACATGACTATTCATACTCAACCAGAAGTCATCAAGGGATCTAACTTTTATGAAATTATTGCCGAAATGCCAGGACTGGCATCGCAGACAGATGTACAGGCAAACTATGACCCAAACACTCAGAGTGTAAGGATATTTACCAGCGGTCAGAGAAAATATGACATAAACGTTAGAATATCTGATATTCAAGATGGAAATATCAAAATTGACAAAATAGAGTATCTCAATGGGATAGTTCGGATTAGAATATCGAAGCTTTGATATTCTTTATACTTGATAGTTGTAAATTTATCTGAATTATTTTGTTATTTGATCAATAATTGATGAATCGTATAAACTTCTACTTAATTCTCTATATTTCTTATTTATAAAATCAAGAGATTCAACGAGCTTCTTTGATTTTCCATATTTAAATCGAACTAACTCCTTGTGCTTCCAAAAATGCTTTGCATCGGCAACATATATAGTCGTAAAATAATCAGGGCCAATAAGAGTATCTGGCAACTTAATATTATATGGGAAAAGATATTCAACACCAAACCATTCGTCTCCGTCAGGATAATCATTACCTGTCATAAGATCAAAATAAAGATGTAATTTATCCTCTACAGTGAATCCTTCGTCTTTTATGAGAGGGTGTCTAACATTTGATTTATGATAATCAATTTTTAACAATTCGACTTCAAAATAAGATTTTATTATTGCTCGCCTAAAAATTTCATTGGATTCCCTCAGATTCAAAGATAATATAATAACACATGATGACTATTTTATAATCTTTTTAGCAGAAGAACGAAAAATTTGTCATGACATCCTTAAATCAATTGAATATATGTAATCGTCTACACAATTAATATAATAGCAAAAAATCTAAATCATCACCTAAGCGGGGGTCGCCTAGCCTGGTAGGGCGTGGGATTGCTAATCCCATGTTCGAAAGAACTCGTGGGTTCGAATCCCACTCCCCGCGCTTCTCTTGGGATTAATACAAAAATAATAGTCGAAAAAAGCTTGAGATTTTCAATGAAACCATAATGTATGCTGATAACAAATTGTTATAAGAAATATTGCAGCGATATACTCATGAGCCAGAATGCTGCATGGCTTAAGGTACTCAATAAAAGTCGCATTTAGAATAGACAATTGTAATTTGGGAAAAGTTCAGCAGGTTGGACCAGACATCATAATGTCCGAGAAAGGACTTGTTAATAAGAAAAGATATTTCATACCAAAGAATTTCATTGCCGGCTTTGATGGCCATACACTTTATTTCAAAATTACAAAGACAGATGCGAAACGATTCCGGCGAGATTACTGACTTAGTAACTCTATTACCCAGGGATAGTAGACTCTACAATATCAAAATAAAAATTCGACCAATTGAGCAGGTTTTAAGATTTCGTTATGATTGAAGCAACAACAGTAACAAACAAAAATAAATAATAAAAAAAAGGAGAAAGGATCACTTTTCTTCCAACTCTTTTATCCTTTCTCTAATTCCTTGGACTTCCTTTTCAAGACCATCGCTGTATTCTTTCAGCAAAGCAATCCTCTCTTCCCTAGTCAAAAAGTTTCTAACTTGATCTACTCCTACCCCACAGCATCCTATTCCCATTCAATCACCTCCATATTCACCATTATCGGTCATACGATATATAGCGAAACCGTGTATTTATATATATCGGACATCCAATATTAAGTACATTGCGGGGTATTGATAGCGAATGTTGCGATATGAGGGGATTATTGGGATTCCTAATCCTTTTCTTACTCTCAAAAAAACCAATGCACGGTCAAGAAATAGCTAGTGAGTTGGCAAAAAGAAGGGGAGATAAACCAAGCCCAGGAACAATTTATCCAGCTCTTAAGAGTCTCAAAGATCTCGGCTTCCTCGATGAGGAGAAAGAGGGAAAGATCATAACGTATGCACTTTCTCCTAAGGGAGAAAAAGCCTTTGAAATAGCCAAGAAAAAGTTCACAAGGACATTTTTGGGAGTCGTCACATAAACTAGAGCTAAACAGGTTTTCGTGTTACAAACGATAATACTATGCATTATTATCCACCTGAAAGATAGTTCGTTTGAAATTTGAAATAGTACAGGATAAATCCTAGTAATACAAGTCAATTAACTATGCATTGATTACAATTAAAAACGATTTGGACAGCATAGATTCAATTCTATATCAGACTCTAGAAATAACCCCGTTTAAAAGAAATTATGATATCTCATTTGGGAAAATAACAACAATCCTAAATCGCTATGACCTAAATGAAAATCCAAGAAATCTGCGCTTTAGATTTACTTTGTTTATGCAAGAGTTTTTTGATTCTGTTCCACAAGATCGATGGAATCTAAAGGATCCCAAATTCATAAAACAATCCGAAGAATTTGCAATTAGAAAATTCAAGGAATGGGTATTAGAACAAGTGACATAAGCAGTTCATTTCTCAACTTGACACATCACAAATGTCTGAATTTCAAATCAGATTATCATAGTTTGACTGACACGCTGTCTAGTAATTTATGTAGTTCGCTTTATTGGTTGAATTTAATGGTTCGAGTTCTACAATCAATCCTTGATCCCAACCGTATTTTGCTTTCATCAATTCCGAGACCTGTGCTGCTAATTGAGCTTTCTCCAAAGGTTCGATTATTTTTGCATGACCATTAAATATCAAATTGTTTATTCTGAATAAAATTTTCGGATCATGACTAATGTTTTTGACCCAATGTGCCGATCTACCTCGTTCTGACATTACATAATATTTTCCGTTATTTTTTACAAACCATATTTCTATCAAGTGTTCTTTGGCAGATTTCCATCCGGTTGTTGTCAAATATAGAAATTGTGTGTCACTCAAGGGCTCATCAAATTGTGCCTATAGTCATACCAAGCAAAACTACCATAAAACCTTGACCATATTAATTGCATGTTGTAGGCAAAAAAGTACAAATGCGATTCAGATTCTAAAGGAGAGAATGATTCGTAGAATTTATATCAACCAGGTGATAAACTGTATGAAAAGTGCATAAAAAATATGGATGCATATCTTGAAGAAGAGCTATACGACATTCTAACATATTGTATACAAAGTGCTCATGCTGCAGATTTTGAAGAAAAAAAACAAAGAGTATTTACAATTGGTAAAGAGCTTTATTCTGACGGAGGAATTGACGCTATGGAAAATATGTTTTATTCAATTGAATTTAGAATAAAAGATGAAATCGGAAAGGATGCTAAACCCTATCGATCCTGGTGGAATAACATATCAAGCGAATGGAAATATTAGGGATTATAATAAATCGATGTCGTTACCGGTAATACTAGTTAATTCACTTATTTTTTAGCTATAGATTCTCTAATCGTTATGTAAAAATCAAAGAGAAGAATTTTTTTTACAAATAAATACAATAAAGTAGTATTAGAAATTATAACGAATTGAATCTCTATAATTCAGTAACAGCATGTGCCCTATGTCATCAACTTACTCCCACTGAAGCTATGATAAATGTAAGACTAGGGAAAATCTGCATAAAATGTGATATCAAAATGACCAAAGCAGATAAGACTTCAAAGAATTAATGAAATCACTGAAGTAACAGAAATTCGATATTTTATAATGCTTATATGTAAAGTACTTGGCTGTAAAATATCAATGCATAGTCAGATTATGAGATCTGAGAGAAGACAGAATTACGAACGTTATAAAATTCCCAGTTGTCATCCTTTTGTAAAATGGGCAGGTGGTAAGAGTCAATTATTGCCTCAAATAATGCATTATTTTCCACAAAAGTTTACCAGATATTTTGAACCGTTCCTCGGAGGAGGGGCGGTATTCTTTCATATCGCTCCCTATAGTAGGAACGCAATTCTTTCTGACATAAACGCAGATTTAATTAATGTTTATAAAATCATAAAAAATAATGTAGAAGAGCTTATTATGGCTTTAAATTATCATCAAGCAGAATACAACAAGTCTCCAAAAAGATACTATTATGAATTGCGAAATTCAAAGAAAGTATTTAATAATATAGAAAAAGCTGCACGGTTCATAACACTAAATAAAACATGTTATAATGGACTATATCGTGTAAACAAGAACGGTTTGTTCAATGTTCCAATTGGAAGATACAAAAATCCACTCATCTGTGATATCAATAATTTAAGAAAAGCAAGTATTGTGTTAAAACACTCCAGATCCTCGTTGAGAGTCGGCGATTACAAGAAAATCTTAGAGGAAAAAGCCGACATGGATGATTTTATATATCTTGATCCACCGTTTCATCCAGTCAGCAATACTGCAAATTTTACCAGTTATACTAATAATGGCTTTATGCTTGAAGACCAGCAAGACCTAGCAGTCATGTTTAAAAAGCTGACACAAAGAGGATGTAAGCTCTTACTTAGCAATTCAAATACTGAGGAGATAAGAAGGCTTTATTCAGACTACTCTCATTTTACTGAAATAACCAGTGCAAATAGATCTATTAACACAATTGGATCTAAAAGGACGGGACATGAAGAATTGCTAATAAGAAATTACCCTCAATAGGGAAATCTCAAATTGTCAATAGACAATGGTGAATAACTATTTTATCGGTGTATCTTGTGTAGTAACTGCCGTCTTACTAATATATGGAAAAGTGATAACAAAGATTAACCACACACAAGTCATGTCTTGGTATTGATTTCTAGCCCATTTACATGATCTATATATGATGAATATCCTACGCAATAGATAATTTCACGGCATGTAATATCACTGCATTTATAACTATGTAAACAAAATTATTTTTGTATGAATTCGCAAAGTGAAACATACAAAAATAGCGTATTTCTTTCACCGAAATCAATTGCGATTATAGGAGCCTCCGAAAAACCAGGAATAGGAAGGGCCATTTTTACCAATATCAAGAATGGCTATAAAGGTAAAATCTATCCCGTCAGTCCTACTAACGAATATGTTTCTGGAATTAAGGCATACAAGAGTGTTCTTGACATACCAGAGGACATAGATCTTGCTGTGGTGGCAACCCCAAACAAGATAGTTCCAAAGGTAATGGAAGAAGTCGGAATGAAAAAAATTCAGGGTTCTATTATCGTTTCAGCAGGATTCAAGGAAGTTGATGAACAGGGAGCTATTCTTGAAAGGGAAGTTGCTGCAATATGCAAAAAATACGGTACCCGAGTCATAGGTCCAAATTGCCTGGGTATAATGAGCCTTTCTAAAGAGAACATGATGAATTCCACTTTTCTCAAAATTACACCAAAACATGGAAATATTGCTCTGGTGTCACAAAGTGGAGCCATTTGTGCTGCTACTGTAGAAGATGCTATGGCTCAGGGAATAGGGTTCTCGAAGGTAATTAGTATGGGTAACAAAATAGACGTTGATGAAAATGATGTTTTGGAGCTACTATGCCATGATCCGGAAACGTCTGTAATCATAATGTACCTTGAAGACATCCACGATGGTAGAAGGTTTATGAATATTGGAAGGAAAACCACGAAGCAATTCAAGAAACCAATAGTTGTAATAAAGTCTGGCAGAACACCGGAAGGAGCAAAGGCCGCTATGTCTCACACTGGTGCATTGATGGGGGCCGACGAGGTTTATGATGCGCTATTTTTACAGAGCGGTGTAATTAGAGTTGACACCATGCAGGAGCTTTTTGATCTAGCAACTGCATTTTCAAAACAGCCAGTTCCCAAGAGTGACCAAGGAACCGTAATTGTTTCAAATGCCGGTGGACCTGCCATTATATCAACGGACGCATGTTCAAAATATGGAATGAAGCTAGCCGACATAAGCAGTTCAAGAGAAGAAATATCAAAGGTAATACCAGCTCATGGATCTGCAAGGAACCCAGTTGATATTGTTGGAGATGCGGATTTTAATCGATTTGAAAAGGTCCTGCATGAAGTCGTCTCAAATCCAACTGTAGGGTCAATTGTTACCATGTGTACTCCTTCCGCTACTCTTGATTATAATGATCTTGCCAGAACTATTGTCAAGATTACAGCAAATTCGGGGAAAACCTCCCTTGCAGCGCTTATGGGTCTTGCTGAAGGAACAGAGAATAAACAAATCCTTTCTGATGGAGGCATACCCTATTTTCCATATGCAGAGCCGGCAATTAGAACACTAAAAGCAATGTACGAATTTTCTAATTGGAGTTCAGGAAAAGAATCTGAATTAAAAAAATTTGATGTTGACAAGGAAAAAGTCAAACAAATTTTTGATAGTGTAAGGAAGGAAGGAAGAAAAAATCTTTTGGAAGACGAGGGGTATGATGTGCTTAACGCATATGGATTTCCTCGACCAAAAAGTTATCTCTGCACAAGTGAGGAAGAATCTGTAAAGAGAGCCGAGGAAATTGGGTATCCTGTGGTTATGAAAATTGCGTCCCAGGATATAATCCACAAATCAGATGCTGGAGGAGTAAAGGTAGGAGTCAAAAATAAGCAACAAGTTTCAGCGTCATTTAACGAGATAATTACCAATGCAAAGAACTACAAGAAGGATGCAAACATTAAGGGCGTTCTCGTTCAACAGATGATAGAATCTTCTAGGGAAACAATTCTGGGTGCTAAACATGACAATTTATTTGGTCCATTAATCATGTTTGGTCTTGGCGGAATCTACGTTGAAGCGTTAAAGGATGTTGTGTTCAGACTAGCGCCAATTGATGCAGAAGAAGCAATGAAAATGGTTGAATCAATCAAAACATACAAGATATTGAAGGGTATAAGGGGACAGCCACCTTCAGATATCAACGCGTTAATTGAATGTCTACTTCGATTATCTCAATTGGTTACGGATTTCCCCGAGATTACTGAATTCGATATGAATCCACTACTGGTCTTGGAAGAAGGAAAAGGAGCATGCGCCGTTGATGTTAGAATAGGCCTTGGATAATTCTATCAGACAGCTATTCTATTTCTTTATATCTTTTCCAACTCGAATTATTCATTAGTAATTTTTTTACCGCATTCAGAACAAAAGAGTGCATCGCTTTCATTTTGATAATTACAATAAGGACATTTAGCTACTTGAGTGGACACTGAATTCTCTGAATTCTCGAGTAAAATAATATCTCCAATTTTAGAAATACTATTCCATGCGACTTCAACATTTTGATTGTTGATCTTTTTAGGGATCTTTAGATTTATTTCCATTTTTCCTCTTGAAGTCCTTTTGAGACCAATTTCTTGTACATTTCCTATCAACTTTGCATCCCAATCATATGCAGGCATACCAACTAACGCTTGAATTGAAATAAAGTCACTTTGGGCAGTTAGGTCTGCAGCTGGACTAGTTTGGTTCGTTTTTGACTTGGGACTTTCATCAGCATTTTTAGACTTTGATACATCTGTCGTACTTGGTATTTCAGATTGCGATGAGTTCGATTCTTGCACCTGTTGTGACTCTTCAGGAGCATCAAATTTTCTATACTGTGCAATGATGCTCTTGCAGGTTTTACATTTGTATTCACCCTTTTCGTATAGTGTCACACCTTCGCCTAGATCTTCGTTAGGATTTTCGAAACTAATGTTCGGTGACCCATCATAGTCCTTATCACATTTGTTACAATGATATTTTACTAATCTATCCGTAGGAAGCCGTCCTATTCCTGCCAGAAATAATTCTGGTCCTCCTAAATTTCCTTTCTTTTGTTCTTCATCTGAAATGAGAGCGATAACATATCCTCCAGAGCCGCGTAATTTTTTCTCCCGCAGATCTTGATTTTGATCCTGACCTTCCATCATATTTTTTATATTCACCTGTGTAGAATTTAAATTATAAAGTTCGTACTACAAATTTCTATTTGTGGATATATTGGAAATTGACAATTAATTTCAGTTTCAGTTGATGAAACTTTATATCATCACACTTATATCTCCGATGAAAGCACTCTAATTTAACTAAAGCTGCGGCAGATAAGTTAAGTTAACACAAACTCTTTCCAGATCTTCCGTGTCTTTTGTAAAATATAAAACAAAATGTGAATTAGAAAATGGTTTCATTTGAAGAATTAGGTCTAAATTTGTCTATAGTTAAGGCTGTCAAGGAAATAGGAATGGAAAATCCTTTTCCTATTCAAGAACATTGTATTCCACTTATTTTAAAAGGAAAAGATGTGATAGGACAGGCTCATACAGGTACCGGGAAGACGGCTGCTTTTTCTCTTCCTCTCATAAGTAGTTTAAAATCACGAGGACCAATCCAAGCATTAGTACTCGTTCCTACAAGAGAACTGGCTATGCAGGTTACTACTGAAATTAGAAAATTTTCAAAGTATATGGGAATTAGGAGTTTAGCAGTTTACGGAGGACAGAGTATCAACATACAAAAGGATCAGCTAAGAAGGGGAGTGCAAATTATCGTGGCAACACCTGGCAGATTAATAGATCATTTGAAACAAGGAACAATTCAATTAGAAGATGTAAAGTTTGTAGTATTAGACGAAGCTGATCGAATGCTTGACATGGGATTTGTTGATGACATAAAGTTCATACTATTTTATGTTAATGAGAGAAGGCAAACATGTCTGTTCTCTGCAACTATGCCAATTGAAATTCTAAGATTATCCAGGGAATACATGAAAGAACCAGAACAAATCAGACTTAATGAAGATGAAATAAGTTTAGAGACTATCGATCAATCTTATCTTATTGTAGAAGAACGAGAAAAATTCAAGCATCTCTGTAATTTTATTAGGAATAGAGAGAAAGGGCAACAAACTATTGTTTTTGTTGCAACAAAACAACGAACTCAGAGGATAGCTGATGATTTGAATAAAGAAGGTTTCAAAGTTATTACAATTCATGGAGACTTATCTCAAAGACAGAGGGATTACTCAATGAACAGGTTCAAGAATGGGAGCGAAGATATTCTTGTGGCAACCGATATTGCGGCAAGGGGTATAGATGTTCCGACGGTTGGAAATATTATCAATTATGATATTCCAGAAGATCCGGTGATCTATTTCCACAGGATCGGGAGAACTGCACGGGCAGGCGCAAGTGGTAAAGCAATCTCATTGGTTTCAAGTAGCAGATATGACGATTTTGCAAGGATTCTTAAACGCACTGAACTTACGGTCAAGAGGCTTAATGATGAAATAGGACTTGAAGTTCCTACATTATCTGTGAACAGGAACAGAGTGAATAGACAAAGGTCATTCAACTATAATAGCCAAGGCAGAAGAAGATTTGGGTATAGTCGCGGCGGAGTTAGCAGAGGTCGATACCACAATGCCCATAGTCAATATAAAAGAGGATAAGCAGATAGCAAGTTAATAATATGTCAAAGTAGCCAAGACAACAACTTTGTGAAGATAATATTTCTACAAGAAATATAGTATAATTCTCTTGAAGTTTTGTTGAGACTTGTGAAAAAACATATACAATTTTACCGCAATCATAGCATTAGTTTAAGTTGGCTATTGTAATTAACTTTCGAAGGAAAAGATAGAATTTATTTAGAAAAGGAAATAATCTCCTGAAGAAATACAGAATATCTAAAAAGTATATATATTTTGTTAGACATTTATAATATGCATAAACACCAGCTGGGATTATTGGTTGTTCTTGTTCATCACATCCATCCGAGAAGTCCCAGTTGTTTTCATTTTTATTCTGATAAATCTATTTGTGTTACTACAATTAATACTAACTAAGGTGAAAAAGTATTTCGATAAAGTTAATTATCAATTGATTAACAGTCAATAATATCAATTGATTAACAGTCAATAACACAAATTCTAATTCATCGTATTTCTGGTATTAGAAACAAAGAATAAACTGAAGGGTTCAACTTTCTTTTATAAGAGTACACTGAACCCAACAGGATGAAAAGATCTAAATTGTAATAGTCATATGAGCCACAAAAAATATAACAGTAGTAGCGTTGACTACTGGCTCTTATTGCCACTTAATCCTTGCTTAATCTCTCCAGTTAAGTTACCTAACACTCCCGCTGCTCCTTCACCGATTTTCTTAGCGGCCTCTTCAGTCTTATTGAGTAAACTTTTCCCTGCTTCTGTAACATTTTTTCCCATTCCTTGAAGTGATTCACCTGTTTTGTTTAACGCAGATGATGTATTTTGTCCTAGTTCTGAGGCAGTTTGGTTAGCTGAAGCTGACATACTGCTTGCAGCATTTGAGGCATTCGTAGTCAAGTTTTGTGCATATAGGCTGTTTGCTGAGGTAGCGAAAGCCAACATTAAAACCACAGTTCCACTGATGATTAATTCTTTATTCATAAGCTTTAGATGTTCAAATTTTTACTTAAGGATTATAGTTTAGACCTTCATTCCTTTTGGTTTAAAGGTGTCTTTAGATTAATTATCAGATTCCCTTAGAACATCTCAGTTTTATATTCTTCAAGAAGTTCTTTTGGCGTGTGACGACAATTTTTTTCATTGATATGTCTATCAAGCAAGTCCAGAAGCTTTGAAATCTTATCAAAATGATTTTTAGTTGTCATGGGCTGAGCTAAGCTATGGACAATAAACTTGATAAAAGCTTGGAGCTTTTGTGCAGGTTCGATGGAACTCAAGTGCAATTCAAGTTAGTCCGGCTAAATGGAATTATCTATGATATCTACTCTAATCCATTTATGATTCTAAAAGCACCAGGTACTTTGAGGACGTATTATACGCTACCGTAAATGAAATAAATTTTTCGATTTTACGATACTCAATTAGGATTGTTTTAGATGATTTCACAATGTGTTTCTATTGTAAGATACTGATAGGAAGATAAGTCTTTAAGTAATAAGCAATTTTGTACGTTTCTCTACATAGTTTCATCTAAATCTAAAAGGTGATTTGACAAGAATGGTGTGTACTTAGTCACGTATTTAAGCAGTACGGATGCGCTTAGAAAGCTGATGCTATCTAATGAAAGATGTGAGGTCTAATCCATTCAATGAAAGTTGCGAAGTTTAAAGAACGACGGTCAAGAATGTAATTTGGAAGTATTTTGATGTATTTGAACTGATTCTTAAGCTGGAATGATAATACGGGATCGATAAGAATTTTACTTGCAACCAGATTAGCATACTCGTCCGGAGACATTTGGTCTCCCTAAAGAGAATAATTTGATAGTCTTCCTCCCCCAATTATCCTTCTTAAGCCGTTTTTAATGCATATTTGCTTTCTAGCGGACATCAATGCCGTGCCAATACCTCGGCGACGATATGAAGAACTAGTGACAATGTCATCAGCATAGAGACTATCGCCATTTGGGTCATGGGCGGTAAGGTTATCGTAACCAACAATATCATGCCATGAATGCTGCCGATATTGAGGCTTCAATGATACAATAAGATTGGTTGCTGAGCCAACAATTTGTCCATCCATTTCAGCACAAAATTGTCCCTCCGGAAATACGTGCAAGTGTTTTTCTATGAACAAGGGTGCATAAAGCTCACTGGATGCCACTTCCGGATAAGCTTCACGTTGAAGTTGTAGTATTTTCTCTATATCAGTTTCACGTATATTTCTAATTGAAACTTTCGTACGATTGATAAGGTTTCAGAATAGATAACCATTTCGCAGGTAAGCGCTTAAATCAATGTTAAAAATACGTTCTTATTTTAAGAATGTCCTAAGAGTAATTCAAGCCATAATCATGGCCAAGTTAATCATTCTTAGAAACGTTATATCATAAATTAATAATTTCAAAGGTGCCGTCGCTGTTTGCTTTATAATAAACATCGGCATGTCGAGTAAAAAGACTCGATACTGCTTCGATAATTGTTCAGCAGTCCATAAACTAATGACTTGGAAATCGCCGAAAAAAATTGGGATACACTTGTACCATTACGATGTTCCAACCTATAATTATTAAAACGCATCTAAATATTCGATAAATTTAATTATTATTCATAATACTAGTAACTCGATGCTCACTAGTACTTCAAAATATGTCACACTTGCCACAGTATTATATCTCGTTGCATTTTTTGCTTTTGCTTCGGGACTTGTAAATTCTATTATAGAGGGTGCACGATCAAGACAATTTATTATTGAATCAAGATCAATACAAACTGTCGGAGAAACCGTTGTAATAGTAATGATTCTATTTATGGGGATGTTCGGTGCATATTTGCTATATAATTCAGGTAAAGCTGCAACACAAAAGAGTCAATGGGCATATTTGGGGTCAGGGTTTATTGTTATCACCATTGCCTTAATGATTGCTTTCTTTATAGTAAAGATTAAGACAGGCGTTTAGGTCCATTTCAAAACTCCGTCCTTCATAATAAAATTTTCATGATCGAGTTTTGGATGTCTAAGAACCGTTATTGAAAGATCGTCTTGATTTTTAATTTTAACGTAAAAATTAAATGAACTTTTCATACTGAGTAGTCTATTACTTGTGACTCGTTCCTTTCCCCTATACCGAATCATACTAGTTACCAAAAATGGGATGTTATTTTCTGACGTATGTTTTAAAATTATCATGAGGACAAAGTATAATAGCTGATTTAGACTTCCAATATTCCCATTGTTTTGGTTTGGTACAAGTCTGTCGTAAAAAAGATTATAAAATGAATTTATAGAATCAAAAATAACTATAGAACATTCATTGATTGATTTTATAATGTCTGCTGTGATAACACCAAAAATATCTTGAGATGGTAGAAAAATTTTCAAGGTGTTTGATTCAGATTGATAAAAATGTTCATCTATTTTCTCTATTTTCGTGGCAGGAATCAAACCAGCCCTAGCATATGCAGTAAATGCCGCATCAAAATCCAAATAGAATATCTTGTGATGTTTGTCGTTATTATCCTTAGATTGGAGTTCTGAAATAATCGAAGCAATTAGACATACTTTAGCATAAGTGTCGTCAAAGATCAACGTATTAAATCCTCCCTTATCCAGCATTTCTGAAATCATGATTTTTATTATAATGAATTATTAAAAGGGGTTATAATGGATTATGATGATACCAAAGAAAATGATATAGATGTAATTCGTAAAGATTTTCCTGTCACAAAAAAAAAGATCTATATGAACTGTGGCTCATTTGCTCCAATGCCATTATCTACAATAAAATCAATCACTGATTTTCTAGTAAGGTGCTCAGAGGAAGGCCCTGATTCTACATCTGTACAAGAACATATAACAACACTAATGAAAGAGCTTAGGGATAACTTGAGCCGACTCATAAATTGTGATCCCGAAGAAATAATCTTCACGCAAAGTACTACTGAAGGGATAAATCATGTGGCGTCTGGTATCAAATGGAAAAAATCGGATGCGATTATTGTACGAGGCGGCCTTCATGAACACTATGCTAATTATTTCCCATGGTTGAATATCTCAAAAAAATTTGGTGTGAAACTTGAGGAAATTAAGATAAATGACAAGGGCTTCTTTGATCTCGATAAGATTGATAAGGTTGCAAAGAACAGGAATTCAAGGCTGATAACACTCAGTCATGTTCTCTATAATAATGGGGCAATAATGCCTGTTGAAGAAGTTGGTGAAATTGCAAAAAGGCATCAGATGCTGTATTCAATAGATGCTGCCCAATCCGTTGGTACTATTGACGTAGATGTAAGAAAAATTGGATGTGACTTTCTAGCATTTCCAGGTTTTAAGTGGATATGCGGCCCATCAGGTATCGGAATCTTTTATTGTAAAAAGGAATCAGCCCACATGTTAACTCCAAGGTATATTGGAGGAGAATCTGCAATAATAACTGAAAAAAAAGATCTCATATATACAGAATCTCCACAAAAATTTCAAACAGGATTCAGAAACTATCCTGGAATTGCAGGTCTTTTGTCCTCAATAAATTACATCCACCGTTTGGGAGTTAATACAATAAGGAAAATGAACATGAAAATAGCAAACGAACTTGTTGAGGAGCTTGGAAGAATTCCAGGAATCTCTATCTTCGGACCCGAAGATGAAAAGATCAGATCATCAATTGTATCTTTTACAATAGACTCGGTAAATCCGAAGAAAATAGTATCTGGCCTAGAAGAGCGGGGCATAATTGTTGCAGAGAGAGATATTGTTGGAGGTGGCAAGAAAAAGGCGGTGCGAGCATCTCCACATTTCTTTAATGACCTAAATGAAGTATCAACGTTTGTCCAAAATATGAAAAATATTCAAAACATGTTAGGTTGATTTTTCTTGTCCTTTCCTGCCTGACCTTCTATAACAATCATAGTCAGCGTCGACCTGACTTTATCTATTCTTCTCACATGCCATGTTATCGTCTCTCTTAATTTGTCCATAGTATCTGCAGATATCTTTACAATAATATCATATACTCCATATACACCGCTTACTTCACTTACTCCCGGGAGCTTCTTAATTTCTTGTAATATTTCTTCTTCTGAGCCGAGATCACAATTTATTAAAACATAAGCTGTTGGCATACCAATACAATAGTTCTAGGAAGTATTAAAACTCGATGTAAATTAAGGAATTTAATGCTATTACTCTTAGATTGAAATGTTCATTTACTATTGTAAAATCTATTCTATGTTTCCAAACTTCCTATCAACAGCTACAGCTCTTACGGGAGAACCTGATGCTCCAGATAACTTTAACGGCATCAGTATTAGAGTAAAATATTGATCGTGTACTTTTTCCAAATTACACAGATTCTCCACTACTAATACCTGATTAGATAGTAGTATTTTATGTACCGGAAAATTACTATCTATTCCCCTATCAATACTGGGTGAATCAATACATACTGCATTTACCTTCTTTTCGGTCAAATAATTTGCAGCATCCTCTGAAAGACCAGGACTATGACTAAAATAATCATCATTATCTATTTCATCCTCCCACGATGTTGAAAAAACTATACTGTCAGCCTGACCTATTTTTGCATTAGATGCCATGATATCACTTTTTGTTATTAGTTGATCTAAACCCTTTTTTATCCTAATTAGGATAGCATTAGAAATGAATCTGTCGACTGCTACTTTATCAATAGATGAAAATTCGTTGACAAAATGAGATGGAGCATCCATATGGGTACCCGTATGAGTACTCATAAAGATAACTTCCGAATGATACTGATGCACATCCATTTTAGTCCAGGTAATAAATTTGGGCAATGGTGAACCTGGAAAGACTTTAGTGTCATCTCTTATTTCTCTGGTTAAGTCTATTATCATCAAATAATGATTCTTATGATTTATTCATATTTCTTTTGCCTCTACGACTGGATTTCACAATGCCATTTATGATGATAACACTCAAAAATCCAAATGATCCTATCAATACATAGAGGACACCTCTATGTGCCATTTCAGTTAATTCATGGATTATCTGTTCT